>Ga0079224_100001711_pt1 | contig 25761 bp, 25 predicted proteins | sample Stecom2015_FD_80414 | JGI IMG/M metagenome (GOLD analysis project Ga0079224, IMG submission 80414) | Agricultural soil microbial communities from Utah to study Nitrogen management - Steer compost 2015 | ecosystem: Environmental > Terrestrial > Soil > Agricultural land | place: USA: Utah... | reverse complement strand
CGCCGCGTTGCACGCGCGCGAGCGTACGGGGCGCGGCCAGCACATCGACGTCGCGCTGTATGACAGCCAGGTCGCCTGGCTCGCCAACCAGGGAATGAACTGGCTCGTCGGCGGCACGGTGCCGCGTCGCCTCGGCAACGCGCACCCGAACATCGTGCCCTACCAGGTGTTCGCCACCGCCGACGGGCACCTGATGGTGGCCGTCGGCAACGAGCGCCAGTTCCGCGCGCTCGCCGCCTGCATCGGGCGTCCCGAGCTCGCCACGTCGCCGAAGTTCGCCGACAACGCCGCGCGCGTCGAGAACCGCGACGAGCTCGTGGCACTGCTCGCGGCCGTGTTTCGTGCACGCCCGACCGCCGAGTGGGATGCGCTCCTCGCCCGTCACGGCGTCCCTGCGGGGCCGATCAACGATCTCGCGGAGGTGTTCTCGGGTCCGCAGGCGCACGAGCGCGAGCTCGTGCGACGGCTGCCTCATCCGCGCGCCGGCGACGTGCCGACGATCGCGAACCCGGTGCGGTTCTCCGGCACGCCGGTGCGTCACGAGACCGCGTCGCCGACGCTGGGACAGCATACCGACGAGGTTCTCGCCGAGCTCGGGTACCCGTCCGCGGAAATCGCCGCCTTGCGGGCCGACGGGGTCGTCTGAGCGTGGCCGCCGCGGGACTGGCAGCGGCTTACCGCTGGCTCGACGACGCGCTCGCGGAAGGCGCGGAGGTGGTGACGGCCGGCCGGCGCCTCGCCCGCGAGCTGAGGCAGGCGTACGCGGAGCGCCAGCTCCTCGCCGGCCGGCGCGCCTGGCACACGCCGGCCGTGCTGCCGCTCGACGCGTGGCTGGAGACGCGGCTGGAAGCGTGGCCGGCCAGCGACCCGTTGCCGCAGCGACTGGGAGCGCAGGCGAGCGCCGTGCTGTGGGAGCGTTGCCTGGAACGCGCCGCCGGGCTCGACCGGGTCGATGCCGCGGCGTTCGTGCCGGCCGCGCGGCGCGCCTGGCGGCGGCTGGCCGAGTGGAACGTCGACGTCGATACGCTCGCGCGCGCGGCGGTCACCGGGGACGAGCAGCGCTTCGCCCGGGCGGCGCGGGAATACGGCCGCGCGCTGGCCGCGAACGGCTGGCTGGACGCGGCGGGAGTGGCGGCGCAGGTGGCCGCCGGCCTCGACGCGGGCCGCGTGCGCGCGCCGGCGCGGCTGGTGCTCGCGGGTTTCGATCGCCGGACACCCGCGCTCGAGCGGCTGCTCGAGGCGCTCGAGCGGCGCGGCTGCCGGGTGAGCGTGCCGCCGGAGCGGCGCGCGGCCACGCCGCGCGTGCTTGAGGCCGCGGACGCGAGCGCCGAGCTCCGGGCAGCGGGCGCCTGGGCGCGGGAGAGGCTCCTCGAAAATCCGGCGGCGCGGGTGGCCATCGTCTACCCGGGGCTGGAGCACGATGCCGCGCGTGCCGCCCGCCTGGTGCGCGAAGGCTTCGTGCCCGGGTGGCAGGCCGGCGGCAGCGCCCACGCCGAAGCCGTGCAGGTCTCCCACGGCCGCCGGCTGGCGGACTATCCGCTGGTCGCGCGCGCGCTGTCCTGGCTGCGCTGGACGACGCAGCCGCTCGGCTCGCGCGAGGTCGGCGTCCTGCTGCGCGCCTCCTTCCCGGGGGAGACGGCGATCGACGGCTCGGCACGCCTCGAGCTCGAGCTGCGCCGCCACCCGGAGCGCCGCTGGAGCGCGGCGGCCGTGCTCGCCTTGCTCGCGCAACGCGACGACGGACCCGACGCCGAGGAGTGGCTGCGGCGCGTGGCGCGGGTGGCCGAAAGCCGGTACGCCGATGCCGGGCCGGACACGCCCGCCGCCTGGACGGAGCGCATGCACGCGCTGCTCGACGCCGTCGGCTGGCCCGGGACGCGGCCGCTCGACAGCGCGGAATTCCAGCTCGTCAACCGCTGGCGGGAGCTCCTGAACGAGCTCGCGCGCATCGAGCCCGTGCGCCCGCGCCTCGGCTTTGGCGAAGCGCTCGCCCGGCTTGCGCGGGCCGCCGCGGACACGCCGTTCCAGCCGGAATCGGGCCCGGGGCAGGTGCAGGTCCTGCCGCCCGAGGAAGCGCTCGGGCTCGAGTTCGATCACCTGTGGGTCGGCAACCTGCACGCGCTGCAATGGCCGCCGCCGTCGCACCCGCTCGCGCTCGTCTCGCGCTCGCTGCAGCGGCGCGCGGGCATGCCCGACGCGACGCCCGCGGATACGCTCGCGTTTGCGCGCAGGGTGCTGTCCCGGCTGGTCGCGAGCGCGCCGTCGGTGGTCCTGAGCTGGCCCGCGGCCGAGGGCGACCGGCCGCACGCGCCGAGCCCGCTGCTCCCCTCCGCCGCGGCGGCCGCGGCCGCGCCGGTCGCGGACCCCGGCTGGCATGCCGCCCGCCTGGCGGGGCCCGCCGTGCGCGAGGCGGCCGCGGACCCGGTCCCGCGCGTGCAGCCCGACGAGCGCATCCGCGGCGGCGCCCGTACCGTGACCCGGCAGCGGCTCGACCCGTTCTCGGCGTTCGCGCACGGGCGGCTCGGCGTGAGCGAGCTCGCGCCGGTCACGCCCGGCCTGCCGGCGCGCCGCTCGGGCCAGATCGCGCACGACGCGCTCCGCCGCCTGCTCGACGGGCAGCCGCGCTCGGCCGACCTCGCGGGCTGGACCGCCGCTCAGCGCAGTGCCCGCATCGCCGCGTCGCTGGCCGCGGCGCTCAAGCCGCACGAGCGGCACGCGGATGCCGTGCTGCGGCGGCTGCTCGCGCTCGAGCACGCGCGGCTCACCGCGCTGCTCGAGGCCTTCCTCGCCGCGGAGATCGCGCGCCGCCCGTTCGCCGTCGAGGGCGTCGAGAGGGCGCTCACGCTCGTCGCGCACGGCGTGACGCTCGCGCTGCGCGTCGACCGGCTCGACCGGCTGGGCGACGACTCGCTGCTCGTCATCGACTACAAGACCGGGGAGGAGCAGCCGTTCCTCGACCGCAACGGCGAGCCCACCGACCTGCAGCTCGTCGTCTATGCCGCGGCACTGGCCGAGCCGGTCGGCGGGCTCGCCACCGTGCGGCTCCGCCCGTCCGGCATCCGCTACCGCGCCGTGGGCGCGAGCGTGGAGTGGAGCCCGCTGGAGCCGGCCGCCTGGCAGGAGCGGCTCGGGGAATGGAAACGCCAGGTCGCGGGCACGATCGAGGCGTTTGCCGCGGGCGACGTGCGCGTGAACGTCGCCCGCCCGCCGGACGAGGCGCGCCCGCTCAGCCTGTTGAGCCGCGTGGAGGAGCTCAGGCGTGAAGCCTGACGACGACCGCGCCGCCCGCGCGGCCGCGCTCGACGTGCGTCGCTCGTTCATCGTGCAGGCGCCCGCCGGCTCCGGCAAAACCGAACTCCTCGTGCAGCGTTACCTGGCGCTGCTCGCGACCGTCGAGCAGCCGGAAGAGGTGCTCGCGATCACGTTCACGCGCAAGGCCGCCCAGGAAATGCAGCTTCGGGTCATGGATGCGCTCCAGCGCGCGGCGGCCGGCGCCGAGCCGGGGGGAGAGCACCAGCGCGTCACGCTGGAGGCGGCAAGCCGCGTGCTCGCCCGGGACCGGGAGCGCGAGTGGGGCCTCCCGGAATCGCCGCGGCGCCTGCGCATCCAGACGCTGGACGCGTTGAACGCGTGGATCGCCTCGTCGCTGCCGCTCAGCTCCGGCTTGGGCGGCGCGGTCCGCGTGCTCGCGGACGAGGAGATCGCGGCCTGGTACGGCGCGGGCGCCGCCGCCACGCTCGACTGGCTGGCCGCCGATGCCGGCGCGCCGGAGCGTCCGGCGGTGGAGCGCGTGCTGCTGCACCTCGACAACGACACGGACGCCTACATCGCGCGCCTCACCGACATGCTCGGCCGGCGCGACCAGTGGCTGCCGATCGTCGGCACCGGCACGTCGCTGACGGAAGCCGGCGACGGCGTGCGGCGCGCGCTCGAGCGCAACGTGGAGGCCGGCGTGAACGCGCGGCTCGCCGCCCTGGCATCCCGGTTACCGGCGGACGCCGCGGTGCCGGCGGCATCCGTCGAGTACCTGCCGGCCTGGCGGGAGCTCGCGGACCTGCTCCTCACGCGGGCGGGCCGCGCGCGGCGCTCGCTCGCGCGCGGCCACGGCCTGTCGCCGCGCGAGGCCGCGCGCATGCAGGCGCTGCTCGAGGTGCTCGACGGAGACGAATCGTTGTGCGCGCTGCTCGACGAGGTGCGGCGCCTGCCTGACCCGCACTACGACGACGGGCAGTGGGAGGTGCTGCAGGCGTTGTTCCGGCTGCTGCCGATCGCGGCCGCCGAGCTGCGGCGCCTGTTCCGCGCCCACGGGGTGACGGACTACATCGAGGTGGCGAACGCCGCGGACCGTGCCCTCGGCAGCGTCGAGGACCCCGGCGACGTCGCCCTGCTGCTCGACTACGGCATCCGGCACCTGCTCGTGGACGAGATGCAGGACACCTCGCTCGCGCAGTACCGGCTGCTCGAGAAGCTCGTGGCCGGCTGGCAGCCGGGCGACGGCCGGACGCTGTTCTGCGTCGGCGACCCGATGCAGTCGATCTACCGTTTCCGCGACGCGGAGGTCGGGCAGTTCCTGCTCGCGCGCAGCCGGGGCATCGGCGGCGTGGAGCTCGAGCCACTGGTGCTGCGCCGCAACTTCCGCTCGGCGCCGGCACTGGTGCACTGGTTCAACGAGGTGTTCCCGCGCGTGTTCCCGGCGACGGACGACGCCGCCAGCGGCGCGATCTCCTACACGGCGTCGGTCGCCGCCGGGGAGGAGCGCGGCGGCACCTGCCGGGTGCATGCGGTGATCGGCGGCGATCCTGCGCTCGAAGCGGCGCGTGGGCTCGCCGTCATCGAGCGCTGCCTCGCGGAGCACCCGCGGGAGCAGAGCATCGCGGTGCTCGTCCGCAGCCGGGCGCAGCTCGCACCGGTGCTCGAGAAGCTGCGCGAAGCGGGGATCGCTTACCAGGCGATCGAGATCGATCGCCTCACCGACGTGCCGGAGATCATCGAGCTGCGCGCGCTCGCCCGCGCGCTCTGCCATCGCGGCGACCGCATCGCCTGGCTTGCGTTGCTACGGGCCCCGTGGGTCGGATTGTCGTGGGCGGACCTGCATGCGCTCGTCCGCAACGACCGCCACCGCACGGTGTGGGAGCTGCTGCACGACGAGCTGCGCGTCGCGGCGCTATCGCCGGAGGGCCGCGCGCACGCGGAGCGGTTCGTCGCGACGCTCGAGCCGCTGCTCGATCCCCACGGGCTGCTCTGCCTGCGCGATCGCGTCGAGCGCGCCTGGTACGCGCTCGGCGGCCCGCGGCTCGTGAATCCCGCCGCCGTCGACAACGTCTACCGCTTCCTCGACGTGCTGGAGCGGAACGAAGCCGCCGGCACGCTCGAAGACCCCGCCGAGCTCGAGCACCTGCTCGATCGCGAGCGCGTGCAGAGCGGCACGTCCGCCGATGCACGGGTGCAGGTGATGACGATTCACCGCGCGAAGGGACTCGAGTTCGATCACGTGATCCTGTACGCCCTCGGCCGCCGCGCGCGCGGCGACCGCAGGGCCGTCCTGTCGTGGCTCACGCTGCCGGGCAGCGACGGGAGCGGGCTGCTCGTGAGCGCGATCGGCGCGCGCGGGGAGGGCGACCGGCTGCACGCCTGGATCGAGGCGGCGGGGCAGGAAAAGGACCGGCTGGAGCAGGACCGGCTGCTGTACGTCGCGTGCACGCGAGCGCGGCAGAGCCTGCACCTCGTCGGGCACGCGGAGCCGTCCGCGGACGGCAAGCGGCTGCGCACGCCGTCGTCCGGCACGCTGCTCGGCAGCCTGTGGCCGGCGGTGCGCGAGGACTTCGAGGCCGCGTTCGCGCAGCGGGGAAGCGACACGGCGGCCGGGCGCCCGCGCCAGGTGCTGCGCCGGCCGCAGCGGCGGCAACTGCCCGAGGCGGCGCTCCGCCTGCCGCCCCCGGCGGAGCCGCCCGGCGCGACTGCCCGGACCGTGCCGGACCCGCAGGCGGCGCAGCCTGTGAGCTACGACTGGGTGGGCACGCTGACCCGCCAGGCCGGCACGCTGGTACACCGCTGGCTGAAGCGCATCGCGGACGAGGGCGCGGACCCGCCGGCCATGCCCCCTGGGCTGGGCGCGGTGACGCGGCGCTGGGCCGCGGAGCTCGGCGTGCCCGCGGCCGATCTCGAGCCCGTTTGCCAACGGGTGCGGCAGGCCCTCGAGCAGGCACTCGAGGACGCGCGCGGCCGCTGGCTGCTGTCGGGAGAAGGGCACGCCGAGCTCCCGCTCACCGGCTGGTGGGAAGGGCGCCTCGAGACGGTCGTGCTCGACCGCGTGCGCGTGGACGACGACGGCGTGCACTGGATCGTCGATTACAAGACGAGCGTGCACGAAGGCGGCGCCCTGGCGCGCTTCCTGGCGGACGAGGTGGAGCGCTACCGGCCGCAGCTCGAGAAGTACGCGCACCTGTACGCAAGCCTCACCGGCGCGCCGGTGCGCGCCGCGCTCTACTTCCCGCTGTTGTCGGAGCTCGTGCCGGTGCCGCTCGCAGGTCCCGCGAGCTCACGCGCACGGGAATGACCGTCGCCGGCCGGCGGCTTCACAATCGTCCTTCGAAGCGGAACGGGCGCATGCCGTCCGCGTCGGGCGAGCCCAGGAACGCGAGCTGGCGTGCAACGCCTTCGGGCGCTCCCGGCGCGGCGGCGACGCGTCCGGCGAGCAGGTAGGTGCGATCCGGCCGGATCTCAAACGTGCCCTCGAGGTCGAGCGCGCCGGCGACATCGCGGATCTCGGCCCGCAGCACGTCGTCCACCGTCGTGAGCTCGGCACGGTACGTTCCGAGCGGCACCGGCGCGAGCTGGCGCGCGACCAGGCGGGACACCTCCAGCGACCCCTCGGCGCGCACCGGGAGCCCGTCGGCGAGCGTCAGCGACGAGACGTCGGCGTCGAGCAGGCCGTCGACGCCGGCGAACGTCGCGAGATCGCTCAGCGCCGCGAGCGGCAGCCGCGCACGCAGCCCGCTGACGTGCACCACGCCACCGAACCCGACGGCGACGTCGCCGCTGACCGGCCCGGCCGGCGAGCGTGCGCTCAACGAGTAGCGCGCCCGCGCCGTGAGCAGGGCGAGCGGGCGGAACCGCCAGGCGAAGTCCCTGAGGTACAGGCCGTCGAGGCGCGCCTCGGCTGCCGTCCCGCGCCACGTCGTGCCGGAGATGCCGCCGAGGAGCACGTTCTCCGGCACGAACCAGCGATAGGCCACGCGCGCCGGGAACGATGCGAGCAGGCCGACGAGGAAGATCGCGGCGCCCACCGCGACCATGGACCGGGTCCGGGGCATCCGTTCAGCGCTCCAACGTGATCGAGCCGTTGACGCGCCCGGCGGCCTCTCCCGACGGGCTCAGGCCCGCGGCCTGCACGCGCAGCGAGTACTGCTCGGCGAGGTCGCCCAGCCATAGCACCAGGTCGTCGAAGGCCGCGTTCTGGAACACGACCACGATGCCGTTGTCCTGGCGCGGCTGGCTGCTCTGCAGGGCACTGTAGAGGTTGCGGCTGCGCAGCGTCGTGTCGACGATCACGACCAGCGACTGGTTGAGCGCGGCGGGGCGGCTCCGGTCGCTGCTTTGCGCACGCAGCGTGCCCTTGACGGAGCGCAGCTCAGCGATCGCGTTGCGCCAGACCTCGACGTCCGCCGCCACGTTCTCCCGGTTGCGCTCCAGCGGCGCCCAGATGCCGAGCCAGAACACCGCGAGGGCGAGCATGACCGCGGCGGTCGCGACCAGCGCCTTCTCGCGCGGCTGCAACGATTCGAACCAGTCCCTCACGCGCCGGACTCCTCGATGCGGAACTGGCTCGCGACCCGTTCGCCCTGCTGGCTCGTGCTGCGGATCGAGGCGGTGAACCGGCCGCGCTCGTCGACGGCGTTGCGGATCGCGTCCAGCGTGCTGACGTCGGGAGCGTTGATCTCGACGTCCACGACGCCGTTGCGGTAGGTCAGCGCGCCGAGGCGCGCCTCCTCCTGCGCACGCAGCGCGTGACTCAGGTCTTCGAGCGCCTGCAGGAAGCGCGGCGGCGCCGTGCCCGTGCCGCTGCGCGTGCGCAGCGACGCCACCACGGCAGCCGGGTCCGCCACGTCCGGCGCTCCCGGCGCAATCTCCCGGTACTCGGTGAGGAACACTTCGCGCAGCGCTGCTTCCTCGCGGGACAGGCGATACAGGTCCGTCGCATTGTCGAGCAGTCCCAGCACCACGAACGTCGCGAACAGCACCGCCGCGACCTTCCAGCGCCTGAGCAGGTCCCAGTACTCGGTACGCGGGCCGAACTCGCCCTGCAGCAGGTTGACGCCGGCACCGGTCGCGACCGTCGCTGCGAGCCGCGGCGTGACGCCGTCGGGCAGGAGGTTGATGTCGACCGTCTCCAGCGCTTCGCGGATCGCGATCCACTCGTGGCGATAGCGTTCGTCCTCGCCGGGCTCGCAGTACACGATGGCGTGGCGCGGCAGCGCGGGGCGCGCGGTGATCTCGTCGCCGTCCGCATCGCCTTCGCCTTCGTCCAGGGCGCCGATCGCCGCCAGGGCGTCGCCGGGGCTCACGCCCTGCATCACGAGCTCGACGTCCTCGCCGTCGTTGATCATCACCTGGTTCTCGGCGACGAGCAGGCTGATCGTGCCGGGGATGCGGGCGAGGCCGTAGTTCTCGGGCACCATCGACCAGGGCTGGATGCCGGCGTCCTCGAGGCGGGCGAGCCATTCCGCCAGCCGCTCGCGGCTGACCACGGCGACCGGCACCTTGCCGCTGGCCCGCCGCGGGCCGGCCGCGAAGTGCAGCGTCTCGACGTCCTCGGCGAGCTGCTCCTCCAGCGCGTAGGGCAGGGCGGCCTGCAGCCGGGCGCCGCCCTCCACCGGCACCTCCACGGCCGCCGTGAGCACGTCGGCGCCCGGCACGAGCACGATCACCTTGCGGTCGCGGACGTCGGCCGCAGCCTCGGCCAGCGGGCCCGTGACGGGAGGGCCGCGGCGCGCGCCGCTCGCGTCGACCGCGATCCACTCCGCCGGCGCGTGCGCGTCCGCAGGCAGGCGTATGACCAGAAATTCCGCCATCAGGCCGTTCCGAAGCTGCGCAGCAGGGGCGTCACCTGCCCCTGGTCACGCTGCAGCACACTGTAGAGCGTGACGCGCACGGTACCGAGGCGCACGACGACCCGCAACCGGAAATAGCGGCTGGAATCGACCGGCAACGTGGCGCCGGGCGGCAGGAGCGGCGCGAACGTCGAGCGCACGTCGGCGAAGCCGGCTTCCGCGCGCTCCTCGACCAGCGCGGCGACGTCGGACTCCGTGAGCGTGTCGCTCAGCGACCTCAGCACGGCCGGGGTCGCCGTGTTGGCGTTGATCGAGGTGCCGGGCGGCAGCGCCGTGATGTGCGGCTCGAGCACGCGGAACGTCTCCCGGTCCATCCCCTGGACCGCGAGCAGCTCGCTGACGCTGGTCACCATCTGGTCGGCCGTCCGGTAGGGCGGCAGCACCGAGGTGTAGATCGCGTCCTCGGCGCCGTCGGGCAGGTGCGGTTCCTGGTTCGGGTCGAGCCAGTCGACGATCGCGCCGGCGAGCCGCGGCTCGAGCTCGAGGACGGTAAGCAGGCGCTGGAAGCGCTCCAGCGATTCCCGGTGCACGCGCCCGCGCCTGTCGATCAGGTTGTTGATGTTGAAGCGCCCCTCGAGATCCTCGAGGCTGCCGAACACCTCGCCGCCGCCGTCGATCGGCAAAGGCGGCAGCTCCTGCGCCCAGATCTCGCCCAGGTGGTCGGTCGGGGTGTCGTTCGCGTCCTGGCTCAGGATGAGCCGCGCCCAGCTCTCGGCGCCGAGCGCGACCTGCACGGCCTGGTCGCGCTGCAGGAGCACCGTCGTGCGGCGCACCTCGAGCGCGTTGTCCCAGGCCATGTCGCTCGCGACCAGGGCCGCGAGCGCGCTGATCAGCATGGCGGTGACCAGGGCAACCCCGCGGTCCCGACGGCGCCGCCCCGGGACGGTCACGGTGCCACCTCCACGAGCCGCGTGATGAGGCCCTCCTGCTCGGTTTCGAGCACGAACTCGACCGCCCGCGGGCGCTGCCGCCAGCCGAGGGGGCCCGCCATGTTCTCCGGCGGCCAGCGGTCGGTCCATTCGCCATTGTCCTGCATGAAGCGGATCCCGAGGCTCAGGACGCCATCGAGCAGCACGCGCGCCGCCGGCTCGTTGTCGAGCGTGCGGTCGAGCACGGTCCAGTGGAAGCGCACGAGCTCGCCGTCCTGCACGCGCCAGGCGACGCGCTGCAGGGTGCCGCGCGGCAGGCCGGCGGGATTGCCCCAGCCGCCGTGCGTGAGCTCGACCGCGTACTCGGACTGGGCGTCCGCGAGGAGTGCGGGGGCGATGACGTCGCCGAGGTCCCGGCGCACCGGTCGCGGCGCGAGCTGCTGGAAGTCCTCGGTGAGGAACCGGACGGTGCGCTGCAGCGCCTCGAGGCGGCCGCTCCGCTCCCCGAGCCGCTCGGCGCCGTCCAGCGTGTGGCTCAGCGCGCCGTAGGCGAGGGCGGCCAGCACGCCGAAGATCGCCACCGCGACGAGCACCTCGAGCAGCGTGAAGCCGCGGTTGCGACCGCTCATCGCCGCCTCCCTTCGCCCGGGTTCTCCGGCTCGCCGTCCCGGCCGGGCACGAACAGCGCGCCCGACCACGTCGCGTTCGCGAGTCCCGGCACGGTCGGCTCCCCGATGAAGCCGGTGACGGTACGGATGACGCCCTCGGCGCCCGCGAGCGACACGTCGACGTCCACGCGGTACAGGCCTTCCACCCCGGTCTCGGAGATCGTCGACTCCCAGCGCCATTCGCGCCCGGCGAACGTGACGTCGTCGGAATCCTCGCCGACCTCGGGCACCACGTTCGCGAGCCTGAGCTCCGCGATCTTGTTCTGCCCGATCCAGCTCGCGTAGGTGCGCTGCTCCATCGCGGTCGCCGAATCGATCATCTGGCTGACCGCCGCCGCGACCGCGCCGAGGGCGAGCGCCGCGATGGCGAGCGCCACCATCACCTCGACCAGGGTAAAGCCGCGGCCGGTGCGCAGGCCGATGCGAGCCGCTTGTCCGCTACGGCAGCGCATCGTCACCGGTCCCGATCTCGAGCTGCCCGGCTTCGTTCATCGCGAGCAGCACCCGGGCGCCGTCGACGTCGCGCAGGAGGGTGAGCTCGAAAGGCGTGACCTCGCCGCTCGACATGATGAGGACGTGCGGTGCGTAATCGTCGTCATCGTCGTTGTCATCGTCGTCGCGCCGGCCGTCGCTTTCCTCGATGCGCATCGGGCGATCCTTGAGCTCGACCGGACGATCCTCGAGGAACAGCTCGATCGTCACCCCTTCCTCGAGCGTGCGCGGGCGCAACAGGTCGTCGCCGGCCAGCTCGAGCCAGCGGTCGGCGAGCGGGTCGTATTCCACGAAGCGGTAGCCGGCACGCATGAACTCGAGCCCGAACTCGCGGCCCTGCATCAGCGCTTCGTCCTCGGCGAGCTCCACGAGCGAGCGCAGGCGCCGCGCCTCGTTCTCGAGCGCTTCGCTGTTGCCGACGAGGCCGAAAGAGAGGAGAACGACCGCGCTGATGATACCGATGATGACGATGACGACGAGCAGCTCGATGAGGGTGAAACCGCTCCTCAGGCTGCGCGGGAGCATCAAGCGGTCATTCCATGTCCCAGTTGCCGATGTCCGCGTCGAGGCCCTCGCCGCCCGGCCGTCCGTCGCGGCCGAGCGTGTAGAGATCGAACTCGCCGTGGTTGCCGGGACTCAGGTACAGGTACGGGTTGCCCCACGGGTCCGTCGGCAGCCGGTCGATGTAACCGCCCGGCTTCCAGTTGCGGACGTTGGGATCGGCCGGCTTCCTCACCAAAGCCTCTAGGCCCTGTTCCGTCGTCGGATAGCTGAAGTTGTCGAGCCGGTAGAGCTTGAGGGCGTTCTCGAGTCCCCTGATGTCGCCCTTGACCCGCGTGATCTGCGCATCGTCGATGCGGCCGATGACGTTCGGCGCGACGATGGCGGCGAGTATGCCGAGGATGATCACGACCACCATGATCTCGATGAGCGTGAACCCGCGGCTGCGCTCGCGATGCTGGAATTTACGCACTGTGCTCCTCCGGGGTGGCGCGTGAGACGGCCGACGCCGTGTTGCGTTGACTCGGATCCCCAATGCCCCTGAAACTTGCTCGCATTATATCAAACATGGAGTTACGCGACGTACGCCGTACGGCCGCAGCAGGGTCCATGAGACGCGTGGGGGCATGGCAAGTTCCGCTCTCGGTGGCCGCGGCCGGCGTCGCCGCCGCCGCGGGCGGCGCGGCGGCCCGCGGGTTGCTGGCGTACGACCGCGACGCGATCGCCGCGGGCGAGGCGTGGCGCCTCGTCACCGGGCACCTCGCGCACCTCGGCCCGGCGCACCTCGCGTTGAATCTCGCCGGCCTGGGGCTCGTGTGGCTGCTCGTCGGCGAGCGCCTGCCGGCGTACCGCTGGTGGCTGGTCGTCGCGTTCACGATCGTGTTCATCGACGCCGCGTTCTGGCTGCTCGACCCGGGCCTCGAGTGGTACGTGGGACTCTCGGGCCTGCTGCACGGGCTGCTCGCCGCGGGCGTCGTGTGCGGCTTCCGGACGGCACCGGTGGAGTCGGCGGTGCTCGCCCTCGTGCTCGCCGGGAAACTCGCGAGCGAGCAGCTCTTCGGCCCGCTGCCCGGGTCCGAGGCGGCGAGCGGCGGCGCGGTGATCGTGGACGCGCATCTCTACGGCGCCGTCGGCGGGGCGCTCGCGGGAGCGCTCGCGACCTATATAATGCCCGCCCGACCCAGTCAGCACCCGAACGGAGGTGGGACTTGACGCTGGCCATCGTCTTTCCCGGACAGGGATCCCAGGCCGTCGGGATGCAGGCGGCGCTCGCGGAAGCGCATCCCGAGATCCGGGCGACCTACGCGGAAGCGAGCGACGAGCTCGGGTTCGACCTGTGGGAGCTGGTGCAGCACGGCCCGGCCGAGCGGCTGAACGAGACGGTCGTCACCCAGCCCGCGATGCTGACGGCGGGCGTCGCCGCCTGGCGCGCCTGGCGCGGGCAGGGCGGTCCCATGCCGGCGTTCATGGCAGGCCACAGCCTCGGCGAGTACACGGCGCTCACCTGCGCGGGCGCGCTGCCGTTCGCCGACGCCGTGCGCCTCGTCGCGCGCCGCGCCGAGCTCATGCAGGCGGCCGCGCCGCCGGGCACGGGCGGCATGGCGACCGTTCTCGGCCTCGACGACGATGCCGTCGTCGCGGCGTGCCGCGAAGCGGCGCAGGGCGAAGTGGTGAGCGCCGTCAACTTCAACTGCCCGGGGCAGGTAGTCATCGCCGGCCAGCGCGCGGCCGTGGAGCGTGCCTCCGAGCGCGCGCGCGCGGCGGGCGCGAAGCGGGTGCTGTGGCTCAGCGTGAGCGTGCCGGCGCATTGCGAGCTGATGCGCCCGGCGGCGGACGAGCTCGCCCGCGCGCTCGCGGCCGCGCCCTTCCGCGCGCCCGAGGTGCCCGTCATCAACAACGTGGACGTCGAAGCCTACCGCACGCCGGAGCACATTCGCGAGGGCCTGCGCCGCCAGCTCTACGGCCCGGTACGCTGGACCGAGACCGTGCGCCACCTCGTGGCGCAGGGAGTCACGACCATCGTCGAGGCGGGTCCCGGCAAGGTGCTCACGGGTCTCGTCAGGCGTATCGATTCGTCGGTCAGGACCGTGTGCCTCGACTCGCCGTCGATACTGGAGGAAGCTTTGCGGGAACACGGGGAGCCGGCCGATGAGTGAGTGGTTCGACAACGGGATGCTGCGGGACCAGGTGGCCCTGGTGACCGGCGCGTCGCGCGGCATCGGTGCCGCGATCGCGAGCACGCTGGCGGCTGCCGGCGCCGTCGTGATCGGCACCGCCACGACGGAGGAGGGCGCGCGTGCCGTGTCCGACGCCCTCGCGGACCGTGGTCGCGGCGCAGTGCTCGACATCGCGAGCGACGAGTCCGTGCAGGCGCTGTTCGACGACCTGCAGAAGCGCGAAGGCGCGCCCACGGTAGTCGTCAACAACGCAGGCATCACGCGCGACAACCTGCTGCTGCGCATGAAGAACGAGGACTGGGAAGCGGTGTTGTCGACGAACCTCTCGGGGACGTACCGCGTGTGCAAGGCAGCGCTCCGCGGCATGATGAAAGCGAAGCGGGGACGCATCGTGAACATCGCATCGGTCATCGGGCTGATGGGCAACCCGGGACAGGCGAACTATGCCGCCGCCAAAGCGGGCATCATCGGCTTCAGCAAATCGCTCGCGCGCGAGGTCGGCTCGCGCAACATCACCGTGAACGTCGTCGCTCCGGGTTTCATCGACACCGACATGACGCGCGTGCTCGGCGAGGAGCAGCGGCAGGCAATGCTGGCACAGGTCCCGCTCGGGCGGCTCGGCGAAGCACGGGACGTGGCCAACGCGGTCGCGTTCCTGGTGTCCGACGCGGCCGCGTACATCACCGGCGAAACGCTGCACGTGAACGGGGGAATGCTGATGGCCTGAGCGGCCTCGCGCGGTCGCCGGGAGGCGGTTTGGGCTTGTAGATTGACCCTAACCTTTCACTTACAATACCGACCCACGGTCTCACCGGGACTCGACATTTCAACAACTTGTACAAACGACCGCCCAACGGACCGCACCACGGATCAAAGGTTCACGCAGTGAGGCGCTCGGGAAGCCGGGCGGGAGTACAATTTCAAAGTCTCTTCCTGAGGAGAAGCGATCACTATGAGCAGCATTGAAGAACAAGTTAAGAGCATCGTCGCCGAGCAACTGGGCGTGAAGGAGGAAGAGGTCACCAACGACGCTTCCTTCGTCGACGACCTGGGCGCCGATTCTCTGGACACGGTCGAGCTGGTGATGGCCCTCGAGGAGGAGTTCGAGACCGAGATTCCGGACGAGGAAGCGGAGAAGATCACCACGGTCCAGCAAGCGATCGATTACATCACCGCCCGTCGCAGCGAATCCTGATCCGTTCCCGAGGGGTGCGGCGTTTCGTTGGTGACGCCGCTCCTTCCTCTCGCCACCCATGAGCAAACGCAGAGTCGTCGTCACCGGCCTGGGTATCGTGTCCCCGGTCGGCAGCGACCTGGAAACCGCGTGGCGCAACGTCTGCGAAGGACGTTCCGGCATCGGCCCGATCACGCATTTCGACGCCAGTGCGTTCACGACGCGCATCTCCGGTGCCGTGAAGGATTTCGACGTCGGCGAGTTCCTGGAGCCGAAGGACGCGCGCAAGATGGACGCGTTCATGCACTACGGCATCGGCGCCGCGCACAAGGCGCTCCTCGATTCCGGGCTGGAGATCACGGACGGGAACCGCCACCGCATCGGCGTGATCATGGGTGCGGGCATCGGCGGGCTGCAGACGATCGAGGCGAATCACGTCAAGTACCTCGAGTCGGGGCCGCGCAAGATCTCCCCATTCTTCATCCCGAGCAGCATCATCAACATGGTGTCCGGCCACGTCAGCATGCGCTACGGCATCACCGGCCCGAACCTCGCGATCGTCACGGCCTGCACGACCTCGACGCATTGCGTCGGCACGGCGGCGCGCATGATCGCGTACGGGGACGCGGACGTCATGCTCGCCGGCGGCTCGGAAGCGGCGACCACGCCGCTGTCGATCGGGGGATTCTGCTCGGCACGCGCCATGTCGACGCGCAACGACGACCCGGAGCGCGCGAGCCGGCCGTTCGACCGCGATCGTGACGGCTTCGTGCTCTCCGACGGCGCGGGATGCCTCGTGCTGGAAGAGCTCGAATTCGCGCGTGCACGCGGCGCACGCATCTACGCCGAGCTCGCGGGATTCGGGATGAGCAGCGATGCCTTCCACATCACCAATCCTCCGCCGGACGGAGAGGGCGCGCGCAAGTGCATGGTGGCGGCGCTGCATGATGCCGGCATCGATCCCGGCGACGTCGACTACCTGAACGCTCACGGTACGTCGACGCCGGCCGGCGACGTCGCGGAGACCGTTGCCATCAAGCGCACGTTCGGCGATGCCGCGCGCAAGCTCGCGGTCAGCTCGACCAAGTCCGTCACCGGGCACCTGCTGGGCGCGGCCGGTGCGGTGGAGGCCATCTTCTCCGTGCTCGCGATCCGCGACCAGGTGATGCCGCCGACGATCAACCTGGAGAACCCGGATCCCGAGTGCGATCTCGACTACGTGCCGCTCGAGGCACGGCAGGGCCGGATCGACGTGGTGGTATCGAACTCTTTCGGTTTCGGCGGCACGAACGGCAGCCTGGTTTTCCGGAAGCTCGCCTGACGACCGCACCCGCGCGCCGCCTCCGGGACCGCCGGGACGGCTTCTGGGTATACTGCCGGCCATGAGACGACTGCTCTGGCTCGCCGTCGGCGTCGCCGCGCTGGGTGCGTTGCTGTTCGCGTGGCAGGCCCACCGCTTCCTGCATGCGCCGCTGGCGATCGACGAGGGCGGCGAAGTCTTCGAGATCCCGGCGGGCACACCGTTCGTCGCCGTGAGCCGTGCGCTCGCCGAGCGCGGCATCATCGAGCATCCGCGGCTCTTCACCTGGTACGCACGCCTGAAAGGGCAGGGCAACGCGATCCGTGCGGGCGAGTACTGGCTCGAACCCGGCCTCACGCCGCGCACGCTGCTGGCGAAGCTCGTCGCGGGCAACGTGCTCCTGCATTCGTTCACGATCGTCGAGGGCTGGACGTTCCGCGAGCTGCTCGCGAACCTGCGGCGGCACGAGGCCGTCGCATCGACGCTCGAGTACGAGGACTGGCCGAGGCTCATGGAAGAGCTGGGCGCGGACTACGAGTTTCCCGAAGGGCTGTTCCTTCCGGAGACCTATCGTTTCGCGAGGAACACGAGCGACGTCGAGGTGCTGCGCCGGGCGTACCGGCTCATGCAGGAGACGCTCGACGAGGAGTGGGAGAACCGTGCGCCCGACCTGCCTTTCGACGACAAGTACCAGGCGCTCATCCTCGCGTCGATCGTGGAAAAGGAAACGGGGCGCGCGGACGAGCGCGCGCGCATCGCCGGCGTGTTCGTGCGCCGCCTGCAGCGCGGCATGCGGCTGCAGACCGACCCGACCGTGATCTACGGCATCGGCGAGGCATTCGACGGCAATCTCACGCGCGCCCACCTGCGCACGGACACGCCGTACAACACCTACCCGCGCAGCAGCCTGCCGCCGACGCCGATCGCGATGCCCGGCCGGGCCGCCATTCACGCGGCGCTGAACCCGGCGCCCGGCGAGGAGCTGTTCTCCGTCGCCACCGGCCTCGGCGACGGCAGTCACAAGTTCTCGGTGACCAGGGAGGAGCACGACGCCGCGGTCCTCGAATACCTGGAGCGCCTGCGCCAGGCCCGCAAGGGTTCGAAGCCGTGACGGCCGGCCGCTTCATCACGATCGAGGGCGGCGAGGGCGTCGGCAAGTCGACGAACCTCGCTTACGTCCGCGACCTCGTCGCCAGCCGCGGCATCGAGGTCGTTGCGACGCGCGAGCCCGGGGGAACGCCGGCGGCCGAGCGCATCCGCGAGCTGCTGCTCGAGCACGGGGACGAGCCGCTCCCGCCCGTGGCCGAGCTGCTGCTGTTCTTCGCGGCGCGCTCCCTGCACGTGGAGAACGTGATCCGCCCGGCGCTCGCGCGCGGGGCGTGGGTGGTCTGCGACCGCTTCACGGACACGACGCGCGCTTACCAGGGCAGCGGCAGGGGACTCGATTCCGGGCTGATCGAGCAGCTCGCGGCGTGCGTGCACCCCGGGCTCGAGCCGGACCTCACCCTGCTGCTCGATGCGCCCACCGAGGTCGGCAGCGGGCGCGCAGAGCGCCGCGGGGCCGCCGACCGCATGGAGAACGAGGCCGCGGCGTTCCACGCGCGCGTGCGCGAGGGCTACCGCGCGCTCGCGGCACGCTACCCGGAGCGCATCCGCGTGATCGACGCCACGCAGCCGCTCGCCGACGTGCAGGCCGCGATCGCCCGGGCGGTGGCGCCGCTCCTGAACGCGAAATAACATGAGAATTGATCGCTAAATGGCGGAAAGGAAAGCGCAATTGACCTGGCTCGAGCCGCTCGCGGCGAGCTGGCGGCGGCGCGAGGAGGAGAACCGCGTGCCGCACGCGGTGTTGCTCTCGGGCGCGCGCGGCACGGGCAAGCGTGCGCTCGCCACCTGGATCGCGCGCCGCCGCCTCGGGATCGGCGATGCCGGCCCGCTGCCCGAGCACCCCGCGGTGCGCCCCGAGCATGCGGACCTGCGCTGGCTCGACCGGCCCGAGGACAAGACCGTCATCGTCATTGAGCAGATCCGGGGGCTGGTGGAAGGGCTCGCGCTGACCAGCTACGAGGGCGGCGCCAAGGTGGCCGTCATCGACCCCGCCGACGAGATGAACCACGCCGCCGCGAACGCCCTCCTGAAGACCCTGGAGGAGCCGCCGGGAGACGCGCTGCTGGTGCTGGTGGCGGACCGGCCCGGGCGGCTGCCCGCGACCATCTTCAGCCGTTGCCAGCGATTGCACGTCAGGACGCCGTCGCGGGAAACGGCGCGCGCGTGGCTCGAGGCCCTGGACCCGAAGGCCGACTGGGGGCCGGCGCTCGACCTCGCGGGCAACGCGCCGCTCGCGGCCCTGGAAGCGCTGGATGCCCTCGAGACCAGCCGCTCGATGGCCCGCGACCTCGAGGCGCTGGCCGGCCGCCGGGTCTCGCCCGTGGAGGTGGCCGCGCGCTGGGCGGCGCTCGACCCCGGGTTCGTCCTCGCCTGGCTCGCCCGCCAGGTCGAGGGCATCCTGCGCCACCGCAGCGACCCGCGCACCCCGGCGCCGGCGGTGCCGGAATCTGTGCTGGAGCGCATGGACAGCCGCAACCTCTTCTGTTATCTAGACGCCGTCAACCGGCTGAAAGCCGAGCCCGCAGGCACGTACAACGTCCTGCTGACCCTGGAGACCCTCCTGATCGACTGGGCCTCCGGCCTCGCCGGTTACCGCAACGCATTCGCCCCGGGCGGCCTGCTGCCGGTGCCGGGACAGGGTAGGTACTGATGACGAAGCCGGGACTGCTGACACTCACGATCAAGGACAAGAGCGCGTTGTACCTCGCCTACATGCCGTTCGTCGTGAACGGCGGCCTGTTCATCCCGACCAACAGCTCGTACCGCCTGGGCGACGAGGTGTTCATGCTGCTCAACCTCATGGGCGAGGAAGAGAAGATCCCGGTCGCGGGCACCGTGATCTGGATGACGCCGAAGGGCGCGCAGGGCAAGCGCACCGCGGGTATCGGCGTGCAGTTCAGCGACCAGGACCAGGGCAACACGCAGAAGAAGATCGAGAACTACCTCGCCGGCGCGCTCGGCGGCGACAAGCCCACCCACACGATGTAACGGCGCACGGCGCGCGACCCTCACCACCGGACGACATACCGCCGGCGATCCCGCCTTGCCGGGCTACCGGGCGGCGCTGATGCCTCCGCGCAGCACGTACGCCTGGTAACCGCGCTCGCTCAGGATGTAGGCGCCGGCCGAGCTGCGCCGGCCGGTATCGCAGCAGACGACGTACTTCTTGTTGCGGTCCAGCGTGTTGATCTTGAGCCGGATGAAGTAGAGCGGGATGTTGATCGCGCCGTCGTGGTGATGGTTCTCGAACTCGCTGGGCAGGCGCACGTCCAGCCACTGCCCGCCGTTGCGGACGATCTCTTCGGCTTCGGCCTGGCTCACCCAGTCGAGCATGGGCTCGTTCAGCAGGCGCTTGAAGTCCTCCTTGCCGAGGCGCATGACGGAGCCGTCGGTGATCATGGTGACCGTGGCGTTTCGCTTCGCGTCGGAGATCAGCGCCTCCTCGCCGAAGGTATCGCCGACGCCGAGCTCGGCGAGCCGGATGCCGTCCTTGTTGAGGGGCGTCTCGCGCGTGACCACGGCCTTGCCGCGCGTCAGCACGTAGAAGAAGTCGCCTTCCGAACCCTGCTTGATGACCACGTCGCCGGACTTGTAGTTGATCTGCTGCATGCGCATGAAGATCGCCTGGATGTTGGCCGGCGGGATCTTGTGGAATGCCTTCGTCTGCAACAGCATCGTCATCCAGTCGTCGCCGCCCACGTCCGAGTTGCCGTGCAGCTCGGAGACCTCGTAGGAGCCGGTCTGGTCCCAGGTGAGCATGACGTCCAAGAGGTCGCTGTCGATCGAGATGTACTGGACGCGGTTCCGGGCACGCGCCGTGACGCGCCGGGGAAAGATCGGCGACACGGGGTTGCGCGCCGCATCCGAGCCGCCCTCGACGGTCTCCTTGACCTTGCCGTTGTCGACGAGCTCGAGTGTGCCCGAGACGACGTAGATCGTCCGCTTTTCGGTATCCCCCTCGCGGAACAGGACCTGCTGCGGCGACAGCTCGCGGATCTGGACCTTGCGCGCGAGCGCAGCCAGGTTGTCCCTCTTGAGCCCGTCCAGGGGCGAGAAGCGTTTGAGCAGTTCAGTGTCCAGCTGCTCGTCCGTCATGGTGCATCCTGTACTTTGCTGTTGCCGGCCGGCGTGATGGGCGGCTCTGCCGCCATTCTAACGTGGGCTTGCACCGTCCCGATACCGCCCGGGGATCGCAGCGTGAAGCGGTGCACAGTTTGCCGCTCCGGCTTCGAATCCGTTCGTCATTTTTCCTCCCGGAACACCTCGCGCCACCCCGGGTGCGGGCGAAAGGCGGCCCCGTGTTCCCTCTCGAGCTCGGCGAGCCGGGCTTCGACCGCTCGCGGTCCACGCGCGCGGGCGTACTCGAGCGGACCGCCGCGAAACGGTGCGAACCCCGTGCCGAAGATCACACCCGCATCGAGCAGATCCGCATCCGCCACCACGCCCTCCGACAGGCAGGCCACGGATTCGTTCAGCATGGGCAGGATCAGGCGATCGACGAGGTCGGGCGGCGCTGCCGCGGCGCCCGGAGCGGAAGCGTCCGGCACGCGCTTGCCGTCCTGCCAGCGATAGAAGCCCTGCCCGGACTTGCGGCCGAGCTGCCGGGCCGCCACTTTCTCCCGCAGCACCGACGGTACCGGGCGCCCGAACGCCGCGCCGAGCACTTCCGACACGTCGAGCGCGACGTCGAGCCCGACCGTATCGAGCAGCTCGATCGGCCCGGCCGGCATGCCGAACTCCTCCGCGGCGCGATCGATGACGCGCGGCGCGACACCCGCTTCCACCAGGCGCATCGCTTCCGCGAGGTACGGTGCCAGCACGCGGTTGACCACGAAGCCCGGCGCGCTCGCACATTCGAGCGGGAACTTGCCGATGTCGCGCACGAATGCGATGGCCGCATCGACGGCCGCGCGCTCGGTGTCCTCGCAGCGGATGACCTCGACGAGCGGCAGCTTCGCCACCGGGTTGAAGAAGTGCAGGCCGACGAAGCGCTGCGGACGGGTGAGGCCGGCACGCAGGTCCTCGAGCCGCAGGCTCGACGTGTTCGTCGCGAGCACCGCTTCGGGCCGCAGCGCGGGCTCGACCTGCGCGTACAGGTTCCGCTTCGCCTCCAGGTTCTCGAAGATCGCCTCGATCACGAGGTCCGCCTCGGCGACGCCGCTGCCCGCGACGTCCGCCACGAGCCTGGCGGCTGCCTCGCGGCGCGCGGCCTCGTCACGGATCCTGCGCTCGAAGAGCTTCGCGGCACGCTCGATCGCCGGGCGCACATACTCCTCGCCGCGGTCCTGCAGCGTGACCTGCATGCCGCGCAGCGCGCACCACGCCGCGATGTCGCCGCCCATCACGCCGGCACCGACGACGTGCACGCGGCGCACCGGGTGCTCCGGCTTGCCGCCCTGCGACTTCAGCCGGTTCTGCAGGAAGAACACGCGCACCAGGTTGCGCGAGGTCGGGGTGCACAGGAGGCTCGCGATGGAACGTGCCTCGGCTTCGTAACCGGTCTGCTCCGATGCGCCGTGCCGGCGCCACAGCTCGACGATCGCGTACGGCGCCGGGTAGTGCTCGCGGCGGGCACGCTTCGCCACCTGCTTCTCCAGCACCCGCGCGAGCAACGGGCGGACCGGCGCGAGATTCAGCAACCGGTCGGGCAGCGGCGCTCGCCGGCGCGGCGGCTTCCGGTCGATGAGCTCGCGTGCGGCCTGCCGCCAGTCGTCCGGCGACACGACGCGGTCGACCAGCCCGATGCGCAACGCCTTCCCGGGCGCGACCGGCTGTCCCGTCAGCATCAGCTCCATCGCGGCGCGCACGCCGCACAGGCGCACGCTGCGCACCGTTCCGCCGAAGCCGGGATGGATGCCGAGCTGCACTTCCGGCAGGCCGAGCACCGGCTGGTCGCCCTGCTGCACGATGCGGTAATCGCAGGCGAGCGCGAGCTCGAGCCCCCCGCCGAGCGCATGGCCGTTGATCGCGGCGACGGTAGGGCAGCGCAGCGCCTCCAGCCGGTCGAGCACCTGCTGGCCCAGCCGGATCAGCTCGTAGCCCTCGTCGGGGTTCGTGATCCGCGTGAACTCGTTGATGTCGGCGCCGGTGATGAAGCCGCCGCTCTTGCCCGAGTACACGACGAGCCCGCGCGGGGTCTCCCGCTCGAACCCTTCGAGCACGCTCGCGAGCTCCTCGAGCACCGGCCGCGACAGCACGTTCACACGGCTGTCCGCCTTGTCGATGCGCAGCCATGCGATGCCGTCGTGGTCGCGTTCCGTTCCCCAGTGCGTCGTCGTCATTTGCCGGTGCCCGTAACCTCGAAGTCGCAGATGAGCGGCAGGTGGTCCGAGAACCTGACCTGCGGGATGTCGAAATTCGTGACCTCGATGCCCTCCTGGTAGAGGATGAAATCGAGCTCTTTCCTGGGCGCACGGCTCGGGTAGGAGGGGAGGTGGCGGGTGTTCGCGCTCCTCAGCCCGGCCGCGCGCATGAAGAGGTAGATCTCGTTCTCGCCCCAGAACGTGTTGAAATCGCCGGCCACGATGACGGGCTTCTCCGTCGCCTCGATCAGGTCGTAGAGCTTCCGGAGCTGGAGGTGGCGGTGCCGGTACTTCAGCGAGAGGTGCACGAGGAAGATCGCGAAATCCTCCAGCTCCAGCTCGATGATGAGGCGCTTGATGCCCGTATCGAAATAGTGGAACGTCTCGCCGCGTATCGAGGGCGCCGCCAGGAAGGCGTTGCCCTGCTTGCGGATGATGGGCAGGAGCTGGTTGATCGAGCGCTCGCCGTACTTGATCTCGTAGGACGTCGTGAGCCCGAGGTCCGCGGCGATCTTCTCCGCCTGGTTCACGCCGCGGCTGCGGATCGAGCCCGTGTCGACCTCCACGAGCCCGACGATGTCGGGCTTGCACGCGCGGATGAAGGCCGTGATCTCCGGCAGCACGTTCTGGTTGCCCAGGATGTAGCCGGCGCCGGGCAGGGGCACGTGCATCGACGCGCCCGCGCCGACTGCATAGCGTATGTTGTACAGGAGTAGTCGCATCCGTTCCGTCCAGGGCCGCGCGGCGGCGCGGCGTGCGCCACGAAAGGCTTCCGGGGCCGGCGCACGGGAAACGCGAGTATGCCTGATTTCCGGCGCCGCGCCCATTTCGGGATTGCATTATTGCTTGCCAAACAGGACACTAGGCGCGAAACCTGAGCCGGAGGGGAGGGGCAGGGCCCCGCGGGCCCCCGGCGCCCGAGCGGGAGACAGCCGTGTACGAGAACAACCCGATCCGTGTCTACGTGACCCACACGTTCGCGGAAGACGAGGACTACCTCCGGATATTCGAGTTCCTCGAAGGCGTGGACCGCTTCTTCTACGTGAACCTGAGCAAGCCCGAGAACGTGCCGGCCAGCGGCGGCATGGAGGCGATCAAGGAAGAGCTGATCAGGCAGATCAAGGAATGCGAGGCGGTCGTCGTACCGGCCGCGCACTACCAGCGCAACCCGGAGCTGATCCGGTTCCAGATGGACGTCGCCGACGCGAACGAGAAGCCGATCATCGCGGTACGGCACTTCGGCGGCACGGCGGAAACGCCGAAGGAGCTGCTCGATCGCGCCAACGAGCACATCGAATGGAACCCTCGCGAGATCGCGGACGCCCTGCGGCGGCAGGCGCGCCTCGAGGACACTTCCCGCTGGGACGTCATCGACTTCCCGTAGCCGCACGCGGCGCCTGCGCCGGAGCCGGCCGATGGCGAGCCCGCTGATCATCGCCCACCGCGGCGCCTCGGGCTATCTCCCCGAGCACACCCTCGAAGCCAAGGCGCTGGCCTACGGGCAGGGCGCCGATTACCTGGAGCAGGACGTGGTCGCCACCCGGGACGACCGGCTCGTGGTGCTGCACGATCTCTGGCTCGACCGGGTGACGGACGTGGCGCTGCACTACCCGGAGCGGCGGCGCGCGGACGGCCACTGGTACGTGCGCGATTTCGACCTCGCCGAGCTTCGGGTCCTGAACGTGCACGAGCGCCGCGACGAGGCGGGCCAGGCGCAGTTCCCGGGCCGCTTCCCGACCGATGCCGGCCGCTTCCGGATCGCCACGCTCGAGGAGGAGCTCGAGCTCGTGCGCGGGCTGAACCGGGCGACGGGCCGGCGGGTGGGCGTCTACCCGGAGATCAAGGAGCCCGCGTGGCACCACGCGGAAGGCGTCGACATCGCGGCCCTCCTGCTCTCGCACCTCGCCGATTTCGGCTGGCAGCGGCGCGACGACCCGGTGTTCGTGCAGTGCCTCGACCCGGGCGAGCTGAAGCGGCTGCGCGACGAGCTGCACACCGACCTCAAGCTCGTCCAGCTCCTCGCCGACGACGCCTGGGGCGAAGCGGCGACGGATCATGCCGCCCTGCAAACGCCCGCCGGCCTCGACGCGCTCGCGCGCACGGTCGACGGCATCGGCCCCTGGCTCGGGCAGCTCCAGCGCCTGGCCCCCATCGACGGGCAGCCGCTGTCGACCGGCCTCGCCGAGGCCGCCCGCGAGCGCGGGCTCGTCGTCCATCCCTACACGTTCCGGGCGGACGCCCTGCCGCCGGGGTTCGCGGATTTCGGCGCGTTGGTGGGCTGGTTCGCCCGTGAGCTCGCCGTCGACGGCCTGTTCACCGACTTCCCTGACCGGGCGCGGGCGATCCTGGAGCGCCTGCCCTGAGCGTACAAGCCGTCGAGAAATAGCGCGTACGTGATTGTCTGCACAGGGAGAAGGGCGCGGCCCGGGCGAACGGTGACCGCGGCCTCATCCGCCGGGATTGAGAACTCGGTCATGTTCCGGGGTGAGAAAACGCATACCCTACGGCGTTACCGGAGGTTCGGCCGGGCTTGGGCATGCCACTCGAATTCTCGGAATACCTGCTCCTCGGCGCGTTCATCGCGGGCTGGCTGGTGGCCAAGGTGAGCGGCTGGATCGGCCGCAAGCTGACGACCGCCGAGCGCGATCCGCGCGACGACCGCATCCGGTCGCTCGCGGCGGAGCTGCGCGTGGCGCAAACCCAGACCGAGAAAGTCCGCGGGCAGCTCGACGCGAAAGAGCGCGAGCTCACCGAGACCCAGAAGCTCCTGCAGGCGCGCGACGAGGTGATCGCGGGCCACGAGAGCCGCATCGAGAAGTTGCGGGCCGACCTGCGCGAGTCCGTGCTGAAGACGAACGAGCTCCGCGCGGAGCTCACCGAGCGGGCGACCGAGCAGACGCGCTCGGAGGCGCTCCTGCGGGAGGTCCAGACCGAGTTGTCGGTGGCGCGCGCGTCCAGCGATCTCCTCGCGTCCGGCATGCTCGACTACAACACCGCCGACGAGGACGAGACCCCGGTGTTCACCGCGGGCTCCCGCCCGTGAAGCCCGCCGGACCCGGG
>Ga0079224_100001710_pt1 | contig 25764 bp, 20 predicted proteins | sample Stecom2015_FD_80414 | JGI IMG/M metagenome (GOLD analysis project Ga0079224, IMG submission 80414) | Agricultural soil microbial communities from Utah to study Nitrogen management - Steer compost 2015 | ecosystem: Environmental > Terrestrial > Soil > Agricultural land | place: USA: Utah... | reverse complement strand
GATCTGTCAGCCGTTCCGCTTCGCAAAGTCCCTCAGGTACGCCACCAGGGCCTCCACGTCCGAGGGCCCGACCGCGTTGTAGAGCGAGGCCCGCATCCCACCCGCGGTGCGGTGGCCCTTGAGTCCCACCAGCCGCGCCTCCTTGGCCCCCTTCAGGAAGGCTTCATCCAACGAGGCATCGCCGAGGTGGAAGACCACGTTCATCACCGAGCGGTCCTCCGCCTTCACCGGAAGCCGGTACACCGGCGCGCATTCCTCCAACGCCGCGTACAGCGCACCCGCCTTCTGCGCGTTGCGCGTCTCCATCGCCGCCGGTCCCCCCATTCCGTCCAGCCAGCGCAGCACGTTGCGCATGAGGTAGATCGAGAAGGTCGGTGGCGTGTTGTAGAGCGAGCCCGCCTTCGCGTGCGTCGCGTAGCGCAGGATGGTCGGCACATCGTCCCGGGCGGACTGCATCCACTCCCGGTCCACCAGCACCACCACCACCCCCGAGGGCCCCAGGTTCTTCTGCGCTCCCGCGTAGATCAGCTTGAAGCGCGAGACGTCCACCGGCCGCGAGAGGAAGTCGCTGCTGAAGTCCGCAACCAGGGGCACCTCCCCGGTCTCCGGATAGGCCTTCCACTGCGTGCCGAAGACCGTGTTGTTGCTGGTCACGTGGACGTAGGCGGCGTCCGGATCCAGGCGGAGCTCCTCCGGCGTCGGCAGCCGCAGGTAGCGACCGTCCGCCTCGATCGGATCCGCCGCCGTCCGCGCCCTGCCCACCCGGGAGGCCTCGGCCAGGGCCTTCTGTCCCCACACCCCGGTGACCAGGTAGTCCGCGCTTCTGCCGGGGGGCAGGAAGTTCATGGGGACCATGGCGAACTGCAGGGAGGCGCCCCCCTGCAGGAGCAGGATGTCGTGGGTGTCGGGCACGTTCGCCAGCTTGCGCAGGAGGTCCATCACCTCCGCGTGCACCGCCGCGTAGGGCGCGGCGCGGTGGCTCTGCTCGAGGATCGACATGCCGGTCTCTTCGAAGTCGAGGAGCTCGGCTTTCGCCTCTTCGAGAGCGGGGAGCGGGAGGCCGGCCGGGCCGGCGCTGAAGTTGTGGGCTCGCACGTCAAGACACCTTCGAGAACGGGAAGTGGGCGCGGTTTGCCAGCGCGGTGCGGAACGCTAGACCTCTTGCGCGGGCCCCGCCATGACGACGCCACCGGGTGCATGGCGGAGGACGCCGGGCGGTGCGCCAGGGCCCATCGCCGGGCGTGCAGCGATGGCACCCGGGGGTTAGAGTCGGCCGGCTCGCGCCGCCGGGCCCCTGCCGCCGTGTCCACGACCTCCTCCCCCCACGATCCCAGCCACGCACCCGCGTCGAAGATTCCGCTCGGCGTACGGTTGCGCAGCCTGCGGCTCTCCCTGGGGATCAAGCAGGCGGATGCCGCGCGGGAGCTGGGGATCTCCGCGGCGTACCTGAACCTCATCGAGAAGGGGAAGCGCGCCCTCCCCTTCCCGCTGCTCTTCCGCGCCCTGCGGCACTACGGCGCCGATCCCGAAGCCTTCCTCTCCGACGTCGGCGAGGGCAACGTGGATGCCGAGCTGGCCAAGCTCCTGGATGAGCCGCTCCTCAAGAGCCTCGCCATCTCGCCCGACACCCTCGCGAGCCTCTCGGCCGAGCCGAAGCTCGCCGGCACCGTCGCGGAGCTGTTCAACCTCTACAAGCACACCCGCATGCGCCTCGAGCATGTCCTGGCGCGGCTGCCGGAGGGCGGCGCTTCGGACGACGGGATGCTCGACGCGACGCTCGAGGACACGCCCTTCGACGAGGTCACCGAGTTCCTCCAGGCGCACGAGAACCACTTTCCCGAGATCGAGGAGCAGGCCGAGGCACTCCGCCAGGATTTCGGACTCGGACGTCAGGTGACCTCGGGACAGCTCGTGGAGCTGCTCGAACGCAGGTTCGGCTACGAGGTGCGGACCGAGTCACCGGCCGATGGGAGCTCGGTGGTGCGGCGGCTCGATCCGGAGACGCGCACCCTCTCCCTCTCCCCGGATCTCACCGAGCAGGTCCTCAAGTTCCAGCTCGCGGCCTCCATGGGGCTGCTCACGCTGGATGCCCACCGCATCGACGCGCGCGTCATCGGAGACACCCGCCACCCGGAGAGTCGGCGCCTCATCCGGGTGATGCTCTCCAACTACTTCGCCGGGGCGCTCATGCTCCCCTATGACGACTTCTTCGGCCAGGTGCAGCGGACCCGTTACGACATCGAGCTGCTCGCCGACATCTTCGGCACCACCTACGAGACGGTGGCCCACCGGGTCTGCAACCTCTCCGCGCCCGGCCGCCGCGCCATCCCCTTCCACTTCCTCAAGGTCGATCTCGCCGGCAACGTGAGCAAGCGCTACAGCGGGACCGGCTTTCAGATCCCCAGCCACGGCACCTGCGCGAAGTGGGCGGTCCACCTGGCCTTCCTCAATCCCAGCCAGATCACCCGCCAGTATTCGCGGATGCCGGATGGGACCACCTACTTCTGCTTTGCCAAAGCCCGGCTTCAGCCGCGCGAGGGCTCCATCGCCAAAGGGACCGCCTACTCCATCGGCCTGGGCACCCACGCCGAGAACGCGAAGCACCTGGCCTACGGCCTGCCCCGGATCGAGCACGAGGTGGACGCTGCCCCCATCGGCCCCACCTGCACCCGCTGCGAGCGGACCGACTGCAACCAACGCGCGAGCGCCAGCCTGCGCTTCGCCTTCTCCTTCGACGAGTACACCAAGAAGGACTCGTTCTTCTCCCCCCTCCTGGTCCGCGAGTCCGGGAGCGATGAGCGCCGGGGACGCGCCCGTGGCCAGCCGCCGGGCGGATCGCCGCGCCCTTCAGAGGATTGACGTTCGTCATGAGCCCCCCCGACACCCTTCAGACGCAGCTCGAAGAGCAGCTCAGCCGCGTCGCCCGCCTGCGCTTCCGTCAGGACGAGACCTTCCTGCCCGAGCAGCTCCTCGCGCTCGCCCAGCTTCATGGGCTGGCCGAACAGCACACCGAGGCGAAGAAGGCCTACGCCGAGGCCCAGCCCCTCCTCCGCAAGCGCGGGCTGATCTCCGAACAGGCCGAAGCCATCCTGGGAGAGGCCGTCGCCACCCTGCACGAGGGCGACGCCAAGGAAGCGCTGCTGCTCCTCAACGACGCCCTGGTCATCTATCGCGAGGCCAAGGACGTGGTGGGTGAAGGTGGCTGCCATGCGGCGGCGGCGGAGATCTGCCGGGGACTCGGCGATGACGAGGCCGCCCGCGACGGGTTCCTCGCCGCGCTCGAACACTTCCGCAAAGGCCACGCCCACGGACGGGAGGCCCGGGTGCTGATGGACCTGGGGGATCTCGAGATGGCCGCGGCCCGCTATGCCGAGGCCCGGGCCTATTTCGAGGAGGCGCTGCCGATCGCGGAGGAGCACCTCGACGCCGCACAGGTGGCCCAATGCGCGTTGCTGCTCGGTGAGGCCGCGGGGCTGGAGGGTGATCACGTCCGCGCCCGTGCCGCCCTGGAGCGGGCCCTTCCCCACTACGCCCAGCACGGTCCGGCGCCCCTGCACGCCCGCGCCGCCTGGGATCTCGGCCTCTCGCTCTACTACCTGGGCGCACTCGATGCCGCCGAGGCCTCCCTCCGGATTGCGCAGACGCGCTACCACGAGGCCGGCCACGTCGACGAGGTCACCCGCTGTGAGCAGGCGATCGCGCAGGTGCACAAGAAGCGCGGGGGGGCGGGCCCCTCGGCTTGAGGCGCCCGCGCCGGCAACTGCCGCCTCCGTCGCCCTTCATCGGCGCCGAGCAGGCCTCATGCTGCGAACCTCAGCCGCCCGGCGTCGGCGCGGCTGACGTTCCCGACGCTCAGTCGTCCTCGCCGACGAGCCGCTCGATCGTGTCGCCGAGCTCGGGCGCGCGCAGCACACCGCCCGCGTACGCGTGAAGCAGCGCGCGGTTGTCGGCGATGCCGATGTTCTGCAGCTCGAGCGCGCCGATCCGATCCTCGGGGCTGAAGGCGCTCTCGGTCTTCTCCATCGAGAGCTTCTCCGGCGCGTACGCGGCGTGACGGGCCTCGGTGGAGAGCAGCGTCCAGTCGTCGCCGCGGCGCAGCTCGACCTTCACCTCACCGGTGATGGCAGACGCCACCCAACGGACGAGAGACTCACGCAGCATGAGGGCTTCGGGATCGAACCAGCGCCCCTCATAGAGCAGCCGCCCCAGCCGCCGCCCGAGGTTGAAGTACTGGTCGGTGGTGTTCTCGTTGTGCACCACGCCCAGGATGCGCTCGTAGGTCAGGTGCAGCAGCGCCATGCCCGGGGCTTCGTAGATTCCCCGGCTCTTGGCCTCGATGACGCGGTTCTCGACCTGGTCGCTCATCCCCAGGCCATGACGTCCACCGATGGCGTTGGCCTCGAGGAAGAGCGAGAGCAGGCTGTCGAAGCGCTGGCCGTTGAGCGCCACCGGCAGGCCGTTCTCCCAGGTCACGGTGACGGTCTCGGTGGGGATCTCCACCGAGGGATCCCAGGGGGCGACGCCCATGATGGGCGAGACGAGCTTCATGCCCCGGTCGAGGAACTCGAGCTCCTTGGCCTCATGGGTGGCGCCGAGCACGTTGGCGTCGGTGCTGTACGCCTTCTCCGCGCCCATGCGGTACGGCAGGCCCAGCTCGGCGAGGTAGGCGGACATCTCGGCGCGGCCGCCCAGCGCCGACACGAAGGCCGAGTCCAGCCACGGCTTGTAGATCCGCAGCTTCGGATCGACGAGCGTCCCGTAGCGGTAGAAGCGCTGGATGTCGTTGCCCTTGTGGGTGCTGCCGTCGCCGAAGACGTGGACGCCGTCCTCGCGCATCGCCCGGATGATCGCGGTGGTGGTCACCGCGCGGCCCAGGGGCGTGGTGTTGAAGTACTTGCGGCCGCCGCTCTGCAGGTGGAACGCGCCACACTGGATCGCGGTGAGGCCCTCGCGGACCATCGCCTCGCGGCAGTCCAGCAGCCGCGCTGCCTTTGCGCCGTGGGTCAGCGCGGTGGGCGGGATCTCCGCCGGGTTCTTCTCGTCCGGCTGGGCGAGGTCCGCGGTGTAGGCGTGGACCTCGATGCCCTGGTGGCTCATCCACGCCACGGCAGCGCGGGTGTCGAGTCCGCCGGAGTAAGCGATGCCCACGCGGGTCCCGCGCGGAGGGAGGATGCGGAAGATGCGGCTCATGGTGGCGCGACCTCTACGACGTCCGGGGCCTGATGGGGAAGAGGCTCCCCGTCCCGCCCGGACTCAGTGGGACCAGCCGAGCCCCATTCCCAGCGCCAGAAGCACCAGGACGGCTGCGGCCGCGGTTGCGTAACGCCACTCCCGGTTGAGGCCCAGCCAGACGCCCGAGACCATCAGGCGGGCGACCGGCGCCACCACCAGGATGGAGGCCGCGGCTCCCCGGAGGACGTTGAGCACCTCCGCGGTCGCCCAGGCCGGCGCGGCGGCTTCCAGCACCACCGAGAGCAGGAACATCCCGCCACTCACCAGGGCGCCGAAGCGCAACACCCGCCCGATGATCCGCTCACCGGCATCGGGTGCGGCGACCGGAACGTCCGCCTCGACAGCGACCTGCGCGGCGGTCCCCACCAGGACCTCGGACGGCTCTACTGCATCGGCCACAGCGACTCCCCACCCTTCCAGAGCATCTGCCCGGCCACCGCCAGGAGCACCACCGCGAGCACCCGCTTGAGCACGGGGATCGGCGCGCGGACCATCAGCTTCGCACCCGCCACCGCGCCCACCAGGACGCCGACCACCAGCGGCGCCGCGAGCTCCAACCGCAAGTGCCCGGCCAGCGCATAGGTCACCACGCTCGCCGCGCCGGTGACCCCGATCATGAGGTTGCTGGTCGCCGAGGCCCGGCGGAACGGCACGTTCATCACGTAGCGCATGAGGGGGACCTTCACCGGCCCGCCGCCCACGCCCAGCAGCGCCGAGAGGCCGCCGGCGACGAAGGATCCGCCCAGGCCCCAGGAGAGGTTCTGGTAGGTGCCGGTGATGGGGCCATCCGGTTCGGCCTCCACCACCCCTGAACGACGCAGCAACTGCACCGCGACGTAGAGGGCGAAGATCCCGAAGGCGAGCGCGAGCAGCCAGGCGGGCGCAACCCCCGCCATGGCACCTCCGGCGAGTGCGCCGGTCACCGTCGCCACTTCCAGCACCGTCGCCAGCCTGACGTCGCTCAGCCCCTGCTCCACGTAGGCCGCAGCCGCGCCACAGGAGGAGGCCACCACGCACAGGAGGCTGACGGGCACCGCCTCCACCATGGGGATGCCGAACCCCAGCACCAGGGCGGGCACGACCACGATGCCGCCGCCGACCCCCACCAGGGCCCCCAGGGCACCCGCGAGCGATCCGGTCAGCATGAGCAGCAGCGAGGTCATGGCGGCCACCTTAGGAGAGGCCGCAAGCGAGGTACACGCAGGAAACCCCGCCCCACGCCCCACGCCACCGGGACGCCTGCTCTCCGACCCGGCCGCGGATCCGGAGTGCTGGTGGGCCATCTGACCGATAGCCATCGCGGGATGCCACGCGAGCGGAACGCCTTGCGCATGGACGCGCCGGCGGTACCATCCCCGCCCATCGCCGCGGCGAACCCGCCACTGACTGCGGAAGACGCCGTCGATCCGATCACCCCGCGACTCCGGAACCCAAGCGCCATGCAACTCACTCTCGTCTCCGGCGAGGCGTCCCGCGCCGCCGCCTCCCTCCTGGTCCTCCCCATCTTCGATGCCGAGGTGAAGAACCCCGGTGCCACCCTGGGCGCCGTCGCCGAGGCGCTCGGCCCCACCTTCCTCGAGGCCGCCGCCGAGGAGGGCTTCAAGGGCGGAGCGGATCAGTCGTTCGTCTTCCACACGCACGGTGCCCTGCCGGCGAGCCGCGTGGTCCTCGTGGGCCTCGGCAAGCAGGACGCCTTCGAGGATGAGATCCTCCGCCGCGCCGCCGGACGCGCCGCCAAGATCGCCCAGCGCGTGAAGGCCTCGAGCGCGGTCGTCGCGCTCCCTTCCGGCGTGGAGTCTGCCGCTGCGGTGCGGGCGGCCGCTGAAGGCGTGCTCCTCGGGGCCTACCGCTTCGATCGCTACAAGAGCCCCTCCAAGAACGACAAGAAGGTCGAGCTCGCCAAGGTGAGCCTCGTGCTGGCCGACGACGAGAAGAAGAGCGCCGCCACCACCGCGGCCCTCGACCTCGCCGAGGCGGTCGCTGCCGGCACCAACTTCGCCCGGGACCTGGTCAACGAGCCGGCCGGCGTCATGAACCCCAAGGCCCTCGCCGACGCCATCTCCAAGGCCGGCAAGAAGGCCGGGCTCGCCATCACCGTGGGCAACCGCCGGCAGATCGAGGCCCAGAAGATGGGCATGTTCCTCGCCGTGGCGCGGGCGAGCACCGAGGAGCCCCAGCTCATCCACGTGGTCTACAAGCCGAAGAACGCCGAGCACGCCAAGCGCCCGCCGCTGGCCCTCGTCGGCAAGGCCATCACCTTCGACTCGGGCGGTCTCTCGCTGAAGCCCAGCGACGCCATGCTCGACATGAAGATCGACATGGCCGGCTCCGGCGCGGTCTTCGGCGCCATGCTCGCCATCGCGAAGATTGCCCCTCCGTTCCCGGTCCACGCCTTCGTCGGCGCCTGCGAGAACATGATCGGCGGCAACGCCTACAAGCTCGGTGACGTGCTCGTCAGCCGCGCCGGGAAGACCGTGGAGGTCACCAACACCGACGCCGAGGGGCGCCTGGTGCTCGGCGACATCCTCCACTGGGCTGCCGAGCACGAGCCGTTCCAGCTCGTGGATCTGGCGACGCTCACCGGCGCGTGCATGGTGGCCCTGGGCCGCGATCACGTCGGCGTGTTCAGCCCCAGCGACGAGGTCGCCGACGACGTGCTCGGCGCGTTCCGCTCGGCAGGTGAGTTCGGCTGGCGTCTGCCGCTGCACCCCTACCTCAAGGAGACCCTGAAGTCGGACATCGCCGACATGCGCAACGCCGGCGACCGCTACGGCGGCGCGAGCAGCGCGGCCATGTTCCTCAAGGAGTTCGTGGGGGAGACGCCCTGGGCGCACCTCGACATCGCCGGTCCGGCTTCCTACAACCGCGAGCGCAACTACCAGGGCAAGGGCGCCACGGGCGTCGGTGTCCGCACCCTCATCGAGCTGGTCCGCAAGCACGCCGAGAACCCGCCGGCGCCGCGCACCAGCAGCAAGGCTCCCCGCGCCGCCAAGGCCCGCAGCCCGCGCCGCGCCGCCGCGAAGAAGTCGGCGTGACGACCGCGGTCAGCTGACCGCCGGTGCGGTGTCCTGAGGCCCGTCCCCTCCGCCCGGAGCTCCCGGCGGTGGGTGGCGGGCCTCACGCCGTTCCGGGCCCCTTCTCACGACCCGGGGAACCGTCCGCGGCCCCCTCCGGACCGAGAACCGGCAGCGTGAAGCGGAAGGTGCTCCCCTGCCCTTCCGCGCTGGAGACGCCCACCTGACCACCGTGGTCCTCGATGATCCGACGGGTGAGGGCCAAGCCCATGCCGACGCCGCCGGTCCCGCGGGTGCGGCTGATGTCGGTGCGGAAAAACGGGGTGAAGAGGCGCGCCTGATCCGGCGGGGCGATGCCGATGCCGCGATCGATGACCTCCACCCGCAGGCCCTCCTCGACGGCGAACGCGCGGAGCCGGACGACCGCATCCGAATACTTGCGCGCGTTGTCCAACAGGTTGTCGACCGCGCGCCGCAGGAGCTTGGGCTGCGCTTCGATCCGGGGCAGCGCGGGCGCGAGCTCGACCTCGAGCTCCCGATCGGGGAACTGGTGCCGGAAGCGGCGTGCGGCCTCCTCGAGCAGCTCGGCGGGATCGGTGGCCTCCAACCGTCCCATCCCCGGCTCGGCGGTCCGACCGTCGGCGAGCGCCTCCCGCGCGGTGACGAGCACGTCCTCGATGAGCCGCTCCAGCTCAGCCAGATCGTGACCGATCTCATCGAGGCCCCGCCTGGCGGTCTCCGCATCTCCTTCGGCGGCGATCTCCAGCGCGATGCGGATGCGCGCCAGCGGCGTGCGCAGCTCGTGCGAGACGTCGGCGAGCAGCTGCTGTTCCCGCCGGATGAGTGTCTGGAGGCGCTCTGCCATGACGTCGAAGGCGTGCCCCAGCCGCGCCACCTCATCGGGTCCGCGCAGCCCGGTCCGGGCCGAGAGATCCCCCGCGCCCAGGCGCTGCACGGACTCCATGAGCCGCTCGATGGGGGCGGTGATGGAACCGGCGATGGGGATCGAGATGAGCAGCATCGCCACCAGGATGAGCCCGACGGTGGTGAGGATGCGCCCCCACGGGGGCTGCAGCGGACGCAGCTTCAACAGCAGGTAGCCCACCACCTGCCCGTCCTGCTCCATCCGAGACACCACCGGCGCGAAACGTCCCGCGAGCTGACCGCTCTCCCGCTCCAGCAGCGCAAACTCCCGCGTCTTCAGCGGACGCAGCGGCGGATCCACGGTGGAGCCGAGCAGCGTGCCGTCGAGGCGGTAGATGGTGAGCTGGAAGGGCGTGCCGGCCGCGGCGTGGGCGAGCTCCTTGGTCAGGGCCTCCGGCGCGTCCAGCAGCGGCTCCAGGGCCTCGGCGAGATAGCGGGCCATGGGTGCGAGTGAGCCGCGTCGGGTGCCCTCGCTCGAGAAGACGGCGCTCACCGAGAGGACCGCCGCGGCGGCCACCACCAGGATGAGCATTCCGTAGAGGAAGATGCGGCGGAACATGGAGCCCCGGAGGGGACGGTTCCAACGCCGGACCTTCCGCAGCACCGGCGTCATCCGCTCGCCTGGGTCGCCAGGAGATAGCCCGCGCCACGGACCGTCTTGAGCAACCGGGGGCTCTTTGCGTCGTCGCCCAGCTTCTGGCGCAGCCGGGAGATGTGGACGTCGATGGAGCGGTCGAAGGAATCCTCCGCGTTGCCCTTGGCCAGATCCAGCAGCTCCTCCCGGGAGAGCACCCGGCCCGCGCGTTCGGCCAGCACCTGCAGCAGGCGGAACTCGTAGCCGGTGAGCGGCAGCTCCCGCCCATCCAGCGTCGCGCGTTGGGCGGTGGGCTCGAGGTGAAGCGGCCCCACCTGAAGGGACTCCATCGCCGGACCGACCTGGCCGCGGCGGCGGCGCAGGAGCACCCGGATGCGCGCGAGCAGCTCCCGCGGCGAGAAGGGCTTGGTGACGTAGTCGTCGGCCCCCTGCTCGAGCCCCCGGATGAGGTCCTCCTCGTCGCCGCGGGCGGTCAACATGATGATGGGAACATCCGAGCGCTCGCGGAGGGCCTGACACACCTCGAGGCCGTTCTTGCCCGGGAGCATCAGGTCGAGCAGGACGACGTCGAAGCGGTGCGCCAGGGCTTCCCGCAGTCCCGCCTCACCATCGGCCGCGTGTGAGACCACCACCCCGTGGCCCCGGAGGTACTCGAGGAGCAGGCGCGCGAGCCGCGCGTCGTCTTCCACCAGGAGTGCGGTCCCGAGGACCGAAGGCGCCGAGGGATTCGTGGGGCTCATGGGATGGCACCCAGTGTGTTCGGCTCACCCGCCACCGGCAAGCACAACGCGGGCACACGCCTGACCTCAGACCTGCTGGAGGACCACCGCGCGCAGCACCGACTCCGCGGTGGCCGGCATGCTCAAGCGCACCTCCCGCCCGGGAGGACCGAACGCCGCGATCGCCTGATGCAGGGCGGTCACCGCTCCGATCCCGAACATGAAGGGCGGCTCGCCCACGGCCTTGCTGCCATGGATGGTGCCCGGCTGCGGTGCACCGCGAAGCAGGGACACCTCGAAGTGCAGGGGCGCATCTCCGTACGCGGGGATCTTGTAGGTGCCTGCCGAGTGGGTGAGCAGCCGACCGTCGGTGGGATGGTGGAGGATCTCCTCACAGGTGAGCCAGCCCCACCCCTGAAGGAAGGCCCCCTCGATCTGCCCGATGTCGATGCGGTCCGCCAGGGACTCACCCACGTCGTGCGCGATGTCCACGCGCAGGAGGCGGTGCTCGCCGGTCAGACCGTTCACCTCGAGCTCCACCCACGCCACGCCATAGGCGAAGTAGTGGAAGGGCGTGCCCCGTCCGAGCTTGGGGTCGTAGGCGATGTCGGGGGTGCGGTAGTACCCGGTGGCCGAGAGCGAGACCTGCTGCATGTAGGCCTTGGCGACCAGGGCCTCGAAGGTCAGCCGCTCCTGCGCCTTCGGATGGAAGACCTCTCCCTCCTCGAAGCCCACGCCCGCGGCCTCTGAAGGGTCGAGCCCCAGGGCCCGGCACGCCACCTCTGCGAGGCGCTCGCGGAGGGTCACGCACGCGGCCCGCACCGCCATCCCGTTGAGGTCCGCGCCGCTCGAAGCCGCGGTGGCCGAGGTGTTGGGCACCTTGTCGGTGGCGGTGGTCATGGCGCGGATGCGATCGACCGGGATCCCCAGCTCCGTCGCCGCGACCCACAGCATCTTCGAGTGGAGCCCCTGCCCCATCTCGGTTCCGCCGTGGTTCAGCTGCACGCTGCCGTCGGCGTAGATCTGCACCAGGGCGCCTGCCTGGTTGAGGTGACTGGCGGTGAAGGAAATGCCGAACTTGACCGGCATGAGCCCGCCGCCCCGCTTCACCCGGCCGGACTGGGCGTTGAACGCTGCGATGTCGGCCTGGCGCGCGGCCAGATCCACCCGGGACTCCAGCAGGGCCATGACGTCCGGGAGCCGGTCGTTCTGGATCTTCTGCCCGTAGTGGGTCGTGTCCCGCCCCTCGCCGCCGTAGAAGTTGCGGCGGCGGATCTCCACCGGATCCAGGCCGAGCTGGGCCGCGGCGCGGTTGAGGATCTCCTCGATGACGAAGATCCCCTGCGGACCGCCGAACCCACGGAAGGCGGTGTTCGAGGGCAGGTTCGTCTTCACCACCCGTCCGGTGCAACGCACGTGGGGAAGGAAGTAGGCGTTGTCGAGGTGGAACAGGCCGCGGTCCAGAACCGAGCGTGAGAGATCATTCGCCCAGCCGCCATCGGCGAACATGTCGACCTCGAGCCCCAGCAGCTGCCCGTCCTTCGAGAAGCCCGCCTCGAAGCGCGAGAAGAAGGGGTGACGCCGCCCGGTCTGCGTCATGTCCTGATCCCGGTTGAGCCACACCTTCACCGGACGCCCGGTGCTCAGTGCGGCCAGGGCGGCCATGCACGCATAGGGGGCCGCCTGCGACTCCTTGCCGCCAAAGCCGCCGCCCATGCGCGGGACCTCGACGACCACGGTGCTTCGCGGCTTGCCGAGGACCTCGGCGACCTTCGCCTGCACCTCGGAGGGATGCTGGGTGGAGCAGGCGATGCGCAGCGTGCCCCCCTCTTCCGGGACGACCAGGCTCGCCTGGGTCTCGAGGTAGAAGTGCTCCTGCGCACCCGTCCGGACCTCTCCGGCCAGCTGCACGGGTGCCTCCGCAATGGCGCGCTTGGGTTCCCCGCGCTGGATGGTGTGGGGCTCGGAGAGGAAGGCCCCCGCGGCAATCCCCGCGTCGATGGTGAGCAGCGCGGGAAGCGGCTCATAGCCGACCTCCACCAGGGCCGCGGCCTTGCGCGCCTGGGTCGCGGTGTCGGCGACCACGAAGGCCACCGCCTGGCCCACGGTATGGACCTCGCCCTCGGCGAAGAGGGGCTCATCCGGGATGATCGCCCCCACGTCGTTGTGGCCGGGGATGTCGGCGGCGGTGAGCACGGCCCGCACACCCGGCGCGGCCTTGGCGCGGGAAGTGTCGATGCCGGTGACGCGCGCGTGGGGATGGGGCGAGGTGACGACCCACCCGAAGAGGCAGCCGGCCGGCAACGGGAGATCGTCGACGTAGCGGGCCTCGCCGGTGACGTGGCGGTAGGCGCTCTCGTGGATGGCACCGGCCGAGGCGCGCTCGCGGGACGGTGGATTCGACGCCTCGGCGTCGGTCAGGGGGCTGGCGGTCTGAGGAGCCATGTCAACGCACCTGGGCAGTCGCGGTGTGGCGATCGGCAAGCCGCGGTGAGGCTTGCTGGGAGGTCTCTTCGAAGAAGGCGAGCAGGAGGTTCTTCACCACCGTGCTGCGGTACCAGGAGGAACCCCGGTGATCGGAGAGCGGCTTGAAGTCCTGCGCCAGGAGCGGCGCGGCGGCCTCGACGGTGGCCTCGGTCCAGGGCTGGCCCACCAGAGCGGCCTCGGTCTTTGCGGCGCGCTTCGGCGTCGCGGCCATGCCTCCGAACGCGAGCCTCGCCTCGAGCACCACGCCCTCCTCGTCCAACACCACGCGCATCCCGGCCGCCACCGAGCTGATGTCCAGCTCCCGCCGCTTGGAGAGCTTGTAGCTGATGGTGCGGGCGTTGGGCGGCGTCGGGGGCACCTCGATGCGCGCGAGGATCTCCCCGGGCTCCAGCGCCGTCTTCCGGTAGTCCAGGAAGAAGTCCTCGAGCGGGAGGGTCCGGCGACCCTGGCGGGACAGGAGGACGGCCTCGGCGCCCAGTGCGATGAGGATCGGGGGCAGGTCACCGATGGGGGAGGCGTTGCAGAGGTTGCCGCCCACCGTGCCGCGGTTCTTGATCTGTCGCGCGCCGAAGTAGCGCAGCATCCGCTCGAGGGCGGGGCTGACGCGGCGGGAGGCGTCCTCCAGATCCGCCAGCCGCACCGACGCGCCGATGGACAGCGCCCCATCGCCCGAGACCGTCAGTGTGCCGAGCGCCTCGATCCCCTCCAGGGAGATGAGCAGCGGCGGGGTCTCGAAGCGCTTGGTGACCTCCAGGGAGAGGTCGGTGCCGCCATTGACGAAGCGCGCCTCCGGGTGGGCCGCGAGCAGCTCCCAGAGGACCTCGAGCGAGGTCGGCGTGAAGTAGCGCTGCACGCCGTGGCTGTAGGAGAGCCCGATGGCGGCCGGCTTCGCCTCACGCAGCGCTTCGGCGTGTCGATCCTGGGGACAGCTCCCCGCGATGGCTCCGGCGGCGTCGCGGATGGGGCGGTAGCCGGTGCAGCGACAGAGGTTGCCGCACATCTGCGCGTCGAGCTTCCAGGGCTCGTCGAGGTCGTCGCGGTAGGTGGCCTCGAAGAGGGCCATCACCACCCCGGGGGTGCAGTAGCCGCACTGCGAGCCGGTGGCTTCGGCCAGGGCCTTCTGGGCCGGGTGCAGCCCGTCCGGTCCGGCGAGGCCGTCCACGGTCACGACCTGCTTGCCCTGCACCATGGGGAGCAGCAGCAGGCACGCGTTCTGCGCGCGCCAACGGGGACGGCCCTTCGCGTCGTGCTCCAGGACCGCCACCGTGCAGGCGCCACAGTCGCCTTCGGCGCAGCCTTCCTTGGTGCCGGTGAGGCCCTCGCGATCACGCAGGAAGCGCAGGAGGGTGGTGGTGGGTGAGAGCCCCGGGACGTCGACGGGGGTGCCATTGAGGATGAAGTGGAGGCTTTGCATTCCGGTCGGCCGCCCACCGTAGCGCACTTCGATGCCTGCACGTCGCCCTGGCGGCTCCCGCGCATCACCGCGGGCACGGTTGCGCCCCGTCAGGGAGGTGCCGACCGTCTCTTCACCAGCAAAGGAGGTAGCAGCCTATGGCAGTGCGCACCCCCGTGGCCGGCATGAAGATGCGCCGGCCCGTCGGAATCGAAGCGGCCATGCCCCAGCAGCACAAGAGCGGCGGACGCCCCACCCCCTTCTCGGATGAAGCCCGCCGCGCGCAGATCGAAGCCAATCGCGCCCGTGCGGTCGCCGGCCCAGCGGCCGAGCCCCCTCAACCCGATCGGAACCGCCGCGCGGTCAGCATCTCGGGGCGCAAGAAGGCGCCCAGTCAGATGCACATCAAGCGCAAGGGAGGCCCCTTCGAACGCAGCCGCCTGCATGGTGGGTGAGGCGCCCGCCGGCGTCAGGCCGTGCATTCAGGGAGGGTGCGAGCGTGACGCACCGTGATAGGCTCGCAGGCTCCTCGTCGGGGGCGAGGACCGCCCCCCTCCCGCCTGCACATGTCGCCTGCTCCTGACGCTCCATCCGCCCCCGCCTCTGACGATCCGTTGATCGGCCGTGTTCTCAGCGGCCGATTCACCCTGCTCGAGCGGATTGGCGCCGGGACCATGGGCCGCGTCTACCGCGCCCGGCAGGCGCCACTGGGTCGCATCGTGGCGATCAAGGTGCTGCAGATGCACCAGGGCATCGCCGACGACCCGCACTTCAAGCGCCGCTTCTTCATGGAAGCCTCGCTGACCGCGCAGCTCCGCCATCCCAACACCATCCAGATCATCGACTACGGCGAGGAAGGGGAAGGCGGCGACGAGATCCTCTTCATCGCCATGGAGTACCTCCAGGGCAACACCCTCGCGGACCTGTTGGAGCGTGAGGGGCGGCTGCACTGGACGCGCGCCTTCAGCATCATCCAGCAGGTGGCCCGCTCGCTGCGCGAGGCGCATGGGCATGGGGTCATCCACCGCGATCTGAAGCCGGCCAACCTCATGCTGGTGCACGAGGAGCCCGGGCACGACCTGGTCAAGGTGCTGGACTTCGGGCTCGTCAAGGCGTGGCGGGATGGCGCCTCGGTGCCCGAGTCCGATCTCCAGATGACTCAGAAGGGGGTCATCCTCGGCTCTGCCTTCTACATGGCGCCGGAGCAGGCCCACGGCAAAGGCGATCCGCGCACCGACGTCTACGCGCTGGGCGTGATCCTCTTCCACCTGCTCACCGGCAAGCTGCCCTACGACGGGCAGACCTCCATGGAGGTCATCGTCAAGCATCACTCCCGGCCGATCCCGCGCCTCTCCGAGGTGGCCACCGGCCTGGACGTTCCCGCCGAGGTCGAGGCCCTGGTGCGGCGCTGCCTGGCCAAGCGGCCCGACGATCGTCCCCAGGACATGAACGTGTTGCTCGAGCAGATGCGCGCGCTCGCACACCTCTCCGATGGCGGCATCCGCGGCAGCCGCTCCGATCTGCCGGCGCTGGGATCCGAGCCGGCCCGCGCGTCGGGCGTCCGCGAGCGCATCGAGGAGCCGGTGGGGCTCTTCGGATCGCAGCGACAGGATCCTTCCGGAGACCGTCGGACCCTGGCCGTGGGCGTCTTCATCGCCGCCATCCTGCTCGGCGTGGGCGGCATGTTCCTCGTGCAGCGCGGGGGTGAGCCTCCGGCGGCTCCCGTCGAAGCACCCGCGCCCGTCACCGAGTCGGTCTTCCTGGTGGAGACCGAGCCGGCCGGCGCCAAGGTGATCGTGGACGGCGAGGAGCTGGGAGTGACCCCGCTGCGTTTCGTCCGCCCCCTCCCCACGGCAGAGGGCGAGCTGGTGAGCGCGGAGGTGCGCCTGTCGCTCGAGGGCTACTTCCCCATGACCCTGCAGGCGACCTCGGACGGGAGCGCCGAGGTGCGGGTGATGCGCAGCCTCGTCGCGTTGGATCCCTCGACCGAGGCCGGTCGGACGCGCGGTCCCTGAGCGCTGGTCAGAACGGTGAGGGGATGCTCTGCATCACGCCCCGACCGATGGCCAGGATGCCCCCGACGATGAGCGCGAGCGCCGCGAGCACGCCGAAGAGCGCCGCGGTGTAGGCGCCCGGGCCGGTGCGCTTCTTCGCCAGGACCGATCCCACGTGCGCCGCAACTGCCGCGGCGAACATCATGACGATGTGGCCGATGAGCGCCGGGTAGTAGAGGCCCTCGGAGACGTAGACCACGACCAGGATGATCCCGAGCAGCACCTGAAGGTCGAGGAAGCCGACGAAGGCGACGGACCCGATGCGGCTGCCCTTTGCCAGGCCGGGGCTCTGCGCCTCCCCACCCCGACGGCTCCTGACGAAGCCCATCGCGAGCATGACGACGGCCACGACAGCCGCGAGGAGGACCAGGTAGCGGGTACCCGAATGCGCCATGTAGAGGATGTTCATGGGCTGTCACCTAGCACGCGCCCAGACGGCTCCGTGTGGCAATTGGTCGCGGTGACGCTGTCGGGTGGCGGGATCGGTGGCCTAGCGTCCCCTCCCCCGGCGTGCCCTCCGTCCGCCGGCCCACCCCGAGAGGAGATCCACCATGTCCATCGCCGCATCCACCTGCCTCTGGTTCGACGGCCGTATCGAGGAGGCCGCCAACTTCTACGTCTCCCTGGTTCCCGGCTCGTCCATCGGCGCAATTGACCGCGTGCCGGAGGGCGTGGAGATCCCGGGCCCCATGGCACCGGGGGATGCGCTCACCATCGACTTCGAGCTCGCCGGGACCCCCTTCCAGCTCCTCAATGGCGGGCCTGCCTTTCCCCAGTCCGAGGCTGCCTCCATCGTGCTCATGGTGGACACCCAGGAGGAGGTGGATCGCCTGTGGAACGCGCTCACCTCGGAGGGCGGTGCGGAGAGCGAGTGCGGCTGGTGCAAGGACCGCTTCGGCATCTCCTGGCAGATCGTCCCGCGCCGGTTGATTGAGCTCACCCGGGGCCCGAAGGCCGCGGCCGTCACCCGTGCCATGCGGAGCATGAAGAAGCTGGACATCGCCGCGCTCGAGGCCGCCGCCCGGGAGGCGTGACGCGCCAAGGTCTCCTCGCTTCCCGGGTGTCAGCGCCCCGCCGGCGCTCGACCGGAGAGCTTTCCGACCAGGGCGACCAGCCGATCGGCCTCGTAGGGCTTGCGGATCACGACCGCGCCCAGGGGCGCCTTGGCGGGCTCGGCCGTGGCCACGACCACCGGGATCCCCGCCAGACGGGGCGTGGCCTGCAACCGCGCATAGATCTCCCGCCCCGGGATGTCCGGAAGCCCGAGGTCCAGCACGATGGCGTCGGGGAGGGACTCGTTCTCGAGCCGGTGGAGCGCCTGGGCGCCGTTGGTGGCCGGCGCGACCTCGTAGCCCTCGGCCACGAACGTCTCCTCGAGGGTCTCGAGGATCTCCTCCAGATCCTCGACGATGAGGACCTTGGGCTGCCGGCGCTGGGCTTCCGGCGTGGCCACCCAGCTCTGGGAGCCGGCCTGCTCCGCTTGGCGTCCCCGCGGCAGACGCACCGTGAAGGTGGTCCCCTCCTCCGCGGTCGAGGTCACGTCCACCGAGCCACCGTGGGTCCGGACGATCTGCTCGGAGATGAAGAGCCCGAGCCCCAGGCCCCCGTTGCTGGAGGCGGTCCGCGCCCCCCGGAAGGGATCGAAGAGAATCGGGAGCAGCTCCGGAGCGATGACGCCCTGATTGTGGATACGCAGCACCACCTTCTCGTTGCACGCGAGGTCGACGGTGATGGGCGAGTCCCCCTGGCCGTGCCGGATCGCGTTGCCGATGAGGTTGGAGAGCACCTGCTGTAGTCGATCCCCATCCGCCCGGATCTGGGTGTCGCCCCGGACGTTGAAGTGGATCTGGCGCTCCGGGTGCGAGAACCGCAGCTCCTCAATCGCCGCCCGGGCCAGGGCCTCGAAGTTCAGCTCCTCGCGCTTGATCTGGAGGCCGCCGCCGGAGCGTGCGCGGGTGAGATCGAGCAGCTGTTCGATCATCCGCACCATCCGCCCCGCCGCCGAGCGCATCCGCCCGATGTTGCGCAACTGGCGATCGTCGGTGAGCTGCCGCTCGAGCATCTGCGCGCCGGTGACGATGGTGCTCAGCGGCGTGCGCAGATCGTGCCCGAGGATCCCTACGAACATCTCGTTGAGGCGCAGGGCCTGGGAGAGCTCCTGCCTCCGCCGGTAGAGCTGGAAGAAGACGTCCGCCTTGCCCTGCAGGATGCGCGGCTCCACGGGCTTGAACAGGAAGTCGACCGCGCCGGTCTCGTAGCCCGCGAACACCCGGTTCGGATTCCGCGATCCGGCGGTCAGGAAGATGATCGGCACGTGTTTGGAGCGGTCGGCGCCACGGAGCAGCTCGGCCAGCTCGAAGCCGTTCATCTCCGGCATCTGCACGTCGATGAAGGCCAGCGCGAAGTCGTGCTCGAGCACCAGCTCCAACGCCTCCTCGCCCGAGCGCGCCGTGAAGAGCTCGAGCCCGTCGCGCTTGAGGAGGGCGGAGAGCGCGATCAGGTTCTCCTCGATGTCGTCGACGAGCAGGAACTTCACGTTCTCAAGCATGGGTGCCTCCGGCGCCGGTGCCCTGCGCTGGGTCCGCGGCGAGTTGCTGGAAGAAGGCCTCCATCTCTCCGATGGAGAGAATCCGGTCCGGGGTGGCGGCCTGGATCGCGGCCTTCGGCATGAACGGCGCCTCGGCGGTGTCGGGTCGCTGCACGATGCAGAAACCACCTGCCCCGCGGATCGCCCGGAGCCCCTGGGCCCCGTCTTCGTTGGCGCCGGTGAGCACCACGCCCAGGACCCGCTCGCCGAAGGCCTCCGCCGCGCTCTCGAAGAGGACGTCGATGGAGGGCCTGGAGAAGTGCACCGGGGGATCCACGGAGAGGGCGAAGGTCTTCTCCGACTCGAGGAGCAGGTGGTAGCCGGGGGGCGCGAAGTGGATCACCCCGGGGGTGAGGGGCGCCTTGTCCATCGCCTCCAGGGTCGGCCTCCCCGTCGACTCCCCGAGCACCTCGGCCAGGGGGGTGTCGCGATCCGCCGGAAGGTGCACCACGACGACCACGGGCACCGCCGTGGGGAGGGACGGCATCAGCTGGGTGAGCACCTGAAACGAACCCGCCGAACCGCCGATGACGATGACGTCGAGCTCGCGGAGGTCTGGGAGCGGCCGGGGCTGTGGAGGCAGGGGAGCTTTCATTCGATCTTCTGGTAGATGCGGACCGCGCGGTCGAACTCGGTGAATGCCGCGGCGTGCTCCGAGAACTGGAGCGTCTCCTTCGTTCCGAGGCCCAGAAAACCCTTGTGGCTGAGGGCATCCCGGAAGAGGCCGAACGCGCGCTCCTGCAACGCGCGGTTGAAGTAGATGAGGACGTTGCGGCAGGAGACGTACTGGACCTCCGCGAAGACACTGTCGGTCGAGAGGCTGTGATCCGAGAAGACGATGTTCTTCTTCAGGGAGCGATCGAAAATCGCTGCGCCGTGTCCCGTCGTGTAGTGGTCGGACAGGGAGCTGCGCGCTCCGGAGCGTCGGTGGTTCTCCGTGAACTGCCGAACCCGATCGAGGTCATAGATGCCCGCGCGCGCCTTGCGCAGGCTCTCGTGATTGATGTCGGTGGCGTAGATGAGGGTCCGCTCGAGCAGGCCCTCCTCCTTCAGCAGGATGGCGAAGGAGTAGACCTCCTCCCCCGTGCTGCAGCCGGCGATCCACAGCCGCCGCGAGGGATAGGTCCGCAGGACCGGCACCACCGACGTGCGGAAGGCGAGGAAGTACTCGGGGTCGCGGAACATCTCGCTGACCGGGATGGTCAGGTACTGCATCAGTCGCGGAAAGACCGTCGGATCGTGCAGGACGCGCTCCTGCAGGCCTGAGAGGGTCTTGCACTCGAAGGCGGTCAGGGCGTGCTGAAGCCTCCGCTTGAGGGAGGCGGTCCCATAGTCGCGGAAGTCGTAGTGGAAGCGCTGGAAGATCGCCTCGAGCAGCAGGCGGAGCTCGAGGTCGTTGTCGGTGCCGGCCATGTCAGCTCACTTCGGCATCCACACGCGAAGAAGGGAGAGGAGCTTCTCTACGTCGATGGGTTTGGCGACGTAGTCGTTGGCGCCGGCCTGGATGCAGCGCTCCTGGTCATCCCGCATGGCCTTGGCGGTCAGCGCGATGATGGGAAGCTTGGCGTGCTCGGGCATCTTGCGGATGGCCCGCATCGCTTCGTAGCCGTCCATCTCCGGCATCATGATGTCCATGAGGACGATGTCGACGCCCTCTCCGCGCTCCAGCACCTCCAGCGCCTCCCGACCGTTGCGGGCGATCTTCAGCTTCGCCCCCTTGGGTTCCAACACGCGCGTCAGGGCGAAGATGTTCCGGACGTCGTCCTCGACCAGGAGGATGGACTTCCCGGCGAAGTCTGCAGCCCGGTCACGCGCCTGCTGAAGCATCCGCTGGCGCTCGGCTGGAAGATTGGCCTCCACCTGATGGAGGAAGAGGGTGACCTCATCCAGAAGGCGCTCGGGAGAGTGGGCCCCCTTGATGATGATGGAGCTGGAGTAGCGCTGCAGACGACGCTCTTCCTCCACCGTGAGCGAGCGCCCGGTGTAGACGATCACCGGCGGGAAGGCATACGCCTCGTCGGACGCCATCTTCTCCAGCAGCTCGTAACCGCTCGCATCGGGAAGTGAGAGGTCGAGCACCATGCAGTCGAAGGTCGCCTCGCGCAGCTGCTCGAGCGCTTCCGCCGCCGTCGCCACCGGCACGGTCCGGACGGTCTCTCCGGCCAGCAACCGCGAGGTGCTGTCCCGCTGCACCGGGTCGTCCTCGACCACCAGCACCGTCTGGGTCTCGCGGGAGAACCGCTCCTTGAGACGCTCGAGGGCGCCGGCGATCTCCTCCCGCTGAACCGGCTTCACGAGGTAGCCGGCAGCGCCCATGGAGAGGGCCTCCTGGCTCTGATCCGAGGCGGCGATCACCTGGATGGGGATGTGACGGGTGGCGCTGTTGCGCTTCAGCCGGTCGAGCACGGTGAGCCCGGAGTGATCGGGAAGGGCCATGTCCAGCACGATCGCGGTCGGGAGGTACTCGAGCGCCAATGTCACCCCCTCATCGGCCTCGTGACTGACCAGGCAGCGGAAGTTCAGCTCGTGCCCGAGCTCGCACAGGATCCGCGCGAAGGCTTCGTCGTCCTCGATGATCAGCAGCACCCGGTCGCTTCCATCGAGCGCGTCGCGGTCGTCCTTGAACGCCGGCAGGGGGCGCGGCCGGTGGGAGGTGGCAACCTTGGCGGGCGTCGCAGCCGGAGGCGGAACGGGCGTCATCACCCGCGACATGGGTGGGCTCGGCTTCTCCTCATCAGCGAGCCGCAAGGGAAGGATGAGCGTGAAGGTGCTCCCCTCTCCCGCGGCACTCTCCAGCTCGAGCCGCCCGCCGAGCCTTCGCGCGAGATCCCGGGAGATCGAAAGTCCCAGGCCCGTGCCGCCGTACTTGCGGCTGGTGGTCCCGTCCGCCTGACGGAAGGCCTCGAAGATCGCCGCGTGCTGGTCGGGGGGAATCCCGATGCCGGTGTCCCGCACCGCGAAGGCGATACCGCTCTCGTGCGGAGCCATCCGCACCCGCACCTCGCCGCCGCCGGAGGTGAACTTGAGGGCGTTGGCCACCAGGTTCTTGAGGATCTGCAGCAACCGCTGGGGATCGGTCTCGAAGTCCGCGGGCGCATCCTCGGCCAGCTCCACGGCGAAGCTGAGCTGCTTCTCGGTGGCGAGCGGCTCGAACGTCTCCAGCAGCCCCTGCCGCAGCCCCTCCAGCTCCACCCGTTCCGGACGGAGGTCCAACTTGCCGGCCTCGATCTTCGAGAGGTCCAGGATGTCGTTGATGAGCTCGAGCAGATCATTGCCTGCCGAGTAGATCGTCCGGGCGAAGCGGACCTGCTCCTCGGTGAGGTTGTTCTCCTTGTTGTCGGCCAGGAGCTTGGACAGGATGAGCGAGCTGTTGAGCGGCGTCCGCAGCTCATGGGACATGTTCGCCAGGAACTCGGACTTGTACTGGTTCGACCGTTCCAGTTCGAAAGCCTGCTTCGAGAGCAGCTCCTGGCTGCGGGTGAGCTCCTCCTTCTGCCGTTCCAGGGACTGAGTGTGCTCCTCGAGCTGGACGTTGGAGGCCTCGAGCTCGGCCTGCTGGGCTTCGAGCCGCGCCTGGGACGCCCGCAGGGCGCGTCCACGTTCCTCGAGTTCCTCGTTCACCACCCGCAGCTCTTCCTGCTGCGTCTGAAGTTCCTCGGACTGCCGCTGGGTCTCCTCGAGGAGCTCCTCGAGGCGTCGTCGATCACGCGCGCCGCCCATCGAGGTCGCGATGGACTCCGCGGCGCGGGAGAGGAACTCCACTTCCTCAGCCTTCACCTTCCGGAAGAAGCCCAGCTCCAGGACGGCCTGGACGGTGTCATCCGCGACTGCAGGAACCACCACCAGCTCGCGCGCATCCGCCACCCCGATGCCGGATGCGACCGGGAGAAAGCCCTGAGGAAGATCGCGCACGTGCCGCAGGGTCCGGTCACGCGCGGCCTGCCCCACCGTCCCTTCACCCAGGCGGAGAATGGTGTGGGCGTCGTCGGACGCGGTGAGGTGGTCGGGAGGAAGCGCGAAGCCGGCCTCACGCTGGAAGCTGCCGTCTCCCAGCGAGACGTAGAGTCGGCCGACCTGCGCCCCCAGGAACGAGGCAACCTCCTCGAGCGCGGCGCCCGCCAGGCTCTCGATGCGGTGGACCTCCTGCATCCGCATGCTCAGCCCCATGAGCCCGCTGCGTTGCCAGAGCTGATACTCCCGCTCGCGGTGTTCCCGGGAGGCCACGTAGGCGGCCAGCATCAACAACACCAGGAGGACCAACGTTCCCCCGATCGAGGCCAGGACGGACAGGTTGGCGCTCCGCTCCCATTCCCGATTGCGCGCCTCGAGACGTGCTTCCTCCGAGGCTTCCAACTCCCTGACCAGGGCGTTGATGCGATCGATGAGCACGAGCTCCTCGCTCTCCTCCAGCCGCTGGATTGCCTCCTCCCGCTGCCCCGACCGCGCCAGGGCCACCACCTCGTCAGCCAGTTGGATGCGGCGTTCGATGACCTCGGCGAACTCCTCCACCGCCCGGGACCGGGTCTCGTCGTCGCGCACAAGGCGCCGGAGGTGTGACAGGCCGACCGGCAGGGCCGTCCGCGTGCGCTCGAAACGGGAGAAGGAGGAATCGGCACCGCTCAGCAGGTAGCCGCGCTTCGCCGACTCCATCTCGGTGGCCGTCATCACCACGTTGTCGATGTCGCCCAGCAGGGTGTAGGTCTGCTGGACCCGGGTGGCCGAACGGTCGCGCGCCTCCAGCGAACGGTAGTTGACCAGTGCGACGACGAGCAGCGCGATCACCGCGATGGTGAAGCCGATGAGGGTGTCGGTCGGGAGCCAGGACACCCGGCGGCCGCCGCTCCGTGGTGTGCGAGAGTTCTTGCTCAAGAATGAGCTCCGGGTGCTGGGAGGCGGCGCCTCGGTGAGGCTTCCGCCGTCCTCGGAGGAGGGACGTGTTGTCGACCCCGGTGGGTCGTGTGGGACGGGCAGACGCCGAAGCACGAAGCAGGGGTCAAGCCCCCGGCCACACTCCGGCTGAAACCGGTTCACTTGTCCCCAACGAATCGGTCCGAAGACAAGCCGGAAGATGCCGAACATCAGCTGTTGTTCGCTGGCGGAACCCGGGCGACCGCGCCGGGTTGCATCTTCGCCCGCCATTCCGTGTCGAAGAGCGCTAGTCAGTCCGCATGGCGCTCCCCGTAAATGAGTCCTTCCACTGGCCCGAGGTCGCCGGCGTGCCCCGACCGTCGCGACTGCATCCGGTGGACGATCGCCTGAACGCCAACGCCGCCCTGGCGCGCCTCCGACGGGGCGAGTCCCTGCTCTACACCGGAGACTGGCGCAACGCGCGGCAGCTCCTCGCGGCCTTGGGGCGGCGCCTGAAGCCGAAGGGCGGTGTGCCGGCGCGGTCCGCGAAGGAGGCGTTCCGGGCCGAGCGTCAACAGCGGAGTCGCGAACACGCGCTGCTCTCCCGGCTGGTGATCGGCCTCACCCCGTCGCTGCAGATCCCCCTGCCCAACGCGCCGGACCTGAGGGAACCGTTGCGGGAGCTCCTGGGCCCCACGGAAGGCCGCGTGGTGCTTCCGCTGCGGATGCTGCTCGGCGTGCAGGGCGCGGCGGGGTGGACGCGCTCGGGGGTCGAGGTGCCGGGTCTGAAGGGGCGGATCCACCCGCGCTACGGCGTCTACCTGCCCACGCGGGCGGATTATCCGGAGCTGCTGCTTCAGGCCACCGACCTGGCGGCCGGCAAGACCGTCCTCGACATCGGGACCGGAACGGGCGTGCTGTCGTTCGTCCTGCTCCAGCACGGCGCCACGCGCGCGGTGGGTGTGGACCTGGATCCCCGGGCGGTCGCCTGCGCCACCGACAATGCGGAGCGCCTGGGACTGAGCGCGCAGTTCGTCGCACTGGAGGGAGCACTCTATGAGGCGCCACTCGAGGCGCACCTGGAAGGTGGTCGCGCGGAGCTGGTGGTCTGCAATCCCCCCTGGATGCCCGAAGCACCGAAGACCCGATTGGATCGCGCGGTGTACGACGAGGATGGCGCCATGTTGCGCGGCTTCCTCGGCGGACTCTCCTCGCACCTCGCGCCGGCGGGTCGGGGGCTGTTGCTCCTCTCCGATCTCGCCGTCCGCCTCGGCTTGCGGGAGCCGGGTTGGTTGGAGTCGCAGTTCGCGGAGGCGGGGCTGGTGGTGGAGCGGGTCCATGAACGGGCGCCGAGCCATCCCAAGGCCCGGGACCCTGGCGATCCGCTGCACGAGGCCCGGGCGGGTGAGGTCACCCGGCTCTACGTCCTGCGCGCTGGCTGAGGGCCACGGACTCCGGGATAGACTTGCGGCCCTCCATGAACGCCGCTCCCCCCACCGGCTCCGGACAGGACCCCGATCAGGAGGTGTCCGACGGGTCCGGTTCTCCCTCCCCTGCGCACGCTGTCGATGCGCCCCTGCCCTCCCGCCCCCCGTCGCGTGGGGGCGGATGGGGACAGGCGCTGTTCGCCTACGTCATGGGCGCCCTCATCGCGGGTGTGGGGGTCCTCCTCATCCTGGTGATCCGCGAGGAACCCAGGACCCTCTCCGAGCGCCCCGCGCCGCTCCCTCAGCCGGCCCCGCGGCGTCCGCAACCCGCGCTTCCACGCGAGGAGGTCCTGCCTCCCGAGATCGCGGCGCGTGCGCGACGACAGGCCCGCGATCGTGCGGCAGCGGCGGCCAGGGCCCAGGCGGAGGCCGCCAAGACGCCCACGTCCGCGACGTCGACCGTGACGACCTCCGGTTGGAGCGG
>Ga0079224_100001708_pt1 | contig 25776 bp, 16 predicted proteins | sample Stecom2015_FD_80414 | JGI IMG/M metagenome (GOLD analysis project Ga0079224, IMG submission 80414) | Agricultural soil microbial communities from Utah to study Nitrogen management - Steer compost 2015 | ecosystem: Environmental > Terrestrial > Soil > Agricultural land | place: USA: Utah... | reverse complement strand
GTAGCACCAGATGTGATGGTTATTTCTGTGTCTGGATTATAATTTGCAGAATAAAATTCTGAAATAAGCCCTGCAATTCTTTCTCTTAACAACATTACTCCAGGCATGGGAGCATATTGATTATAACCCTTTTTTAAAGCTTTTTCTACCTCTTTAATTAATGATTGCTCACAAGAAAAATCTGGGAAACCTTGGCTTAAATTAATCGCATTATGCTCATTAGCCAATGCAGTCATCTGACTAAAAATAGTTGTTTTGACAGAAGGAAATTTGGTTTGGTGATGTACAGACAGTTTCATTTTTTTATTAAGTAGCACTAAGATAACATATTTGGCTGTACATTTAGTATAGAGATAAAGTTAAAAAAAATAGCGGACATAGATTTTATCTACATCCGCTACACGTAACCAATCATAAGGGGAGATTCTAATTTCGAATCAGCTTAACCAAATGATTTTTTGTGCCCAAAACTACATTTATGAAATAAACACCGCTTGGTAGATGTTCCACGGATATTTGCAGGTTTGAAGCATCATTTAGTTCTCTGACTAATATCTTTTGCCCTGTAATATTGAATAATTCAACTTTTACCTACTCTGAAATTTTGTCTTTAAATGAAATATTTACCACTGAGTTTGTTGGATTTGGATATACAGAAATTCCAGCATTTTCTAACTCTTCAACCGAGAATGTAGAGATAAAATTGACCGTATCTGTATATGAACAGCCATTTGCATCTGTAACTGTTAACCAATAAGATCCTGTTCCATTTAATAATGTACTTTGGGATGTCTCTCCATTGCTCCATAAATAACTATCCATACCTGCCGGACCTGCAATTAAAACCGATACGTCTGTACTTACTATATCGCTACCTAAATCGAATACTGGTGCCGGATTAACATTTACTGTAATTGTTGCCGTTGAAGTACAACCATTGCCTCCTAAAGCTGTTAATGTATAAGTATTAGTTGCTGTTGGAGCAAAAGGAGTTGCGTCTAACACTCCATTATCCCATGTATTTACTGTTGAATTCGGACCACTGAGTGTAACTTCTTCGCCTTCGCATATTGTTAAATCTGGGCCCAAATCAACAACTGGTGGATCTAAAACGCTTATTGTAAAATTATCGCTATGCGCACATCCATATGGGTCAACATAATCATAAATTATAGTTTGTGTACCCGATGATGGATCGAATTCCCCACCAGTTACCCCAGTACCTGTATAGGTTCCTCCGGCTGGTGTACCCTCAACCAAAGTATATAATCCATCATTTGCACATAAGTTTGGAACCGTATTTATAACAATTGGATTTGGAGGACAAGTAATAGTAATGCTTGAAGCTACATTACCACTACATCCACTAGTATCGGACCCTGAAATTGTAAAATTAAATGTTCCTGTAGCCGTTGGAGTTCCTGTTATGTTACCATTTGCACTTAATGTTAAGCCTGGAGGTAATGAACCTGCTGTGACTGCAAAATTTCCTGCCCCTAAAAATCCTGTTCCTGTAACCGTTGCATTATAACTTGTTCCCGCAACTCCATTGGTAATTGCACTGGCATTAATGTTTATTGCAGGACATACATAAGGCGAATAAACCACATTATCAATTCCTATATAGTCCGAATTCGTTCCCGATGGACCCGCATTTGTAACAAAATATCTAAATGCTATCCTTCCAGAAGTGGGAGCAGGAAGCCCCGATAATGTAATTGTATATTGTGTCCATGTTGTTGGATACCCAAATTGAACTAATGATGGATTAATACTTAATAAAACTGTAGTAAAATCTCCAACATTATTACCCGGAGCACCTACATTAGTACTAGCACCATTGGTGCTTAAACGAACTTCTAACCGATCTGGATAGTCTGTACCCCCTCCAACTTTCCTTGTGTAAAATGTCAATACATCCCCATTTCTAAATGTGCGGTTAGGGGTCAATAACCAAGTACTAATTATGCCCGTTCCTGAAGTATTATTAAAATTGGCCGCTATGTATGAATTGGCCGCTCCATTAAAGGAATCAAATGTACCATTATTACCCTGAAACCAACTCGTGGTCCCTAATGGTGAGCTGTTATTTACCAAAAACCAACCACTTCCTGATAATAAGTTAATGTCGTCGAAGTTTTCGGTGAATGCTTGGGAGTGAATTCTATTGCTTATTAAAAATAAGCAAACTGTTGCCGCTATAAGCAGCCTTTGGATAAAAGGTCTTTTCATTTTTTTGGTAATTAGTTTATGCAAATATAACAAGTTTTAACAATGCTAAACCCTGAATTTTATTTTCAACACTCTTCAAATGACATTGATTTTCAAAATTGATACAGTCACCATTACGAATGAACAAAGATTCATAGCCGTTTGTAAACATACCAGCTACCCCAAAAATAGTTTAAACAAAAAAGCACCATGTAAATACACGGTGCTCCATAATTTTTACTGTTATCTTTTCTCTATAGTTTTACTACTCTATATGTCTTAATTTTTTTCGACGTATTCAATCTTACAAAATAAATCCCAGCTGGATATGAACTTAATGATAAGCTATATATCTTTTCAGCTTGTGTTCCATTTACGGTATTTAATACTTGACCATTCACATTTAATATAGAAATAGTAAGATCCGAAAAATCATTCTCTATTACTAAATTTAAGTCTCCAGTTGTTGGATTTGGATATAATTTAATAGCTTCATCTTCAAAATTTTCTTCTACTCCAAAAGTGGTAAAGAAGTTAATAGTGTCTGAAGCCGTACATCCATCACTATTAGTAACCACAAGTATATAGGTTCCTGGCTGATTTACAAGTATTGCTGAAGTAGTCTCTCCAGTATTCCATAAATAGCTACTCATACCACTTGGCCCCATAATTAATTCAGATTGATTTGTCGAAACAATATCGTTTCCTAAACTGAATATAGGTGCCGGAGATACGGTAATTGTCCCCGTTGCTGTATTCGTACAATTGTACGCATCCGTAACCATATAAGTAATAGTCTGCGTACCAACTGATGGATCAAACATTCCATTAGAAACTCCTATTCCCGAATAAGTTCCTCCTGCTGGTTGACCTTCAACTAAGGTATACAATCCTCCATTTGAACAAACTACAGTTCCAGGTGTAAATGAGGCACTATTGGTAGGACATGAAACAATTATGCTTGTAGTTAAACTACCCGAACAACCATTGCTTCCTGTAGCTGTTACAGCAAAATTATATAAACCTGGAGTGGTTGGAATTCCAGTAATTGAACCATCAGGATTTAAAGTTAAACCAGGAGGCAAAGTTCCCCCAGAAATACTGTAGGTTACTGTACCAACTCCGCCAGATTGACTTACACTTCCGTTATAAGCAACCCCAGTTGTGCCCGCAGTTAAACCAGAACCTATAACAGTTATTGGAGTACAAACTGAAATATATTCCACATTATCAATTCCAATATAATCGCTATTGGTTCCATTTAATCCTGCACTTGTTACGTAGTATCTAAACGCAAATCGGCCCGTTACTGGTCCACTTAATCCAGATATTGTAATAGTATATTGAGTCCAGCCCCAATACGGATAAACATTTAATAATAAATTAGGATTGATCGATAATAATAGGTTTGAAAAATCTCCTACTGTTGTTTCATTTGAACCAACATAGCTACTATTCCCATTTTGACTAAGGCGCACTTCTAATCTATCTGCCCACATATTATCAGGACTTGCTCTTGTATAGAACTTGATTATGTCGCCATTATTAAAAGTACGAACAGGACTTATTAACCAATTCGAAATTGTTCCATATTGGTACACGTTATTAAAATTCGCACCTATATACGAATTAGTTGCACCATTATATGCATTAAATGGTCCGCCACTAGCAATATCAGTTCCTTGGAACCATGATGTATTGCCAAGTGGATAACTCATATTGTTCAACACCCAACCAGATGAAGGTAGGTTGGAAATATTGTCGAACCCTTCAGTAAAAGACTGACTAAAGGCAGCTTGAATTGAAACTAGTACGAATAATAAACTTAACTTGAATGCAGAGAGAGTTTTCATGTTATATATGGTTTTCCACAAATATAACATATTTTAACAAGTTGTGCAATGCTAATTATTCCTACCTACTGTTTTTATAAATTCTACAAGAATTTGCGAACTCTCATCAAGTAAAAAGTCTGACTCTTCGGCTTGAGCTTTTGCCTTACCATATCTCAATTCAAGAAGTTTTTTACGACTTTCTTCTCTTGCTTTATCCTCGTCGCGTTGCGCTTTTAGTTTTTCTTCATTTAGCGTAATACTTACTTCTTTTTTTGCTTTAGAAAAGCGTTCTATATCTTCTAACAAGAATTTATATTCTAAGCTATTCGCCATTCTTTCTTCATGATTTTTTCTCAAGTAAGCAATCAAGCTATTAATGTGGAAATTCTTTTGAAAAGCAACTGGTTTAATCTGATCCCATTCTAAAGCGTATTTTTCGCTGCTTTCACCATATTCTTCAGCTAAGAAAGGAGATGGGAATTCAATATCTGGAACCACTCCTTTATGTTGAGTTGAACTTCCGGATACTCTATAAAACTTAGCCAATGTCATTTTTAATTGACCTAATTTTCCAGTTTCCGCTGGCATAAGTCTATTAATATCCATTAAATTCTGTACAGTGCCTTTACCGTAGGTCTGAGAACCTACTACTAATCCACGTCCATAATCTTGAATGGCACCAGCAAAAATTTCAGAAGCTGAAGCGCTAAATCTATCTACCATAACACATAATGGTCCATCCCAAATTAAACCTAATTCGTCGTATTTTACGTCAACTTTTCCAGCAGCATCTTTCACTTGAACTATAGCGCCACGATTAATAAATAAACCCGTTAACTCTACGGCTTCGTATAAAGAACCACCACCGTTACCACGTAAATCCATGATAACACCTTTCACTTTTTGACGTCTAAAATCTGATAAGATTTTAGCTACATCACTAGTAGTGCTTTTATAATCTCTTTCACCCTTTGAATAGGCTTCATAATCGAAATAGAATGAAGGCAAACTAATGATTCCAATTTTGGTTTTATTCACAACCTTAACTATACCTTTAGCCGATTGTTCTTCAATTTTGATTTTATCTCTAACTATACTTACAATCTTGGTTCTTCCATCAGTTGCTGAAGCAGGTAAAATCTCTAAACGAACGGTACTTCCTTTAGGTCCACGAATTTTCGATACTACATCATCTAATCTCCACCCTAAAATATCTTCCATTTCGCCAGTTTCTTGTCCTACCGCCACAATTCTATCATTCTTCATGATTTCTTTGCTTTTATCGGCCGGACCACCCTTAACCATTTCAATTATTTTAGTGTATTCCCCCTCTGTTCCCAAAGTTGCTCCAATGCCTTCAAGAGCATTACTCATAGTAATTTTAAAGCCTTCAGCAGTTTTAGGTGAAAAATAGCTCGTATGTGGATCTACCACTTCTGTTAATGCGTTCATATAAAACTGAAACACATCTTCACTATTTTGCTTCTTTAAGGCGCTATACAAATTATTGTATCGCTTATCTATAGTCTCTTTAATTTGATCTACTTCTTTGCCTGCTAACTTTAAATTCAAGCACTCATATTTAATCTTTTTTCTCCAAAACTCATCTTGCTCTGCTGTAGTTGCAAAATATGATGCATTATCTCTACCATACTCGTAATACTCATCTACACTATAATCAAAACTTGAAAAGTCTAAGGATAATACATATTGTATCCTCTCGGTCATTCTTTTTCTGAATACATTGAATACATCATAAGCAAACTGTACATCTCCAGCTTTTAATTGATCATCTAATTGAAGCTTTTTTGTAGCAAATTTCTCTACATCAGCGTTTAAAAAATATACTTTCGATGGATCTAATACTTCAAGATATTCGTTAAATAAATGAATGGATAAAGAATCATCTATCGAAGGTTCTTTATAATGATAAAATCTTAACGCATTCGTAATTTCTTGTGCTATTTTCCCATGATTATCCTGTGGAGCCAAGTCTGGAAGCGGATCCACTAATTTGTCTGTAGAAAAGACTCCTGTAACAGCTACAGCACAAATTAAAAAGTATACTAAAAAGATTCTATTCGGTTTCATATGATAATATTAGGGTATGTAAACGTAATTTATTGAAAAAAGTAGACAAATTGACGAAACTTTCACTTAAAAAAACAATTTTAACTAATTGTTTAGTGTTAGTTCATTAAATAATTCTGAACATAATCACGAATTCCGTCTTCTAAAGAATGAAATTCTCTATTATATCCAGTAGTCTGTAATTTAGAAACTTCCGCCTCTGTAAAATATTGATAACTGTCTCTAATATCTTCTGGAGTATCGATAAATTCAATATTTTCTTCTTTTCCCATTGCTGCAAAAACAGCTTTTACCAAATCTAAGAAAGTTCTAGCTTTACCAGTACCCATATTTAGTAAACCAGCTTTAGGGTGACGTTTATATGCAAACCAAATAAACTCAGCAATATCATCAACATAAATGAAGTCACGTTTTTGTTCTCCATCAGCATAACCTTCTTTATGCGATCTAAAAAGCTTCACTTTTCCATTTTCTTTAATTTGATTAAATGCATGAAAAACTACAGAAGCCATACGTCCTTTATGCCATTCACCAGGCCCATAAACATTAAAAAATTTAAGTCCCAGCCAATAAGGAGGCGTATCATTTTGTGCTAAAGCCCATTTATCAAAATCGTTTTTAGATTCTCCATATGGGTTTAAAGGTTTCAGATCTGAAGGTAAAGTTAAATCAGAATATCCTAAACTTCCATCTCCATAAGTTGCAGCTGAAGAAGCATAGATAAGATTTACTTTGTACTTAGTACAATATTCCCAAATCTTTTTAGAATAATTAAGGTTAAGGTCATTGAAAATTTCGACACTTTTCTCGGTAGTATCTGTACGAGCACCGAGGTGAAAAACGGCATCAATTTTTCCAATATATTTTTCGTCCCATACATTAAATAAATTGTCGCGATGGATACGATCTATTGCTTGAATATCTTCAAAATTTCTAGTTTTTTCTGATTTAGAAAAATCGTCGACTAAAAGTATATCTCGAACGCCATATTTGTTTAAACGCTTTGCAACATAAGATGCTATAAACCCTGCTGCACCCGTAATGATAATCATAAACTTATTGTAATTTGATACGAATGTACAAAGCCCAAAACGTAAAAGCAATATGTTTTATTGCGGATTTAACTATTTACCATTAAAGGTATTCATAGTTATTTGAATTCCGCTTAGTACGAAGCTTTCTATTATGCTTACACATTTATCTATACCAAGTAATACATCGGGTTCTTCGGTCGATTTCCAACGACCTAATACATAGTCGGCCTGGCGACCTTTAGGGAAGTCGTTACCTATACCAAAACGTAATCTTGGATAATCTGTAGTTCCTAATACCTCGTTAATACTTTTAAGTCCGTTATGTCCGCCGTCACTACCTTTAGCTTTAATTCTAAGTTTCGCAAGAGGCAGGGCAAGGTCGTCGGTAATAACAAGAATATTTTCGGGATTAATTTTAAATTGATCGGCGTAGTATTTAACGGCTTTACCGCTCAAATTCATGTAGGTAGTAGGTTTAATACAATGTATTAATTTTCCTTTAATCTTAACTTGAGTATAATAAGCTAAACGACCTAATTCAAAGCTATTTGCTTGATGTTTTTTAGTGAATTCGTTCACCACATCAAAGCCGATATTATGTCGAGTAAAATCGTATTCAGGACCAATATTTCCCAATCCAACAACTAAAAAAGCCATACTTTATAAAATTCGAGTATCCCAAAAATAAAAAAACCCCGATTACTCGGGGTTTGAAAAATATATCTTTTAAAAAGATTATTTCTTTTTCTTAGCAGGAGCTTCCGCAGCCGCAGCGCTTTCTTGACGAGAAGCACGAGTTGCAGCAACTGTACAGATTACGTTATCTTTAGCATCTAGGAATTCAACTCCATCGATGTTAATTTGTTTAACACGTACAGATTGTCCAATATTTACATCAGTAATATCAACGTCAACAAAAGCAGGTAATTTATCAGCCATACCTTTAACTTTAAGTTTACGCATAATTACTTTTAATTTACCACCGGCACGAACACCTACAGAGTTACCCACTGTACGTACAGGAAGAGCTACTTTTAATGGTTTGCCATCAACAACTTCCATAAAGTCAACGTGCGTAGTAGCCTCTGTTAAAACATGGAATTGAGCGTCTTGAACAACTGCCTTAACTGTTTTACCACCTAAGTCAATTTCCGCGATTAACACCTCAGGCGTATACAATAAGGTGTTCACTTCGCGCTCATCAACGCTAATATGAAGCACTTCATTGCCGCCATAGATAACAGCAGGAACACGGCCTGCTCTACGCAAATTTAAAGAATCTTTCTTTCCAATTTGCGATCTTACTTCAGCTTTGATTTGTACTGATTTCATTATTATATGAATTAAAAAAATTACAGTTTTTAGAAGATGAATTGACTTGAAATCGACTCATCATTCAACATTAATTTGATGGTTTTACTGAAAACATCGGCGCAAGATAACACTTTTATTTTAGATGATTCTTGCTTTAATGGAATACTATCTGTTACGATAAGTTCCACTAAACTGCTATTTTCAATCTTTTCAATTGCATTTCCAGATAATACTGGATGTGTACAAATAGCTCGTACGCTTAAAGCCCCACGTTCCATCATTAGGTCTGCAGCTTTACATAAAGTACCTCCGGTATCAATCATATCATCAATTAAAATGATGTTTTTACCAGCCACTTCTCCAATTACGGTCATGCTTTCTATAACATTCGCTTTTTTACGAACTTTATAGCACATTGCCATTTCGCAGTTTAAATATTTACTGTAAGCATTGGCTCTTTTTGAACCTCCTATATCTGGAGCTGCAACCGTAATGTTTTCTAAACCTAAAGATTTAATATATGGTGCAAAAATCGATGAACCAAATAAATGGTCAACCGGATAATCAAAAAATCCTTGAATCTGATCAGCATGTAAATCCATGGTCATAATTCTGGTTGCACCAGCTGCCGATAAAAGATTAGCCACTAATTTGGCTCCAATCGAAACCCTTGGCTTGTCTTTACGATCTTGACGTGCATACCCAAAATATGGAATTACTGCCACAATTTGTCGTGCAGATGCGCGTTTTGCCGCATCAATTATCATTAATAATTCTACTAGATTCTCAGCAGGTGGAAATGTACTTTGTACTACAAAAACATCACAGCCACGAATACTTTCCTCAAAAGAGGGTTGAATTTCACCGTCGCTAAAACGTGCTACGTTAATTTGACCTAACTCAACTCCAAATTCTTTTGCGATTTTCTCTGCTAAGTATAGGGAGGCGGTTCCCGAAAAAATTTTTGCTTCTGCCGACATAAAAAGCTTTTCTAACTGAGTGTGCAAAGGTAATCATTAATTACAACTTTCTAAATTTCTTGCCTTTTTTTTTCTCCTCTATTTGAAAGCTATCAATGTGCGCATTACAAATGGTGAATTGTAAATCCCTCCAGCACTTTTCCACTTGGTATTATACAAGAAATATATGTCGATCCATGCCGTTTTCCTATAGGTCAAATATTGTCTATACCCTAACCCTAAATTAAAACTGTGCTCAAAACTTCTTGATTTATTCGTAGTTGTTGGGTCTGTCCACGCTCTAGGATAATTCATAGCCTCATATTCTGCATGAATCATAGCCCCTCGGAAAATTAAAAATTGATTAAAGTATCTAATTCCTAGTAAATTAGATTTTAATCCGAAATTATTTATATGTGTATATGGTATACTAATCCCTACATTATAAAAATCCGAAACTTGGTACCCAACCGTTGGAGCTATACTAAAATAAACTGGTTGAGAAAATGTTACTGCCAAACTCCCACCATAGAAAACCTTACGCTTTTGTGCTTTAGTCTCAGCAACGTCGTCTGAAATATTAGGTGTTATTAATTGCGCATAACTCTCAAGCCCACACATTAAAACCAATACAACAATATATAGTATACGCTTCATTCCTACCTGTTTAATTTACCTTTTCCTTAACGATGTTTTGCTTATATTGTTTTATATATAGTTATTTTTCAAATATATTCCTACTTTCGCAAAATACAAAAATAGAAAATTTAAACCGGATTATGAATAATTACCGTGTATTGAACAATTTGGGCGGATGGCTCGTATTCCTTGTTGCTTTCGTTACATATTTCCTTACCATGGAACCCACTTCTAGTTTCTGGGACTGTGGTGAGTTTATTGCAGCAGCATTCAAATTACAAGTTGGACACCCTCCTGGAGCTCCACTTTTCTTAATGATTGGTAAAGTCTTCTCCCTTTTTGGTGGTAGCGACCTTTCTCAAATGGGCTTCTGGGTTAATATGGTATCTGTAGTATCCAGCGCACTTACTATTACTTTCCTTTTCTGGACCATTACACAAATCGCTAGAAAAATTATGACTCAAACTTCTGGTCTTAACTCTAGATCAGAACTTTCTAATATTCAAAATTGGACAGCTCTTGCAGCTGCTCTTATTGGTTCTCTTGCTTATACTTGGACCGACACTTTCTGGTTTAGTGCCGTTGAAGCCGAAGTGTATGCAACCTCTTCACTATTTACAGCGGCCGTTTTCTGGGCTATGCTTAAGTGGGACGAAGAAGCTGATGAACCACATGCCGACCGCTGGTTGGTTTTCATCGCATTCCTTATGGGTCTTTCTATTGGTGTCCACTTATTGAACTTACTTACTATCCCCGCTCTTGCATATATCTACTACTTCAGAAGATATAAAACCACTAAAATGGGGGTCCTCGCTACCTTTGTTGTTGGTGTATTCTTCCTTTATTTTATTCAATATGGAATTATCCCAGGCTTTTTTAGAGCTTCTGCTGTATTTGAAACCTATTTAGTGAACTCTTTAAATATGCCAGTTCACTCTGGTATTGTGGCCTTCACTATTTATGTTTCTTTAAGTCTTGGTTTCGGTTTATTCTTTACAAATAAAGATAAAATCCCTGTTTGGGTTTATGCTAACTTAACTTTCCTTTCTATTTTTATTCTAACTGGTAAGTTAATCTTAGCTCTAATTTTTGTTGGTATCTTCTTCGGTCTGTACCAATACTCTGGCAAAAATGCCTTCAAAAGCTTTATCATCGCAGCTACTGGTATTGTTCCTGGTTTAATAATCTGGAATGGTTTGATGAAAGATAAATCGAACGACCGTTTCGCTGAAACTCATAATGCACACAGTACTGTAAACTTCGCATTGCTTTCTGTGGCTGTTATTATCTTAGGATTCTCTAGCTACGCTATGATTCTAATTCGTTCTAACGCTAATGTGCCTATGGACGAAAATAATCCGGCCGACGTATACTCTTTGCTTTCTTACCTTAACCGCGAACAGTACGGATCTCAGCCTCTATTCTATGGTCCGTATTATAACGCAACCGTTGACCCTAAACAAAATTATAAAGACAAAGGTCCTGTTATGGCCTTGGCTTATTCTATTTACGATAATACTGGTAAACGTGTAACCTATTTTTCTGATAATCTCGAAGCTCAAGAATACTTAAATCTTGACGAGATTAAAGCAAAAAACTATACGCTTAAAACCGAATACATCGAAATAGATCGTAAAAAAGAACCTAACTACGTTAAAAATACTACCATCTTCCCTCGTATGTGGAGTGGTCAAGATCAACGTCATGTACAAGGTTATAAATCATGGGGTAATGTAACCGGAAACCCTGATTTTATTGAAAATATGACGTTCTTCTTCCGTTACCACGTAAACCACATGTATATCCGTTACTTATACTGGAACTTTGTTGGTCGCCAAAGCGATGAACAAAACGCTACGGGTACACCATTACAAGGTAACTGGCAAAGTGGTATAGGTTTTATTGATGAATTATTTACCGGTGCTAAAGCTTCGAATTTACCTAGCGAAATGAAAGATAATCCAGGCAGAAATCATTATTTCTTTTTACCTCTTATCCTAGGTATTATCGGTGCAGTGTACCAATACCGTAAAAGCGCTCGTTCTTTCTTAATTGTAGGTATGCTATTTTTCTTAACAGGTTTAGCTATTGTAATCTATTTAAATCAAGTTCCTTTCCAACCACGTGAACGCGACTATGCATACGCTGGTTCTTTCTACGCATACGCTATTTGGATTGGCTTAGGGGTAATTGCTTTATACGACTTCGTTACTAAAAAATTCAATAAATCTGGAGCTCTTCCTTTAGCTGGGGTTACTGTTCTTTCTGCCCTTGCTGTTCCTGTACTTTTAGTTAGCCAAAACTGGGACGACCATAACCGTCAAAACCGCTTTACAGCACCAGATTTCGCTTATAACTACTTGAACTCTTGCGAGACAGATGCCGTATTATTCACCAATGGCGATAACGATACTTTCCCTCTTTGGTTCTTACAAGAAGTTGAAGGAGTTAGAACGGATGTTCGTATTGTAAACCTTTCTTTATTGAACACCGATTGGTATATTGATCAAATGAAACGCGCAGCTTACAATGGTAAATCAGTAGAGTTCGATATGCGTCAGGATCAATACCGTGCTGGGTCTCGTGAACAAATTATTATGGACCGCGAAAACCCTAATTATTACACTTTAGAACAACACTTCGATTGGATACTTAAAGATGATGGTTCTAACCAAATGGATTTAGGTGGTGGAGCTAAATTATATTACCTTCGCTCTAACAAATTCATTATCCCTGTTGATAGTGCTAAAGTAGCTGCTAGTGGCATTGTCCCTCCTGGTTATGAAGATAAAATCTTAAATGAAATTAGATTCGAAATTAAACGCCCTTACATTATGAAGAGCGATTTAATGATCTTAAATCTTCTGAAAAACTTTAATTGGGAAAGACCTGTTTATTTCGCTGTAACCATTGGTAGCGACTTTATGGGCCTTGAAGAATACTTCCAATTAGAAGGTCTTGCTTATCGTTTTGTGCCTTATAAAACCGCTGCTCAAAAACCAGATATCGGTGAAGTGCATTCAGCTAAAATGTACGAAAACTTAATGACCAAATTCAAATGGGGCAATATGGAAAAAGATGATGTTTATCTAGACGAAACTAATCGTAATATGATTTACAATATGCGTAATAACTTCGCTCGTTTAGCTAATAAACTTATCCGTGAAAATAATAACGAACGCGCTATTGAAGTACTCGACAGAGCTACTGAAATTATGCCAGATCATAAAATTCCATTTAATGAGTATAATATTTATATGGTTGACTCTTACTTGGATGCAGGTGCTTACGATAAAGCTGAAGCTATGTTGAATCGTATGATTGAACGTGTTGAAGAAGATATTACTTACTTCAATCAATACAGCGGCTCTAGAGCTAAAATGATTGCATATGATAAGGAACGCGCCCTAGGTAAACGTGATGTGTACCGTCAACTTGAGCAAAAATTAGAGTTCTTGAGAAATATGAAAAATAATCCTCAAGTACCTGATGCAGCTCCTCAATTACCGTAATTGATTTTTACATTATATTTGAAACGCCTCGATATTACATCGGGGCGTTTTCTTTTTTTACTATCAAAATAAGGGTTACTCCTACCCGAAGCAACCCTTATTAACCTGTGAACTTTGTGCCTATTTAATAATTAAAAAGCCCCCATTAACCGAAACTTATTATGAAAAGGACTTTTACTTTCTAATTGAAATTTACGAATTAGTTTCTCTCATTTATCCATCAATTAACATTAAATAGCTGACTTTCACATAATTTATCCAAACTACACATCTATTAACTATTTTAAATTCATAATTCTTAAATCAAAAAAAAAGACTGCCTTTCGACAGTCTTTCATTTGATTAATATTAATGTTATTTGATAACTACTTTTTTCACATATCTTTCATTACCGGCAGTTATTTTCAACATATAATTTCCAGCTGCATGATACGACATGTCAATTGGTTTATTGATTAAAGTACCAATTAATTTTACTGATTTATTAACTACTACTTTACCAGTAATATCAATTAATTCAATTTGTACTGTTCCATTATAAGGCAAGTTTAATTTTACATTAAACTCTCCATTGCTCGGATTAGGGAAAATCTCAACACTATTATCAAGAATATTAGCTTCTTCATTAGATGTTGAATAAGGATCAACCACTACATCAATCGTTACGCTACAACCAGAAGCGTCTTCAACTACAACTTGATAGGTTCCAGCAGCTAAATTAGTGATAGTATCTCCTGATAATCCGTTTGACCAAGAAATAGTATAAGGAGCAACACCTCCAGTAATTCCAGTTACTGCAGCCATACCATCTGTACAACCACTACAAGAAATTGCACTTGCATAGGTTCCAACTACAATTTCGCTAGGAGAATTGATTGTAATATTTGCTTCACTTACAGAGCAGTTATTTGCATCCATAATGGTAACTGAATAGGTACCAGCTTGTGCTTCTAAAATTGGGTCTGAAGAACCATTAGACCAAGCATAGGTATATCCAGGGCTTCCACCAGAAATCTCAACCTCTACTGTACCATTTTCTCCATAACAATTTGCATCAACAACTATAATATTATCGATAACTGGTCCTGTTGCACTATTTATAGAATAGGTTGCAACTTCTGAACATTGTAAATCTAAATTTGTAACTGTTACAGTATAATTACCTGCAGCTAAGGCTGTAATATGATCTCCTGTTGCACCATTATCCCAAACAAATGAATAATTACCAGGAGTCAATGTTGAAAGGCTAATTTCACCAGAACTAATACCACAACCTGTTGGAGTAATAGTAACTGAGTTAGGGTCTATTTGGTTAGCTGGACAAAGAGGTAATATGCCTGGATAAATTGCATAGGCTCTTTGGAAGTTAAGTCCAAAAGTATCTACTGGAGCCCAATTTCCATTATTATACGCAGCCCAACGAACCCAGTTTTTCTTAGGGGTAAATATTTCAGAAGTATAACCTATAGATAAAGTTGAATCTAATTCCATAGCTGCAATTACATATTTGCCTGGAGTAAATTGCCATGGACCGTTTTTAAGTGCTAATTTTCTAATACCACCATTTCCATTTGTAATGTTAATGGTATCTGTTGTGGTAATTAAGGTTGTAGGTCTTCCAGCAGCATTGGTATTAAAAATACCAACAGCTAATTTTGATGGAAATTTAGGAGCATATAAATTTACAAATACTGAATCAATCCTTCCTGGGTTTGAAAACTGGTATTCTGAACCAAAATATCCTAAAGTTCCAGCTCCAATACCCATACCACCTAAAATATTTCCAGTATGACGTGTCATATATTTGTCCGTAACAACAAGCGTTCTAAATATGGTATCATTAGCAGCATTTTGATCAGCTTGATTTGTAGTAGGATAAAATGCTATTGTATATTGATCTGCTACTGCTGGGGGAGTCCATGATGGAATTGAAATTAATGAGCTAGTAGCTCCTGGAGCAAGTGAACCAAGTGGTGCAGATTGATCTGTATGCACTACTACACCTGCTGAGTTTTTAACTCGAACATTTAATCGAACATTCGTTAATGAATTCTGCCCTTCATTTTTGATTGTTCCGCTAAATGATAAAGGTAATACTTGGCTTTTTGCCATTGTGGTATATTCACTTAGACCTGAAACTTGTGCAATTAATGCGTCATATGTTAGTTTTACTAATACGGTAACATCATCAATAGCCATGATAAATTTATCATTTGATGGATTTCTAAATCCTATATATACAGTTTGACCAGCATATGCTGATAAATCAACCTCTCTATAAGTCCATGTTGAATTCTCTGCTCCAGTCGAAAATAGTACGGTACTAGACATTTGGTTTCCAATATTTCCATTACCACCAGTCGGAGTTGTAGTCATAATCCTTACCTCATACCCATCTGGATATGCCGCATCATACGCAACTGCATACCAAGTTAGATATCCATTCGTTGGAACTGTGATAGGAGGTGTCCAAGCCCAGTCGTCAGCAGCACCCACAGGATTATAAAATGAGTTACTAAACATTACAGAGTCAGTCACATTAAACTTGAAATCTTCTCTTCTTTCCCATGCATCATTAACCCAAGCTACTTGTAAATTAGGAGTTCTATTGTCAACGTTAAATAAAAGCCACCCAGCAGGGAATGTATAGGTACCTGCACCACCAGCAGTAGGTCCACCTACTCCGTCAAAATCTTCTTGAAATACTATTTGCGAATTTGCTTGTAAACTAAAACAACTAATTAAAAGAAATAAGAATTTAATTACGTAATTATTTTTCATGGATATTTAATTAAGTAACACAAAATTACAATATAAAACGTTACTAATTAGATACCCACAAAAAAAGGGATAATCCCATGTGGATTACCCCCTTTTAAATAAGCGATTTACAAAGTCTTATTTAATAACAACTCTATTGTTGTATACTTTACCCTCTACATTTACTCTTACTATGTAAGTTCCAGAGCTTAAGTATTTAACATCAATTTTAGTTCCGGTAATTGTGTTTCCAACTTTATCTTTATAGCTGGTTACTACTTTACCTTGAATATCTAAGATATCTATAGTAGCATTACCTTGAACTTCACCCTTAAAGCGAATGATGAATTCTCCATTATTTGGATTTGGGTAAATCATCATGTCATTATTATTATAAGTCTCTAATGAAGTACCTGGGTTTGTGCCATTATTTTCATTTACTGTAACTGTTTCTGAAGCTGTACAACCATTATCATCGGTAATAGTTACTGTATATGTTCCTGCAGCAACATTACTTACTTCGTCGCTTGTATAGTTTCCTGGAGTCCATAAATACGAATAAGGAGCAGTTCCACCTGTAGCAACTACACTTAAAGTACCATCTGTACAACCAATACAAGTAGCATCTGTAGCACTTGCATTTAAGCTAATTGCAGCTGGTTCAGTAATTGTAACCGCAGTTGATAACATTACACATCCATTTGCATCTGTTACAGTAACGGTATATGTTCCAGCATCAGCGCTTACAGTGCTTCCTGTTTCTCCGTTCGACCAAGTATAGTTATATGGAGCAGTACCACCTGTTACGGTAGCTGAAAGCTGTCCTTGACCACCATTACAATCAGCATTTACTGCAGATGGAGTAATAACCATACCTGTAGTTGTATTAACTGTAAAGGTTACAGTTTGCTCACAGTTTGTAGTTAAATCTTTAACTAATACTGCATAGTTGCCTGGAGTTAATCCTGAAATGTCTTTTGTAGTTTGACCATTAGACCAAGTATAGCTATAGTTACCATTCGATAATAAAGCTAATACGATAGATCCATCATTACCTAAACAACTAGCATCTGTAATAGTAGTATTTTGAACATCTACTACGTTTGCAGTACAATTAGGAACCACACCTGGCACTATGGCAAATGTTTTAGCCAAATTAGCTCCATACGACTCTACAGGCGCCCAAGAATATGAACCCCATTGTACAAATACAGTATTGTTTGTAAACTTGTTAGAATAAGTGTTTAATGAATAATCTGAGCTATAATCTTCAATAAATCCAAAGAAATATTTACCCGGAGTATAAGCCCAAGGTCCATTTTGCATAGCTAATTTATAAACTACATTGCTACCAGTTGTTGCAGTAACTGTATTGGTATATGCAACTGGTGTTCCTGTTGGGGTACCACCAGCATTTGTAGCAAATACAGCTACACGTACCGTTGTACCAGCTTGGATATCATTAAATCCAATACTAATTGAGTCGATATTCCCTGCTGTGGTGAAGTTATAAACTTGACCAAGGTATCCTATTTCTCCTGGATCAACTCCAATCGATAATCCACCTTCTTTTTGGCCTAAATGACGTGCAAAATATTTATTCGAAACTACTAATTGCTCAGTAATCGTATCATTTAAATGATTTACTGTAGCACTTGTAGATTGTCCATAAAATTTAAAAGTATATGTTTCCGCAATTGCTGGTGGTGTCCATTGTGCAAATTGTAAGGTTCCATTTCCTCCTGCAGCAATTGTTGTTAAGGTATTTGTAGAATTAAGTGTTTGAACTAATGTACCTGCACTATTGTATATCTCCATAGTTCCAGTAACTGTAGATAGTGCATTTATACCTGTATTTTTAATAACACCGCTTAATGTAAATGGTTGAACTTGACTAGTTGGAATAATACTATACTCTCCAATTTTTACACTAGCAGCTTCTAAATCATAAGGCTCTTTCTTGATAACATTAACATTATCAATCTCTAAGAAGTTTTTGTCTAATGAGTTATTTCTAAACCCAATATAAACAACATTGCCAGCATATGAACTAATATTAACCGATCTTGTAACAAACGACGTAGTCTCTGCAGCAGTACTGTATAATACTGTAGAGCCTGAAATCATATTTCCAATATTTCCAGCCCCGCCAGTTGGAGCTGTACCAACCATGATTCTTACTTCATAACCGTCAGCATATGCACTTTCGTATGCTGCAGCATCCCATTGTAAATATAAATCTGTTGTGTTAGGTAGGGTAATTGCTGGAGTCCAAGCCCAGTCGTTTGAAGCTATTGCAGAATTGTTATTCCATGAAACACTTCTGATAGAATTTGAACTCCCTATAGCCGATTGACCTTTTAACCATGCATTTGTCGTAAAATCTTGATAATACGCACTGGTATTATCAACGTTCATAGTTGTCCAGCCAGCAGGTAATGCCGAGAACCCATTGCTTCCGATTGGTGAGGTCGTACCCTCAAAATCTTCGCTAAATATAATTGTTTGAGCATGAGATTGTCCCATGAACCCACCCAATAATAAAGCGGAGATAAATCCTAATTGTAAAAGTTGTTTCTTCATCTTCATATTAATAAGCGGCCGAAAATAAAGAAATTTTAACAGAATACTTCTAGCGAATTTTAGTTATTTACTAATATTTAAAAAACAACGCCCCTTGAGTAAAGGAGCGCTTTCTAGAGTTTAGGTTAGGTTTATTTCAAATTTATTTTACGAAAAGTAATTCTCTATATTTAACTAAAGGCCAATCAGCATCATCTACTAATAACTCTAATTTATCTACATGGTAACGTATCTTATCAAAATACTTCTCTTTTACATCGTTGCAATATGCAAAGGCTTTCTTACGCTCATCTGTTAAAGCATTCGCTTTTTTACGAGCTTCTGTCATTTCCTCTACTAAATTACGAACAGTATTGATATGTTCGGTAATCTCTTTTACCATATTCATTACTGTATCATCTTTTATTCCAAGCTCTTTCTTAATTTTTAAATTCGTCAATAACTCGTTTTGATATTTAATAGATGCCGGAATAACCTGATTTAATGCTAAATCTCCAATAATTCTACTCTCTATTTGTACTTTTAGTACATACTCTTCAAGCATAATTAAATGACGAGCAGCAACTTCACGCTCAGTATAAACCCCTTGCTCAATAAATACTTTTGTAGCTTTTTTATCTGCTAAACATTCTAGGGCTTCTGGAGTCGACTTATGATTACTTAATCCACGTTTTTTAGCTTCTTTTACCCATTCTTCGCTATAACTATCTCCTTCAAAAATTATGTTCTTACACTCTTTTAATGTTTTACGTAATACCTCAATAATAGCCACTTCTTTCTTCTTACCCTTGTCAATCATGCTATTTACTTCTTGAGCAAATTGCGTTAATTGACTTGCCATAATGGTATTTAAAACAGTCATCGGACGAGCACAATTCGCACTTGAACCAACCGCTCTTAATTCGAATTTATTTCCTGTGAATGCAAATGGACTAGTTCTATTTCTATCGGTATTATCTAAGATAATCTCAGGAATTTTATTAATTCCTAACTTCATATAAACATTGTCACCTTTGTCTAATTGTACATTACCAGACTTTTCTAAATCTGCTAATACCTTGTTCATTTGCGAACCAACAAAAATAGAAATAATAGCTGGAGGAGCTTCGTGAACCCCTAAACGATAGTCGTTAGACGCAGATGCAATTGAAGCTCTTATTAAATCGGCATGTTTATGTACTGCTGCTAAAGTATTAATAAAGAAGGTTAAGAATTGTAAGTTATCTTTTGGCTTTTTAGCAGGAGCTAATAAATTTCTACCAGTATTGGTTATTAATGCCCAGTTATTATGTTTACCAGAACCATTCACTTTTGCAAATGGTTTTTCGTGGAATAATACCGCAAAACCATGTTTCATGGCAATACGCTCCATCACATCCATTAATAACATATTATGGTCTGAAGCTAAATTCGCTTCTTCGAATTGTGGAGCAACCTCAAATTGTGCAGGAGCAACCTCGTTGTGACGAGTACGAACTGGAATACCCAATTTTAAACACTCCGATTCGAAATCTACCATGAATGCAGTAACACGACGCGGTATAGAACCAAAATAATGATCATGTAATTGTTGACCACGTGCAGGAATATGACCAAATACTGTTTTTCCTAACATCATTAAGTCGGCACGAGTTTGGAATAAAGCTCTATCTACTAAGAAATACTCTTGCTCTGCTCCTAATGATGCCGTTACTTTTGTAACATCTTTATCGAATAATTGACAAACCTCAACCGCTGCTTTATCAACCGCATGTAATGCTTTTAATAAAGGAGCTTTATGGTCTAAAGCATCCCCTGTATACGAAACGAAGATAGTTGGAATACATAAAGTTTTGGTCCCTGCAATTTCATAAATGAAAGCCGGAGAAGACGCATCCCATGCACTATAACCACGAGCTTCGAAAGTAGTACGGATACCTCCACTTGGGAAAGAAGATGCATCTGGCTCTTGTTGAACTAAGGCACTTCCTCTGAAACGCTCAACTGGAGTACTTCCGCTTAATTCAAAAAACGAATCGTGCTTTTCTGCTGTACTTCCTCGTAATGGATGAAACCAGTGCGTATAATGGGTTACCCCTTTTTGCATAGCCCATGTTTTCATCGCTGTTGCAACGGCATCTGCAGTTTCGTGAGAAATTTTCTCGTTAACTGCAATACTCGCCTCTAAGTTAGCCCAAGCCTCTGCCGATAAACTCAACTTCAACTTGTTCAAATCAAATACATTCTCTCCAAAATAGTCTGTAATGTTCTGACCCGGTCTTTCTACAATTAGTGGTTCACGAGTTTGTGCAACAGATAACGCTTCGAAACGTTGTTTTGACATAAATTTTAATTTATAGGTTAAATTTCGAGGGCAAATTTAGAAAAACTATACCCTTTATCAAGAATCAACCTTAAATTTTAAGGTCATTTTTGAAAAAATATTACTTTTTTCAGCAAAATAGGTTAAATTTTTAACTTACCAACATTTAAATCACTTGTTAATAGCTTACTAAATTTTTGTTCTGCATTTTTTTTTATCATTCTACTAATTACCTTTGGTATAATCTATGCATAATCGCTTTAAATATCTCGGTATTTTAATTTTATTTGTATCACTCTGGATGCAAAGCTGCGCCATTAAAAGAACTTTAAATATTGATCTTTTAAAGCCAGCTCCAGCTACATTCCCTAACTATACGAATGTGGCCATTACTAATAGAAGTATTTTAGACTCGGCTTCATTCTTTAGAATGTACCCCAATAATTTACTAACCTCACGATTCCCTGCTATTCCTAATATCATTAGTAACGATGTTTTAAGCTCATTCTACGATAAAATGAGCAAGTTCCCAAGACTTCAATTGTCCGAAATTAATCCTCTTCCTATTGCCCCTCGCTCTGCATACAAACCCAATGCTTTAACCGAAGCCGATATTATTAAATTGGCCGAAGAAAACCCTAAACTCGATGCCGTACTTTCTTTAGAAGGTGTTAAATACGAAATCTATTCGTATGGAAATGTATTTAAAGACCAAATTCTTCTTACAAACGGGAAGGTAATTGATATTCCAATCTTCAATTCAAATTATACTTATAAAATTTATACTTATTGGAGATTATACGACCTTAAAAATAAAACCATTGCAATGGAAAAAGATTTCAATGCTGAAATGCCTTTCTATTACGATGGATATAGTATGTACGACGGAAAAGGGTATGGAAATGGTGAACAAAGTTTCCAACGCGCTGCTCTTTATACCGGCGATAGATTCGCAAGCTCTTATTTACCATATTGGGAAACTTTTAAAAGAGATATATTCCAAGGCGAAAACCAAACTCTACTCGCTACGGCTGATGCCGCCGAACTTGGTCAATGGCTCGATGCCGCTGAACAATGGGAAATCTATTTGGCTAAAAAGAAACCTGGTAAAGCCGAAAAAGCTAGAATTTATTACAACCTTTCTGTTGCTTACGAAGTGCTAGGTAAAGTAAGCTATGCACGCGAATTATGCGAGAATGCTTATAAACTTACAAACAGAAAATTCTACCTTCAAAGAGCTGCTGAACTTAAACGGAGAGAAGCTGATATTGAAATGCTTAATATTCAATTCTACGGAAAATAATATCACATTTTTTATTTGTAATTAAATTATTTTCCGTTTTTTAAATTGAAAATTTCTGGTGATTTTGTATCACATTTTTATTTTTTTCATTCCGTAGTTTTTGCTAGGCTATTTAATTTTACTAGGAAATTTTTTAGCGCTATGAAAAAGGTATCTATTCCTTTACTTACTCTCTCTTTGTCCTTTTTATTCTTTGCTTGCAATAAACCCAACAATAAACCCGATAAAGATGACGATTCCCCAGGTGTTGATGAATATGTAAACTTGGTGATTGATGGACAGGAATTTAAAATCGAAAATGATGACTATATCTTCGCTTTAGGGCAACACGTTAATACCAATGGAAAAATTACTATTGCTGTAAAAGTTCCCGATTCTCTAGAGTTCATTATGTCGTTCAACCACGCTGGAACGAATAATTTTAATTATGACTTTTCTGAAAGCCTTACTACCTGCCAGCTTTCATATAACAATTCTATTTATTCCGATATTTCTGGAACTGGTAATGTCTCTATCTCTACACATAAGGTTAATCAATATATGACCCTTAATGTATTCACTGGCACTGCAAATATTCTTCTAAAGGAATTCTTCAATCCCGACGCTAATGATACTATTTCGGCTTCTATAAGCTTTAAAGCGGCTGGATTACTTTAAAAACACATATTCTGTGTTCTCGGGTGTTTTTACTTGTTTCATATGTAGAAACACCCGAATTAATGTGTAAACGTCTTTATTACAATATTCAGCTATCTTTTCTAAATTTCCCTCTTTATAATATACCTTACTCACCATACTTCCATCCATATCACTTTTCGAATCTTCAATACCAAACATATGAGCCAAAAGTGCTAATGAAGTATAGTGCTTATAATCCCCAAATTTCCACATTTCTAATGTATCGAAATGACTAATTTCCCAAGGTTTTAATCCACTTATATTTAATATTCTTGGAAGCTGAATTCCGTGCTTTATCATGCGTCTACATAAATACGGAAAATCGAATTCTTTCCCATTATGTGCACATAAATGCGTGAACCCAAATTCTTTGTCGAACAATGGAATTATTTGCTTTAATAATTCCTTCTCGTTGTAGCCATAAAACGATTTTATACGTACTTCCCATTTATCTTTTTTAGGAACTATATAGCCTACTGATATGCATATAATCTTTCCAAACTCGGCATATATACCTGCTCGGTCGTATAAATTATCGTCCTCCAGATTTGTCTTACCATACGAAAGCATTTGAGCCTTTTTATCCCAAAAAACTTTAGTCTCTTGATCGAGCTCCTCGTACGATTCCTTTTCTGGAACAGTTTCTATATCTATGAATAAAATATGACGTAATAATCCGATATGCATACAAGCGTGAAGGTACGAAAAGTTAAATGTCTAAACGGTTAAACGTTTAAAAAACGACTGTTAACTCAAGCTTCTCGTTGTTACGCAATACGATGGCTTTTACACTTTCCCCCTTCTTGAATTTCGAAAGTGCTGCCATATAATCTTTCATATTATCTATGCTAAATTCTCCTAATTCTATTAATATATCATTTGCTTGCATTTTTGCAGCAGCAGCAGGTTTACCATCGCTTACTCCATCTACACGAACACCCTTCCCATCGTACATATAATCTGGAATAATTCCTAAGGTTACACTGAATTTAGGAGCTTTTGTTTGCTCTACCTCTTTTGTTTTTTGAAAATCTAATCTGCTTTGTTCATTCAAATTGCCAATCAATTCTATAATAAAGTTCGCTACTTTATCTATTCCTTCATAATTGATTTTATCGGCATCATCTGTTGGTTTATGGTAATCGTTATGAGTTCCAGTAAAGAAGTGTAAAACCGGAACGTTTTTTAAATAGAACGATGTATGATCACTCGGACCAACACCCGATTCTGAAGTTTTAATTTTTAAATTTCCCGCTTTTACATTATTCAAACTATTGCTCCACATACTACTGGTACCAACACCATTAATTGCTAGTTCATCGTTTTCCATACGACCAACCATATCCATATTTAACATGTAATTGGCTTTAGTTGCGTCGAATAGTTCTGACTTTGCAAAAGCAGAACTTCCAAACAAACCTTTTTCTTCAGCAGAGAATGCTATAAATATGTAGTTATTCTTCTTAAATTCTGATTTAGAAAGATATTGCGCTAAAGCTATTAAAGCCGCTGTACCACTTGCATTATCGTCGGCACCATTATGAATCATTTTCTCTTCGCCACGGTATAATGAGCCTTCTTCGCCCCAACCTAAATGGTCGTAATGTGCTCCAATAATTACATTTGTAGCAGCACCATTATCAATAACCCCAACTACGTTTTTTGTAGTAACTCTAGGGCGTTCTATTTGCACAGATATTTCTGCATCTTGCGGACCACCATCTAATAAAATTTTATTTGCAATACCTTTTACAAAAATCACAGGGATATTAGCAACATGACTAGCCTTGCCAAGTTTTACAGGAGGTTCATCTGCTTGGTAATTCTGAACAAAAATTACAGCAGCAGCACCCATTTCTTCGGCCAATTGAACGCGAGTTGAAAGGTCGGCATATTTCAGATATTTGCTATGAGGGTGTACACCGTCTGGAGTAGAATTTTCGAGGACGAAGATTTTACCTTTTAATTCATCTTTAGTATATCCCTTATAATCGTCGTACTTCATTTCTGGAGAAGTAATTCCAAATTTTAAATACTCTACTTTTCCGCTTACTTTTGCAGATGCAGAAATATTAATTGGCCAGAAATCTTCATTTAAGACATAAGTCTTATTTATTAGTTTAAAACTCGTTTGTTCTGCTTGTACTATAGGGGTTGAAGCATAGTCGAAATAGTGAAAGAAGCTCCCTTTTTCTCCTCCAGGTTTTAATCCTGCTGCTTTAAATTTTTTAGCAATAAATTTAGAAGCTAATTCTTCACCTTTAGTTCCTGGGGCTCTTCCTTCAAGTTTATCAGAAGCTAAGTAGTAAAGGTTCTTTTTAATCTCGGCACTTTGTTTTTTGTTTAAATATTGAGAAAATAGAGGTTGTGTAAATATGAATAGCCCTAATGCTAAAAATAAAGTTCGCATGATTATAAAATTTTCCACAAAAGTAATGAAAGCTTTTGGGCTAAATAAGTTAAAGATGCAAATACCCTAATCTTAGGTATAGATAATAAAAAAACCTCCACGTATTAAACGTGGAGGCTTTTATTGGTGTGAAAATATGATAATT
>Ga0079224_100001707_pt1 | contig 25781 bp, 30 predicted proteins | sample Stecom2015_FD_80414 | JGI IMG/M metagenome (GOLD analysis project Ga0079224, IMG submission 80414) | Agricultural soil microbial communities from Utah to study Nitrogen management - Steer compost 2015 | ecosystem: Environmental > Terrestrial > Soil > Agricultural land | place: USA: Utah... | reverse complement strand
TGCTGCAGTGCCTTTTCGACATTTGTCACTGCAGTAATGAGTTCCTGTTCTTGTTTTGCCGTAAAGAGATTATAGTTTACGTAATCTTCTTTCCCCACTTCGTAGTACGCTACAATTTCGGTTAATGCGGTAATTGCTTTTGTTGCAGCATCCGCGCTTTCAGTAGAAACACGCGGTACAAACACTTCCATTAAATCTTCGGCTGCTTCTGTTTGTGCTTTCACTGCATATACTTCATTTCCTGCAATGCCCGGTGCTGTAAGTCGGGTATTTGCCATTTCCTGAAACATTGTTACTGCTGAAGCAAGCACATAATTTTCCGTCACATCGATTGCTGCATAATCGGCTTGCAGAGTCTTCACATCGGCAACAAGTTTCTCAGCAATTTCTTCGTACCCCGCTGTCTTCTTCTCACCAAACAATCCATATGCTATACGTTGAAAACCTGAAGTATCCGTTTCTTCCCCTTCAGCAAGGTCACCGTTTATCTTTTCGTCAAGCTCCTGGAAACTCGGCGTTAGCGGCTGTAATCGTTCATAATACATCGTTACTAACGGATACAGCTTCTGTGCGTCTTCCAGCTTCCCTTCTTTAATGGCAGACGCTAAAAGCTCAGTATCTGTTACAAAACTATCCATTTGCCCTGCTAAAAGCGATTTGAACTGCTCAGCTTCTGCACTGACATCTATCGTTTTTTCCTGCTGTTCTACAGGTTCCGCTACTTGTTCTTCTTCTTTTTGCCCACATGCTGCCAATACGGAAACAGCAAGTAAAGCAGTCATTAATCTTTTACTTTTTTTCATCATGCTTCACCTCTTATTTTGTAGTTCGACTACTTTTGCATGAACGACAAAACGTTCTTTGTCATTTTGTGATGTCGTGCATGTCGACAACGTAACAATTTTATCAGAAGGCGTTACGTGAACTGGCAGCTTTATATCAGAACGCTGCTGAATTCCCTCTAAAAACTGCGTATATGTGTAGTCTGTAAATTGTGTTTCGATATAATAAAAGTCGGTTGTTGTTTCATAGGCAGCAAAAACATGCAGTGCATAGCGCTTGTCGTTTGTTTCATAGTAAAAAACCGGATGGGTTTCTGCATATGCCTGCTCGCTAAATTTAGGCAAATCTCCGAACATCGTGCCATTACGTAAAACATGACCGTAAAAAATCGTATGACGGTCTTCCATTACTTCATTGCGAAAATCGGCGAATATGCTTCCGCCGCGGCTTTTCTCGTCCAAATAATTATGTGTTAAGTAAAATTCGTTATCATCCCTTTGTAAAACAGGGTTATCAAGACGGGAATCTTCCAGTGTGAGCCAGCCGATTATATGATCGTTTTGCTGTTGAAGTGCGGCAAGCTCACTTTGTCCGATAATTTGCCGGGCATCTTCAAGCTCGTGTTCCACTTTTTCATAGCTGAAAAAATAGCGGATAATAATCCCCGCGCAAATAATCATTACGATGCCGCTAACAATTTGAACAATTTTACGCATATTAAATACTTAACGGCATCATATATAACCCGAGCTGTTCATCTTCATGAAACACGGAATTGACCCCGTATACTTCCTTGATTACTTCTTTTGTAATAATATCGCGTGGTGCACCTTCTGCGATAATTTTACCGGCTTTCATCAAAATAATATGGTCACTGTATCGGATTGCCTGATTAATGTCGTGCAGCACCATCACAATCGTCAAGCCGTACTGTTCGTTCAGCTCCTTTACGAGCTCCAGCAGTTCAAGCTGATAGTATATATCCAAATACGTTGTCGGCTCGTCCAGGCATAGTATTTCCGATTTTTGTGCAAGTGCCATGGCAATCCAGACACGCTGCCGTTCTCCACCGGAAAGTGCCGATAAATCATTATGCCGTTTATCAAGCAGATTCGTACAGGTAAGCGCCCATGTAACGGCTTCCTCATCATCCTCCGCTCTCTTTTTGAATAATGAAGTATGCGGCATCCGTCCGTACATTACAAGCTTCTCCACCGTCAAATCTGATGGAATATCGTTTTGCTGATAAACAATCGCCAACTTCTTCGCAAACTCTTTCGGTTTATATTCCACCAAGTCCCGATTTTCGAGCATTGCCTGACCTTCGAGCGGTCTGTTGTTTCGTGACATGACACTTAGCAATGTGGATTTCCCGCAGCCATTCGGCCCAATAATTGTTGTCACTTTACCTTTTGGAATTTCGGTCGATACTGCATTTAAATGACGGGTCGTTCCGTCATGGGAAACGACTACTTGTTTAATTTCCATATTGGTTGTCACTCTTTTCTAAGTAGGAATATGAGGAATGGCCCTCCGATTATCGCCATAATCGTCGATGCCGGTACTTCCATCGGACTGAACATAGTACGTCCAAGTGTATCCGCCAATAATATAATAAATGCGCCCAGTAACGCCGTAAACGGAATTAACACTTTATGGTCATAACCGACAAGTCGACGTGCAATATGCGGCACTAAAATTCCGACAAATGAAATGACCCCTGCCACAACTACAGATGCAGCAGCAAGCAGCACGGCAACCGTCGCAATAAGTATGCGTGCACCTGTTACATTAAAACCGACGCTTTTTGCGGTTTTATCGGATAACACAAGCACATTGCAGGAAGCGTATAAAACAAAAGCAAGAAGTAATCCGATTGAGCCATATGTAACAATTAACGATACATCATCCCAAGTTTTCAAGGTAAGGTTTGATGTAATCGCACCTGTTGCCGATGCACCAAAGCTGATCATCGCTTCTGTAAGCCCCGAGAATACTGCATTGATCGCAATCCCGACCAGAATCAGCTTCAATGGATTCAGCCCCGACTTCCATGAAAGCAGGAAAACAAAGAAACATGCAAGTGCCCCTCCGATAAATGCTGCTAGCGGGGTGAAGAAAAATAGTGTCGGCACGAAGCTTACGATAAATAATTTTGTAAATGCTGCTCCCGCGGATATTCCGATGAAACCGGCATCCGCTAACGGGTTTCTCATAATTGCCTGCAATAATACACCGGCAACCGATAAAGCAGCTCCGGCAAATACCGCTACGATGATTCTTGGAAAACGCAAATCCTTAATCGCAGCCATATCTGCATTATCGGCATCGAAGAAATTCTTTATAAAGTCGATAAATGACATCTGTATACTGCCTGTAGTCGCTGCGTAAATGATTGTTACAGCAAGCAATACAGTGACAGCGGTAAAGCTGATAATTTTTTTGGTCACAGAAAACATCCTTTATATGATGAAAAGCAAAACCTCCCTCAAGACTTTGCTTTTCCTTCATTGTTATTAAAAAAGTGAATGGGGAATCTCCCGCATCTCCTCTTCACACTGCCTAAGAGTAGCAGGCAGGGATCTTATGGATAAAATGTTTCTACTAACTCATTGAGCGCTTCCGGTACATTCAGCGCTGCTGTCGTACCGAACAGTTCTTCTTCCAAATCATATACCTGTCCATTTTTCACCGCATTAAAATGTTTCCAAACATCATTTTTGGCAAATTCCTCGTCAAACATTTCAATGACTTCATCCGGCATACCGTGCGATAAACGTAAAATAACGTCAGGGTTTGATGAATATAAATGCTCTGTATTCGATGGCAAGTATTCTGCATCCTGACCGGCCATGACGTTTTCACCGCCTGCAAGACGTACTAGATCACCCGCATAGGAATTTTCCGTTGCCACTAAATAACTGCCAGGCACTCCGAGTAAAATGAGTACACGCGGCTTGTCTTCATTACTTGCTGCAATCTGTACCGCATCAATTTCAGCCTGCAGCTCATCATTTAAAGCTTTAGCCTCGTCTACACGATTGTAGCGTTCACCAAGTGCTGTAATTTCCTCCATCATCGATTCAATACTTGTCAAATCAACAAAATCAGCCGGAATTTTCAATTGCTCAAATTTATCCTTTAGATCATATTCCAGTGTTGATACGGACAGCACTTCAGTAGGATTGAGCGATTTAATGATTTCCGCATCCGGATCCATCGCATTCCCGATATTCGGCTGATCGTCGAATCGTGCCGGCAAATCCTTCACCGTATCCGGAATTGCGACTGCATCAAGATCGAGTCGGTCCAGAATTTGTGCAATGACCACCGTTCCGGCGATAATGCGATGCTCTTCTTCAACCCCAGCTGTCTGTTCCGATGCATTGTTATTATCAACGTTACTGGATGACGCTGCTTTCTGATCATTATTTCCGCATCCCGCAAGTACCGCCATACTTAGTGCGAGACCGATTAACCATTTCTTCATTTGCTTTTCCTCCTAGCTGTTTAAACTGAAGTAAAATTTCATCCTGTATTCGATGGAAGTTTAGTTCAATTTAAGCGTAGCGTCTCAACTATTCTTACTTAAAAATAGGATTGGGGCTGTATTAAAAGCTTCAGCTTTCAACACAACCCTACCTAAAATAGTATTAGCAATGGCTGTTTATAATAGGCCATTTACATTTCATTGAATTATTTCTTTAAACCTTCAACAACCGTTAATGTATTGTTCAGGATTTTTGCCATTTGAGAGCGTGTCAAATTATTTTCCGGATTGAATTTTCCTTCAAAACCAGAAATAATACCTAATTTATTTAATTCAGAAATTGCTTTTGATGCTTCCACTTCTTTCGGCAAATCAGAGAATTTTGCTACTTCGCCAGATGCTTTATAGCCATTTTTCTCTAATAGACGGTAAATCATTAGAGCTGCTTGTTTACGAGTAATATCTTGTCCAGGTGCAAATGTAGTAGCAGTTTTACCGTTAATGATTCCGTAGCCGTTTAATGCATTGATTGCAGTTTTTGTTTCAGCATCGTATTTTGCGATGTCAGAGAAGTTCGCTTTTGCCGGCACATCCAGTTTTAATGCACGGTTTAACATTAACGCAAATTGAGAACGTTTTAAGTTGTTGCCTGGATTGAATTTTTCTGCCGCGATGAAAATTCCTTTGTTGTACAGGTTAATGATCGCATCTTTGTTACCGTTGTTTGCGATATCTTTAAATGGAACAGCGTTTTTGTCAGCAAATTTCATTTGGAAATCATGTGCAGTTTCATATAACACAGTCCCATTAAGAACTACTTTTAAATCAGCAGTTGCAGTATAGATTTTTTCTAAATCTTTTACTGATAATATATAGATTTTCACTGTATTATTGCCAACTTTTTCTTCTGATTTCAATGCAACTGTTGCACCTTCAACATTGAAGCCTAATAAGTGTTGTCCTTCAGGGAATGTTAATTCTACATCATAGCCCCCTTCAGTTGCTGTCACTGTTACTTCATCGTCCAAATATTTATTGTGCATAATAGACAATTCCTGAGTTCCGTTCTTTAATGCTGTAACATCCATTTTTACAGATTCAACCGGCGCAGGTTTCACTTCAGCTTTTGGCAGTTCCAGGTCAGCTGTTTCGATAGCGAAATTAAAGTTATATTCTTTGTCCATATTCGCAGCAGGTACTACTACATGTACTGATGCTTCGTGTAGATCACTAATTGATGGAATATCAATTGTCACCTTACCATCTTTTGCATCTGCTTTAATGCCGGCAATCGTCACATCTGGAACCATTGCTTTTGAAGCTTCAGTAATTGTTAACTCTACTGAATATTTACCGTCTTTTACGATTAATTTTGCATCAGGAGAAAAATGGTTTGTAATTGCTGTGTAGTTTCCTACTTTTTCTTTATAAGCATCCCATTTGATATCATATGTACCATCTGCCACTGAATCATACGTTTTACCTGGTGTATAAACTTTCTCTTCTTTTACTTCTTCAACAGGCGCTGTTGTTTCAGTTACTTCTTTGATTGATGATGCGTCAGGTGTTAACGTCACTTTATAATCAACCGGATCTTTGCCAACAAAAGTAATTGTCATATTTAAAGCAGCTTCTACCGGAGCATAATCTGCAGTTACTGGAATGTTGATATGTTTTTTACCGTTATATTCGGCCATTGCAGGTTGTCCTGCCACTGTTACGCTGTTTACCATCGCTAATACCGCATCCGATAATTCTAAATTGATGTATTGCTGGCCATTGCGTTCAACCAGTTTACCTGTAGTCGGAATAAAACGTTTTAATGAATCATCCGCGTCAACTTTAAAATCAATTGTTTTTGAAGTAGTTGAAGTTGTCGCTTCAGTTGTCTTTGTTTCTGTAGTCGTGTCAGCAGATACTGCCATTGCAGGTACGATTGCCGATGTAGCAAGTAGTGATGCTAAAACTGCTTTAGTTGCTTTTGATTTGTTTGCCATTTCTTTATTTCCCCTATCTGTCTATATAGTTTTTGTTTTCTTAGTGCGAATGAATACAACAGCTGCTATGAAAAATAAAATCATCGCCATTAACGGTAATTCATCGCTCGTCTCCGGATTTTCTACTACCTCAGAATCTTCAGCCTGCTTCGTTTCAGACGCAATTTCTTCATCTGACTTTGTTGAATCATCTGCCTTTGTTGTTTCTGGTGTTACTTGTTGCTCGGATGAATCTGTATTCTGTTTTTCAGCTGATGGTGCTGGTGTATTTGAAGAAGTATTACTTCCTGACGACTTTGTAGGTGTTTCCTTAGGTGCCGGAGCTGTTTTTGCCGGTTCCTGCTTTACTGTTTCTTTAGGTTCCTCGACTTTAGCTTCAGGTAACCCCCCGCTATTAAATACAAAATCAACACTATAGCTGTGATGGTAATCGATATCATCAATGTCGATTTTCATCGGTATCGTCACCAGATTAGCATTGGAAACAGGAAATTGTACTGTACGCTGGTCTGCAGACTCATTTGAGCTGATTACTTTCGCTCCGCCTGGAGGATTAAACTGTGTAACCCAGCTACTGTTTTTAATCGTAAGCTGCATTGTCATTTTTCCGTTGTTAACAATTAGTTTGGCCGGCTTTAAAAAATAGTCGTTTGCCATTGATGCCGAATTGCTCCCGGGTTTATTTACTTGATAACTAACATCATATGTACCATCAGCAATCGCTGCAGATGAATTACCCGGTAAAGTAAACGCTACCAAAAAAAGAGCAGCAAAGAATATGAAGAAACCTTTTCTCACACTATTTCTCCTCCTTTTATATAATATTTCAATTTTCTAATAGAGAATATTTCTCAATACCACTATATAGCATGCCATAAAATTACTAGTTTCTCAATTGATACTATTCTCATTTGAAGTATATTTGCTTCTTTTGACGGCAAACTTCATGAATTTGTCGTAATTGCAGTTCCACAAAATATTACATAGATATTTTCCCCAATAAAAATGCTCCGTTAAAATGCTTCTAAAAGGAGTTTCTGCAACTAGATTATACGGTCGTTGGAAAAATACGAGCGATTCCATTAAGAGAAATCGCTTAGTAATTTATCCGAAGCATTAATATTCATTTTATTCTTTTGATTATTGATTACTTTTTATTGCTTGCACTGCTGCACGAATTCCCAGCAAATAGCTTTCTTTGCCAAAACCCGAAATTTGACCAGTCACAATATCCGCAAACACAGATTTTTCACGGAAACTCTCTCGTGCATGGATATTGGACATATGTATTTCAACGGTTGGACCTGTAAAAATATCCAATGCATCCCGAATAGCATAACTGTAGTGGGTCCAGGCACCGGCATTCAGGACAATTGCGTCAACGCCGGAAAGGAACGCTTCATGAATTTTCTCCACAAATTCACCTTCGTGGTTTGTCTGGAAAGTTTCTACTTCCACATCCAGTTCGTTCGCCAGTTCCTGGATCGTTTGGTTAATTTCCTCTAAAGTGATCGTTCCATAATGTTCGGGATCACGTTTTCCGAACATGTTGTGATTCACACCGTGCAACATTAATATTTTTGTCACTATTCTTTCCCCCTTAAAATAAATATACTTCCGAAAGATATAAGTAATTTAAAGCCTAAAGATTATTGCTATATCATCATACCAATCCGATAGTTGCATGTACAACCGGCTTCATCAACATGAGCTAAACGGGAAACAAAATCTTCCTTTATGAAGCAAAACGCAAAAAAAAGCGAATCTGAAAAATTACTTTCAAATCCGCTTTTTTCTTTATAAATTATTGGAAAACCGTAATTACTTGCTTACTTCTTCCGGATGGAACCCGTCACGCTGTAAATAGTTGTCATGAGCCCAGATGTTCAGCTCTTCTTTTTCAGCTTGCTGCTGAATCTCCAAAAGCTCTTCTTCCAGTGTGTCATTCGGTTTATTGACATAACGTACTGCTGCCAGACCTTCACTTAATAAAATTTCATGCAAACTAACACCGTCTACAAAAACATACGCTAATAATCGGTCATAATTATCTGTTTCAGGGCCTTTATCGAATAAAAGCTGAACAGATTCCGCCTTTTCCAGCAGTTCCATTGTACGTTCCTTTGCATCTTCTGCATATGGCATTGGTTCGCCTTTATTATAATTCATTTCCGGTGTATCAATCATAAGAAGACGTACACGCTCTTTTTTACCATCCATTTCGACATTGAATGTATCACCGTCATTTGCATTCAAATATTTCACGTCGATTAACTGATTGCCTGTTTTGTCCATCGCAGCTTCAGGTGTAATTGTGTATTCTGTATTCTGTTCCGTAATTGCAGGAGATGTTGTTTGCTCTGTATCTTTTTTAGGTTCACTGAATACAAGGTATAAACCAACTGCAATAATAATAGTACCGCTCGTAATTAACGTTTTTACATCTTTTAAATTCATTGTTATATTTAAACCCTTTCTAAATGTCCGTGTTCGACTTAGGATTCGGTCCTAATTCTACTGGTGGAATATCTGCGAATGTACCGCCTTCTTCTTCTAAATCGCGCATACGGTGTGCCAATCGTGAAGCTGCACAAGCCGCGATGCTTCCGACTAGGTCGTCTAAAAATGTATTTACCGATTCGCCTGCTTTTGTATCAAGCTTTTCAATAATACCGATTTTTTGCTTATCCAAATGCCCGAAAGTTGTTACGGCAATACTACCATACGTAAATACTGAGCCTAATGCCAGCGTTTCATCAACACCAAACAGCCCTTCATCTGCCTCGATAATTGCTTGAAGCGGTGCCGACAGCAATCTTTTTTCCGCCAGTTCGTCAAGCTCGATTCCGACTAGTACAGCATGTTGGACTTCACGTTTATTTAATACACGAACAACGGATTGAATACAGTGATCGATTGTTAAACCTTCATTATATGGTGATTGCATCGTAAACACGATTTCAGCAATATCTTCAATTGTTACATGACGACGTTCCAACGCGTCATACGTAGCTTTTGTTACTTCGTCTGAGTGTACACGAATATTTTTATTATGCATAAGAAATCCTCACTTCTGTTTATTTTAAGCACTCATCTCCCCGTATGAACGGGCAGCAATTTATCTGCCTCAAAAGTTTAGGGACAGAGGCAAGTTTTATAGCTTTCTTTATATATTACACCTTTATTTTACTATATGATACAATTTTAGGTACATCAAAATACAGGGGTGACAACATTGGAGAGAGGCACAGTAAAAGATGTTACTTTTTTTAGCAATGCATTAAATGAAGAGTTAGAACTGTTAATTTATATTCCAGCAAATTATTCTCCACTATACGAATATAACATTTTAATTGCATCCGATGGTAAAGATTACTTTCAGCTAGGGGGCATCCCGCGTCTTGCTGATGAACTGATTGATGGCTATTTAATTGAAAATACCATCATTGTTGGCGTACCGTACAAAAACTATGAAGATCGAAAGAGAAAATATATACCGGCAGGAGATCAGTTTGAAGCGTATATGCGGTTTTTGGCACACGAGCTCGTGCCATATTTAGATGATGAATATTCAACTACACAAGTTGGCGGTGGGCGCGCATTAATAGGTGATTCTATGGCTGCAACCATTTCATTAATGACTGCCATCCACTACCCAAATATTTTCGGTAAAGCAGTTTTACAATCACCTTATGTAGATGAGCTTGTATTAGAGGCTGTTAAAGATGCGAAAAATGTCAATATTCTTTCGTTGTATCATATTATCGGCCTCCAGGAAGATCAAGTGGCATTAAAGGATGGTAGCGTCAAAGATCTCTTAACACCGAACCGTGAACTGCATCAATTGTTTGTTCAGCATGGTATTGATACATTCTATGAAGAATTCAATGGAAATCATACATGGACTTATTGGAAACCTGATTTAAAACGTGCATTAATTGAAATTTTCGGATAATACAGTGAGTTGGAAATGTTTATTCACAAATTTTTCTGTTATAATTAAAACAATTACGCCTTGATGTGGCTGTATCTAGATTTTTATTATCATGAATAGTTGTTTAAATCTATGCCATTTACAGGACGTCTCACACTCATATAGGACAGTGCTATATGAAATTATTTATAAAATTTTTAGGGGGTAATGAATTTGAAATATGGTATTGTTGCTTTTCCATCTAAAAAATTACAAGATTTAGCGAACACTTATCGCAAACGCTACGACCCGCACTATGCATTAATCACACCTCACGTAACACTAAAAGATGCGTTTGATGCGGATGAAGCTGAAATCGGAGAAATCTCCAAGCACTTGCAGGAAGTGGCATCAAGGTTTGCACCTTTACAAATTCACGCCTCTCGAATCAGTTCATTTTATCCGACGACGAACGCCATTTATTTCCGAATCGAGCCGACACCTCAATTGGAAAATATTCATAAGTCAATTCAGGAAAAAATCAATTTCGGTGCGCAAAAGCATGTGTTTGCGCCGCATATTACAATTGCGCAAAAAATGAGCGCTTCCGAGCATGATGATATTTACGGTCAGTTGCGTATGGTTGGAGTAGATGAAAAAGATTCAATCGATCGTTTCCACTTGCTTTACCAATTGGAAGACGGCTCATGGACAACTTACGAAACATACAAATTGACTGGAGCTGAGTAATACGTGTTTGATGTAAAATTAGTTGAAACCGGCGAAGATCGCGAACGTGCATTTGCACTGCGCAAAGAAGTGTTCGTCAAAGAGCAAGGGGTTCCACTAAGTCTGGAATTAGATGAGTACGATGAGACAGCCGTTCATTTTTTAGTAAATGAAGGGGAAAACTCAATCGCTACGGCACGGCTTCGGGAAGTCGAACCGAAAATCGGAAAAGTCGAACGTGTTTGCGTATTGAACAACTACCGCGGTAAACGACTTGGCGCATTAATTATGGAAGCTGTTGAACAATATGCAAAAAATGAAGCGTTCGAAAAACTTAAGTTGAATGCCCAAAGCTACGCAATTCCTTTCTATGAGAAACTGGACTATACTGTCACTTCTCCGGAATTTATGGATGCCGGCATTCCACACCGGGCTATGGAAAAGAAAATTTAATTTTTTTAACCTCATAAAAGAAGAAAAAACATCCATTTTCCGCAGGAGAAAATGGATGTTTTTCGTATTGTTACGCCACTTTTAAAGTTCCGAATTACCTCATCATTTTCTCGATTTTCGAAAAATCCAATGACTTGCCGTCCTGAATAATTGATTGGACAATTTTATCTTCAAGCTCACTCGTAATCGGTTTGTTCGCAAGACGGCTTACCTTTTTCACGATTTTCCGAACTTGTTTTTCATCCGAGAAATCTGCATACGTCAATGCATTTGCAAGCGTCATAATTTCATCGAAATCAACGCCGGTTTTGCGCTCCACTTTTTTAAAAAACGAACGGTCCATACTGTTTACTTACCTCCCTTAAATAAATGCGCTACCAACGATAATAAGTAGAATAAAGAGTACGACGATCAATACGAATGTCATACTGTTATTACCGCCATAGCCTGGGGAACAACCATAATCACAACCACCATGTTGCCAACCTTGTTGCTGCCAACCATATCCAGACATACTTATACCCCCCTTTCTATTTTGTAGTGTATGCAAACACACAAAAAAAAGGAGGGTATTCGTCTAGTCTACTTTTCCTTTTGGCTTAAATATTAATGCCGCGATAAAACCAAACAATATTGCCGCACTAATTCCAGAGCTCGTTACCTCGAACATACCTGTCAATAGACCGATCCAGCCGTGCTTTTCAGCTTCAGCCATTGCTCCATGTGTCAATGAGTTCCCAAATGAAGTTATCGGGATTGTCGCACCGGCACCGGCAAAGTTTATTAAGGACTCATATAAATTCAGTCCATCTAAAATTGCTCCTACTACAACTAAAATGGATAATGTATGACCAGGCGTCAACTTTGCAACATCCATTAATAACTGACCAATTAAACAAATTAATCCACCAACGATAAACGCCACTAAAAATGTAAAGCCGATTGTACTCACCCCATCCCGATTTCAATTGCATGTGCTGTGCATGGAATTGTTTCGCCTTGTTGAAATGAAAGCGGAGATAAAAGTGCTCCTGTTGCCACTAATAATACGCGCTTGTATCGACCACTTTTAAATTGCTCCATCATATAGCCACTGTAGACTGCTGCAGAACAACCCGCACCGCTCGCACCTGCCAAAAATGCTGTATCTTCTCCGTAAAATTCTGCTCCGGCATCACGGAATCTTGATAAGTCTTCTTTTTTCACACCGCTTTGGGCAAACATCGCAATTAATATTTTCAATCCGATTTTACCTAAGTCACCGGTCATAATGACATCGTAATCCTTTACTGTTTGCGAACGCTTTTTTAAATGCGCCTGAATCGTATCAAATGCTGCAGGCGCCATTGCCCCACCCATATGAAATGGATCTGTTGCCCCGTAGTCAATTACCTTTCCGATTGTTGCGGCTTCTACATACGGAAGCTTTGGCTGATGCTTACCGACCAATACAAAGCCTGCTGCTGTAACGGTCCACTGAGCAGTTGCAGGCTTTTGACCTCCATAATCTACCGGATAGCGAAATTGGCGTTCCACCGAGTTATGCTGGCTCGATGCACCGGCAATGGAATAATTACTTGCGCCCAGTTCTGTTAATAACGAAGCAATAACTATAGAAGATACCGATGTTGCACAGGCAGAGAAAAGACCGATAAACGAAACCGCAAGTTCCCTTGCTGCAAAATTTGTAGGCGTCATCTGATTTACAAGATCACCGCCCAATAAATAGTCAATATCCAAATTATTTAAGTTCGATTTTTTTAAAATGGTCTGACACGCTTCAGATATAAGCATGGCATTCCCTTTTTCATTTGAAACTTTTTGAAACCGTTCGTCGGCTGATATTTTGTCAAAATACGTTTGAAAAACACTCCGTTTTTCCAAAGGTCCTACTACAACACCTGAAGAAAGTATGGATGGCTTTGACTGAAACACAATTACCACGCTGCAACACCTACCGATACTAGTATTAATTTAATCAAGGTTACAAAAAAGGCCGAGACGACCCCAAATAGAATAACCGAACCAGCAAGCTTGAACATGTTACTGCCGACACCTAATACGAGCCCTTCCGTTTTCCCTTCAATTGCCGCAGACACAACAGCATTCCCGAATCCCGTTACCGGAACTGCACTTCCAGCTCCCGCAAATTGGCCGAGTTTACGATATTGCCCGAACCCTGTCAGGAGCATTGCGAGAAACACCATCGTTGCCACTGTGGGATTACCTACAGTTTTTTCCGTAAAATCAAAAAACATCATATAAAAAAAGGAGATTGCCTGTCCTACACAACAAATTAAACCACCAACTGCAAAGGCTTTTAAACAATTTATCGCAAGAGGCGTTTTCGGTGTAATCTGATCTTTCAGCGAATTATATTGTTGCTCTTTCAAGTTACGTTTCCTCCTTAGCAAGCTTTTTTAATGCATGCAATTCTTTCAGCATTTTTTTCTGGTCTTTTTCTTCCATCAACTTAGTCGATTCCCAAAACATTTTAAAATCCGCGGAAACATTCACTTTACTACCGGAAAATTTATCTTCCAACTTCTTTTTCCAATCTTGTTCAATTTTTTGGCGGTTCCATTTTTCGAACGGCTTCAATTGCATTGCGACAAATAATTCATCTTCAATCACTAAAAGATTCGCCTGCTCTATTGCATCATCTTCCTTTAAAAGCTTTTCTATTTCCTGCTGATTCTGTACATTGTCTGTCAGCGCATAACTTACAACTTTCTCCCTGTCATTGCAGCCTGCAAGAATTAAAAGCAAACTCAATGTCATGATCGCTTTCCACATAGCAATCCCCCCTTTTGTCCATTTTCTCCAAGTATAACCTCCTGTATTTTGAATTATTCATCGCCCAAAGAAGTTTGATGAAACCTGTTCATTCGCCCGATTATTTTGAAATCCGGGTCATATTATTAGAAAGAGTTAAGTATACCGGAGGTGAAAAAAATTATGGGTTGTGGAAGAGGTAATAATGATGTAGGTGGAAGCGGTGGACATCACCAATCACGTGGCTGTGTTTGTGAGGTTGTCCGCGCGATTTTAGAAATTCAAAATGCAGCAGTACAGGACGAATGCAGTCGTTGTACAACAAACTGTTTCTTAGAACCACTTGGTGGAATTGTTAGTCCATCACGTAACAATGTCGACACACGTGTATTTACTTTATTGAACAAAGATGGATCTCCATTCTTTGCTACATTCACTGCAGAAGGCCCGCCTTGTCCTTGTGTATCAATGTATTTCCGAGTTGAAGATGTATTTGACGGCTGCTGTGCGACATTACGCGTTCTTGTACCGCAAGATGTCAATGGATGTACAGTTGATTTATTGAACGATTATGGAACAGCTATTGATTTCCGTAAAGTTTGTAAAGTGACACAATTTGAGGCTTCAGATAGCTGTATCACAGTTGATTTAGATTGCTTCTGTGCTGTTCAGTGTATCGATGACGTTCACCTTGGCATTTGTGACTAATTTAAAAACACATCTCGTGCAGAGAGCGCGAGATGCTGTATTTTCTATCATGGAACTACAAAAAGAGGAGCCAAAAACTATGGCTCCTCTTTTTTATAAAGTATGGTTAATCAATACAATCTCATTCGCTTTAATCCAGCGTTTTGTATCATGGCAATTCAATAATACCTGACTGCCGTTGATTTTATCGATTGATCCATGTATTTTTTCACCTGACTGCAAAATAAATACCAGTACCCTCGGCTCCTTCGTAGGCTTCGAAAAATAATGGAGCTGTCGGGCAATTAAAGCATTTTCAATTTTTTCAGCGGCAGGTCGTACATAAATTGATGTACTTTCTTCTTCTAAGTCGATTTGTTTTTCTTGTATATATACAGGACTTGCAATAAAAAGTAATGGGTGAATTTCCACATTCCACATCCTTTTTCATACAATATGCAAAGTCATTTCAAATCGTTCCTTACAGAATCCTGCTAATAAACGTTGATGCGAGACCAAGGTAAATGATAATACTTGTGACGTCATTAAGCGTTGTAATAAATGGTCCTGACGCAACCGCAGGGTCAACACCCAGCTTATGCATTAATATCGGAATAAACGAGCCGGCCAGCGTTGCGACAATAATCGAGCAGCAAATCGATGCTCCTACAAGTAGACCAATCATCAGAGAACCTTTCCAGAAGAAAATGATTCCGACAACTATTGCACCGCTCACTACCCCCATAATAAGTCCTGTACTTAACTCCCGAATAATCAGCTTGAATTTACTTTTCCCGCCGATATCCCCGGTTGCAATCCCTCGCACAGCTACAGCCAGTGCCTGTGTGCCGCTATTACCGGATGTACCGGAAATAAGCGGAATAAATGTTGCAAGCAAGGCTACTTTATCAAGTGTTGCTTCAAATATCCCCATAAGTCCTGACGTCAGCATTCCTAAAAACAGTAAAATAATAAGCCAAGGCAAACGCTTGCCTGCCGCCCGCAATGGACCGGCATCATTATCATCCATGTCCGCGATACCTGCCAGCTTGGAATAGTCATCTTCTGCCTCTTCTTCAATGACATCGATAATATCATCGACTGTGATAATTCCTTGTAGTTCACGGTTCTCGTTGACAACAGGAATTGCCAATAAATCGTAGTCCTTAATCAGGTTCGCAACATTTTCCTGGTCATCCGTTACTTTTACCGATACGACACGTTCACTCATAATGTCGCGAACATATAAATCACCTTCAGCGACAATCAGTTCCCTTAATGACATGACACCAAGTAGTCGATGTTCCTGATCCACTACAAAAATATAATAAATCGTTTCTGCGGTTTGAGCTTCCTGACGCAGTACACGCATTGCCTCACGAACCGTTGCACTTTCAACGACGGATACATATTCTGTCGTCATAATGGCCCCGGCTGTATATTCTTCATAGCCTAAAAGCTCATTAATTTCATCGACGGTCTCGTCATCCATCATGTCCAAATAATTTTCCCGCTGCTCGGAATCCAGTTCATTGAGGATATCTACCGCATTATCGGTATACATGAAGCCGAACATGGCCGCACCGTACGATGGATCCATCTCGTCTAAGTATGTTTTATATTCATCGTCCTCAATTTCAGTTGTTTCAAAAATGATGGCCATTTCCTGAGGAGACAAGTAACGATAAATAATTTGCCGTATGTCCGGGCCCACCTCTTCGTAAAACTGTGCTTGATCATATGGATGGAGTACAAGGAAATGTTCGCGGAACGCCTCGATATTTTCTTCATCAAGCAGCATTCGCAAAAACGCTTCATCATACTGGACTTCATCATTTTTTTCCTCTATCATGCTTGCCCCCTCCTTTCAACTTTTCATAACGAGTTATTTTATGATTAATAACCCTTTCTCGTCAAGGCTAATTACGTTTTATCCCAGTTTTATCGCCTGTTCTAAAACTGGGTGAATGACTCACGTAAAATCATTCTCAACAGTATATTCCCATTTTCACCAAAAATAAAAGATGCCAATGAAATCTTGGCATCTTACATTAGTTAATCAAACGAGAAATCTCTTCCGGCAGCTTACTTTCGAATTGCACTCTTTCTTTCGTTAACGGATGTTCAAATTCGATGTAGCGGCAATGGAGTGCCTGACGGTCAATGAATGTATGAGTGCCCCCATATAAGTCATCCCCTACTAACGGGTGGCCAATGTAAGCCATATGAACACGTATTTGATGGGTTCTTCCCGTATGGAGTTTCAGACGAATATGTGTCATATTGTTTTTACGAGTCAGCACAGTAACATCCGTGTGGGCAAATTGTCCGTCCGGTCGTACTTCACGTTCAATTATGCTCGTATTCTTCCTTCCGATCGGAGCAATAATCGATTGCTGGGCTTGTTCAATGATACCTTCTGCAACCGCTTCATATTCACGGTGAATTTGTCCCTTTTTTTGCTGTTCACTCATTAAATGATGAATATGACGATGTTTCGCTATAAGCATCAACCCGGATGTATCGCGGTCAAGTCTTGTCACTATATGAACAGTGGAAGCAAGCTGCTGCTGTTCAAAATAGCCATATACAAGATTTGCAAGCGAATTATTCGGATGTTCCCGTGAAGGGATCGAGCTCATGAAGGGCGGTTTGTCGACGAGAAGCACTGCCTCATCTTCATACACAACAGCCAATTCCCCTTGTACCGGAATCAGTCCTTCACTTGCTTCTTCTATCGGGAAAATAATTGTCACAACATCGCCTTCTGCCAAACGATGCCGCACATTTCTTTCTTCTCCGTTAACCAGAAGTTCCCCGCCATCAAATTTAATGGCGGTCAATGCACGCTTTGAAATGCCCCACTGCGCAATTGCATCACGCAAAAGCTCCTCATCAACCTTATTGATAAATTGTAATTGAAATCGTTTATCCATATACCCTCATTCTATTCATTTGAGATAAATGAATCATGCACACGTTCCCAAAACGGGAATGGTCTGAAACGCGCAAAACGCACTTTTTCATTTGCCACATTAAAAGTAATCGATTTTACATCGGTTTCCGTCATGCTAATATGATCGACCGTCATATTGAACTGCTGCTCATGTACGGGTTTTAATACACAGTTATGATGTGCCGGCAATACTAAAGAAGACCCCACTGTCCGGAACACACGGTTATTGATCGATGCCATTTCCGTTATTTGCAAAGCCTGCAATGTCGGATGAATAATCGCCCCGCCCAGTGCTTTATTGTATGCTGTACTGCCCGAAGGTGTCGAAATACATAAACCGTCCCCACGGAATCGCTCAAAATGCTCGCCGTTCAATTCCACATCCATTACAAGCGTTACGTCCGGCGATTTGATCGTTGCTTCATTCAGCGCCAGAAATGTACTGGAATCGGAATGCTGGCGGTGAACCTGCACTTCCAGTAACGGATATTCCACGACATTGTATTCCTTTTTGGCAATCGACAATACTAACTTTTCCAGCTCCGAAGGTTTCCAATCGGCATAAAAGCCTAAATGGCCTGTATGGATTCCGACAAAAGCTGTTTTATCCAGACGGTGCAAATAGCGGTGGAAAGCATGCAATAATGTTCCATCGCCGCCAATCGAAAGAACAATTTCCGGCTCTTGTTCATCAAATTGTAAACCGAAATCAATTAAATAAGATTTTGCGAGCTCCATCAATTCATTTGATTGGTCATCTCTGCGTGATTGGATTGAAAATTTCATTATTTGTCACGCTCCTCTTTGTCAGTTGACTTATGGATAGCTGTATTCGTTGCTTCTTTCACTTCACTGAAATATGCCTGTGCCTCTTGAATTTCACTTCTAATTGAGGACATTTCTTCATCTAATCGGAATGCTGCTTCTGCTGCGCTTTGCAGTCGATTTTTTATTTCTTCAGGGAATATCCCTTTATACTTGTAGTTCATGGAATGCTCAATGGATGCCCAGAAGTTCATCGCCAATGTACGAATTTGAATTTCTGCCACAACAACGATGCGACCTTGAATCGTTTCAACCGGATACTCAATAATCATATGGTGTGAACGATAGCCACTCGGTTTACTGTGTGTAATATAATCTTTTTCCTCAATAACTCTCATATCATTACGCTGGCGTATTAGCTCTGTTACAGTTGCAATATCATCAACGAACTGACACATAATGCGTACACCGGCGATATCTTGCAATTCATTTCCTAAACGCGCAGTCGGTTCGAATGGTATCCCTTTATCAAGCGATTTGTCATATATACTAGCAAGTGGTTTTACACGGCCTGTAACAAATTCAATTGGCGAATTGGCACTCATAATACCAAATTGCGAACGCATCCCTTTTAATTTAATTTTAAGTTCATCCACAGCTTGTCGATATGGACTCAAAAATACTTCCCACTGCCCCAATTTAAAAACCCCCCAACTAGAAATAGTTCATACCTGTCACACTATTTCATCAACACGTTGTTTCAAACAATTATACTTCTTGTAGACGAGAAATACACATTTCACACCTAAATGACGTGAAATGGCTGTTTTTCCTGTGATAAATAAGTTTATTGCTATTTATTTAAGAATTCGGCAAATGCCTTTTCGATATTATCAACAAATTGATCTCCATAGTTGCTGTTGCCTTCAATATTATAAAGCAATCCTTGTAATTCATCAGCAAATTGTTGAAGCGGCAGCAGACCGTCCTCCACTTTCAAGTACGCTTTCTGTTCTGCCAACAGCATTTGCAATAGGTGCGGCCATACATTTTTGGCAAAGCTTATATAACTGTATGCCTCATTTTCTTCTATGATATAAAGAAACGCCTCATTATCCGAATCGACGATCACTTGTCCTGTCGATTGCAATTGGCTAAGTTGTTTCTTTTCATTTAAAATAAAATAGATTTCATTATGTACTACTTCAACATGATTGATTATGTATACGTTTCGCAATGAATTAATCTCCTTTTTCTTTTCATAACCGGAAATTTTCCGATAATAAAATTGATGATTCATCTACCCTTCACATTTTACCATAGGAAACTCGGTTGGTGGAGAAACGTTTGACTTCTATTACCTACCTGATTTAAATGAAAACTATTACAAAAAGGACGATGACAATGACACAGCAAATTGAAATAGAATTTAAGAATATGCTAACAAAATCACAGTATGAACAGCTTCTTGAAACATTCTCCATAAAAAGCGAGCAAATTATTCGCCAGGTTAATCATTACTTTGATACAAAAGAAAACCATTTAAAACAAATTCACAGCGCTCTTCGAATTCGTGTCTTGGAAGATTCGATTGAATTTACTTTAAAAGAGAAAGCTTCCAAGCACCAGCATTTAGAAACGACTGACTATTTAACACGTGAAGAAGCAGATCGCATGCTGGCCGGTGAAGGAGTACCCCCGTACACTGTTAACGAAAGACTCACGCTATTCAATATTCCTGTTGGCGATTTACATTGTTACGGAACATTGACGACCGACCGGGTGGAAATACCCTACAAAGGCGGTTTACTCGTATTTGACCATTCTTTCTATTTGCACTGCGACGATTATGAGGTAGAATATGAGACACATGATGAAGCAGTCGGAAAAGAGATTTTTTCCGAATTTTTGGCACATCATGAAATTGAGCCACAGCCTGCACAAAAGAAAATTGTGCGCTTTATGACGGCTCTGAACAATCAGAAAGGCTAGGTGCTGTGATGGATATTTCATCAATGAAAACATTGCTTGAACTTCAGGCAATTCAGAATTTAAATTCATCCAATCAGTCAAGCGCAAGTGTATTACCCTCATCTACGTCGACATTATTTTCCGATTTAATGAGCGACATTTTAGACGGACAATCTTTATCAAGTTCGCTAAACGGACTTGGTGATGTAAGCACTTTCCAACAGTTAACAGAATCCGGACAGACTTCTAATTCGCAGCAGCAAAACACGGCTGCTCAAAACTATATCGCATCATTTTTATTAAATAATTCATCTAACTTGACGAATTTACCGGGCACATTCAACAGCCTTTCAACAAGTAAGGAAACATCAACAATTGAACAGTATATGACGGATTTCACAAGAAAGACCGATGTGGCAAATTTCTTTGCCGGTGCTGAAACTTATCAGGCAGAAATCGCTGCAGCCGCTAAGAAATTTAATATACCTGAAAAACTGATCACTTCTGTTATTAAACAGGAGTCCAACTTCAATGCGTCTGCGACAAGTGCTGCCGGTGCATCCGGTTTGATGCAGCTCATGCCTGCAACAGCACGCTACTTAGGTGTTTCTGACCGCTTTGACCCTGCACAAAATATTATGGGAGGCGCAAAATATTTACGCCAAATGCTCGACCAGTTCGATAATAATGTGGAAACAGCGCTTGCTGCCTACAATGCAGGTCCCGGAAATGTAAAAAAATATGGGGGCATCCCGCCTTTTCAGGAAACTCAAAATTATGTTAAAAAAATAATGAATTATATGAATGTGTAAATTTTTTATAAATAACAGTGAACTTGGCATGTAAATTTGAAGACGAAAGCCAAAGGGATTTTAAGAATTGATTGTTTATGTTCCTGAGATGCTCTATTTTGGATTAGCTGGAAAATCGGTGTGGACACCTATTAAATCAACAATTCCACCGCGATGTTAAGAGATGCGGAATGTCTTTCGAATTTTTTGGCAGGGCACTTTATTTGTTAAAATGGCCCTACGTTGCTAGAATGATTGTATCGCCAAAATGAATTTTACATTACTTACATGACATTCATATTTCATATACTGGCAAAGAAAGACACAAAGGAGTATAACTAATGAATCGAAAATATACGATTCCTTATGAGGAACTCGGTGCTGAAAAGCTTTCTGAATTAATTAACGCGTTCTACTCTCGAGTGGCGAAGCATCCTTTATTAATTCCAATTTTTCCTGAAGATCTGACGGAAACAATTCGTAAACAAATACAATTCCAAACGCAGTATCTTGGGGGGCCTAACCTTTTCTCGGAAGAACATGGCCATCCGATGATGCGTGCTCGACATATGCATTTTAAAATTACACCCGATCGTGCCCAGGCATGGCTTGAATGTATGGCAGAAGCGATGGACGAAGTAGGCTTGGACGGGAAATTCCGTGAAGTCTATTATAAGCGTCTTGTTATGACTGCTCACCATATGGTCAACGCCCCAAATGATGAGGAGGGATTTGAGTGAATAATGTCCAACTTTTACAGCAACCTGTAGCACCATCTACATGTAATAAACCGATTGAGCTTTATATTTTTATTGACCCTCTTTGCGAAAAAGCATTATCCCTGCAAACGACAATGCGTAAACTGCAAGTAGAATACGGTCATTACTTTACATGTCGATATGTCCTTAGTACGGAACTCGCTGCCCTAAACAGCATGACGAGCCGGATGAAAGGCTGTGTTTCCGGAGCGGAATTGGATATTACACATCCAGCATTACCTTCAATTGCAATTAAAGCGGCCGAACTTCAAGGAAAGCGTGCAGGTTTCCGCTATTTAAACAAAGTGCAGGAAGTAGCGACACTTAATACGCGCAACATCAATTCACACGCGACACTAATTGAAATCGCACAGCAAGTTAACCTCGATATGGATGAGTTCATGTCCGACTTTGGTTCAAAAGAAGCGGCTCGTGCATTCCAATGCGATTTATACTTAACTCGTGAAATGGAAGTTGAAGAAATTCCAAGCATCGTATTTTTCAACGAGTGCATTGAAGATGAAGGCTTGAAAGTAAGCGGTTCTTATAATTATGAAGTTTACGAGCATATTTTAGCAGAATTGCTAGGAGAAGAATTAATTCGCCAACCGGTTCCCGCATTAGACGAGTTATTCGATCGATTCAGCACCCTTACAACAGCTGAAGTAGCCGAAATCTACTCGATCAATGAACAACTGGCAGAACGCGAATTGAAGAAACGTATGCTTCAGCAAAAAGTGGAACGCATCATGACTGACGAAATTACACTTTGGCGTGCAAAAGAACGCACACCCTACTAAATAAATTATAAAACGCACTTATACAATATTTTCACCAGCTATGCATACAAGCAGGCTGGTTTTTTTATGTTTTCCAAAGGTTAATTGAAACTCCGGCAGAAAAATGAATTCTTTTATAGTCGGGAGAATAGACATAGGTATATTTGCTCCTCTAGCCGGTCGCAATGGCCTGGATAGATCACTCGCAAGCATTATCAACAAGGAGAGTCTGGAAGCTGTTGTGAACGATTTAGGACCGTTTTGGATGTAAGTGCAGCAGCGTTTGTTTTATTTGCTGTTTGGATTGGAAAAGAAGAGGTTTCTAGGAGGGAAGCAAACAGTTATCTTGGAATGTAGAAAGCATCAAGTGAAGGTAGAAAGTTTCTTCTAGCATGGAGAACTTTTTCAAATTTGGAATACACGCCTGATTATGTAGAACGCCCTCTCCGTTTAAACTCGAATGCATGGACTAATAGAGAATAAAAACAAAAGAGGCGTCTTATTCTCGAGAAATAAGACGCCTCTTTTTCACAAAGGGGATGGGAGAAATGTTCACGTTCAAACAAAGGGGTGTATGTTTGTTATGTGATTTATTTCACGAGTATTACTCTATCATGGAATAATATTTCTTGCAATGAATCTTTCACAATTTCACAAATTCGCCATATAGTAAGCGTTTCCATATAAAGAAATGATGTTTAAAGTGAAATGTCATAAATTCTTCTTTAAATAACCACTATAAACACCGATATATAGGCATTTTCAAAACTTCCCCTTATAACGGTACCCACTAAAACAACCCGTTCAAATTTCACCACATTAAAGTAAATTCCCATTTTTTCAAGCAAAAAACGCACCTGAAACAGATGCGTTTTCACAAACTATTAATTATTTAATAATAACTTTTCAAGCTCTTCTAACTTTTCTTCGAATACTTTGCACGCCAATGCAATCGGCTCCGGAGATTCCATATCTACACCTGCCGCTTTTAATACTTCGATTGGGAAGTCCGAGCAGCCTGCTTTTAGGAAGTTGTTAATATAGCGCTCTACTGCCGGTTCGCCTTCTTCTAAAATTTGTTTGGATAATGCTGTTGCCGCTGATTGACCTGTTGCGTATTGATATACGTAATAGTTGTAGTAGAAGTGTGGAATACGTGCCCATTCCAGACCGATTTCTTCGTCTACTGTCATTGCATCACCAAAGTATTGTTTGTTTAAATCATAATAGATTGATGTTAATTTTTCCGATGTAATCGATTCGCCTTTTGCATCCAATTCGTGAATCATATGCTCAAACTCAGCAAACATTGTTTGACGGAATACTGTTCCACGGAAACCGTCCAACCATTGATTTAATAAGTAGATTTTTTGCTTATCATCATCCAATGTTTTCATTAAGTGATCGAATAATAGTTCTTCGTTACATGTTGAAGCAACTTCCGCAACGAAAATCGAGTAATCTGCATATTGATACGGCTGGTTGGCACGTGAATAATAACTGTGCATTGAGTGGCCGAATTCATGTGCCAATGTATAAAGGTTATTCACATTATTTTGCCAGTTCATTAACACATACGGATTTGTGCCGAACGTTCCGGAAGAGTATGCACCGCTGCGTTTTCCTTTGTTTTCAAGCACGTCTACCCAACGGCTTTCCAGACCTTTTTGAACGGTTTCCTGATACTCTTTACCAAGTGGTGCAAAGCTTTCTACCATCGTTTTCTTCGCTTCGTCATACGTTACTTCCATTTTCACTTCTTTAACAAGTGGCGTAAACAGATCGTACATATGAAGTTCATCCACACCAAGCACTTTTTTGCGAAGCTCTACGTAACGGTGCAATGCCGGCAAATAGTCATGGATTGTTGAAACAAGCTGATCATACACTTTTTCAGGAATGAAGTTATTGCTTAATGCTGCATGGCGCGCCGATTTATAATTACGGACTTTTGCATTGGCATTATGCGCTTTTACATTCCCGGCTAATGTTGTGGCAAATGTATTTTTATATTGGCCGTAAGTTTTGTAAACAGCTTTAAACGCAGCCTCACGTACTTCGCGATTGTCGCTTTCAAGCATCGTAATATAGTTACCGTGCGTAATTTGCACTTCTTCTCCATCTTCCCCAATAATTTTCGGGAATTCCAGGTCCGCGTTGTTTAAAGCGCTGAATGTTTTACCGGATGTCGATGTCACTTCAGAAAATTGTGCCAGTAATTCTTCTTTCTCCGCAGATAGGATATGAGGACGGCCCAGGTTCAGTTCTTTTAGGCTTTGTTCATATAATGAAAGTGGTTCATAGCTTTCCACATAGCTGTTTAATGTCGCTTCATCCAATGCTAAAATTTCAGGAGTAATAAATGACCACGCTGCTCCTGCATTTGTAAGAACAGAGCGAATACGACCATCAAGATCCTGGTATTTACTGTTTGTAGTATCCTGATCATGCTTTAAATGAGAATACACATATAACTTGCTCAGACGCTCGTATAATGCATCGCTGAACTGCAATGTATTGTATAAGCTTTCCGCACTTTCCGCTACTTTCCCTTTATATTCCGAAGCTTTTTTAGATAATTGTTCTACTTCTTTCAGCTCAGCTTCCCAAGCCTCATCGGATTCAAAAATTGTTGTTAAATCCCATGTTAATTGCTCAGGTACTTCTTCACGCGTTAAAATTTGCTTTGCCATTTAGTTGCCTCCTACTATTCCGAAATTCGAAATTATAAATCTATTTAAACAATTTCAACATCCAAATGCAACCAATTCGTCGTACAGAACATTAAAAAGTTGTACTTCGTCTATATTTTCATCCGATTGCTCAATACCTAGATGTCTCAAAATTGCTAAATAATGTTCCACCGCTGCTTTCCGCTCACCCGTCAGCTCCATTTGATTCCATTCGAAAAAATATGGAATTGCATTTACATTC
>Ga0079224_100001706_pt1 | contig 25783 bp, 22 predicted proteins | sample Stecom2015_FD_80414 | JGI IMG/M metagenome (GOLD analysis project Ga0079224, IMG submission 80414) | Agricultural soil microbial communities from Utah to study Nitrogen management - Steer compost 2015 | ecosystem: Environmental > Terrestrial > Soil > Agricultural land | place: USA: Utah... | reverse complement strand
CATCACCATTCTGGTGCTCACCGGGCTGCGGACGTCGGTCTTCCTGGCGGTGCCGACACAGCTCAAGACCGCGATCGGGGTGGGGATTGGCCTCTTCTTGGCGTTGATCGGTTTTGTGAACGCCGGATTCGTGCGTGGCGCGGCCGGCTCCCCGCCGCTCGGCCTCGGGATGAACGGCCGGCTGATGACGTGGCCGTCCCTGGTCTTCGTGGTCGGCCTCCTGTTCACGCTGGTCTTGGTGGTCCGTCGGGTGAGGGGAGCGATCCTCATCGGCATTTTGGGCACGACCCTGTTGGCGATCGTCGTTGAGGCGATCGTGAAAGTGGGCCCGGCGGGCGGGGAGACGGGATCGCCGAGCGGCTGGGCGTTGAACGTGCCGCGGCTGCCCGATCAGCTCTTGGACAAGCCTGACTTCTCCCTGTTGGGCAACTTCAACCTGCTCAACTCGTGGAGTCGGGCGGGGTGGCTCGTCGTGCTGATGTTCATCTTCACCCTGCTGATCACCGACTTCTTCGACACCATGGGGACGATGGTCGCGGTGGGTCAGGAGGGGAACCTGCTCGACGAGAAGGGGACTCCGCCGCGGACCCGGGAGATCCTGCTGGTCGACTCGATCGCGGCCGCCGCCGGTGGGATGGCGAGCACGTCGAGCAACACCTCGTACATCGAAAGCGCGGCGGGTGTCGCGGAGGGCGCCCGCACCGGTGTGGCGAACCTCGTCACCGGTGGGCTGTTCTTGCTGGCAATCTTCCTGTCCCCGCTGGTCGTCGTGGTCCCCTTTGAGGCCGCGTCGACCGCGCTGGTCGTGGTCGGCTTCCTGATGATGACCGCGATCCGGACCATCGACTGGAGCGACTATGAAATCGCGCTGCCGGCGTTTCTGACCATCGTGGTGATGCCGTTCACCTACTCCATCTCGAACGGCATCGGCGCCGGCGTGATCAGCTACGTGTTGCTCAAGCTGGTCCGCGGCAAGGCGCGGGAGGTGCGGCCGTTGATGTACCTCGTGGCTGTGCTCTTCGTGCTCTACTTCGCGCGCGGACCGCTGGAGTCCATGATCTTCTGATCGGTCTGGCCCGGGCGCACGGCGCCCGGGCCTTGACCACCAACCTCGATCGTGATGGTGAGGGATGAGGAGTATGACCTCGTGGTGAATGAGGTCATACTCCTCTGTCCTTAGCAGTGCTTATTAGCTATGCTAATTATGTGACGGAGCGGACGGTGGCGACGGATCGCACACCAACGACCCAGTTGGCCACGCTCCTCCGGGACGCGATCACTCGGCTCAACAGGCGGGTCCGGCAGAGCCGGCCCATCGGCGAACTCACCGCGACGCAATACTCGGTGCTGACCAGCCTTGAGCTCGCGGGTGCGCTCACGCCGACGGAGCTGGCCGACACGGAGCGGGTACAACCGCCCACGATGACCAGGATCGTCGCGAAGCTGGAGCAGCGAGGACTCGTACAACGGAACCCGCACCCCACCGACGGCCGGCAGGTCATTCTCTCGGCCACCGAAGCAGGCCGCGCGATTGTCGCCCAGCACGGGCAGGCGCGCGACGAGTGGCTTGCTCAGCGCTTGGCTGAGCTGTCCCCAGAGGAGCGTGACACGCTACAGCGGGCCGCGGAGATCTTGCGGAGGATCGCCCAGAGCTGAGCTAAGCGTCCTGGTCATCGGTCGCTTCGTCCGTCAGGAGAGGGGCGTACTTCCGAGGAGGCGCATTTCGCGTGCGGGCGAAGCTGAGCACGATGTTCCAGTCCTTGCGTGTCCGAAACTTCCGGATTTTCGCGTCCGGTCAGCTCGTCAAGCTGATCGGCGTCTGGATGATGCACATCGCGCAGGACTGGCTGGTGCTCGACCTGTCAGATGACTCGGCCACCGCGCTGGGCGTGGTCATCGCGTTGCAGTTCACGCCCGTCCTTCTCCTCACGCTCCTCTCTGGGCGGCTCGCCGACCGCTACGACAAGCGGACCCTGCTCCTCATCGCCAACGCGGCGTGGAGCGCGCTCGCCTTGATGATGAGCCTGCTGGTCCTCACCGGCGTGGTGGAGCTCTGGCACGTCTTCGCCTTCGCCGGCCTGCTCGGCGTGGCGCAGGCCCTGGAGACCCCGGTGCGGCAGGCGTTCGTCTCCGAGCTGGTCAGCACTCCGCTGCTGCCCAACGCCCTCTCCCTCTCCGCCGCCACCTTCAACACCGCGCGGATCATCGGCCCGGCCCTCGCCGGCCTCGGGATCGCCGCGTTCGACGTCGGACCGGTCTTCCTGATCAGCGCGCTCGCCTCGCTGTCGCCGCTGGTCGGGTTGATGCGGATGCGTGTCGCGGAGCTCTACCGGCACAAGCGGACAGGCGCGGCGGAACGGGACTCAGGCCGGGTGGTGGATGGGCTGCGCTACGTGTGGCAGCGGCCCGACCTGCTGCTGCCGCTGGCGCTCATGCTCGTGCTCGGCCTGGTGTTGTTCAACTTCCAGCTCACCCTCGCGGCGTTGGCCAAGACGGTGTTCAACACCGAAGCCGCGTCCTTCGGGTTGTTCACCACCGCGCTCGCGGTCGGGGCGCTCGCGGGAGCCCTGGCCAGCGGCGGCCGGCGGAGCCGGCCCTCGGCGTACCGCGTGCTCGGCGCGGCGCTCGCCTTCTCCGCGCTCAGCACGCTGGTCGGGCTCGCCCCGCTGTACTGGCTGGTGATCGTGCTGCTGGTGCCGACCGGCTTCTTCATGGTGTATTTCGCGCAGGCGGCCAACCAGCGGGTGCAGCTCGGCACCGACCCGGCGTTCCGCGGTCGAGTCATGTCGCTGTGGGTGCTGGTGTTCTTGGGCACCAACCCGATCGGCGCGCCCATGGTCGGCTGGGTGGCCGAGCACTTCGGGGCCGGCGCGAGCATCTGGCTCGGCGGGCTGATCGCGTTCGTGACCGCGAAGCTCGCCCTCATCTGGCAGCTTCGGCGCACCGGTAGCCGGATCCGGTTGCGGCTGCGCCCGCTGCCGCGGTTCTACGTCATGCAGGAGATGCGGGACGCGCGACTCTAGGCCGACGTTCGTCGCCCACGCCATCGCCCACCCGCCCGTCGCGGGTGGTCAGCGACCGTCCCGCACAGTCCGCGGCAAACCGGTGGCGGCCTTCCGCGCCGACACCTAGCGTCGAAAGGTGTGGCCGTCGTGCACACTCTGGTGCTGCTCCTCGTGCTGCTCGCGATCCTGTTCCTGCCGGTGCTGATCGCGTTGTTCATCGGCGCGGATGAGCTCGCCGACCGAGTGGCGTGCAAGGTGGCCGAGTGGCGCGAGGCCCGACGCGAGCGACGGGTCATCAAGCGCCTGAACAAGATCGTCGACGTAACGTCTATCGCCCGCGACATCGACCTCAGTGCCTTCGACCGCGACCTCCGCCCCTCCATCGAGGAGATCGCCGCCGATCTGCGCCGTCTCGGCGAGCAGCGGCTTCACCTCGCCAACCGCTCGGCCGTCTGGCGATGCGCGGTGATCAAGGCGTACGATGACCGGCTGCGTCTCGCGAGTCAGCGGCTTGGCATCGTGGAACACCTGGCAGAGCTGGACGGCATGGACTTGGACATCGAGCGGGTGCGGGTCGAAGGGATGCTGGCGGCGGCTGGGCTGCCGCTGCCCGCCGCGCCCTCCGGCCGGGAACGAAAGCAGCATCCCCGGTGAGGCTCTTCGTCGCCGTGTACCCGCCCGTTGAGGCGGTGCACGACGTCACTGCCCAGGTCGCCACGCTCCGCATCGGCAAGCTCGCTGAGTCCGGGGTGAACGTCCGGCTCACCCGGCCCGAGACCTACCACGTCACCCTCGCCTTCCTCGGCGAGGTCGACCCTGAGCGGCTGCCCGACGTCCACGCGGCGATCACCCGCGCGAGCACGACATGGCACCCGAGGGACGAACGTGTCCTCCCCCGGGTGTCGTTCGCCAAAGGCGGACAGTTCGGACTCGGCAAGTTCACCGTGCTCTGGCTCGGCCTCGCCGGTGACGTGCCAGCGCTCACCACGCTGGCGCAGGCGGTGCGCCGGGAACTGCGGCGGGCCCGGCTGCCATACGACCGCAAACCGTTCCGGCCGCACCTGACGATCGCCCGGCCGGGGGAGCGGGTGACGGCCGACGACGTCGCGGCCGACCGGGCGCTGCTCGCCGACTATCGAGGGCCGACGTGGCCGGTGACCGAGATGGTGTTGGTGCGCAGCTACCTCGGCCCCCGGCCACGCTACGAACGTCTCGCCACCTGGTCGCTCTGAGCCGCGCGGCTAGGAGGTCTCGCGCGCCACCGGGCCGCTGCCGAAGAGGACGTCGTCCCAGCTCGGCAACCGCTTACGCGGCTTGCCGGACTGGTCGCCCGCTTCGCTCGTCGTCCGCCGCGGCCGGAGCACCGCCAGCGAGGGAACGGCGGGGACCTCCTTGGGCAGGTCCGTGTCGTCGTCGAAGGCCGAACCCGGGCCACCGCCGATCAGCCCCGCCGCGCCGCCCGGGCGCTTCCGCATCGGCTCGGTAGCGATCGCCGACTCCAGACCCCGGCTGGCCGCGCTTCCCACCGGCCGGTCGAGAGAGGCGAGCAGCGCGTCCCGCCCGGCGCGGATCGGATCCCGGCTGGGGCGCGGCAGTTCGTCCGGAGTGGACGGAGGCTTGCGCCGACTGGTGTCCGCGCGGGACGGGATCGGCAGCCCGTGCCCGCCGCTGGGCTCCGGCGGAGGCTCTTGGCCGAGCAACGGCGCCGGCCGCTCGGCGCAGAGGTACTGCGCCATCTCGTCGTACGGCGAGACCACCTGGCGGGTCTTGTCGAGCTCCCAGACCGCCTGGGCGGTCGCCTTCCCGGACGGCCACGTGGCGACCACCCGCCAGGTGCCGTCCTCCCGCCGGTACGCGTCCCACGAGATCTTCTCGGTGTCGATGCCGTGTTGGCCGAGACGCGCGTCGACCACGTCGGCCAGCGCCGAGCCGGACTCCGAGGTCTTGAGCCGGGTGCGCCGCGCCTGCTGCGCCAGCATCGCGCGCTCCTGCAACACCGGACCGGCGTAGCGGAGCACCCGATCCACCGGCACCCCGGCCACCCGGGCCACCTCGTCGGCGGATTCACCCGCTCGGATCCGGGCCTGGATATCCCGCGGCGACAGCGACGGGCTCCCGTCGTCGTTCTGAGCCGAGGTCTTGGCGCTGCTTCTCGGCTCCCTGCGGATCGCGGCGGTCACCCGGTCATCGATGGGCAGCGCGAGCAGGCGGCCCACCTCGTCGGCCAGGACCAGCGCCTGACCATCCTCGGAGAGGGCGACGAAGCGTACTGGTCGCATCGCGTGCCTCCGTCCCGCTGTTGCTCCCCCTGGCCCGGAGCGGGCTCACGCCGGGGCGTTCACCCCACGGTACGCCCATACCTCACCTGGAGGCAGTAGGCCACGCCGGGGCGTGAGCTGCTCCGTCCGGACGGGATCCGCAATGTCGGGTTCAGAGCCGCTCAACGACGTAGTCGATGCACGCGGTGAGCGCCTCCACGTCGGCCGGATCGATCGCGGGGAAGAGCGCGATGCGGAGCTGATTGCGGCCCAACTTCCGGTACGGCTCGGTGTCGACGATGCCGTTGGCGCGCAGCACCTTCGCGATCGCGGCGGCATCGACACCGTCGACGAAGTCGATCGTCGCGACGACGTTGGAGCGCAGCGCCGGGTCGCTGACGAACGGAGTGGCCACCGTCGACCGCTCCGCCCAGCCGTAGATGATGGCGGCGCTCTCGGCCGTGCGCTTCGCGGCCCAGCTCAGCCCGCCCTGGCTGTTCAGCCAGTCGGTCTGCTCAGCGGCCAGGAAGATGGTGGCGAGCGCCGGGGTGTTGTACGTCTGCTCCTTCCGGCTGTTCTCGATGGCGGTGACCAGGTCGAGGAACGCCGGAATGTAGCGGCCCGACTGCTTAATCTCCTCCGCCCGCGCCAGCGCCGCCGGCGACATCACGGCGATCCAGAGGCCGCCGTCGGCGGCGAAGCACTTCTGCGGGGCGAAGTAGTACACGTCGGTCTCGCGGACGTCGACGTCAAGGCCGCCCGCCGCGGAGGTGGCGTCGACGAGGAGCAGCGCGCCGTCGTCCGCGCCCGGGACCCAGCGGATCGGCACCGCCACCCCGGTCGAGGTCTCGTTGTGGGGTGTGGCGTAGACGTCGACCCCCGCTTCGGCCACCAGCTCAGGCGCGCTGCCCGGCTCGGCCTTGCGGATGGTGGGTTCGCCGAGGAACGGGGCTTCCTTAGCGGACTTGGCGAACTTGGCGCCGAACTCACCGAAGCTGGCGAACTGGGCCCGGTCCCGGATCAGCCCGAAGGTGGCGACCGCCCAGAGCGCCGTGGTGCCGCCGTTGCCGAGCACGACCTCGTACCCGTCGGGCAGGTTGAACAGGTCGGCGATGCCACGCCGCAGGCGGGCGACCTGGTCGCGCACGGTCTTCTGTCGGTGCGACGTGCCCAGGTAGCTCGTCGCTACCTCGGCCAGAGCGGAGACGGCCTCGGGGCGGACCTTGGACGGCCCGCTGCCGAACCGGCCGTCCGCGGGCTTGATCTCGTCGGGGATCCGAATGGTCGATAGCTCAGCCACGGTGTGAAGTTCCTTCCGGTGGGCCTGGTGGCCTTCGGGCGGACACTGCCCGGCGACGTTGCCGAAATTCATCCTCGCACTTTGCGCGGGGCGCTCGACCGGCCATCCCAAGTCTGTGACTGAGGTTTGCCCCACAGCGGCTGAGGCGTCCCCCACATCACCCCGCAAGATGGCCGCACAAGGTGACAGCACGGCCCCTCCGCCCCGGTTGATATCGGGGCGCGTCGTGTCTCGGGCGGGCTTACACGTCGTGCGGAATCCGGTCCCAGCCCTCGACCTCCTCAGGCTTGCGGGGGCCGGGCCCGACGTAGCGGGCGGTCGGCCGCACCAGGCGGCCCATCCGCTTCTGCTCCAGGATGTGGGCGCTCCAGCCGCCCATCCGGGCACAGGCGAACATCGAGGTGAACATGTGCGCTGGCACCTCAGCGAAGTCGAGCACCACCGCCGACCAGAACTCGACGTTCGTGGCGAGGACCCGGTCGGGCTTGCGGTCGTGGAGCTCTTCCAGCGCGGCCTTCTCCAGCGCCTCGGCCACCTCGTAGCGGGGGGCGCCCAGCTCCTTGGCGGTGCGCCGCAGCACACGCGCGCGCGGGTCCTCGGCCCGGTAGACGCGGTGGCCGAAGCCCATGAGCCGCTCACCCCGGTCGAGGACGCTCTTGACGTACCGCTTGGCGTCCCCGATGCGCTCGACGGCCTCAATCATGTGCAGCACGCGGGAGGGCGCGCCGCCGTGCAGCGGCCCGGAGAGGGCGCCGATCCCGGACGAGATGCACGCGGCGGCGTCGGCCCCGGTGGAGGCGACGATCCGGGCGGTGAACGTGGAGGCGTTCATGCCGTGCTCCGCGGCGGCGATGAAGTAGGCGTCCACGGCCTTGACATGCCGCGGGTCGGGTTCGCCCCGCCAGCGCCGCATGAACCGTTCGACGATCGTCGAGGCCTTGTCGACTTCTTTCTGCGGGACGGCCGGAAGTCCGAGGCCGCGGGCGGACTGGGCGACGAAGGACAGGGCGGTGACCGAAACCCGGGCGAGGTCCTCGCGGGCCTGCTCGTCACTGATGTCGAACAGCGGCGAGAGCCCCCAGTACGGGGCCAGCATCGCGACCGCTGATTGCACGTCGACCCGGACGTCCCCGGAGTGCACGGGCACGGGGAACGGTTCGGCGGGCGGCAGCCCAGGGCCGAATCGCCCGTCGACCAGGAGCGCCCACACGTTGCCAAACGACACCCGTCCGATCAGATCTTCGATATCGACGCCCCGGTAGCGCAGCGCACCGCCTTCTTTGTCGGGCTCGGCGATTTCGGTCTCGAAGGCGACCACGCCCTCCAAACCCGGCACGAAGTCGGACATATCGCTCTCCTGGCTCTGGTTTCGTCCTGGCGGCTCAAATCCGGTGGGGCCCAACTCCGGTGGGCATACGCCCGATCCCCGGCACTGTCGCGTGTCATCTTGCCCGTTGGGGAGTGAGGTTACGACCCGCTCAAGCTGTGCTCCGGGCGACACTGCCGGACCGGAGTTCCGATCGGTCGGACCGGAATCGGCACCGTAGATTCGCACGCGTCAACGCTGAGATGTGGAGATAGATCGCGTGACGGGGGACGTGACAGGGGACACAGTGGAGCCGGTGCGGATGCGCCGGGAGTACGGCCCGCAGGAGGGCCTGCACCCGGAGGAGCTGGCTTCCGACTGGTGTGCCCAATTCGCGCGCTGGTTCGCCGACGCGGTCGCTGCCGGATTGCCCGAGCCGAACGCGATGGTGCTGGCCACCGCGGACGAGCGGGGCCGACCGAGCAGCCGGACGGTGCTGCTCAAGAGCTACGACGAGCGAGGGCTGGTGTTCTACACCAATTACGAGTCGCGCAAAGGGCGTGAGGCGTTGGCCAATCCCTACGCCAGCCTGCTCTTTCCGTGGTTCGCCATGTGCCGGCAGGTGGTCGTCTGCGGCGCGATCGTCCCCGTGGACCGCGCGGAGACGGAGGCGTACTTCGCGGTCCGGCCACGGGGGGCGCAGCTCGGCGCCTGGGCCAGCCCGCAGTCGCAAGTGCTGCCGGACCGCGCCGCGTTGGAGGCGCGCTTCGAAGCGGCGGCGGCGCGGTTCGCCGACGGCCCCGTTCCGGCGCCCCCGCACTGGGGTGGATTTCGGGTGGTCCCGGAGACCGTGGAGTTTTGGCAGGGGCGGGCCAACCGGTTGCACGACCGGCTGCGCTATCGCCGGGTCGCCGATGAGCGGTGGGTGATCGAGCGACTCGCCCCGTGACTGGGCGTTGAATTGGGCAACGAGTCATCATTTGCCCGAAAAGAGACGCCATTTGCAGGAAAATAGGCGATATTTGCCGTAAACCGGGTCGCTCCGATTGGGCGTGGGATCGGCGTAACAGTTATGGTCCCGACATGGAGAACCGTGAACGGGGCACCCGCCCACCCTCTGGCGCCCAGTGGACGATCCGTGCCGACGGCCACGAAGCGGTCATCGTCGAAGTGGGCGGTGGACTGCGGGCTTATCGTGCCGACGGCGTGGATTACATCGATGGGTACGCCGAGGACGAGATCTCCGTGGGGTGCGCGGGGCAGATCCTCGCGCCCTGGCCCAATCGGATCCGCGACGGCCGGTACCAATTCGAGGGGGTCGACCAGCAGCTCGCGTTGACCGAACCAGAGCGGCACAACGCGATCCACGGGCTGGTCAACTGGGTGCCCTGGCGGTTAGCGACGCGTGGCGACGACCACGTCGTGGTGGAGTACGACCTTCCCCCGCAGCCGGGATATCCGTGGCCGCTGGAGCTCCGCACCGAGTGGCGGGTGAGCGAGGACGGCTTGCGCGCCACCCACGAGGTGCGGAACGTGGGACGTGAGCCCGCCCCGTTCGGGCTCGCTGCGCACCCGTACCTGCAGGTGCCCGGAGTGGCTGTCGACGACCTTTCGCTTCGGCTGCCGGCGCGGATCCGGCTGGTGACCGACAACCGGCTCCTACCGATCGCTGGCGTCGAAGTCGCCGGCGGCGAGTACGACTTCACCGATGCGCGGCGCATCGGGTCGCTCGCGCTGGACACCGCCTTCGGCGACCTCATCCGGTCCGCCGACGGCGGCACCGCGGCGGCCCTGATCGCTCCGGACGGCTCGGCGGTGACGGTCTGGGCGGATTCCGCGTTCGGCTGGTGGCAGGTCTTCACCGGCGACACCCTTCCTGGGGAGCGCCGGCGGCGGTCGGTGGCGCTGGAGCCCATGACCTGCCCGCCGGACGCCTTCCGCACCGGGCACGACGTGATCGTGCTGAAGCCAGGGGAGACGTGGCAGGCGAGTTGGGGCATTCATCCCGGTCTCCGATGACGGCGGACGGAGGCGGGTGTGGAGTTTTCCGAGGTCGTGCGCCGGCGGCGGATGGTGCGCGCGTACGATCCGAATCGCCCCGTGCCGCCGGAGGTGGTTGACCGACTGCTCAATCACGCGGTGCGGGCGCCATCGGCGGGCTTCACGCAAGGTTGGAGCTTCCTGGTGCTGGAGACCGCCGAGGACCGGGAGCGGTTTTGGGCGGCGACCACGCCGCCCGGCACGCGGCCCAACCGGTGGTTGACGGGGATGCGGACCGCCCCGCTCATCGTGGTGCCCCACGCCAACCGCTCGGCCTATCTGGAGCGGTACGCCGAGCCCGACAAGGGCTGGGTGGATCGAGACGAGCGACGGTGGCCGGTGCCGTACTGGTACATCGACACCGGTTTCGCCGCGCTGTTGATTTTGCTCACCGCGGTGGACGAAGGCCTGGGCGCGTGCTTTTTTGGTATTCCGGCGGTGCGCACCACGGCGTACCGGGAGGCGTTTGGAGTGCCTGCCGAGTACATGCCGATCGGCGCGATTACCGTCGGTTATCCGGCGTCCGATTGGCGTTCGCCGTCACTTCGCCGGGGACGGCGGCCGATGGAGCAGGTGGTGCACCGGGGACGATGGAGTTGAGCGGTCAGCCGAGATCAGCTAACAAACCGAAGTGTCGCCGGTGGCGGCTACGCTGGCACAACATGCTGGGGGAGTGTCGCCAGTGCTGATGTCTGGTTGGCCCGGCGACATATCACATGGGAGGGGAGCGAGCCGTCGTGATCTTTAAAGCGGTTCGGGACGGGCGTCCGTACCCCGACCACGGGTTGACGCCGAAGGAGTGGGCGAAAATCCCACCCAGGCCGCTCCGCCTGGATCAGTTGATTACCACCAAGCGGGAGCTCGCGCTCGACAAGCTGCTCGCTGAGGATTCGACCTTCTACGGCGATCTCTTCCCGCACGTCGTGCAGTGGGGCGGCGGGCTTTACCTCGAGGACGGGCTGCACCGGGCGCTGCGCGCCGCCTTGCAGCAGCGGAATCAGATTCACGCCCGGGTGCTGGTGCTGGACGACTGACGCGTCGTCCAGCGCTCGTGGTTGACCGTCAGGTGTGAGCGCGACACCGTCTTGCGGTCACGGCGGTCGGCGCTCCGCGGGCCGTTGGCGCGCCAGCGAGGGCGGAAGCGGGACGCGGCTGTGATGACGGGGACGGGCGGTCTGTCGCATCTGGCTGCGGTCAGTGTCCGGCTGCGTCAGCCAAGCGTGATGCCGCGGGGCCGGTCCGCTGGCGGGTGACGACGCCGGCCGACCGGCCCCGCGGCATCTCAGGACGACCCGCGGGCCCACCAATCAGGGGCAACAACTGAGGCGGTCAATAACTGAAAGCCAAGCACTATCTATCGAGAGCGGTCGATTACTGGTCCGAATGGCTTCCGCCGTCAGCCGGCGCCGTTCAGCCCTTCCGGCCCGGTGCCGCAGCCGACGGTGACAGCGGAAAAGTCGCAGGTTGAAGCGGTGTCGTGACGGTAGGTAACCGCGGTGACAAAAGGGGCCACGTCACCATGGCTATCGATATGCCCGGTGCCCGCCACCGCTTACCTGTCATGTTGACGACTGCTAACCTATGGCGCGCCCGTGTCGGTGGCCCCGAGGTGGCGTGGTTCACCCCGCGTCCGACGGGTCTCGGTCGCCGTGCGGGCACAATGGTTTCAAGACGGCTGCTGACGGTGGTCGAGAAAGGTCGGCTGGTGGTCCGGTCAGAGCGCGTCGGTCGATCGCTGCGGCGTCTCGGGCGGCCGTCAGCGGTGGATGGGAGGCGGCGGTGACGTCGAGCATCGCGGAGGTCTGGAGTCACCGCAATGCTTTGCGATTGCTCGTCCGCCGAGATTTGGCGGTCAAGTACCAGCAGTCTGTGCTGGGCTACATCTGGTCGCTGATCGAGCCTCTCGCGCTAGGCCTCATTTACTGGATTGTCTTCGGGGTGCTCTACGGCACCGGAGATCACCTTGGCAGCGCCAAGGACTCCTATCCACTCTTCTTGATTACCGGCATCTTCGCCTGGATGTGGACGAACTCGGCGATCAGTGAGGCGACCAGCGCCCTCACTGGCCAGGCCCGCCTGATCACCACGATGCGGGTGCCCCGAGAGGTCTTCCCCCTCGGCCGGGTGATCGGGCGGTTCGCTGAGTACGTCGCCGGGCTGCCGGTGCTGATCCTGCTCGCCGCGTACTTCGGCAAGCTGCACTTCGGGCTGAACCTGCTGGCGTTGCCGCTCGCGGTGCTGCTACAGATGATGCTGCTCACGGGGGTCGCGCTCTTCCTCTCCGCCCTGAACGTCTTGCTCCGCGACGTCGGTCGGATGATGCGGCTGGCCACCCGGCTGCTCTTCTACGCCACCCCGATCATCTACCCACTTACGCTGGTCGAGCAGTCGGACCTGCCGGGCTGGGTGAAGTCCGCCTACCTGTTCAACCCCCTGGTTGGGATCTTCCAACTGCACCGCACCGTGTGGTACCCCGCCGAGTTCCCCGCCACCGTCCCGCTCATCGCCTCGATCGTCGGCAGTGTGGCGCTGCTCCTCGGCGGCATGTGGGTGTTCCGTCGCCTCGAGCCCGCCGTGCTCAAGGAGCTGTAGTGAGCAAGCCGATCATCGAAGCCGATAACCTCGGGATCCGCTTCGTCCGCAACCGCCGCCGGCAACTGCGGTTGCGCGAGCTGTTCATCCACCGAGGGCGTCGGCAGCCCGCCGGCACTGAGTTTTGGCCGCTGCGCCATGTGTCGTTCAAGATCTACCCGGGTGAGGCCGTCGGCATCATCGGCAAGAACGGCACCGGGAAAAGCACCACGCTGCGCCTCATCGCCGGGGTGCTGATCCCGGATGAAGGTTCGATCACGGTCCGGGGGAAGGTCGCGCCGCTCCTGGAGCTCTCCGCCGGCTTCTCCAATGACCTGACCGGGCGGGAGAACATCCACCTCGTCGGCTCACTGCACGGGCTGAGCCCGTCGTATCTCAAGGCCAAGTTCGACGAGATCGTGGACTTCGCCGGCGAGCAGGTGGCGAAGGCGCTGGACACGCCGGTGCGGCACTACTCGTCGGGGATGAAGGTGCGGCTGGGCTTCTCCGTGATCGCCCAGCTTCAGCACCCGATTCTCCTCGTCGACGAGGTCATGGCCGTCGGCGACGCCGAGTTCCGCAAGAAGTGCTACGCGACCATTGAGCGGCTCCTCGCCGAAGGGCGCACCCTGGTGCTGGTGTCGCACAACGAGAACGACTTGACCCGGTTCTGCACCCGCGGTCTGTACCTCAACGGCGGACGGCTGTTGGTGGACGGCACGGTGCGCGAGGCGCTGGACGCGTACCACAACGTCGTGCGGACCTGACCGTGACGCTCGCGGTTCTGCTGCCCGCCGCTTCGGCCGGCGAGCTTCGTGTGGACACCGGTCGCCGGCTGTCCGACCGCCTCGCGGAGCAGCTGCGCGCAGCCGGGGCCGACGAGGTCATCGTCGCTGAAGATCTCGATGAGGTGGCTCGGCTCGCCGATCAGGGCGAGCCGCTGCTGCTTTGCGGTGACGACCTGCTCGCGCACACCGCGGTGCTCCGTCACGTCGCCACTCACCCGCCGGTGGGCGCGACGGTCGCCCTCGTCGTGCCGGACGGGGACGTGGGGGTCGCCCTGCGCGAAGAGCGGGGCATGGTCACCGGGGTCGGCGCGGATCAGGCGTCCTCCGGGGTCTTCGGCGATCTGCTGCGCGTGGGCCGCGCGGATCTGCCGGCGCTCGCCGCCGCGGCGCGCGCCGCAGCCGAGGAGCTGACCACTGGGGCCCTCGGCGTCGCCGGGGCGTCACCGCTCGACCGCTTGCTGGTGCACCTCGCCGCCACCGAGACCACGATCTTCGCGTACCGGGTGCGGCTGCTGGTCGCCCGGCGAGTGACCGACCAGGCGGGGCTCGCCGCCGCCGAGGCTGAGATGGCGGCGGTCGACTCCGATGAGGCCGAGCTGCGCCTCTCGGTGAAGGAGCGCGACGACTTCTTCGCCACGTACTTCGTCAGCACCTGGTCGCCGTGGGTGACGCGGCTCGCCGCCCGGCTCAGGATCGATCCGTCCGCGGTGACCGCCATCTCGGTGCTCGCCGCGATCGTCGCCGCCGGGTTGTTCGCGTTCGGCGGCCGGCCGGCGCTGGTGCTCGGCGCGGTCCTGCTGTACCTGGGCTTCGTCCTGGACTGTGTGGACGGCCAGCTCGCCCGCTACACGCGCCGATTCAGCGCCTTCGGCGGCTGGCTGGACACGATCGCCGACCGGGCCAAGGAGTACATCGTCTACGCCGGGCTCGCCGTCGGCGTCGAGCGGGCTGACCTGGGCAACGGGTGGGCGCTCGGCACGGCCGCCATGGTGCTGCAGACCGTGCGGCACATGACCGATAGCTGGTACGGCGCGCTGCACGACGAGGCGGTCCGCCGACCACGGCCCACGGGGAGCCCTGGCGGCGGGCTGGGGGAGCGGCTGGGCCGCGTCTCCAACCGCGTGCAGGCCGACACCGGTTCGCTGTCGTACTGGTTGAAGCGGACCGTGGTCTTCCCGATCGGCGAGCGGTGGGCGCTGATCGCTCTCACGGTGGCGTTGTTCAATCCGCTGGTCAGCCTCGTCGCCGTGCTGGTCTGGAGCGGTCTCGCGTTCGCCTACACGCTCGCGCTCCGTGGGCTGCGGGCCCGCTCGATGCGGGTGCCGGTGCTGGCTACCGTGGACGCCTCGCTGCACCGCGACGACGGCCCGGTGGCTCGGCTGCTCGGCCGCGTCGGCGAGCGGTTGCCGCTCGGTCCGTTGCCGTTGGCGGTCCTCGCGGCCCTGGCCGCGGGTGTGGCGCTGCTGCCGGCCTGGGCGGGCCAGGCCCGGATCGTGACGCTTGTCACTGGGGTGGTGCTGCTGCTGGTGGCTGGCTCCGGTTCGGGCGCCCCGCATTCCGGTCCGCTGGACTGGTTGGTGCCGGCCGCGCTACGCGCCGCGGAGTACCTGTTTGTGATCGCGGTCGCAAGCAGCGCGGGGATTCCCCCGCTGTTGGCGTTTGTCCTGCTCTTCGTGGTGATCCTGCACCACTACGACCTGACAGCCCGATTGGAGAAGCGGGCCGCGCCCCGGCCGCTCCACGTTTTTTCAGGGGGTTGGGATGGGCGGATAGCGCTGCTGTGCGCGGCAATTATTCTTAGCGTCGTCGATGTCGCCTTGGTGGCGATGACCGGATATCTTTTCTTGATGTTTGTCGCGGGTTCCATCACCGGTTGGACCGCGGCAGAATCCCGGCCGTCGCCGGGACTGGCAGCTGGACGGGAGCTCACCAGCACGGGTGGGGGCACCGAGAGACGGAACCGATGACACTGATCAGCTTTGTCGTACCGGCCTATAGGGTCCAGGGCTACCTGCGGCAGTGCCTCGACTCCATTCTTGACCAGTCGTTCCGCGACATCGAGGTTATCGCTATTGACGACTGTTCGCCGGATAGCACCGGTGAGATTCTGGCCGAGTACGCGGCTCGGGATCCCCGCCTCCGGGTGATCACCCTGGAGCGGAACGAAGGGCAAGGGCCCGCGCGGAACCGCGGAGTCGCCCAGGCGGTGGGCGAGTACGTCTGGTTTATCGACAGTGACGATTGGCTTGCCGAGGGTGCGCTGCACGCGGTGGCCAAGCGGCTCCGGGAAACCGACGCGGACGTGCTGATCGTGGATCACGCTCGGGCGCACTGGAATGGGCGGATTTTCCCGAGCGGCGCCGGTCGTCGGTTTCACCTGGCCCCGAACGTCTTCCGGCTCGCGGAGTGGCCGGAGGCGATCGACATCTTGCACGTGCCGTGGAACAAGGTCGTTCGCCGGAGCCTGCTGCAGCGGGTGGGCTTCCAGTTCCGCTCGGGCTGGTATGAAGACGTGCCGTTCACGTACCAGCTCCTGATGGCAGCCGAGCGCATCTCGCTGCTCGACCGCATCTGCGTCTACTACCGGCAGCGGCGCGCGGGGGCGGCGACTCGGACGGTCGGCGAGGGACACTTCGCGATCTTCCCGAACTGGGCGCAGGTCTTCGACAACTTCGACGACTCGCACCCGGACGCCGAGAAGCTGCGCCCGCTCCTGTTCCGGCGAATGATCTGGCACTTCCTCATGGTCCGGGGCAACGAGTCCCGGATCCCGCCGGAGCTGCGCGCGCGTTTCTTCGCAGAGATGACCGCGCACTACCACCGCTACCTCCCGCCCGGCGGCTATCCGCGCCCCGGCGGCGTGGAAGGGCTCAAGCACCGCCTCGTCGCCGACGGCCGGCACCGCACCTTCCAACTGCTGCGTTTCGGCTTCCGCGCTAAGTCGGCGGTGACGAAGAGGGTGCGCAGGTACTACCGCCGGCTGCTCCGGCTCGGCCGCCGCGTGGCGAGGGCGGTGCGCAACGGGCTGCTGGCGCTGTACTACCGGATTCAGCTCCGGTTGCCGATGGACGAGAACCTCGCCCTCTACGCCGTCTACTGGTACCGCGGCTACGCCTGCAACCCGGCGGCTATCTATGAGAAGGCGCGGGAACTCGCGCCGCACGTGCGCGGCGTCTGGGTGGTCCGACGGGACAAAGTGGACACCATGCCGCCAGGTGTGGAGTACGTCGTGGCGGGCACCCCCGCGTACTACCGGGCACTGGCGCGGGCGAAGTACCTCTTCAACAACGTCAACTGGCCGAACTTCGTGGTCAAGCGGCCTGGCTCGGTGCACGTCATGACGCATCACGGCACCCCGCTGAAGGTGATGGGCCTGGACCAGTTGGCGTACCCCGGCGGTGTGCGGGATCCCGACTTCGTCGGGCAGATGCGCCGCGCGGATCGCTGGGACTACAGCATCACGGCCAACAGCTTCACCACCCAGATGTGGGAGCGCGCCTACCCGTGCCGTTACGAGACGCTGGAGACCGGCTATCCGCGTAACGACCGGCTCGTCAACGCCACCGAGAGCGAGATCGCCCAGGTGCGGGAGAAGCTCGGCATCAAGCCCGACCAGCGGGTCGTGCTCTACGCGCCGACGCATCGCGAGCACCACCCGGGCTACCACCCGCCGTTCGACCCTGAGCGCTTCGTGGAGACGCTCGGCCCCAACGGGCTGCTGTTGATGCGCAGCCACTACTTCCACGACCGGGTGAAGCGGTCGGCCCCCAGGAACCTCGGCCCGCAGGTGCGGGACGTCTCGGACTACCCCACTGTCGAGGACCTGTACCTCGCCGCGGATGTCCTGGTGACCGACTACTCGTCGTTGATGTTCGACTACGCGGTGCTGGACCGGCCGATCGTCATCTACGCCCCGGACTGGGAGGCGTACCGGCTGATCCGCGGTGTCTACTTTGACATCACGGCGGAGCCGCCCGGCGCGGTCGCCTTGACGTTCGAGAGTTTGCTCGACCTGTTCCGCACCGGCGCGGTGGACGACGATGCCGCGACCAAGGCGCGCAGCCAATTCCGGCGTCGCTTCTGCTCGCTGGAGGACGGTCGCGCTGCCGAGCGGGTGGTACGGCGCGTATTGCTCAACCAATCGAGTTGACTAACTAGGCCGTCCACACTGCTCCCCGCGGATGCGTAGCTGTCGGGTAACAAATCGAACATCGCACGTTTACCCGATAGGCGCGTTCGATGATCCTCGTCACAGTCAACTGTGGGGATCGTCGACGAGCTGGGGAGGTGGCGGTGACCGCCGTCGCGCTCAAAGACGTCACCAAGGTTTTTCCTGACGGTACGGTGGCGGTCGACAATTTGAGTCTCGACGTCAACGACGGCGAGTTCATGGTGTTGCTGGGGCCATCCGGCTGCGGCAAGTCGACGGTGCTGCGCATGGTGGCCGGCCTGGAAGAGCCCACCAGCGGGGCCATCATGCTCGATGGCGAGGTGGTCAACGACGTGCCACCGCGCGATCGCCGGATCGCGATGGTCTTTCAGGATTTCGCGCTCTATCCCCACATGTCCGTCGCGGAAAACATCGCCTTCCCGCTCCGTCTGTCTCGTGTGGATCCCGGGCAGCGAGACGAGCAGGTGGCGAACGTGGCCAGCGCCCTGGGCATTGCCGATGTGCTGGGCCGAAAGCCTCATCAGCTTTCCGGCGGGCAGCGCCAGCGCGCCGCGATGGGGCGCGCGATCGTGCGCCGGCCACGGCTGTTCTTGATGGACGAGCCGCTGTCTAATCTCGACAGTGGTCTGCGCGCGGAGTTGCGGGCGGAGATCTCCGGTCTGGTGCGTGAGCTCGGTGTGAGCACGATCTACGTGACGCACGACCAGGCGGAGGCGCTGACGATGGCCGACCGGGTGGCCATCATGCGGCAGGGCGTCTTGCAGGACGTCGGGACGCCGACCCAGGTGTACAACAAGCCCGCCACGCTCTACGTCGCCGCCTTCCTGGGCAGCCCGCGAATGAACTTGCTGGAGGCGTCGGTTTACGTACACCTCGACCGGTACGTGGCCCTCAATTTCGGCACGCAATCGCTGCATTTGCCGTGGAGTGACATTCGCGCCCGATCCGTCGCGCATTACCACGGAGAGCGCATCGTCGTCGGAATTCGGGCAGAGGCGCTCACTCCGGTCGCTCCCGATACCTCGGGTCACGTTCTGCAAGGGCGGATTCGCTATCTCGAACATTACGGCCACGAGTCGCTCGCCTTCGTGGACATCGGCGCCACCGCGGTCGTGGTGGACGACCTGTCGACCGCCGTCGCCGACCCCGCGACCGGATCGGGACGGCTGCGGCGACTGACCGGCGTGGTGCGCCGATTGACCGGCCGAGGCGGGGAGGCATCCCGTAAGGAGTCTGCCGAGGAGGACGAATCGAAGAGCAATCCGCTGACTGATCTCGGGCGTCACCATCGTCGGCCGGCGGATCTCACCGTGCGTCTCGCGCCGTACCCGCCGATCAGCGCGGGCCATCCGCTCACCGTCGCCGTGCAGATGGACGCGCTGCACTTCTTCGACCCGCCTGGCGATCGGATCGACGTGGGCTGGCGGTAGGCCGGGCGGGTCGTTTGGTGACGTCCCTACAGTACGCCGCGAGCCTTGTGAAAACGAGAAAACGTATGTAACAGGGCGCGCGGCCTGAGACGGGGCAACATCTCACTGCCATCTGTGCCGACTTTCCGAGCTGTCGTCACGATATCGATGAAAACGCCTATCAGGCGCCGCCGTCCTCGCTAGATTGAGGTCGTGCTGGGTCTGCCCACTCACGTTAAGGCGTGCCTCTTCGATCTTGATGGCGTCCTGACACAGACCGCCCGTGTCCACTCAGAGGCGTGGGAAGAGGTCTTCAACGCTTTCTTGGAGAAGAGAGCGGCGACTACCGCTGAGCCGTTCCGGCCGTTCGATCCTGGCCCGGACTACGCCCAGTACGTCGACGGCAAGGCGCGTGCCGATGGGGTGCGCGCCTTCCTCGCCTCACGTGGGGTGGTGCTACCCGAGGGGTCTGCCGATGATCCACCGGAAGCGGAGACGGTCAGTGGCATCGGCAACCGAAAAAATCAGATCCTGCTGCGACGCATCCGCGACAAAGGCGTGCAGGTCTATGACGGTTCGGTCGCGTATCTGCACGCAGCCCGCTGGGCGGGGATGCGCCGGGCCGTCGTGTCCTCGAGCGCCAATTGCCGGGATGTGCTCGTAGCCGCGGGCATTGAGGAGTTGGTCGAGGTGCGAGTGGATGGGATCGTCGCGCGTGAACATGGTCTGCGGGGCAAGCCGCACCCGGACATGTTCCTGGCCGCCGCACACCTGTTGGGCGTCTCGCCGCAGAACGCCGCGGTGTTTGAGGACGCTCTAGCCGGGGTCGCCGCTGGCCGTGCCGGTGGCTTTGGGTGTGTGGTCGGTGTGGACCGCAAGGACATCGCGGACGAGTTGCGCGCAAACGGCGCGGACATTGTGGTCAGAGATTTGAGCGAGTTACTTGTAGGGGCAGTCCGGTGATCCGCGAGCGCGCCTACCCCGTCGAACCTTGGCACGTGCGTGAAACGCGGCTGGACCTTGACGTTCTGGCCCAGTCGGAATCAGTATTCGCCTTAGCGAACGGCTACCTCGGACTACGCGGCAATCTTGACGAAGGGGAACCCCGCGGACTGCCGGGCACCTACCTCAACTCATTCTACGAACTGCGCCCGCTGCCGTACGCGGAAACGGGATACGGCTTCCCCGAGTCTGGCCAAACCATCGTCAATGTTACCAACGGCAAGCTGATTCGGCTGCTCGTCGATGACGAGCCGTTCGACGTGCGGTACGGCGAGCTGATATCCCATGAGCGCGTGCTCGATCTGCGCGCCGGCACGCTCGACCGCCGACTGGAGTGGCGGTCGCCCGCCGGGCGGGTGGCTCGGGTGCGCAGCACCCGGCTCGTCTCCTTCACCCAGCGCTCCGTCGCGGCGATCCGCTACGAGGTCTCGGTTGACCAGCCCACCCGGATCACCGTGCAGTCGGAGCTCGTGGCCAACGAGAAGTTGCCGCCACAGAGCAATGACCCGCGTGTCGCGGCGGTGCTGGAGGCCCCGCTCCAGCTTGAGGAGCGCCTCGTCCAGCAGAACGGTGGCTTGATGATCCACCGGACTAAGGCGAGCGGGTTGCGGGTGGCCGTGGCGATGGACCACGAGGTCGACGGCCCGGACAACACCGCGGTGCACACCGACGCCTTCGACGACACGGTGCGCACCACGCTCACCTGTCTGTTGTCGCCGGGGCAGCGACTGACGATCGTCAAGTATCTGGCGTATAGCTGGTCCGACCGACGTTCCCTGCCGGCCGTACGGGACCAGGCCGGCGCGGCGTTGGCGGGCGCCCGGCATTCGGGCTGGGACGGGCTGCGCGCTGAGCAACGGCGCTTCCTCGACGAGTTCTGGGACACCGCCGACGTGCGCATCGAGGGAGACCCGGAAATCCAGCAGGCGATCCGGTTCGGTCTTTTCCACGTGCTGCAGGCCGGCGCGCGGGCTGAGAAGCGACCGATCTCCGCGAAAGGGCTCACCGGTCCGGGGTACGACGGCCACGCCTTCTGGGACAGCGAGATGTTCGTGCTGCCGGTGTTGACGTACACCCGGCCGGAAGCGGTCGCGCAGGCGTTGCGCTGGCGGCACTCGACGTTGGATCTGGCGCGGGAGCGGGCGCAAGTCCTCGGGTTGCAGGGGGCGGCGTTCCCGTGGCGCACCATCCGGGGCGAAGAGTGCTCGGGCTACTGGCCCGCCGGCACCGCGGGCTTCCACCTCGCCGCCGACATCGCGTACACGACGATGCGGTACATCAACGCGACGCAGGACGTGGCGTTCGAGCGCGAGGTGGGGCTGGAGCTGCTCGTCGAGACGGCCCGGCTCTGGCGGTCGCTCGGCCACCACGACCGGCACGGCCGGTTCCACATTGACGGGGTCACCGGTCCGGACGAGTACACCGCGGTGGTGGACGACAACGTCTACACCAACCTCATGGCCCAGCAGAATTTCCTCGACGCGGCGGACCTGGCCACCCGCTATCCCGATCGGGCGGCCGAGCTAGGCGTGGACGACGAGGAGATCGCGGCCTGGCGCGACGCGGCCGCGGCGATGCACATCCCGTACGACGAGGAGTTGGGCGTCCATCCTCAGTCCGAGGGATTCACGCGGCACCAGGAGTGGGATTTCGCCAACACTCCCCAGGACCACTATCCCCTGCTGCTGCACTACCCCTATTTCGACCTCTATCGCAAGCAGGTCATCAAACAAGCTGACCTGGTCTTCGCGATGTATGTCCGGGGGGACGCCTTCACCCACGAGCAGAAGGTGCGCAATTTCGCGTACTACGAGCAGCGCACAGTGCGCGACTCGTCGCTGTCTGCCTCGGTTCAAGCGGTGATGGCGGCCGAGGTCGGCGACTTGGAACTCGCCCACGACTACTTGGGCGAGACCGCGTTGCTGGACCTGTACGACATCGCCCGCAACACCCGCGACGGCATCCACGTGGCGTCGCTGGCCGGGGCGTGGATCGCGCTGGTCGCCGGATTCGGCGGCATGCGCGACTACGGCGGGAAACTGTCGTTCACGCCCAGGTTGCCGAGCCGCATCAGCCGTCTGGAGTTCGCCCTGCTGTGGCGCGGGAAGCGGCTCCGGGTGGATGTGCGCCCGCACGAGGTGACCTACGCGCTGGGCGAGGGCGATACGGACGCCAGCATCGATGTGCTGCACCACGGCGAGCCGTTGCGGGTGACCGCCGGGGCGCCGATCACGCGGCCGATACCGCCGGCGCCGCCGCCTGGCCCGCCGTTCCGGCAGCCGTACGGTCGGGCTCCCGCGCGCCGTTCCGCGAAGTCCGACTGATCGAGGTCTATGCGATCGATCTTCGGCTGACCAGCGTCCCACGTCACGAACAGCCACCGACCGATGTGGCCGGTCGGCGGTGAGCCGCACACCGGCCACAAACGAATTCGCCGGCCCGCTGCCTTTTTTGGCGGGCCGGCGAATCATGCCGTCAGAGCTACACCACGGATAGGTGCACGTGGTTGGTGTGGTCGCTGGAGGGATCGCCGGCGGCGAGGGTGTATGTTCGCCAGCCGGTGGCGGGGAACCACACCTGCTTGTACCAGATCACATAGAGCACACCGAGCCGGTCGGCGTTGCGCACCAGGAACGCGGCCAGGTTGTTGCCGTACAACCGGGCTTCGCCGGTGGCGACTCCGCCGAAGCCTTGGTATTGCGTGGAGAAGTCGCAGGCGCGGCCCTTCGGGTGCTCGTACATGTCACCCGGCCGGTAGCAGCCGGCGAAGCGGTCGAAGCCCGCCCGCCGCACTTCCTTGAGCGCGTGCAGCATCCGGGGCGTGATGCAGCCGTTGGTGGTGGGATCGTCCTCGGTGCACGCCTCCGCCGGCCAGGAGCCGTCGCTGTTGCGCGGTGCCGGGCGCGCGATCGGCGAGGTGGCGGCGACGAAGCCACCGGTGGCTGCGCCGCCGACGAGCGCGAGCGCGTCCTCAGCTTCCTTTTTGCGCTTGGCCACGACCGCGAGGTGCTTCTTCTGCTCCGCGACCTCGGCGTCGATCGCCGCCTTGGCGCGTTCCGCGCGGGCACGCATCTCCTTGAGCTCAGCCAGCTTCTGGTTGTCGCGCAGCGCGAGCATGTCGAGGCGCTCGGCGCGGCTGAAGAACTCGTCCGGGTTGCCGCTGTTGAGCAGCAGCATCACTGGCCCAATGCGCCCGGTGCGGTAGGCCTGGTCGGCCACGACCGCTACCTGGGGGAGGAGCTCGTTGATCCGATCCTCGGCCTTACGCAGTTCGAGGGCGAGTTGGAGTTGCCGTTTCCGCGAGTTGTCGAGCGCGTTCTTGGCTTCGAGGTACGCGCGACCCGCCTTGTCGAGCACATCCCGGAGGAGCGGCGTGCCGCCTTCATCCCCTGGTGAGGTCGGATCGCTCGGTGCGGCGGCGACCGGCCCAGGGGCCATCGTGATCCCGAGGAGCAGTGCCAGCGTCGTGACCAGCGTGGCGGTCAGTGGGCGCCGCCAGCGTTTCATCGCCGTCATCTCTGTTCCTCCCGTCGGCCGCCTGCCGAGTTAGCTGACGGGTTCGGGACGGAACGATCCCTACCGCGTTCGCGGATTCACCCCAATCTGGTGGTTCCCCGGCTCGCCCTTGCGGGCGACTAGGCGGCGGTCTCCGCCGGCGGGGCGCCGCCAGGCAAAGACCGCCGGTCAGCTTACCGGAATGAGATCGTTCAGCAACCCCTCCGAGGTCGCAAGATAGGCCTATATGTGTTATATGGCGGGGACTCTCTGTGACAGCGGTCGCTCGTACCGCAGGTCAGCCGCGATAGCCGCCTAGTCGAATAGTGATCGACTGTTCGGTGAAAATTTGCCGACAGTTAGCCGACACAGACCCGTGTGGGGGCGGCGGCGAGCGCGCTCGGCACGTCTGGGAACACGTCGATACCGTCGAGGACCCCCAGCGTTTCCAAGATTCGCCGGTGGGCGGGTCGGACCGCGGTGAGCGCGACCCAGACTCCGTGCTGTCGGAGGTGGTCGACGGTCTCCCGCAGCGCGAGCGCGCCGGAGGAGTCGATCGACGAGATCCGGGACATTCCCAGGAGGACGACTCGGGTGCCGTGCTCCGCGGAGAGTTCGCGCAGGGACCGGTGCGCGGCGGCGAAGAACAGCGGTCCGTCGAGTTCGTAAGCGACCACCTCGGGGTAGCCGTCCACCGGGACGCGGGTCAGCCGGACCGAGAGGGCGATGCGGCGCAGCGTGAGCGCGCCGGCGACGACGAGTCCGATCAGGACCGCGGAGACCAGGTCCAGGATGATCGTGGCGGCGGCGGTGAGCGCCATCACCAAGGCGTCAGACCGGGACGCGTTGGCGAGCGCGGTCATGGAGGACACCTCGACCATCCGGATCGCGGTGGCCAGCAGCACCCCGGCGAGCGCCGCGAGCGGGATGTGCGCGACGAGCGGGGTGGCGACCAGCATGATCAGCGCGAGTACGGCCGCGTGCGTGAGCGCGGCCAGCCGGGACCGCGCGCCGGAGCGCACGTTGACCGCGGTGCGGGCGATCGCCGCGGTCGCGGGGACGCCGCCGAAGAGCGGGGTGGCCAGGTTGGCGATGCCCTGGCCGAAGAGTTCGCGGTCGGGATCGTGGCGTCGGCCTTGCGCCATGCTGTCGGCGACCGTGGCGGACAGCAGGCTTTCGAGCGCGGCGAGCGCGGCCACCGCGATGGCGGAGGTGGCCAGGGTCGGCACCGCGGAGAGGTGCAGGAAGTCCAGTGAGGGAGCGGGCAGCGTCGCGGGCAGCTCCCCGATGGTGGCCACGGGGAGTTTGAACAGGACCGCCACGAGCGTCGCCCCGATGACCGCGATGAGGGAGAACGGCACGGTGGGTCGCCACCGGCCGGCGATCAGCATGGTCGCCGCGACCCCGATGGCGAGCAGGATCGACGTCCAGTGGGGGTGCCGGACGAAGTCGACGAACGCCTGCCAGGCGGCCACGGTGCCCCGATCGGAGTGCGCGTCGACGCCGAGCGCGGTCGGCACCTGCTGGAGGAAGATCACCGCGGCGATGCCGGCGGTGAATCCCTCGACCACGGGGACGGGGACGTAGCGGATGAAGCGCCCGGCCCGGGCCACCGCGAGCGCGAGCAAGATGATGCCGGCGAGGAAGCCGACGGTGAGGACTCCGCCTGGGCCGTACTTGGCGACGATCGGCACGAGGATCACCGTCATCGCCCCGGTGGGGCCGGAGACCTGGTAGTCCGAGCCGCCGAAGATGGCCGCGAGGGCGCCGGCGACGATCGCGGTGGTGAGCCCGGCGGCCGCGCCAAGCCCAGAAGCTATGCCGAACCCGAGAGCCAGGGGGAGAGCGACGACCGCGACGATGACGCCGGCGAGGAGGTCACGGCCGGGTCGCCGAAGTGTTGACCAGTCCGCACGTTGTGGCAGGAGCCCACGCAGAGTGGCCAGCCTCACCTAATTTCCTCCGTTGTACGTCTGGGATTCGACGCCACGCAGCGCGTCGAGCAGCTCCACCCGCCCGGCGAGCATCTCGGTGAGGATGCGTCGTGCCGCCCGCATGAGGTCGGCGACGTCTGGACCGGCCAGCGAGTACGTGACGCCGGAGCCGTCGCGTGTGGAGACGACGATCCCGGCCCGACGGAGCACCGCGAGCTGCTGGGACAGGCTGGACGGCTCCACGTCGATCTCGTCGAGGAGTTCGCGGACCGGTTTGGGTCCGTCGCCGAGCAGCTCAAGCACGCGGATCCGCACGGGGTGCCCGAGCATCCGGAAGAACTCAGCTTTCGCCTTGTATAGCGGGAGGAGTATGTCGTCAATTGAACAATTCGTTAAATTTCTATCTATTGGCACCCTTTACGGGGGTGATGCACGCCACCGCGAAGGGTTAGGATGCGGGAACTGAGACGTACGCCTCAGGTAGGCCGAGGACATGCCAAGGGT
>Ga0079224_100001705_pt1 | contig 25785 bp, 28 predicted proteins | sample Stecom2015_FD_80414 | JGI IMG/M metagenome (GOLD analysis project Ga0079224, IMG submission 80414) | Agricultural soil microbial communities from Utah to study Nitrogen management - Steer compost 2015 | ecosystem: Environmental > Terrestrial > Soil > Agricultural land | place: USA: Utah... | reverse complement strand
TAAGGCGGGCTCGTCGGGGCAGGCCCCGACCAGGTTTCACCTCCACACACTTTCCAAATTTCAGAGTTTCTTTATTTATCAGTGCGGGTGATTCGAATCTATTCACCCCGCTTGTCCCGACGACTATGAGAGTCGGGAACTCGCCCGCCTTGACTGCTGTTCACGCTGCCCTCTACCTATTCGTCGTAATATCCGGCAATTCGTACCACGGCGCTGGCGCCGGAGTTGATGGCGGCCGGTCGCGAAGCTCTCGTCTGACCCTGGCATGTGTTGAAAGAATGGACGGAGGCCGGCCAAACTGTTTTGCGTAGGTCCGGTAGTCAGTAACATAACGCTTCTCGAAATCCCGCGCACACTGTCCACTGTTATCAGTAGACAGATGACCAATCCGACTCAGATTCCTGGAGTTGCGATAGTGCTTTCGGTAAAACTCCGAATAGTGTGCAAGGTTGGGGACGATATAGCTAAGGTGACCCAACTCATGACTGAGCATCAACAACGCACGTTCCGAAATCCAAAGATCAACGGCCACGCTATGCGTCCAGCTCCGAAGTCGGTGCATCGCGGTCGATGCCAGTGTTCGACAAAATACTCGCAGCGGCAAACGGCACGCGTGAGGATTGTTTCGGTATCAGTCGCACATAAATATCCGTAGGCCTTCCCCTTCGATCCCTGAGATCATTCATCTCATAGTACAGACCTGGCGATATTACTTTCAATCGATCCAGCAGATCGCGTGTGAGTTCATGGTATATCACGACCCGTTTCAACTCAGCGATCCTCGACTTCAGTCTTTGCTTTTCGTATAGGCTTAATCCTTTTGAAGTGGCGAGTTGTTGTCTCAATATTGGCAGTGAATCCTGGGCATGTCGTAACCGGGATTCGTGACCGTTCCTGAACTTTCCGTGCGAGTGAATCGATACTGACAACAACGCCACACAAAAGAGCACTCTGAGGCTGGCATTCATCATCTCGTAACGGGGGATCACGTTGTGCGATATTATCGCCACACCATTGCCAAAATTCATGCCGTCACAATGATCAATGGTGCCCGGTGCACATTTGCAACTACGTATTCTTACGCCAGTGGTGAAACTCAGACGTTGCGCGGCGAAACAATGCTACATGCGACGTGACAGCCTACGCGGCGCAAACGACGTTTGGTTAAACAAGTGTCCTTTTGCGCACGCGCGCCATTCGATTTTGTACACCTTTGTTTCCTTTACATTGTATCGATAGGCTGTCACAGACCCCTCTGCATTCACCGTGCCGGTCCGTTATGCCTTCTCGCTCGTTAATATTGATTCAAAAAATTCTATTTTTACTAAGCGCCAGTCCGGCCAGGGTTATGAAGGGAGTGATACGCGACTGCCAGCACGCTCCGGATCCAGTCTTAATTGCGTTAGCATGAATAATCATACGGTTACGTTTAGCAACGGACAACAGGTGCTGGCACTCGGACAGGGGACTTACATGATGGGACGATCGTGGTTGAAACGAAGACAAGAGATCAAAGCGCTCCGTGCCGGAATAGATCTGGGGATGACCGCTATTGATACTGCTGAACGATATAAGAATGAAAGGTTAGTGGGCCAGGCAATTCGCGGCCTGCGGGATAAGGTCTTTCTGGTCACCAAAGTACAACCCTTTAATGCCAAGCATAGCAATGACGTAATTGCCGCCTGTGAGAGGTCGCTTAGCAAACTCGGAACTGACTTTATCGACTTATACCTGCTCCACTGGACAGGCTCATTGTCCTCCTATGATGAGACGGTCGCCGCCATGACGTTGTTATGTGAGCAAGGCAAGGTAAGGATGTGGGGCGTCAGCAATATGGATGTACCGAAGATGGAGCGCTTTTTCTCCATAATCAACGGTGATGCTTGCGCAGCCAATCAGGTTCGCTACCATGTCGCAGCTCGTGATATCGAGCGAGATCTGATCCCCTGGTGTAAGGAACACTGCATCGTGGTGATGGCCTACTCACCAATGGGCGAGGGGAAACTGGTTCAAGATCCGACGCTGTCGGCAATAGGAAGGAAATACAACCCCACGGCGGCACAGGTGGCGCTGGCATGGTCTGTTCGTAATACAAATATTCTTTCTATACCTAAGGCGAGTTCACCATCGCATGTGTTGGAGAATTTCAAGAGCCTTTCTATTCCCCTGACTGAGGAGGATATCAGCGAAATCGATCGGGTGTATCCACCTCCGGCAGGCAATATACCCGCTGCAACGTAGGTCAGCGGCCACACAACCCCCTTTTGGCTTTGAAATCCTACATTTTTTTCATTCTTGCCTTTGGATGCGTACCTACGATCCCATATGCCCACAATAGCAGAGAAGCTGTAACGCTTTACTCACGTGTGGCAGTATGCCAATAATTCCTGGCGTCTGATTGCCCGTCAAGCCACGATCATCAAAGTGGAGTGAGGCGAATAGTGGCATCTTTTGTATTTTTGGAGGCTACTATCACAGCATGAGGCTAAAACACTTTAATCTGGTTCTTGGCTCGCAGATTTTCAAGGCGTGCGCGGACGAGGCGCGACTCCGAATTCTGAACCTCATATTCGAGAACGGCGAGATGTGCATATCCGACCTGGAGCGCATCCTTGAGTTTACCCAGGCCAAGACGTCGCGACACATAATCTACCTGAAAAATTCCGGCATGCTTACCCATCGTCGGTACAATAACTGGATTTTTTACCAGATTAAAGATGAAGTGTACGAAATCGTAAATCAAATCCTTCAGTTCGTTCGAAGAGACCAACAACTGCAACGCGACATCAGCCTTTACAAGACTTTATATTCAAACCGCGAACTCTCCATTAACAAGGTCGAGCGCGAGGAGTGGCAGAACAGGGTTGCTCGTCAACCGGGATAGATAGACTGTAGTGGAGTATGAAATACAAGGCGATTTTTTTTGACCTCGACCACACACTCTGGGATTACGAGACCAACTCGCGCGAGACGCTAACAGAGATGTATGAACATCACGGACTCGCGAACAAAGGTGTGCCCGACGCAGCCTCCTTCGCGAATGTGTTCCGGCAAGTTAACGATCAGTTGTGGTATCAATTCGATCGTGGACTGATCACGAGCGAGACGATACGGCGCGAGCGGTTCATCACAGTGCTACGCGCTTTTGGAATCGACGACACCGAACTTGCCTCGGAGTTGTCGGACGATTACATCCATGCATGTCCCCGCCGCTGTAACCTGATGCCGTACGCTCTCGACACGCTGCAATACCTGTCAGGTCGTTATTCGCTAACGGTCATCACCAACGGTTTCGACGAAATCCAGAAAATGAAGCTGGAGTCAGGAAACCTTGCCAGCTTTTTCAACCATGTTGTCACTTCGCAAAAAGCCGGACATCGCAAACCGGCGAAGGAAATTTTTGAGTATGCCCTTCGCTCTAACGCGGTGCAACCTCAGGAAGCCCTCATGGTCGGGGATAACCTGATCACTGACATCGGTGGTGCCTGCAATGCTTCCATCGACACTGCATTCTTCAATCCGGAACGTATGCTTCATGATACGCCCGTAAACTACGAAATTGCCAGCCTGAAAGAGTTATGCGACTTGTTGTAGGGAGTTAATCAGTCGTCTTCGTTGTATTGCTCATTCGGCCTGAACTCCCACATGTCGTCAAACCGGCTTGAGCCGCTTTGCCCGGTGCCTAAGAATGCCCGGTCGTTGATGGAGAAGGCAACGGCGAGACTTCGGCTTGAACCTTCAAACGAAGTCTTTTGAGTCCAGATTTGCGTGCCTGGATCATATTCCCAAACGGTGTTGTCCACAGAGCCGCCGGACGGAACGCCAGTCGCTATGTATGCTTTTTCATTAATAGTGAAGGCAACCGCATTGTAGCGCTGTACTGCCGAAGTGAATTCATCGTAATATTCTTCGCTGCTGTCGGGCGTCCGTTTGGTCCAGCTTCTTCCTTCCGGATCGAATTCCCAGAAGTCGATATTGTAAAGGCCGTTGTTCCTTCCACCGCATATGTAACCTTTTCCCTGTAGTACGAATGCGAGCGCTTCCTCGCGCTTTTGGCCGGGGTAACTTGCAATTTCCGTCCACCTGTCTTCGCTCGGTTCGTACTCCCAGAAGTCGTTATAATTATTTGCGCCATCATTGCCGGTACCGACGTAGCATCTCTCGCCGATGCAAAAGCCTACGGCATTGTAGCGGGCAGTGCCGCCGAAGTCGCTAAGTTGTGTCCAGGTATCGGTATTGGGATCGTACTCCCAGAAGTCGCCAAGTTCTTCCGTAACCAGATTGCGATTATATCCTAACCCGACGTATCCTTTTCCTCCTGCACTGAAGCTGACGGCTCGTTCACGACCAATGCCAGGGAAACTGGCCTTTGTTTGCCAAAATCCCAGTTCAGGGTCATACTCATACAGGTCGGTGAAGTAATCTGTTCCGTTGTATCCTAATCCCACATAAGCCTTGTTTCCAATGGTAAAGACGATAGCGCTGGCGCGCCTTGCCCCCTTAAAGGGAGTTGTGAGTATCCAATTTCCCATGGTTGACTCTGATTCAGGGTCTTCATTGCAGGCGGTCATACACATCATCACTGCTATCAGAAGCACATAACCTGACAACCTCATCTTTGTATAGTTCATATTTTGATTTTGAGTTTAGTCTTTCACGCGCACGTAATACAACATCAGCTTCATAGGACGTTCGCTCATTTGATCACCCACATACAGTCGGTGCACTGAAGAGCGGAGAAATTCATCCTCGGATGTGAACAGCACAGCATTTTGATTGAACTCCGGTTGTGCCAGTTGGTAGTTGACGAAATCCAGGATGCTCAACGGATAACGCGTATCCCTGCCCAGATAGACGTCCTCCTCCAGGCGTACCCGTACTTGACTATCGGATATACTGATGACTTCGTTCTGTCCGTTAACGACATACATGGCGAGAACTTCGGGAGCAGGCGTGTTGCCTTTGCCAGATCGTGGTACAGGCGAGAACTGCAATACAGCTTCCAGAATATGGAGGCCGGGATTGTCGATCAAAATATCTCTGAGATAAGGTATCTCAACACGTATTCCCAAACCGCATCCACCCTGGTAATACGCCTTGTGGTCCGTAAAAACAGATCGTATGCTTCTCTGACTTGAAAGCGGGGCAAGACTTGTGCTACTCCGATCTGCCGTGATGTGGTTGAAGCGAATGTTACTGCTGGTGTTGAGCCTAAAATGTCTCTCTTCAACAGGCAGTGATGACCGGTCGTGATAATAGATGCGAACCTCGGCGTCAGTCTTGAATCCAAGTACGGCTCCGTTCGCGTCCGCCCCGGGGCTTACGGCGAGACCTCGGAGATATTTAAGAAAATCCTGGGAAGAACTGATTTCTGTAGCCGATTTTTCAGCCAGCTTATAGATGTTGAGTCCGAAGTCATCCGAAAGTGGGATTTCGATGCTATCGCCAAGGGTGGGCCGGGGTTCAAATGTGATCGATCCTAACGCTTCCGGGTCGTAATCGAAGGATGACGTGTTGTACAAACTGCCTTCGATCAGCTTAATTTCTTCGACTACTTCGTGGACGACCAGGGTTGTCGAAGAAAGCGTATCGTAATAGGAGTAGTCGTCATATCTCAACAGGAGCGTTGCGCGTGAGTAGCTTGCATTGGTCAGGGTGGGAACATCGCCCGGGGTAATCTGGAAGAACGGCATTGCTGTGATAATTCCAAGTTCTTCGTCAATATGGCGACCAGCGAGCAGCCGCGCGGGATTGCTTGTGATCATACTGTCTAACGCAACAGTAGATACGCGAAGCGTCAACGTATCAAAGGAATCAATGTAAAGACTTCCGCTCTGAAAAAAATCCGATCCGATCCCCGAGGGTTCGTTATTGCAGGAATTCGTCGCAAGAAGTAACATGAAACAAAAGAAAGGCCCGCCTGTCTTCATCATTCTTGTCCCGGGTAAATAAAGTGCACCGGAATCAGGCGTTCAAAAAATGTCGACCAACACCGTCGATTTACCATCCAATTCCGCATGATCGCCTGCCAATTGTTTAATGTATCCGAGGGCACGCTGAGAGACGGTAATGTGCCGTACGAAGGTATTTGTAGTTTGTTGATCGCCAAGGAATGGCGGCTCGTATAGATATTTTTCTGATGCGCTGCGCGACCTCTACCTTTTCGGGTATTTCTGGATGCGTTATGAACTATTCTTTGGGGACACCCGTTGTGCTGATCCTGGTCTTGTCGAGTCTGTTGTCGCGGGCCCAAACGATTTCCAATTCTCCTTATTCGCTTTACGGCGTGGGAACACTTCAGGGTAAGTCGACCGCATTGAATCGTTCGCTAAGTGCGACGGGTATAGCAGTTCGTGATCCACTCAACCTTAACACTGTGAACCCCGCTTCGAACACGTCCATTGAGTATCCAACGCAGATTTTTGAGGCAGGCTTCTTCGTTGAAGCCGGTGATTACTACACGGAAGAGGCGTCGACTACGTATGGCTCCGGCAACGTGACCTCTCTGAATGCATGGTTCAGGTTCTCCAGGCGTTGGGCTGGAACGGTAGGTATTGCTCCCTTTAGCAATATGGACTACACGATTTCTTCGCGAAGAAGGATCGGAACAGATGGAGGCTCATCGGTCACGTATTGGGGCAACGGGGGATTGTCGCAATTCTATTTCGGAAATGGATTCCAGGTCACGAAAAATTTGTCTGTAGGCGTCACGGGGAGTTTCATTTTCGGTTCGCTGAACAAGAACGAAGAAGTGACGTCTGGGTTGGGTACGGGAATCATATTGACCGACAGAACATACATCAATGCCGTCAACCTCGACTTTGGTGCGCAGTATACGTTCTTTTTCAAAGAGAACACGAAGCTCACTGTCGGCATCATCTATGACGACCACCTGAGGCTCAATACTTCATCCAAACGGTACGCCCTCCGGGAAACAGATACCATCTACTCGAAATCTAATTCTATCGATGATTATACATTGCCTTCCCGTTATGGCGCCGGACTCGCATTCGCAACGCCCCGTTCACTTCTCGCCACCGACATCACCTTTGCTGAATGGTCTTCAGCAAGGGTGGATGATGATACAAGGCTGCGCGATACCTTTGGGTTCTCCATGGGATATCGGTACAAGGGTGATCCTGACGCGGACACTTACTGGGGAACGATTCAGCTAAGTACCGGTATTTACTATCGTGAAAACTACCTGGTATTGGAAAACCAGGCTTTTGCCGACTGGGGATGGTCCGCCGCCATTGGTTTTCCGGTGAGTGGAAACCTCGGCACAGTTAACCTTTCTTACAATCACAACCAAACGGGCACGCTCAACAATGGGCTGATGCGATATCGGAATCATGTGTTTTCGATCGACGTCACGTTCCGCGATCTATGGGGGATGAGAAGAAGGTATGATTAGCTATCCACCCGGATTTCTCGGCATAGTGACGATTGTCGATGGGTAGGCGGAGGATGTAGATGCTATCGTGTTTTACTGTGTGCTCATCTTTCGTTTTCGGATCATGCGACCGTCAACGAAAAGAGCATATATGTAGTCTCCTCCGGCTGGCCATCCCTGTTCCTTTATTTCAAGTTTCCCAGTTGAGGAAGGCAGCCGGTAACATGTTATCGGAATGCCCGCTGGGTTGTACACAATGATCCAGGCCTCTTTCGCACCAATTGCGCTGTAGGGAATGGTTGTTCCCTCGGAATCCTTAAAAGGATTAGGAAAGTTTTCTCCCAGATATAGCCTTCGGTTTTTGTCGTAATCTTTCCAGGGCTCAGTTCGTGTGACGTGTATAGTGTCGGGATAAAACGGCTGAGCAAGCAATACACCCGATGCGAGGATTAAGCACGGGAGGAGGCAGATTCGTATGGTCATCGTCCGGTCACCAGGCTTCTCGTTTCTTCAATTTTTCTTCCCTCGAGCACATTTCGGGCAAAGATCTCCCGATAGGAATCGCCGATGGGTATATATTTGTCCTTGATCAGCACCTTGCCTTTTCTTATGGCGATGATTTTGTCAATGGCGATGATGAAAGACTTGTGAATTCTGAGGAAGTTGTCCGGAAGCAAAGTCTCAATAGCCTTGATGGATGTGATCGTAAGTATAGGATTACCGGAAGTCGTATGAATCTTCACGTAGTCCTTGTAACCTTCGATGTAGTAGACCTCATCAAGCGATACTTTTATGATACTATGTTCTGAACGGACGAAAATGAAATCATTCTTTCGGTTTTGTATCCTGATTCTGTCGATCGCCTTGTTGATGGCGGTAGCAAACCGACTGAACGATACTGGCTTTATCAGATAGTCAATCGCATCAACTTCGAATCCCTGTGCGGCGTATTGATCATAGGCGGTAATAAAGATCACCTTTGGTGGATGAGGAATTCTCTTATAAAGTTCAATACCATGCATTTCAGGCATGTTGATGTCAAGGAACAGAAGGTCGACATCAGTGTTTCTCAGCGTATCCAGTGCATGGAATGGGTTGGAGTGTGTGCCTACCAGTTGTAACTCCGGAATTTTGCAGATGTACGATGTCAGCAGATCGATGGCCAGCGGCTCATCGTCCACGGCAAGACATTTTATGTTCATTCTGTGAAAAGAATTTACTCACCAAATCCTGGCATACAGGATTCCGTCTTTAGACATACAACAGCTGTCAGGGATTAAACCACTACGGCTTGCGCGAAAAATTTAATCGATAAAAGAGACCGGCTTCCCAACTCATCCAAATGTCTTGTACGGGGTAAGGCGGAAGAGTACTGATGGCGATACCGCGGGTTTGGACAACTTGCTTGGACGGGCCGGGCTGTTGAACCGGCAGTTGGGGATTGAAAGGTTGAAGCGCAGTGCCTCCCTGGTAGGCGTAGACCACCTGGCCGGTGTTGCTGTAGCTTGTAGTGAGATGGTTCAGCAACAGGCCCGCACGGAGGCCAAATTTTCCGGAAGAGTATTCCAGCATGAACCGCATTTGATGGTGTCTGACCGATACATCTACATCACGGTTCACGGCCATGCCTGCTGGTGCGGGAACGGCCTGCGTCTCGGAGTACTGCATCGATGAAAAGGTGTAGCTTGGCGTGAATGAAAAGTTGCCCATGACCGGGAAGGTCGTTCCCAAGCCGAAAGCCTGGCGTGGCTTCATGTTGCTTAGCCAGGTGTTTTGAAGCACGGCAAACATGGAACCCAGGCCAGCTTGCAGTTCTATGCCCGCCGAATAATCGTTAACGACCGGTCCGATAGAAGCGAACCATCGCGAACGAGGCTGATTGGTCTTGAAATTAAGCAGCGCACTTCTGGGAATGTAATCAACAACCGGAAAGTTTGGCGTCGTTGAAAAATACGAGAAGTACTTCTGTACCAACTGATCAGCATCAACTGCTGAAAAATTCCTGTAGTTGCGTTCAGGATCATGTGTTACTGCCGGAAACTCTTCGACAACGGCCGGAACAGCTTCAGACAGATCCATCGTTACTGATTCTTTCGGCGGGCGAACAGGTTGCGTTACCGTGTCATGCCCTTTCGCATTTTTGATGACAACATAGCGCCCTTGCTTTACGAAGTCCAGCTGTGCCTGCTTCCCGACCAACTGAAATAATTCGTCCAGGGGAATGTTCTGCACGGAAACGCTGATGCGAACCCGCGTGTCTATCCGGTTCGTACTGTAAATGAAATTCAGCCCGGTGATGTCGGTGACCTGCCGAGTGAACTCGCGAATGTCAATGTTTGAGCAGGAAAATGTAATGCGGTCTGATGTTCTGGATTGACTCTGTGAAGAAGAAGGAAATAGCAGCATCACGACAATGATGCTAATGACAACCTTCGCCTTCCAGGGTAAATACAGAATCATCCCGACTGACCGATAGATTCAGGGTTTCGGCAATCAAATTTAGGATATTTTGGGCAGAATCGTCCTCAAATCTTGCGGTCAGGCGGCATGCATAAATGGATTCATTTCGTACGTTGATGGAGCAGGAATAAGTCTTTTCAATGTGACGGATGACCTCCGATAACCGGGTTTCATCGAAGACAAGCTTACCCGTTGCGTAGGCCCAGAGGTTGGGGTCGGCAGTGGATGTCACTGTAAACAGATTGTCCTTTCCGGAAATATGCGCCGTGTATCCCCCAGTTAGCGTTACGCTGTCAGTTGCGTTGTATACCTTCACGGACCCTTCATTAACCGATACCGTCAGTGAGTCGCCTTTCATCAATACATTAAAAGATGTTCCCGTAACGCGGATGTCAGCCTGGGGGGCGTGAACGATAAAAGGTCGGGTGGGGTCAGAGGCCACGCTGAAAAAGGCCTCTCCGCCTTCAAGTCGGATCAGTCGATTGTCTTTCGGAAACTGTTCAGGATATACAAGTGCGCTGTTATGGTAAAGTGTTACCTCGGAACCATCGGGCAGGGAGACCTTCCTGATCGAGGAACCCGATTGCAGTGCGATTTCGTTAGTCACGCTTGGCACGTCACGGTTCAGGTACAGGTACAAGATGACACTACAGGTCAGCACAAGCAGTATGCTTGCGGCGATGGCAAACACAAATGACTTTGGCTTTGCACTTTCCGAATGCGTCCGGACAGAAGTCATACGTGTCTGCAGTGCAGCCCAGGCCGACGCTGTATCGACGGGACGCGACGACTTTGTTGGGTGCGTTGCATCCCACACCGCCTTTATCTCAAGATAGTGGCGCCTGTTATCGTGGGCTTGTAGCCACGCATCTATCCTGAGCGCATCTTCCGGCGATGCCTCGCCCGCAAGGTACCTGTATATCAGGTCGTCGGTTATTTCGGCATCATTTTTCATTTGACTGGTGCCCGTAAATCTCACGAATATTTTTTAGCTCGGCCCGCAGAAATTTCAGGGCTTTGCTGATCTGATTTTCCACGGTGTTAACTGAAATATTCAACCGTTGTGCAATTTCAGAATATCTCAATTCCTCATACCTGCTCATCATGAAAACTGTTCGGCATTGCAAGGGTAGACGATTGATAGCCGCTTTTACCATCTCATCCACTTCGTCGGGAAACACTTCTGGCTGTTGTACCGGTGGCGTTTGCGACTTTTCCTGGTCATGGTGCTTGATGCGGATTGTCCGGTGTGCCAGCTGATTGATGCATCGATGATATACCGACTTGAACAGATAGGCTTTCAGTTTATCGTCAGCATCAAACCGCTTGCCCTGTTCCCAAAGTTTCAAAAAAATAGATTGAACCACATCCTCCCCCTCATCAGCGTCTTTCAGGATGGTAAATGCATAGTTGCACAAACCCTCATAATACCGCTTGAATACATTATGAAAGGTATGTTCGTCCCCCAGTGCGATACCGTCGACCTCTGCCTGATCAGGAGTCCATTCCGTCATGTACTTGTAATATCCCGGATATTGTCAGGTCGTGTAGCGATTTTTTTGTCTATGAAACAGCTCTGAACCAATTTACCACTATTCACGTGGGGAAAATTAGCAATCCTGTGTTATTGCACACGGATTTTCCCCATCCCCCAAGTATCGTTATCTTCACGGCAAAACATTATTAACCAATCGAATACACCATGCCTAAAGGATTCTTCAAGGTGCCAGTCCCCAGAAATGAGCCGGTACTTTCTTACACTCCGGGATCGCCCGAGCGCGAGAAACTCAAACAGGCCATCAAGGAGGCCCGGTCGACGGTTGCCGAGATCCCGATGTTCATCGGAGGAAAAGAAGTGAAGGGGCAACGAAAAATTGCCATCCGGCCACCGCATGATCATCAGCATACGCTGGGATATTTTTTCGAGGGAGACGTTGAGCACGTTGCCGAGGCGATCAAGGCTGCACTTAATGCGCGTGCAGAATGGGCGAGCCTGAGCTGGGAACAACGTGCGTCAGTATTCCTAAAGGCCGCAGAATTGCTAGCGGGTCCCTGGCGTTACAAGATCAACGCGGCTACGATGCTTGGCCAATCCAAGAATGTCTACCAGGCGGAAATTGACTCGGCATGTGAACTCATCGACTTCCTCCGCTTCAATACGTACTACATGGCGGAGATTTATTCAGACCAACCTGAGTCGGCATCGGGCGTATGGAATAGAACAGAATACCGTCCCCTCGAAGGCTTTACGTTTGCTTTGACACCATTCAACTTTACAGCAATAGCCGGCAACTTGCCGACATCCATGGCGATGATGGGCAACACGGTCGTCTGGAAACCCGCCTACACTCAAATCTATGCTGCCCATGTGATCATGCAGGTGCTGCGTGAAGCAGGCTTGCCCGATGGCGTGATCAACCTGATCTACGTGGATGGACCTTTGACGGGTGATGTGATTTTCAATCATGCCGACTTTGCAGGAATTCATTTTACCGGCAGCACCGCCGTGTTCCGTAGTATCTGGAAGACCATCGGCAATAACATTGCCCAGTATCGTTCCTATCCGCGCATTGTCGGTGAAACCGGAGGAAAAGATTTCGTCATGGTGCACCGCAGCGCTGACGCGCGGGAAGTAGCCACCGCACTGGCGAGAGGAGCGTTTGAGTACCAGGGGCAAAAGTGTTCAGCTGCCTCGCGCGCATACATTCCATCCAACCTGTGGGAAGAAGTTCAGGAGCGGTTGGTATCTGATATTAAGAGTTTCCGAATGGGTGGCGTTGAGGACTTGGGAAACTTCATCAACGCCGTGATAGACGAACGTGCGTTTAACAAAATAACAGGATACATCGAGCAGGCAAGAAAGAATCCGAAGAACAAGATTATTGTCGGCGGTGGATCGGATAAGTCGAAGGGATATTTCGTCGAACCTACGGTCATCCTTACAGAAGATCCTTCATCAGTCACGATGTGCGAGGAAATCTTCGGTCCGGTTCTCACTGTCTACGTTTACCCCGAGGATCAATATGAAGAAACTCTCGCGCTCGTTGATCGCACATCACCCTATGCGCTGACGGGTTCCATTATGGCAAGAGATCGTTATGCTATCGACCTGGCAACACGGCGTCTCGTTAATGCCGCGGGCAATTTTTACATCAATGATAAGCCTACCGGCGCAATAGTGGGTCAGCAGCCCTTCGGCGGTGCAAGGGCTTCCGGCACCAACGACAAGGCGGGTGCCCGAATGAACCTGTTGCGGTGGGTATCGGCCCGGGTCATCAAGGAAACGTTTGTCCCGCCCACCGACTATCGTTATCCGTTCCTTGAAGAAGCGTAGCGGTACAGCGCGGTGAGCACGTCCATCGTGGAGGGTTGCAAAATGTAGATAGCGAGCGCCACGCAAAACGTTGCGGCGACGAGGGTAGTGAGAACCATCCGTCGACGTGAGAAGTGCAATTTGAGAAAAGCGATGTCCGCACCCAGGATGGTTGCCTTTGCAACGGATAGCACGACCGGCGCGAGCATGAGATATCCGAACCCGAAAGAAGCAAGAGCCATCGCCGATTGCGGAAGAATCGGCAGATACGTGACAATCATGAATAACATATAGCCCGAGGTCGTAACCCTCAGGATGAAGAGCGCCATTCTCGCGTTGCTATGCCGAGGTTCCGGAATACACATTGCGCTTGCGTTGACTATCGCGAGCAAATAAAATCCTTTGTGGTACCACGATTGCAATGCGATGTCGAGGAAGATGTCGTCATTCGCGAGGATGCCCGTAAGGGGATAAGCTATTGCCGCGGTCAGGCGCACGCCAATATAGACATAGGGTTGCCACTCTGGTTTTCGAATGAGAAGCGACCGAATCCACTGTGCTGAAAGGAGCGGAACTATGATCACCAAACCTATTAGCAGCAAATTGCTCCAGTGCGGGTGGGTGAGGCCAACCATCACGATAGTAGCAAGTGGCAGAACAACATTCCGTCTCCACAGCAATTGCGATCGGGGGCCTCGCATGATCATCGCGGCGTGGACGAATGTTGGCGCCAGGCAGGCTATAACGTACCAAAGTCGTCGTTCGCCCATCACGGAATATTGAATCGACTCGGGAATGTTTTCACACCCCGCCCTGCTGTACACCAGGAGTGCAAGCGTGTAAGTCCAGATTGTAAAAAGCGCGTATGATCGGTCCAGCTTTCGCTTGCGAAAGAGATAGCGAAGAGAGTAACCGGCGTGTGTCAACCAGATGATGGCCAACACGATGCCCGTGACGATCCATTCGACATACAGCCGGGCAGGCAGTTGGTCCATGATGAGACCAACCGCCTCCCAGTTGATGTAAAACAGAATGGCCGCGGGCAGGAGGGTAATGACCAGAGGCCACCAGGATGATCGTGCGTTCGACATGTGTTATGCTTCGGCTTCTTTGTACCAGGTTATCTTTCGTGAGAAGTACATTAGTGCGGCAACCACAAGGAACAGGCCAATGCTGCCGGTGAGGAGCGCAAAATCCTGTTGCATTATGATGACGAAGATGAAGGCATAGAATAGTGTAAGCATAAGACTAAAAAAGATTGTATTCGATGAGTCGGGCAGGAATGTTCGGGCGTACCATGCCACAAGCAACACGGTGGCGATCGTGGCGATCCAGTAAGCGACATTGAAACCCAGGTGCTCCGAGATGCTTAGCAGCAGCGTGTAGTAGATAATAAGCGCTACACCAATTAAAGCGTACTGGAAAGGATGAATCCTTACCTTTCGGATGATTTCAACCATGAAGAGCGACACGAACGTAAGCAGGATGATGAGTATTGCATACTTGGCGGCACGAGTGCTCTTCTGGTATTGATCGACAGGCACCAGAAGGTTTACGCCAAACCTGGATCCTTCAAGCGTCGTTTGCGTTCCGGTCCACTGCTGAGGGAAAGGTCTGTTGTAATGGAGAATACTCCATGATGCCGCGAAGTCCTTCTCCGTTACCGTCCGCGTTTCAGGCAGGAATTTTCCATCAAAGCTCGGATTACCCCAGGTGCCCGTCAGGCTTACCTTGGTCTCTTTTCCCGCGGGGACAAACTCGAGCGATTGACTTCCTTTGAAGTCAATGGTGAGTGCGACATCCGGCTGGAAGTCGGCCGCGGAAGACCAACGGGTCTTTAAAACAATACCCGGCATTGCAGAATATTCATTGACGTCGGACCTTTTGTAAATGTCAGCGATCTGTTCGGTTTCCAGTTTTGATCCGCCGACAGTGATGACCGGGGTTCCACTTATGCCCCTGAGGTCGTTCAGGCCGACAACATAGCGTGCGTTGGCCCATTGTACATTTTCCGGAGACACACCCAGTCCATCAAAATCCGGTGCTTTGAATGTTGCCTGGGTTGAGACTGTTGATCGGTAAACCACTGCATCGAAGATGCCTCTGCTCAGCACTTCAGGCTCCACTTCGCCCGTAATCGTGAGTTGGTCCGGCAGGAAGTAAGCGTTTTCGGTACGCTGAACGGTATATTCGTTGCCCGACGCATTTACTCGTGTTTCCGATACGATGTAGGGGATGACAAGAATGGGCCCCACGAGTGTCTGTCTTCCGGCCCATTTTTGGCTGATTTCTGCGACGACGCTCTCTGCGCGATGCTGGCGCTCGTCGATCAGTGAGAAGATCCACACGGTGGGGATCAAGAGTACGAGTGTGAGAAGGCCAACGAACAGCAGCTTCAGTGTTACGTTCGTCCCGTACGACAATTTGAACCTAAAGGGTGTAAGAATCGGAGGTGTTTCCATGGCGCATTAAGAATTAGTTATCGATTATCTTCACTTTCATTGTTCTCTTTTTGAAAGTACTTTGTGTTTCAAAGTTCAAACTCAAAAAAATTAGAGTCGTTGTTTTCGCACGACGGCTTCCAGCGCATCAAGGTGTTTTTTGAATGCCTGGCGTCCTTTGTCGGTGATCTTGTATTTCGTGTTTGGTTTTCGGTCGATGAATGATTTATTGATTGAAATATATTTTTCCCGTTCCAGCGCCTTGATGTGAGAGGCGAGGTTTCCATCGGTGACACCGAGTAGTTCTTTCAGCGAGTTGAAGTCGTACGATTGGTTTGAAACCAGTACCGACATGATCTGAAGTCGCACGCGGTGTTCCAATACTTTATCGAGTTGATCGAACGGGTTTTTCACTTGTCGTAGCGATAATACATCACGGCTCCGTATATAATATGGAGAACTCCGAATCCCAGGGTCCAGAAGAGCAGTCCGTATCCGGCGAGGTAAGCCGCGATCAGGCCGAGCACGATTTCACTGTAGCCCAAGTACCGGACTTCGTCATACAAATTTGCGCTCGCGTTGATGAGGGCCAGACCGTAGAAGATAAGGCATGCTGGTGCGGCGATGCCATAGTGGCCGCTCTGGAGAAGGATTAGAATGAACAGTCCGCCGGTGATGAGGGGGATGGCAAGGTTAATGACCAGCGTTTTGGTGGTGACGTTCCACAGATTCATGCCGTGTTTTTTGGCTTTGCGCTGGCTGAGCCAGAGGCCGGTTCCCAGCGAGGCCACGAGGACGCAGGCGGCGGTGATGACCAGCCAGGTGAGGGCACTTTTTGCCTGCAGCGTTTCGATGCGGTAGGAGAAAGGGGACCGGGGGTAGTAGACGAGCTGCCAGGCGACCACGGCGCCGGCGATGGCATAGACGCCTGCCAGAATTCCCGATAAACCGCTGAGGGAAATGAATTTTACGGATCGCTCCATCATGGTCCTGATGGAGGCGATATCCTTCTCATATTCCGGGGTTTCCTTCATTTTGAAAGTACTTTGAGTTACAAAGTTAACAAAGTATACGGCACCTGCAAGTAGTCGGGTTCATGGGGGTGAACGGGTGTAAGGTTTTAGGTGTTTACGTACGGGTTCGTCTTTGAAATTTGGGACGTTGGTCGCGAAGGGACCTGTGTCGTAGATTCCTTACCGCAAAGGCGCCAGGGCGCAAAGGTTCGCAAAGGGTAACGCCGCGCGCGGGCCCCTTTGAGGGTCAGGGGCGTGCGGCGGGGAAACGTGAAAGAACGGTGGAATGCTGCTCAGGAATGGCATTTTTTAGACGTCGCTATAGAAAATCTCCCCTTGAGTCCGTATTATTGCAGTCCGTTTTAGAGACACACTCCTCGGTAGCTCAGTCGGTTAGAGCATCTGACTGTTAATCAGAGGGTCGCTGGTTCGAGCCCAGCCCGAGGAGCTTCAATCTCTTATCCCCCCGGCGATCCGAGTTCATCGGAAACGGTGTGGAAGTTTTCAAACATTTCGAACCGGGACGCTTAAATTGTTTCGTTCACCGGAAGAATCAGGGTCATCTTCTCGTCCGATATATCCACTATCCTTCTATTCTTCCTCTACGGATGTATTCCGCGTAGACGTTAGAGTAGTTATAACTCCTGCACCCTGGGTTGGCTGAAGAGGTCGGAGGCGGTGACGTAGAGTTTTCTTCCTACTCGTGGCGGGGACATGATAAAGAACAACGCGAAAAAAATGTTCAGCAAGAATTATGAACTGATGGCCTGCATCACCCTGGCAACGATTCCGTCGCAGCGCGTATTGCCAAACTCGAATATTTCGGTAGATGCTGAAATGCGGTAAAGAGTTTCCTTGAGCATGGTACGTGCGCGGTGCAGCCGGACTTTAACGTTGGGCTTGGAAATATCAAGGCAACGGGCGATTTCTTCATTTTTCAAACCCTCAACTTCTTTAAGAACGTAGATGACCCGAAACTTTTCCGGCAGGTGATCAATGGCCTTTTCAAGGAGTTGTCGTGTTTCCACCTGGATTGCCTCCTTCTCCGGATTCATTTGGCGGGTATCGGGGAGTTGGATCATCTTGCCAGTGTCAATATCGGCTTCCTGCGATACGAGTGAGCGTACCCGCCTCAACTTTCGAAGTCGCAACAACGCCTCATTTATACCAATACGTATCAGCCAGGTGGAGAATGCCGCCTTCCCCTGAAATTGTACTAATTTGTTGAATGCCTTCAAGTACGTGTCCTGCATCGCGTCTTCTACATCCGCTTCATCGCGAAGATAGCTGCGGATAACACGGTACAACGTCTGGTTGTAGCGCCTGAGGAGAATCTCGAACAGCTCCTTTTCGCCGGAAAGCACGCGCCGCACCACGACTTCATCCTCAAGCCGCGCCGACGACGCCTTTTCCAACGGAAGCACTCCCATGGGATTGTCTTGTTGTTCTCCATTAGATACTCAAATCAAGGGAGAGTTACAAGGATACTGTACCATCTTCCCCTCGCCTGGAATACTCCTGCATCCTGGCGTCTCTGCGGGGAAAAAAGCAAAAAGCAGTATCCTCGTTAACTATTTTGCATCAATTGCATCCAAGACAATACGCAAACAAACTGTAAAACCATGAGCCGCTTCAAAGTCACTATCACGTCTATTCGGTTTATCACTCACGACGTACTTCAAATTCGCACGGAAAAGCCTTCTGATCTAACCTTTACACCGGGTCAGGCTACGGAAATCTTCCTCGATAAGCCGGGGTGGGAGAAGGAGGGAAGGCCGTTTACGTTTACCAGCCTGCCTTCGCACGACTATCTTGAATTCACCATCAAAACGTATCCTTCCCGCAATGGCGTCACCAATGAACTGAGATCGTTGTCGTCCGGCGATACGCTTATTCTCAACGACGTGTTTGGAGCTATCGAATACAAAGGTGAGGGCGTGTTTATCGCAGGAGGCGCAGGCGTTACGCCTTTTATCTGCATCCTTCGCGCTCTCGCCGCGGAAGGGAAGATCGGTGACAACAAGCTCATTTTCGCAAACAAGACCAAAGCGGATATTATCCTTAAAGAAGAATTTGACCGTCTCCTGGGGAGAAATTTCGTGAATATTCTTTCTGAGGAAAATGTCCCAGGCTATGCGCACGGCTTGATCACAGAAGAATTTCTGAAAGACCAGATACCCGACCTGAACAGAATTTTCTACCTCTGCGGTCCTCCACCCATGATGGACGCCCTTGAAGCGCAAATGACAAAACTCCAGGTGGATCCGAAACGGATTGTTAAGGAAGAAACCTGAGGGCCCGCTGGTGCATTTTGCACCTCTGGGGAGTTATTCACCACATACCGTTACCTCAAAGTCGCTACAGACGCAGAGAGACGCCTTCCCAACGTGGTACGCATTTTGGGTCAACAGAGGCTTTGAGTATGGGAAACATATTTCAACGTATTCTGGAAAGGCTGTCCGGTCGGAAGCGGAAGAACGGCAAGTGGAAGGAGTACAACAAGCATGCCGTCCTGATCGCCGAAGGTACGTATAAGAATGACCTGAAAGATGGTAAGTGGAGATACTACTACGAAACTGGCGAGCTCGCCATCGAAGAGCACTACGTAAAGGGTAAACTCCACGGCACCTATACTTCATACTATGAGAATGGTACCATGATGAGCACCGGCCGATACGTCAACGGCGAGCGCGACGGCTACTTCTACGTCTACAACGAGGAAGGGGAACAAATTAAAGTGCTCCAGTTCGTCGAGAACATCCTGGTCGAAGAACGCGCCGCGGAACCAGAGCCTGTAAAGACCTAGTATTCAATGTGTTATTAACTTTGCCTCCCGCTCGATCCTATAAAAAGATAAAAAGGTCTTAATATTTGATTTATTAAGTTTCGAGCGCTACCTTGGGGTCCGATTCAGTAACGCGCACGAAAAATGGATTCCGAAAAAACAGGTGCCGTCGCCGCACGGGATGTACGGGCGGCACAAATCCTCAGAAGCAACGGTCTCGACTATTGCTGCGAGGGTAACAAGTCGCTCGAAGAGGCGTGTGCAGATGCTAACGTTCCGGTCGAGAAAGTGCGTGCGGAACTTGAGGCCCTGCCGCCGAGAAGAACCGATGAAGCGCTTCAGGATTTTTCTGCGATAAAGCCTGATGCGCTGACCCGTTATATCGAAGATGTCCACCACCGCTATACGGAGGAGGCCGTCGAATATATCGGCAACGATCTGATCCGGCTGGTATCAGTTCACGGAAACGAGCACCCGGAATTGCTAGAGATTCAAAAGGTCTTTGGCGATATGCGCGGAAGCCTGGTCGTGCACATGAAGAAGGAAGAGTTTATGCTCTTCCCATATATCCGTAAAATGGTTACCGCGGGCAAGCAGGCTGGCGCGCCAATATTTGGCACCGTCGCCAGTCCGATCGCCGTCATGATGCATGAACACGATGAAGACGCCGAACGGCTGAGGCAACTTTCCACCATGACCAGGGGATACACACTGCCGGATGACGCATGCAGAACGTTTCGGACAACCTATGCCGCGATGAAAGAGCTGGACGAAGATCTGCGCGTTCACATCCACCTGGAAAACAATATCCTGTTTCCAGCCGCGCTTGAACTTGAAAAGGAAATTCGTGAAGAACGCGTGGATTGAAACCGATGAAGACGCGCTCGCGGAAGTGGTCATTGACAAGATCAAGCTTGTTTATGACCCGGAAATTCCGCTGAACGTCTATGACCTGGGACTAATCTATCGGGTCGACATCAACAATTATGATGTCGCGATTACGATGACCCTTACGAATCCGGCGTGTCCTTCAGGCAGTGAAATTGCCGGAGCCGTGAAACGGGTGATCGAAGACATTCCCGGTGTACGGTCTACCACTGTACGCGTAACATTCGATCCACCCTACAGTCCGGAGATGATGTCCGACGCTGCGCGCCTCGAACTAGGACTCTTGTAACAGTGAAACAAATACCCCCTTATGTTTTCAAAAGCTTGTACGTACTCGATTCGCGCCATGATGTTCATTGTAACGCGCACCAGCGATGGTTCAAAGGTGGGCATTAAAGAAATCGCGCAGCACACCGGAACCCCTGAGCCTTTTGTGGCGAAGATTTTACAGGAGCTCTCGAAGCGCGGTATCGTGTCGTCAGTGAAAGGGCGTAACGGCGGATTTTACATCGATCCCGCGGCTCCTCCTACACCGCTGCTGGACATTGTGCTTGCCATTGACGGCAATACATTCTTTGTCAACTGCGGGCTGGGTATAAAGAATTGTTCGGCGGAGCGCCCCTGCCCGATACACGACGAGTACAAGGTAATCCGCGATGAGATACGCAGCATGCTGCAAAGAAATACGATACAAGACCTGGCGGCAGGTCTGGTAACCGGAAAAACATTTCTGCTAAAGACATAACTATGAGCAGCAGGAACACATTCAATTACCTTCTTCTGTTATTAAGCTTCCTTTTGTCGGGTTGTAGCGCAATGGACGACAACATTCTCGAACAACCCGGCATCATTGGTACACTCGTACTCGGGGGCATCGTCCTGATGGTCGTGTGTATCTTTATCGTGGTACGACTCAATCAGCTGCTGTCGGTCCTTTACACCAGAAAAATTCAAAAGGATCGCGAGACGCTTAAGGAGGAGATCCTCAACCTGGAAGACAGTGACGTGGAGGAACTGCTACTGAAGCGGCGCGCCGCTCTGGAGTTTCGGCTTGCAGGTAATGAACTGTCTGGTGAACAGGTTGCGGAAGATTCGCGAGGGATTGTGCGCCAGGTATCGACCGAAGAATTTATTCCGGTAGTCGCAGAAAAGAAGGAGCCGCCAATGATCAAGGGGACAGACCCGCGGCTTAGCCGATTGGTGGCGGCCTTCGCTGCGTCTGCTGCGTTGTGGTTGCTGCTGGGTACCGGGATCGGCCAATACCTGGGGATGAAATTCATTTGGCCGGAGATCGATAATGTTCCCTGGCTTTCATTCGGAAGATTACGTCCCGTTCACACGAACATGGTCTTTTGGGGCTGGGCTTCCATGGCCATGCTGGGGCTTGGATATTTTGTCATCCCCCGTACCAGCAATACACGTATCTATAGCCTTCGATGGGGATGGACTACCTGGTGGCTGGTCAACATTTCGGTGCTTACAGGAACGCTCTGTCTTATGGGCGGTATCAACAATGGTGGGGGCGAGTATCGCGAATACATTTGGCCAGTAGCCGCCCTGTTCGCCGCGGGGTTATTCCTGACGTTCCTTAACTTCTACAAAACTGTCGCACGGCGGAAGACAAAAGACATCTACATATCGAACTGGTACATTCTGGCGGGTCTGATATGGACGCTTGTACTGGTGACCATCGGGTACCTTCCGTTCTACCAGGAAGGCTTGGGTGAGACGATCATTCAGGGATATTATATGCACCAGGGGGTAGGCATGTGGTTCATGACTTTCACGCTCGGCCTGGTGTATTATTACCTCCCAACAGCGCTCAATAAGCCGATCTATTCGTATGCGTTAGGAATACTTGCGTTCTGGACGCAAATGCTCTTCTATACGATGATCGGTACACATCACTTTATTTTCAGTCCGCTGCCCTGGTGGCTTCAAACCGTGGCAATTGTATTCAGTATGGGAATGTTCATACCGGTGATTGCCGGGACTACGAACTTCCTCATGACCATGCGGGGAAGTTGGGACAGCATACGGGTGAGCTACGTTATCCCCTTCCTGCTCGTCGGTGTGATCTTTTACTTTGTCGGCTCATCGCAGGGGAGTTTTCAGGCTTTTCGTTTCACGAATTACGTTTGGCACTTCACAGATTTCAATGTGGCGCACTCTCACATGACTATGTATGGTATCATCACTTTTTTCTTGTGGGGCTGTCTTTACTTCATTCTTCCCCAGCTGACGGGTGAAAAACCGAAGCCTGTGCTGGTTGGCATTCATTTCTGGTTTGCATTGTTAGGCCTTTTAGCCTACATGTTTTCAATGATGCTCGGTGGTACTCTGAAGGGACTCTCATGGATGGAGGGTAAGCCATTCATTGAATCGGTTGTTCTTATGATGCCTTACTGGGTATGGCGTGCAGTAGGCGGGTCGCTGATGTTTCTTTCGCACCTGCTGTTTGCCATAAATGTATATACCATGTGTGGTCGTTTCCTCATGAAGCGTCCGCATCGTATCGCTAAATCCATTTCGTGATGTTGAATCCTGGAAAAGATCATCGCGCTCTGGCTGGGTTGTCGTTTGGAGTGTTCGTGTTGCTCAGCCTGGTGGTTGCCGTGCTTCCCGCGACCACCATGCAGGAGTCGAATTCACCGCTTCCCGGAAGCAGCCCTTTGTTGGAAGCAGCACAAAGGGGACTCAAGGTTTATGTGCGGGAAGGATGTGTGGCCTGTCATACACAACAGGTCAGGAATATTGAAATGGACAATGTATGGGGAAGTCGACCCTCAATTCCCGCGGATTACTACTATGCGAAAGCGCGCATGGATGTGTGGCGGCAAAGTCCTTCAATTCTGGGCAGCGAGCGTACCGGTCCCGACCTCACATCAATCGGTGAACGCAACCCGAGTGAAACGTGGCATTACATGCACCTTTACAATCCGCGTATCGTTGTGCCTGAATCTATCATGCCTTCATACACTTGGCTGTTCGAAGTGAAAGAGGAAGCAGAAGAGGAGGACGTCGTGCTCAACCTGCCGCCATCCCTCAAGCCAGCCCATGGGGTTGTAGTAGCAGGCAATGATGCGCGGGACCTCGTGGCGTACCTTCTGTCGTTGAAGCAAGTTGATCTTCCGACCGTTGAACGGGATTTTATTTCCTCGCGAAAGAAGCGAAAGGAAGAAACACAAACGACACCGCTTGCTGGCAACAGCACGTTGCCTGATGGGGCATCGCTTTTCCAGGCCAATTGTGCCGTATGTCATCAGCCGGATGGGCGAGGACTTCCCGGTGCATTTCCACCGCTTGCTGGCAGTCCAATCGTAACGGACGAAAATGCTGACACCATAATCCGCATCATTCTTGAAGGATATGACGCGCGGCCGGAATATGCGACTATGCAACCTTTTGGCGACTTGCTCACTGATGAGGAGATCGCAGCTATTGTGAATTTCGAGCGTAGTCACTGGGGTAACAACGCGCCGCCGGTGACTCCGGATGATGTAAAGAAATTGAGGGTTCCCGCAAATGTTCCGTGACATGAAGAAGAGGTTAGGTCTTGTGCTTGCACTGTTGGGAATCCCAGGTACGGTACCCGTGCTTGCGTGTACCGTTTGCAGGAGCAGGCAACCGGCACCGTTGCGCGACATCACGCACGGTGCCGGACCCTCCGGCATGGGAGATTACATCATCATTGTCGGTGCAGTAGTCGTAGTCGTTGCCGCACTCGTGTTCAGCATCTGGTACCTGGTGCGTCCGGGTGAGAGAAACCCTGATCACATCAAGAATATTGTCTTAAGAGTGAGTCATGACGGAGGTAAAGGCTGAGAAAAATCTTGTACGGGTCTTTCTTGACGATGATCCAAAGCCATTTGCAGCATTCAGAGCGCCTGTGCGATTTGTTCTCGATACGTCTAAACTGACGGACGGCCCGCATCGTCTACGGGTTGTCGCACGTTCTACCGACGGTCGGGAAGGCGTGAAGGAAATCAACTTTCAGGTGCGCAATGGTCCCGCTATTACCGTCGTTGGCCTTTCAGACGGTGATGTTGTCGATGACAAGGTTCCCATTCTCATCAATTCCTATGGAAGCGAGCGAAAGGATCAGTTTATTGTTCACGGGTCAGAAACACCAAAGCCTATACCGTCATGGATTTGGGCCTTGTTGATTCTTTTCGCCGGTTGGGCGTTGTTCTATGTGATCATGTATTGGACGAGCCAATATTATTAGCCAATAATATCAACCCCTTCGAACGCTTTCCCGTTGTTACAGGTTATCACTACGACAACATGCTTTTGAAAATTTATGAAACGAATTGCTATTAACGGGTTCGGCCGGATCGGCAGAGCAGCGCTGAAGGTTATGATCGAGGAACCCTCACTGGAGGTCGTTGCCATCAACGACATCATGACGATAGACAACGCCGCATACTTGCTGAAGTACGACAGCGTCTATGGAAAGCTACAGCAGGAAGTCAAAGCCGACGGGGAGTACCTCGTCGTGGGTGACAAAAGAATTCAATACCTGAGTGAACGTGATCCGTCTGCATTACCCTGGAAGAAGCTCGAAGTAGAGGTTGTCATCGAGAGCACTGGTCTTTTCACAAAGCGTGAAGATGCGGAAAAGCATATCTTCGCGGGTGCCAAGACCGTATTGATATCAGCACCCACAAAGAGCAAGGACACGCCTACGATTGTACACGGCGTGAATCAGAAGGATGGAACAGTGTCTGTTTTCTCCTGTGCAAGCTGCACCACGAACAACGTGGCGCCCGTAATGGAGATTTTGGACCGCCGTATTGGAGTGCGGAAGGCCATCCTGAGTACGGTTCATGCATATACCGCTTCCCAAACACTCGTAGATGCTCCATCACGCAAAGCACCGCGTATGGGTCGCGGCGGCGCAGTCAACCTAATACCTACCACTACCGGAGCAGCCGTGGCCACGGCAAAAGCACTGCCTCAGCTCGACGGTAAATTCGATGGAATCTCCATTCGGACACCAGTGCCGGTTGGCTCCATCTCAGACATTACTTTCATTGCTGCGCGATCTACGACCCCCGAGGAGGTAAATGCAATCCTTCTGGAGGAATCACAATCAGAGCGATACCGGAACATACTTCTGGTTTCTGATGAACCCCTCGTATCGTCTGACATTATTCAAAGCCCATATGCGAGCATTGTAGACGCGCCCATGACGCGCGTTGTAGACGGCGACCTTGTGAAGGTGCTCGCCTGGTATGACAACGAGTGGGGTTTCACCAACCAGATGATACGTGAGATTCTAACTTTATAAAGACTATCACTCAGGTTCGTAGTTCTGGAACGTGTAAGCGAATCCGAGTGCAAATGCCTGGCTCACCTGGAGTCCTGAATCCTGGTCGTAGTCGTACAGCAGTGTTCCGCCGAGACTTGTCGTGATAAAACTGTTTACCCGCGCGGTTAATGTAAGGTCGAGGCGATGGTCAATAGTTTTCATCTCCAGCGTTTCATAG
>Ga0079224_100001704_pt1 | contig 25793 bp, 21 predicted proteins | sample Stecom2015_FD_80414 | JGI IMG/M metagenome (GOLD analysis project Ga0079224, IMG submission 80414) | Agricultural soil microbial communities from Utah to study Nitrogen management - Steer compost 2015 | ecosystem: Environmental > Terrestrial > Soil > Agricultural land | place: USA: Utah... | reverse complement strand
GAATGATCTGGACGAAGGTCTGCGGGGTGCGGATTTCGTATACGTTAAGAACTGGTCGGGCTATACGGACTATGGCAAAGTGACGCCCGTGAACGAGCCTTGGATGTTGGATATTGCGCGGTTGGGACAGACTGATGGCGCTAAAGTGATGCACTGCCTGCCTGTACGCCGCGATCTGGAACTATCTTCGGAGATATTGGACAGCGAGCATTCCATTGTTATCCATGAAGCGGCCAACCGGCTGTGGGCCGCACAAGCGGTGCTGAAACGCATGCTGGAGGCGCAGGGAGAGAAGCAATAAGGACTATGGAAAAGGAAAAACTGACCGTTGTCAAGATCGGCGGAAATATTGTGGATGATGAGTCGGCCCTCAGTGCTTTCTTAGCGTCTTTCGCGGGCTTGGAGGGTAAGAAAATACTGGTACACGGGGGTGGAAAAGTTGCCACCCGGCTGGCGGAACGTCTGGGCGTGGAGGTTAAGATGCTGCACGGGCGCCGCATTACCGACCAAGCGATGCTCGAGGTGGTGACCATGGTGTACGCCGGGCTGAGCAATAAGCAGGTCGTGGCGGGCTTGCAAGCCCATGGTGTCAGCGCAATTGGGCTGAGTGGCGCCGATGGTAACGCAATCCGGTGTATCAAGCGCCCTGTCCGTGAAATTGACTACGGCTTCGTGGGCGACATCGTAGCGGACTCCGTCAACACATCGCTTATTGGAAGCCTGCTTGCCGACGGGCACGCGCCGGTGTTTTCAGCCATTACGCACGACGGCAAAGGACAGCTGCTGAACACCAACGCGGATACGATCGCTTCGGCCTTGGCGGTGGCGATGGCCGCCGCGTACGCCGTATCCTTGGTCTATTGCTTCGAAAAGCGTGGCGTGCTTCGCGACGTGGATGACGAGGAATCGTTGATCCCTGAAATCCGCGAGTCCGATTTTGAACGGCTGACGCGCGAAGGCGTCGTGGCGGATGGTATGATTCCCAAACTGCGCAATGCATTTGACGCTATATCGGCGGGCGTTAAAGACGTCTATGTCGGCCATGCCCATGAACTGAACCGTTTGCAACAGGGCCAATTCGGCACGCGAATGGTCTGAACCTAACTTACATTGACAAAGAATTATGAGCAAAATAACGATTATTGGAAGCGGAAACATCGGGATGTCCCTGGCAAAGGGGCTGGTGAACAAAAACTACTGTGCACCTGCGGAGATCACACTGACGAGGCGCAGCCTGCAACACCTGCAGGCCGAGTCGGACGAGGGATTTCGGCTGAGTGATGACAATGTGGCGGCCGTACAGGGCGCGTCTATCGTGGTGCTGGCCGTGTTGCCGCAGCAGTTACGCAAGGTGATGGAGGAGATTGCCCCCGCGATAGACCGGCAGAACCAGTTGTTCGTGTCGGTGGTGTCGGGAGTGTCGTGCGCCGAAATCCGTGCCGTGCTGGGCGAGGAGGCGCAGGTGGTGCGGGCCATGCCCAATACCGCTATCGCCATCGGACAGTCGATGACCTGCATCGCGGCGGACCAAGTACTGCCCGAGCTGATGGATGAAGTGACACGCATGTTTGAAACCGTCGGTGCGGTAGTGACGATTAACGAAGACCTGATGACCTCGGCAACGGCACTCTGCGCCTGCGGGATTGCTTTCTTCCTGCGGGGCATACGCGCGGCTTCGCAAGGCGGGGTCGAAATAGGCTTCCACGCCCACGATGCACTGAAAATGGCGGTTCAAACGGCCAAAGGCGCCGCGGATCTGCTCTTGCAAACCAACAGCCACCCCGAAGGGGAAATCGATAAGGTAACATCGCCCAAGGGCTGTACCATCGCCGGGCTCAACGAAATGGAACACAACGGTTTCAGCTCCGCGTTTATCAAGGGCATCAAGCTCTCGGCGCTCAAAGCGGGAAACTTATACCATGATTGACCGACTCACCACGGAAAGTATCGCCTTGCTGCGCGACCTCATCCGCATACCTTCACTCAGCCGAGAGGAAGACGGGACGGCGGCGCTTATCGCGCGGTTTCTGCAGGATAGGGGCGTGACCATACATCGCAAGCGGCACAATATCTGGGCGTTTAACAAGCATTTCGATGCGAGCAAACCCACCATCCTGCTTAACTCGCACCACGATACCGTCAAGCCCAATACCGGATACACACGGGATCCCTTCGCTCCGGATATCGAGGACGGCAAGCTATATGGGTTGGGCAGCAACGACGCGGGCGGTTGCCTGGTGTCGCTAGTTGCGGCGTTCCTTCATTTTTATGACGCGCCGGACTTGGCCTACAACCTGTGCCTGGCCACCACCGCCGAGGAGGAGATCTCCGGGCGTGACGGCATCGAATCCGTCTTGCCGGAGCTGGGGCCGTTGGCGTTCGCGATTGTGGGCGAGCCCACGCAAATGCAACTGGCGGTGTCCGAACGGGGGCTGATGGTGCTCGACTGCGTGGCGTACGGAAAGGCGGGACACGCCGCGCGCGAAGAAGGCGAAAATGCCATCTACAACGCCATGCGGGATATCCAATGGTTCCAGAGCTATCGATTCCCGAAAGTATCGGAGGAATTTGGGCATGTAAAGATGAGCGTTACGGTAATCCAAGCCGGGTCGCAACACAATGTCGTGCCCGCCACCTGCGAGTATGTGGTGGACGTGCGGGTTACCGATCGGTATAGGAATGAGGAAGTGCTGGACATTATCCGCCAGCACGTGGCTAGCGAGGTTACGCCCCGATCAACCCGATTAAAATCTTCTTCGATACCCAAAGACCACCCCATCGTGCGGGCGGGTTTGGCATTGGGACGGACGACCTACGGGTCGCCTACGACGAGCGATCAGGCACTGCTGGATATTCCCTCGCTCAAAATCGGACCGGGAGACTCGGCGCGCTCGCATATGGCTGACGAGTTTATTTACGTCGATGAAATCGGCGAAGGAATCCGACTGTACATCGCGATGCTGGAAAAAGTACTCGATAAGCAATACATGTATTAGACGGACATACAGGGACGCTCGATGGGATTGAAAACGGCCATAAAGAACGGTACTATTTACACAGGCGACGAGGTCTTTGCCAAGGGTAAGGCCTTGCTTGTTGACGGCGATCGAATCGCCGGCGTAGTGGACGAATCCCAAATTCCTGCGGGCGCCGAGGTATGGGATGCTGCCGGCGCGCATATTGCGCCGGGCTTGGTTGATTTGCAGATTTATGGCGCTGGCGGATTCCTTTATGCGGCCGATCGGTCGACACGCGCCCTCGACGAGATTAGCAAGACGATCGTTTCTACCGGAACGACCAGCTATATGCTTACGCTGGCTACCAACACAATGGATGTATTTCGGGACGCCATGGCGGTGGCGGCCGAGTACGCGCATCCCGCGTTTTTGGGCTTGCACCTCGAAGGTCCTTACCTGAACGCCAAAAAACGGGGCGCCCATCCCGAGGAACTGATACGGCGCCCGGAGGCTGCGGAGATAAGCGCGTTGCTATCGGGTTCGGGAGGCAATAGGGTGAGGATCATCACGATTGCCCCTGAATTTTTTGACGAGGAAACCATTCGTATGCTATTGGCGCGCGGAGTCGTCTTGTCCGCCGGGCACAGCGATGCCCAAAGCGCGCAAGCGACACAAGCCTTTGACTGGGGTGTACAGGCTGCTACCCATCTTTTCAATGCCATGTCGCCTCTTCATCATCGTGAGCCCGGATTGCCCGGAGCGATATTCCTGCACGATAAGGTAAGGGCGAGCATCATCGCCGACGGTATCCATGTAGCCTACGATGTAGTCGGGATTAGCAAGCGCGCCATGGGCCGACGCCTTTTTCTGATCACGGACGCGGTGACCGCATCCGACTCGGGACAATACACGCATATTGATAAAGGCGATCACTTTGCCCTTCCGGATGGCACGCTGTCGGGCTCCGCGCTAACCTTGCTGCAGGCGGTCGGCAACTGTGTTGCTCATGTAGGCATTGCCCTGGACGAAGCCCTGCGGATGGCGACACGCTACCCGGCCGAACTCATCGGTGCCGACGATATCGGTGCCTTGCATCCGGGAGCCAAGGCCAATGTCTTGGTGTTCGGTGACGATTTCAAGCCCCGGCGGGTGATGTTGGAAGGCAAGTGGACGGGGTGACGCCGATCCGCTCGCGTTATTGTCGTACTTTGCCTCATTTTTAAAGATAAATTGGCATATTTGCGCCCATCGCCCACCATATAAACCGCGTGCCTCCGATGAAGAAGGTTTTTAGCCTGCTGTATTTCCAAGTCATTGTAGCGATTCTAATCGGCGTACTCGTCGGCCACTTCTACCCGGATGTGGGAGTGGCGATGAAGCCTTTGGGCGATGGTTTTATCAAGCTCATCAAGATGGTCATCGCGCCGCTTATTTTCTGCACGATCGTGCTGGGAATAGCCGGTATGGGCGACGCTAAAAAGGTAGGGACGGTGGGGGTCAAGGCCTTGGTTTACTTCCAAGTGCTCACGATGGTCGCCATGCTCATCGCGTTGGGCATGGTTAACTTTTTTAAGCCCGGAGCCGGGATGAACGTCGATCCGGCTGCGCTCGATACGTCCTCGGTAGATGCCTTGATCAGCGGCGAGCAGGTCAGTCGCGATGGTGGCGTCGCCGGATTTCTGCTGGACATTATCCCCGAAAACATTTTTGGCGCGCTGGCGTCAGGCAACATCCTCCAGGTGCTCTTTTTTGCGATCCTGTTTGGGTTCGCCCTTTCTAGGGTGGGGGCAAAAGCCGAGCCTGCCTTGCGGGTAATGCAGTCCTTTCTCGATGGTCTGTTTGGCGTTATCCGGATGATTATGCGGGTAGCACCCATCGGCGCCATGGGCGCAATGGGTTTCACGATTGGGCGCTTCGGCGTGGAGTCCCTGTCGTCGCTGGCCTACCTGATGGTCACGTTCTACGCAGCGTGCCTCATCTACATATTCGTGGTCGTCGGACTCGTCCTGCGGTATTATAATATCAGCATTTTCAAGGTACTTCGGTATATCAAGGAAGAACTGCTGGTGGTACTAGGCACATCATCGTCCGAATCGGTTTTGCCGGCTATCATGCAAAAACTGGAACGGGCGGGATGTTCCAAACCCGTGGTAGGATTGGTTATTCCCACGGGATATTCGTTCAATCTCGACGGAACGACCATTTACCTGACCATGGCAGCGATTTTTTTGGCGCAGGCTACCAATACGCCGATGGACTTCGGGCAGCAGTTGTTTTTGTTGGTCGTGCTCACCGTTACTTCAAACGGGGCAGCGGGAGTGACGGGAAGCGGTTTTATCATCCTGATTGCTTCCTTAGCGGTGATGGGCGATATTGACGTCCGGGCCGTGGCGATCATCTTTGGCATCGATCGGTTTATGAGTGAGGCGCGGGCCCTGACCAACCTGATCGGCAATGTAGCCGCAGGGTTGGTCGTAGCCAAGTGGGAACGCGAGCTGGATACCGAGAAACTGCGTGCCGAGCTAAAATAGCACGGTTATTCCTCTTCCTGCCCCGAAACGTCCGCTCCGTCCTCTCCGTCCGGTTCGCCCGGCTCGGCTTCGGTATCGTTTTCTTTCAGCGTCTCGAGGATCGCACCGACATCTGCTTCGGTTGCGGTTAGCTTCGCCTTGCATGCTGCAATCAGCATGGATGCGCGCTTTACCTTTTCGGAAAGCTCATCGATGGAAATTTCACCTTGCTCGATTTCGGCTACGATGTCCTGTAGTTCGGCAAAGGCTTGTGTATAGGAGTATGATTCATCCATGTCGGTCGGGTTTTAGTTCGTCTACGATACTAGTGAATATACCGTCGGCAAGCCGCGTTTCCACGCGCGTGCCAGGTTTCAGGGCGTGGGCATCGCGTAGGGCCTTGCCTTGGTGCAGGGTAATGCTGTAGCCGCGATTGAGCACGTGTTGGGGATCCATCATGCGGACCGACGTTTGCAGCGTGGTCAGCGTGTGGCGGTGGTCCTTGAACAGGTTGCGCGCCGATGAAGCCAGCGCCTGCGCCTGGTGGATGACGGCATATCGCTCATGGATTAAACGCGCTTTTGCGGACGTATGCAGCCGTTGGCCCGCTTGGGCCACGTCGTGTTGGCGGTGTAGGAGTAGGCGGCGGCCCGACACGTTGACACGTTCGATCGTGTCTTGGAGTCGCTTCCACTCTGCCTCCAGCAGCTGCTGGGCCTTGGTGCGGACGATCTGCTCTGCCTGTTGGACGGGCACGGCCACCTGATGGAAGCGCTGGATCAGAAAATCGGCCAGCTCACTCGGCGTTATCGCATTGGCGAAAGCCACCATTTCGCTGACCGTTTCGTTGGTTGAGTGCCCAATGCCTGTCATGACGGGAAGCGGGAACTGGGCCACGGCGGCCGCCAGTGCGTAATTGTTGTAGCTGGCGAGGCCGACTTCGCCGCCGCCTCCGCGAATGATGGCGACCACGTCAAACTCTTCCAACCGCGCGGATATGCGCTTCAGTTGATTGATGATGGACGCCACGGAACGATCGCCCTGGAGCAGCGCGGCGAATAGGGTGTGCTCAAAGCGATAACCCCATGGATTGCGGTCGATAATGTTGAGGAAATCGGAATAGCCCTTGCTGGTTTCTACCGAAATGATGGCGATTCGCTTGGGGAGCAAGGGAAAGGGCAGCCGTTTGTTGGCATTAAAGAGTCCTTCCCGCTTGAGCCGGTGGATGCTTGCCAGCTTTTCGCGCTCAAGCTCGCCCAGTACATACGCCGGATCGATATCCAGTATGCGCAGGCTCATGCCGTATAGCGGGTCGTAGGAGATTGTGGCCTCAAACAGGATGGTAATTCCCTCGCGGAGCGGCTCTTTGGCGATTTCCAAAAAACGCTGGTTGACGCGTCTGTAATCTGACTTCCATAGTACCGAGCGCATTTCGGCCACCACCTTGCCGTCTTTTTTCTCGACCAGCTCCGGATAGCAGTGCCCCGAATGGGTGTAGTGGTTGAGTTTGTTCATCTCTGCCTTTACCCAGTATGTACTTTTGTAGCGCGCTGCAATGGTTTTTTGGATACTTCGCGCCACCTCCGCAAGGGAAAAGATCGTCTTATCGGCTAACTTTTCGGGCATAACCAAAGATAGCGCTCTTAATTCGAACGAAAAAACGCGAGCTATTCTTTCGCATCGGCTTGGCTAGGGTCCCCCGGAGACACTTCTTGCCGGAGACCGGCTTTGGCACTGCGGGTACCCACGTAAATCATGAGCATGACCGTGGGGAACATAACGATGCTGTAAATGGCGGAGGGGATCGTCATCACGGAATTTTGTAAGATTCCTGCGGCAATGGCGATGCCCAAGGTCCCGTTGACCACGCCGATTTCAATGCCGATGGTCACGGCCTGCGCGGCATTTCGGGTAATTAGCCATGTGATGGCGTATCCGAGCCCCATGCCGGCGATATTCAAAAACAGCGAGAACGGCCCCGCCTGCCGGAAGAAGTCGCCGAGGTTGGCGCGTTCTTGTATCAGCACTCCGAGGATGATGAGGAGCAGAAAAATGGCCGAGAGAAGCTTGACGGGGCGTTCCAATGCTTTGGCCACTTGGGGAAATCGATTAAAGATCAGCATGCCGACGCATACGGGTAGCACAGTGATAAGCAAAATCTGGATAATGGTGCTGAAAAACGGAAGTTGGATAGCCTGCCGTTCGCCCAGATACGTTAACAAACCGATTTCTACGAAAACGGGAATGGAAAATACCGTGATGACGCTGGCAATGGCGGTAAGCGTGATCGATAGGGCGACGTCGCCCTTGGCGAGGTGGGTAATCAGGTTGGTCGTGGCGCCTCCGGGGCAGGCGGCTAACAGAATAAACCCGACGGCTAGCTCAGGCGACATAGGCGCGATGGCCAGCAGCGCGAAGGTCAGCGCCGGGACAAATAGCAACTTGAGGATGATGCCCGTAGCCACGGCCTTGGGAAATAGGATAATGCGCTTGAAATCGGCCGGCACGAGGCTGAGTCCCATCCCCATCATAATAATAAACAGGGCTATAGGTAGAAGAATTTGGGTGACAAAACTGGATTCCATGCGTTGATTATGTTCGGTTTATTGTATTGGTTGTGTCGAGGGCAGCGCAATGCTTTACGAACACGGCTCTCCAAATGTAGTGAAAATCTAAGCATGTAGTCGGCGGCGTCGCAAGGAGCAGGGCGATGCTTTTTCTAATTTCACTAAATTGCATACCTTAGTTATTGTTTAATACGGGGTTCCACGCCATATGCCAGTAATCAAGCTGTTATTTGTCACTTGTCTTGCCTTGTTGGCTGGCACGTCGTGGGGGCAAGAGCGCTCGCCGAACCGAAAGGCGCAGGCTGCGTACGAACGCGCTGCCGACCTGTTGCGGCGGCAGGCTGAAGAAGAAGCCATCGTATCCCTTCAATCAGCCGTGGGGCTTGATCCGGCGTTTGCATCGGCCCACCAGCAATTGGGCGACTTGTACCGGAGACAGAAAAGGCATGACAAGGCCGTCCCCCATTATAGGCGGGTAATCGAGCTCGCGCCCTCCTTGACGCCGCTTACTTATTTCGGACTGGGCGAAGGCCTCCTGCATACGGGCGACTACACGGGCGCGCTCGCGGCTTTGGAAACCTACCTGCAAACCCCCGGACTGCCTACCGACAGCAAGGCGAGGACCGAAAAATATATCGCCGATTGCCGCTTCAGCATCGAGGCCTCCGCCAATGGGCAACGGATTCCCGTCCACAACGCCGGCGTGGCCATTAACAGCGAGGCCGATGAATACTTTCCCAGCCTGACGGCCGACCACAAAACGATCATATTCACCCGAAAAACCGATAATCGGGAAAACTTCTACATGAGCACGCGCGACAGCAATATGTACTGGCTGGAGGCAGTTTTGCTGGAGGGGGAAGTTAATTCGGAACTCTACAATGAGGGCGCGCATTGCATTTCGCCGGATGGCAAGCACCTCTTTTTTACGGGTTGTAACCGGCCCGATGGCATGGGCAGCTGCGATATTTACGTGTCGCGGCGCGAGGGCGACCGCTGGGGCAGGCCCCACAACCTAGGCGCTCCGGTCAACACGCGCGGCTGGGAAGCCCAGCCTTCACTAAGCGCCGACGGGCGGACACTCTATTTCGTGAGCAATCGGCAAGGGGGGCAAGGCGGCTACGATCTTTGGTACGCCACCCTGCAGGCCGGCGGCAAGTGGAGCGAGCCGCGCAACCTTGGCCCGAAAATCAATACGCCCTACGATGAGAGCTCGCCTTATATCCATGCCGATAGCCAGACACTGTACTTCGCTTCCAATGGGTGGCCGGGATTTGGCGACAAGGATATTTTCAAAAGCCGCATGGACGAGCACGGAAACTGGCAAGCTCCCACCAACTTGGGCCCGTCGGTCAACGACCATCACGAGCAAAGCGCGCTCACGGTATCGATGAACGGGCAGGAAGCTTTTCTGTCCACGCGTAGCCCGGACGCCGTAGGCGGGCTGGATATCTACTATCTGCAGCTTCCGATGGATCTGCGGCCCCAGCCGGTGGCTTATCTCACAGGCCGTATCCGCGATGCGGAAGGAGAGGAACCCATTAGCGCAGAAGTGACCATAACGGACGTTCGCACACAACGGACGCTGTTTCACGACTGGGCGGACTATGAGGATGGAACGTTTCTGGCGCCGTTGCCATTCGGCGATACCTATGCCCTGCACGTCAAGTATCCGGGGTATTTGTTCTTTTCGGAAAATTACGCCCTGGACGACAGCAGCAAAGTGAATGATGCCTATGAGGTAGAGGTACACCTTACGCGCATCCAGGCTGGGCGCACGGAAACGCTGAATAACATCTTTTTCGATATCAATGCGTACGACCTGCTTCCCGAGTCGCGCAGTGAGCTCGACAACCTCTTGGAGTTTTTGCAACTCAATAAAGAGACCGCCATCGAGATTGGCGGGCACACCGACAATACGGGCAACGAACAGCATAATCAGCAACTTTCGGAAAACCGGGCAAAGGCGGTGTATACGTATCTGATCGAAGCGGGCATCTCGCCAGCCCGCCTGCAGTACAAAGGATACGGGCAACATGCACCTGTTGCAGACAATGGCACGCCTGAAGGCAGGCAGCGAAATCGGCGGACGGACATGAAGATTGTCCATTAGCGGCGATCTGAAAAAAGTGGGATTATTTCCATTATTTATGCGAATACCTTATCATTGTACAGGTACAGGAATACCCGAAGTCACTTTTGGCGTACGGCAAATCCGTTGTATGGGTCGCGCCGGGCCACGAAAAGCGATGTAGCGAAGCGTTTCCCGACATCGGCATCGCTTGCATCGGCCCGTACTTCCCCCAACCCTTGAAACAACATGGAACCAACGGCCACGACCCTGAAACGAAACGTCACGCGAACGTCCGCTATTTTGCTGGTAGTCAGTGCGATTGTAGGCTCTGGCGTATTTAAGAAAATTACGCCCATGGCTGAGCAGTTGGGTTCGGAGTGGATGATTTTGGCCTGTTGGTTGGTTGCTGGGCTACTGAGCCTGATGGGGGCGCTGTGCACGGCCGAGCTGGCTGCCATGATGCCGGGTTCGGGTGGGGAATTCGTCTTTTTCAAGCGGATTTATGGTCGCTTTTTCTCGTTCCTGTATGCTTGGGCAAATCTTGTTGTGATGAAAACCGCCACCGTAGCCGCGCTGTCGTATATTTTTGCGCAATCGTTCCATGCGGTTATTCCCTTGCCCGAATTGGCTTTGTTTGGCGGAGAGCCTACGACAAGCTTGTCCATTAAGTTATTGGCCACCGTGTTAGTGGTCGTGCTAAGTGTAATTAATTACCGTGGGGTATCGCTTGGCGCCACCTTGAGCCGTTTTTTCATTATCGCCATTGTAGCCGTAATGGTCTGTTTCATCGGCTTTGCTTTCTTCATCTACGAGCCTGCATCCGCGGCTACTGCTGCCGCGCCGCTTGTCGAAGCAGACTCAGGATCCTGGTTCAGCACCTTCTCCACTACGGCATTCTTCGCGGCTGCGCTGGGTGCCTTTTGGAGCTACGAAGGCTGGAACAACGTGGGCTACATCGGAGAGGAGGTAAAGAATCCGCAAAAGAACATTCCTATCGCGTTGATGGTAGGTACCGGCAGTATCGTGGTGCTGTATGTAATCATCAATGCGGCCTATATGCAAGTGATGAGCGTGGAAGAGCTGGCCGCGGTTGACCCAAACAAAATCGCGGCGGTGGAAGTGGCGGCCGAAATGGCCGGGCCCATCGGAGCGCTGATCCTCTCGGTACTTATCCTCCTAAGCACGTTAAATTGTACCAATACGACCATCTTGACGTCTGCCCGTATTTTTTATGCAGTGGCCAAGGAGCGCCTCTTTCTCCAGTATGCGGGGAGGGTGCACCCCACCCACGGCACGCCTGCCAACGCGATCATCCTGCAAGGTGTGTGGGCCGTGGTCCTGATTTGGTGGGGAACGTTTGATGACCTGACCGACCTGCTCATCTTTGCGGCCTTTATCTTCTACGGTGCCACGGCCTTAGGCGTGTTGTTAATGCGGCGTCGGGAACCGGACGCGGAACGTCCTTATCGGGTGTTCGCTTATCCCGTCCTCCCGATATTGTTTGCGTTGTTTTGCTTGTCTTTGGTGTTTATCACGATTTATAATAGCCCCGTGCAATCACTGATCGGCCTGGCGTTGATCGCCGCGGGTATTCCTGTGTACATGTACTATATCCGCAGGGATGCCGACGAAACGGTCGAAAATCGCTGAGACGTTGGATCCGCATGGTGCAGACCCCGCCTGATCGGCTAAGCGAAAGCGTTTGTGAGGGATAGTGGGTTAGATCCTATAACTGCCCTGGCAGCAAGCAGCGGTGTAACGTGCTGTCGATTTTTCTCTCGACAATATACTAGACTTTTAGGCCCGATGGGGCGGGGAGAGTATGCAAAAAAAAGCCCCACTTTTCGTGAGGCTTTTGTCGTGGGAGATACTGGGTTCGAACCAGTGACCCCCTGCTTGTAAGGCAGGTGCTCTGAACCAGCTGAGCTAATCTCCCTTTTTTCCCGCGCTTCGGAACGAAATCCTAGCTAGGGTGATTTGGGACTGCAAATATAGTGTAGATAACCGACATTCAAAATTATTTTTAACATTTCTTGCCACGCTTTGCGCAAGACCCTGTGCCGTTGGGCCAAAGGTCCCGAGATGCGGCGTTATCCGCTGCTTCGTAGCTACACGTCCAGGTCGGGTCTTCTGGTATTTCGTGCTCCTTGCGTAGTTCGGCCTTCGTGGGAGAAGGTGCGTTCCTATGCCATTGGCTGAATCTACTCTCCTTTCTGAATGAGTCGGTTGATATCATTCGAATTGCCAAACAGTACCAAAATGTCGTTTTCATCCAGTTTGGTATCCGATGTAGCGATGCCTGACGCGAGTTTCTCGATCCGCATATTTCCTTTTTCGGTCTGCTCCACTTCTTTGATGGTAGTCAGCACGATGACGCGGTAGCGGTTCGTCAGGTTGGCTTCCTTGAGCGTCATGCCCACGTATTTGGCGGGGACTTTCGTTTCGATGATGCTGTATTCGTCGGAAATCTTGAAGGAGTCGACGATGTCGATGTTGTCCAGTCGCATGGCCAGCCGCTCGGCGGCGTCCTCTTCGGGCATGATATATTCGGCGATCTGCATGGCTTCGAGCACGGTGCGCTGGAGCTCGGATACGATGCGGCCGATAATCCGCTTCACCTTCAGCTGTTTGAGCAGCGCGGTGGTCAGCAAGGAGGCGCCTTCGTCTTCCCCGATGGCGACAATGACCGCATGCGCGTCTCTTAGGGGCAGGGATTCCATGGCATCGGCATCTGTGGTGTCCATACTTACGGTATGGGTGATTTTTTCCTTAAGCAGCTCCACGCGCGTTTGGTTATTGTCCACGCCGATCACCTCGTGGCCCAATTCGGTGAGGCGGATGGCCAGCGATTTTCCAAAATTGCCGAGGCCTAATACGATATACTTCATGGCATGCGAGTTTTAAAAGAGGACGTTTTCCTGCGGATACGTATAGCTTTTGTTTTTTGTGTTTTTGATCAATGCGACGAGCAGCGTCAGCAAACCTACCCGACCCACGAACATGCTCAAGGTCAGTACCAGTTTGCCGCCATCACTCAATAGCGGCGTGATGCCCAAGCTAAGCCCGCTCGTGGTATATGCCGAAAAGCTTTCGAATACCAGTGCTTCCATGGGTTTTTCGCCGTCGGTGACGGAAAGCAGCAAGGCTGTCAGCCCGATGGCAAGCAGGGAAAGCGCAATGATTGCGAAGGCCTTGTTGATGGCTTCCGGCGCGATTCGCCGCTTAAATATCTCCAAATGCTCCTTGCCGCGGGCGAGGCTGATGATATTGAGCACGGCCACGGCAAACGTGGTGGTCTTGATTCCCCCTCCCGTGGAGCCCGGCGATGAACCGATCCACATCATCAGAACCAAAACCAGCAGCGTACTGAGCGAAAGGCTCGATACATCGACCGTGGCGAATCCCGCCGAGCGTGGGGTATTGCCTATAAAAAAGGCCGTTACCCATTTGCCAAACAGTGTGTCGTGGTCCCGCAGGCTGTTGTTATATTCCAGTATGAATGTAAGGACCGTCGCGCCCACGACTAGCGTTACCGTCGCCCAAGCCACTAGCCGCGAGTTGAAGCTGATGACCCACGCGCGATACCTAAACGGTTTGCCCCAGACCAAACGTTGGTAAAACTGTATGGCCCAGCGCTTGGTGAAGGCGTAGATGTTGAGCATGATCCCAAAACCAAGGCCCCCTAGGAGAAACAGCGTGCCGACGATAAGGTGGACGGGGTAGGCAAAGCGAAGGCCCGTATGTTGTAAGCCGCCGGGCACGGTGGTGAATCCGGCATTACAAAACGCGGATACGGTATGGAAGAGCGAAAAGAACCACCGATCTTCGGGCGTAGGGAACAGATGGTCGTCGACCGAGATATATAGCAGCACCGCTCCGATAGCCTCGAAAAGCAACGTGATGGCGACAATGGTGAGCAGGGTTTGCACCACGGAGGCCACCTTGTTTTGGCCCAAGATCTCCCCATACATCAGCTGGTTTTTGTACGAAAAACCTCCTGAGAAAAAGTATCCGAAAAAACCCGTGAAGGTCATGATGCCCAGGCCGCCTACTTGCATGAGGATCAACATCACCGTTTGGCCGAAGAGGGTGAACTCAGTGGCGATGTCGATGGCAGAAAGTCCGGTAATGCATACCGCGCTGGTGGCCATAAACAGGGCATCGACGAATCCCAAGGAGCCCGAAATCATGGTTTTAGGCAATAACAGCAATAATGTTCCCGCAAGAATCAGTACCAAAAAGCTGATGACAAATAGGATGGTCGGGTTGAAGTAGAGCGAATCAAAAAAGAGGCTGCTTTTGGAAAGCTCGGCCAGGAAAACCACGAAAATGCCTAGATAGATCCACTCGTCATGCTGCAAGAAAGACAATTCCTCGAGCGCGGTACCGAACGTGCGCGCTGAGCCGATAGCCAGAAAATAGATGGCCAATACGACGCCTCCGTAGAAGACGGGGCCGGTCCGCCGGTTTGCCCAAACCGCTAGGAAAGTGCGGCAGACACTCAGTGCGACGAGGACGTAAAAGAGGAGGACGATTAGCGCGTCAAGCGATTGGGCGGTCCGGGCGTCCGTGTTATACCCAATATGGAACAATACCAGCATCGAGCAAGCCAAGCTGGCGTACAGCATACTCCGATCGATGTTTTTCTGCTGGTACTTGAAGATATAGCGAAGGGTTCTCCACATCAGTGCCAAATTTGCTTGTGCGAGGCTTGGTCTGGATTAGTTTTGGGGCCAGTCGTAGGATGGTTGCTTACTACGGCTCCAAATCACCGCTTAACGGTTTACCAGCTTAATCTCAAACAGCTTGCTCCAGTTTTTTCCGGTCACGAAGAGGCGATCTCCGCCGCTGTCGTAGGCAATGCCGTTCAATTCGTTGTCATACGCCATGGCTTCCTTTTCGGGATAAATGCCAATGAGGTTAATCTCACCTTCCACCACGCCCGTATGGGGGTCAATAATGACGATGACATCCGCCTGGTACACGTTTGCATATACTTTTCCGTCGATGTATTCCAGTTCGTTGAGCTGTTCTACCGGTCCGCGGTGGTTATATACCTCCACGTATCCCTCTTCGACGTAGGTATCCTTGTTGAGGAAATATAGGCGATTGGTGCCGTCGGATTTGATCAGGCGGTTGCCATCATAGCACAGTCCCCAGCCTTCCTTGCTCTCGTTGTAGCTGAATTCGCCTAATTTCTGGAATGTGTTTTTGTTGTACACGAGCCCGATGCCATTGCGCCAGGTAAGTTGGATCAAGCGGTCGCCCACCACGGTGAGCCCCTCGCCAAATTGGTCGCTGGCCAAGTCTACCCGCTGCAGGATCTCTCCGGTTTGGTAATTGACGCGCCGAAGGGTCGATCGGCCGGTCTGGCCCGTACTCTCATAGAGGATCCCGTTTTCGTACTCCAAGCCTTGGGTGAATCCCTGTGGGTCGTGCGGAAACTCATTGACCACTTCGAAACCGTAGCGCTTCGGCGGGGGGGGCAATACGACGATGTTGCTATGCGCGATTTGCTCTTCGCCTCCGCGATATAGGCGCGCGCTGAGCGAGCGGCTGCCGAGAGCCACCCGTTCCGTATCGAGCATCACTGTGCTGCTGTCGGTCTTTCGGGCGATGACTTCGCCGTCCAGGCTATAGACCACCGAGTCGATCGCGTCGTCGTTAGGGAAAACCAGTTTGACGGGTACCGCACGGCCCTTGTTGACAATCGTGCCGGGCTCTGGCGTGGCAAACTGGAACTTGCCGGCCTGGCGTGCCGTGTCGCAAGCGGTGGCAATGGCCAGCACGGCAAAAAAAGATAAGGCGATCGCTCTCATGCTTACAAACATACAATTTTGGTAAAACATACGATGAGCCGGATTGAAGGTTTAACGTTTTATACCCGTAACCATCCTAGTGGGGCTCTCCGGGTAAAAGCGGCCATGCCCCGTCATTCTGGCCAAAAGGCGTCCTTAATCAGGCGACATTGGGGAGGAGACTGGCCAAATCTCAGGACGGAGACGACATCGAACCGTATTTCGCCGTCGTATTGCTGGGTTTCGATATAGAGTTCCGCCGCACGGCGCAGTTTTTCCTGCTTCGTGGCCGATACGGCCTCATAGGGCATGCCGAAGGCCGTGGAAGAACGCATCTTTACTTCTACGAACACAAGCGTATTGCCATCGTAGGCGACGATGTCCACCTCCAAGTGTTGGTGCCGCCAGTTTTGTGCCACGATCCGATAACCCCGTGCCGCCAGGAAGCGGGATGCGGCGGTCTCGGCCTGCTTGCCCCGTTCGATGTGGTTGTCCATTATTTGACGATGGTGTTGCCCAATTTGTCGCCGATGAGCTTAGCGGCATCTTTCAATTGTTGGTATTTGACGAGCAATGCCATCATATTGGCCTCGTCTTTCTCGGCCTGCAATTCCTCTCTGATCTTGATGAGGCCATTTTCAACGATCCGTTTTTTGAGGCGATAGATCGCGCCATACACCAGCTCTTCGAGGTGGTCGGCTTCGCTCGACACGTGTATCTTTCGCTTGTCGTCGTTCCATTTTTCGCTTAAGCTGTATTTAGGCGCAAGCAGGGAAGCGGCCAAACTGGCGATTTCCCGGTCAGCGTGGCTGGTAAAGACTTTGGTCTCGGGTATTTCGTGCCTGTTGATGTGCTCGCGGTAGATGTCGATGACTTTCGAGCACGTAGCGTCCTCGAATGTGGCATCGTGCAGCGAATTGACCAGCAAGGGCGCGATGGGAATTTCGGACTCCGTTTCCCAAGGGGCGATTTCCCCGCCGTACTGCAACAGGATGCGGACGATCTCGCGCTCCATGAGCGTGGATGACGGCACTTGGTCGGCGGCAGGCGCGTCAGGAGCCGGCATTTCGGCGGGTACCGTACCCGGCAGGGGCAGCGGCTCGGGCTTGCGGTCTCTTTGCTTCGCCTTTCCCAGCCGGATCTTGTTCAGTTCGGAAATGAGGGCCCGTTCGGGGATATCGAGCAGGACGCTGCACTCGCGAATAAATACCGATGCCTTAATCTGGTCGGGAATGAGCGCGATGCTCTCCACTACATCCCGGATTACTTCGGCCCGCTTGATGGGGTCTTCGCCGGCATCGCGCAGCAACACGTCGGTTTTGAAAAAAATGAAATCCTGTCGATTTTCGTCAATGTACCGGATAAAGGCAGCGGAACCGTGCTTTTGTACGTAAGAATCGGGGTCGTTTCCCTCGGGAAATAGCAGGATTTTGACGTTGAGGCCTTCTTCCAGTAACATGTCGGTACCGCGCAAGGCGGCTTTGATGCCTGCCGCGTCGCCGTCGTATAGTATGGTGACGTTTTTGGTATACCGGGCGATGAGCCGGATTTGTCCTTGGGTGAGCGAGGTGCCCGAGGAGGACACCACGTTCTCGACGCCGGCTTGGTGCATGGCGATCACGTCGGCGTATCCTTCTACCAGATAGCAGTTGTCTGCCTCCAGGATGGGCTTTTTGGCGTAGTACAGGCCGTAGAGGACGTTGCTTTTGTGGTAGATGTCGCTCTCCGGCGAGTTGACGTACTTGGGTGTCTTCTTGTCTGACTTCAATGTGCGGCCGCCAAAACCGAGCACCTTGCCCGTCAGATTATGGATAGGAAACATGACCCGCCCACGGAATCGGTCATAGGCCTTGCCGTCGTCCTTCTTGACGATGAGGCCGGTCTCTTCGAGGTACTCCTCGCTGTAGCCCTGGGCCTTGGCTTCGTCGTAGAGCGCGGTCCAGCCTTCGGGGGCGTATCCTAACTCAAATTTGCGGATGATGTCCTCGCGGTAACCTCTTTCTTTGAAGTAATGAAGACCCACGGATTGGCCTTCTTCTCTTTCCCATAGTGTTTGGCGAAAAAACTTCGCGGCCCAATTAGTGACGATAAGCAGGCTCTCCCGTCGGTCTTGGATAAGCATCGATTCGGCCGAACGCTCCGTTTCCTCAATCTCGATGTGGTATTTTTCGGCCAGGTAGCGGAGGGCCTCGGGGTAGCTGTACTTCTCGTGCTCCATGACGAAGTGCACGGAGTCGCCGCCGACGCCGCAGCCAAAGCATTTAAAGATTCCTTTGCTAACCGACACGTTGAAGGAAGGTGTTTTCTCGTTGTGGAAGGGGCAGAGACCGATGAGTGAGGTGCCTCGCTTCTTGAGGTCGACAAAGTCGCCGACGACCTCCTCGATGCGGGCCGTGTCCAGTATTTTATCTATGCTCTCCTGTTTAATCACTGCTGCTGTACTAGGGCAAGGTAATAGGGTGCCTGTACGGTCTTCGTAGCAACCCGCCTGTTGGCCAGTAAAATTAACGATAAATCCCGAAAACCATTATCTTTGTAAACTGTTTACTCGTTAAACCATCGCATGCCATGTAATACCGATCAGCAATCCCCGACAAGAGACGACACTTGCGACAAGTGCCGCGGAATTTAACTGGATGACAACCGCTGCCGCTATCCGGCCTCTACGGCGATACGGTAGCTACCAATCGAATAACAACATGGCAAAAGAAAAGATATACGATACGGCGATACAACCCGAAACGGCCGTGCTCGTGGGGATCGTGTTGCCCCACGAGGGGTTGGAGAAAGAACAGGAATACCTAGACGAACTGGCATTTTTGGTCGATACTGCCGGAGGGGTCGTTAAAGCCACCTTTTGGCAGAAACTGACCCACCCCGATCGGGCTACGTTCGTCGGGTCAGGCAAGCTCGATGAAATCAAGTCCTTCGTCAAGGCGGAGGAAGTCGATATGGTGATCTTTGATGATGAACTGTCGCCTACCCAGCTCCGTAACGTGGAGCGCGAACTGGGCGTCAAGATACTCGACCGGAGCAACCTGATCCTCGACATATTTGCGAGCCGCGCCAAGACTGCGCAGGCCAAAACACAGGTGGAACTGGCGCAATTGCAGTACATGCTCCCACGGCTGACGCGCATGTGGACGCACTTGGAAAGACAGCGCGGCGGTATCGGTATGCGGGGTCCGGGCGAAACCCAGATCGAGAGCGACAGGAGGATGATCCTTAATAAGATATCGCTGCTCAAGGAGCGACTAAAATCGATTGACCGCCAGGCCGAGACCCAACGCAAGAACCGCGGTCAAATGATTCGTGTGGCGCTGGTCGGCTATACCAACGTGGGCAAGTCGACCATCATGAACATGATTTCCAAATCGGACGTATTTGCCGAAAATAAGCTGTTCGCCACGCTGGATACCACCGTGCGAAAGGTGGTAATCGACAACCTGCCGTTTTTGCTTTCGGATACGGTAGGGTTTATCCGCAAGCTTCCCCACCACCTGGTCGAATGCTTCAAGTCTACGCTCGATGAGGTGCGCGAGGCCGACGTGCTGGTGCATGTGGTTGATATCTCCCACCCGAGCTTCGAGGACCACATCCGCGCGGTGAACGAAACCCTGAAAGAACTGGGTGCGCTCGACAAGCCGACGATTACGGTGTTTAATAAAATCGACGCGTACAAGCCCGTGGAGCACGGGCACGGCCACGCCGAGGATGGCGCGGAAACTAAGCCGGTGACCTTGGAGGAATTCAAACGCAGCTGGATGGCGAGGCACAATAGCCCCGCGGTGTTCATTTCGGCGACGGACAAAGTCAATGTCGAGGAGTTTCGGCAGATGCTTTACGACAAGGTCGTGGGCATGCACACCGAGCGGTATCCCTACGACAATTTATTGTATTAATGCAGAGTGGGGGGATGCAATGGTATCCTCCCATACTTGCCCATGAACAAAAAAGTAACTTTTCAGGACTGGGGCCTAGTGGACTACCAAGAGGCCTGGGATAGGCAGGAGCGGCTTTTTGAGCAGGTTGTGGCCACAAAAACGTCGAACCGCCTAAACGGCACTTCGTTGCCGACCGAAAATTTCCTGGTTTTTACCGAGCACCCCCATGTGTACACGCTGGGCAAGAGCGGTAAGGTTGAAAACTTATTGCTGGATGGCCAGGGCTTAGCGGATAAACACGCCACGTACTACAAAATCAACCGGGGAGGCGATATTACCTACCATGGTCCCGGGCAGATTGTGGGCTACCCCATCTTGGATCTCGACAATTTCTTTACCGATATCCACTTGTACCTGCGCACGCTTGAGGAGGCGGTGATACGCACCTTGGCCGATTACGGTCTCGTGGGCGAACGTTATCCCGAATCGGGCTTTACCGGCGTGTGGCTGGATGCGGACAAACCCACGGCACGAAAGATCTGTGCGTTGGGCGTGCGGGCCAGTCGCTGGGTGACTATGCACGGCTTTGCGTTTAATGTCAATACCGATCTGGATTACTTCGGCCACATCGTACCTTGCGGTATCGACGATAAGGATGTCACCTCGATGGCGCGCGAACTCGGTGGTATCCAGGATATCAACGCCGTGAAAGCCCGACTCAAGGGGCATCTCACGGCGCTGTTTGGATTTGAATTGGTAGGCTAACCTAGCGCAATACCAACGGTTTCTTGTTTGATCCGAGCGTGTTCGTGGCATCGAGCGGACGCGGTTGTTCCATGCGGCGGTTGTAGTCTTCCAGCAAACCAATCCCATATTGGTTTTCACGAGCACGGTTTACGTCCATTTGTCGGTTATAGACGGCCTGCAGTGTGGGGTCGATTAGGCTCAATTCCTTGGCAATCAGCGGATCTGTTCCGGAGCCCATGGGTGCGTAGGGGAGGGTTTCACTCACGTTATGCGTCGGAGGCAACCCATTTACAAAGTCGCCTTCCCCATCCCGGTTTTTGTATTTCAGCACGATGGGCTGTATCCCCCAATCGTTCTCGCCGGAAAATCGACGGGAGGAATTGGAGATGGTGATGGAGGCATCGTCCTTGCCGACGGTAGGTGTGCCGATATGGATGACATTCGTAGGGCCCATGATGGGCCGGAGATTGTTGATCAACAGCTCGCTCGCTGAAGCTGAACTGCCCGTTGCCAATACGTATACGCGATTTAGTCCAAGATTCACGTTGCTGACCACCTGCGCGTTAGCTGCGCCGTACAATTCCGCGTACGTCAACGTCGCATCACGGAGGTTGCTATTGAATACGTACTGGATAAAGGGCATGTTGATGTCGAAGTCTTTGTGGATGAGGGACGCTAACAATGCTGCTGTGCTGACGGAGCCGCCGCTGTTATAGCGCTCATCAATGATAAGCTCGGTGACCTCGGCGGCCTTAAGTTGGCCAAAAGCATCGATTAGCTCTTGGGATTGGGCTTGCAGGAAACGGTTATAGAAAAGGTACCCCACTTTGGTGCCGTTGGGCGTGACGATTACCGAATCAAGGTGGATGGCCTTTTCCTGAAAACCTTCGACCGGCGTGAGCGATACGTCGTCGCCAGGGGTAATGTCTGATCCGGATAGGATTCCGTAGGTTACCGTGAACGGATCATTCCCGAACAGCGCATCGGCGTTCTGCACGCTGGTGCCCGCCAAGGTTAGGAGCTGACCGTTGACACGAATGAAAATATCCCCCCGCTTGATACCCGCTAAATCGGCAGGCGACCCTTTATGCACGAAGCGTACGGCAACGCCCGCATTGCTTTCGCCAATTCGGAAAAACGACACGCCAAGTCCGCTGGTACGAATGATCCCCGAGAGGTCATTTCGTAGCTCTTCGTTATTCTGGATCCAGGAGAACCGGTCGGCAGGCCGGGCGAGCAATGTCTCAAAGAAGTCCGTGGGATGTGCGTCGAAATTGAGATTGCGGTCTTGCGGGATCGAGGTATTCCAAAAATAATAGTACCGCATGCTGTCGACCACCCATTGGTTGATTTCGGCAAAGGTTACTTCTCCGGTTGGGTTTGGTTTTGCGCCCGGTTCCTTCTTGCACCCGACAGCCACCAACAACGCACACGCTACCCACGCTAAAACGCTGAAGCGGGCGGCCTTAACATACAGCTTGCTCATCAGATTTACTTTTTAGTTAGTACGGAATAAATTTAAATTAAAAATACGCGGATTAGCGCGGCTATCTGACGATCAAAGCTAAAAACCGTGCCAAATCTGCGTTATGTGCTGATGTTCATTGGATTAGTTTTCGAATCCGGTAAGTGGACGCTCGGCTATTGCCCCAATACCGACGTCATGCGGTAATTTTTCGGCGGGTGCCATCGCAGCTATCCGGTACGTGGCCGTCTCGGCAAAACGGCCCGCTACGATAATCTCGCTTTGTGCCCGATGCGCGTTAAACATATCCGCTACGAGTACGGGGTCGTTGTTGTCTTTGGAAAGATGGGCTAAAAACAGGTGCGACAAGCGGTCGGAACGGTGTTGCAGGAATAGTTCCAAGGCTTCGGCGTTCGATAAGTGGCCGTACCCGCCGCGGATACGGTTTTTCAGGAAATAGGGGTAACGTCCGGCCATGAGCATGTCCTCATCGTAGTTGGACTCCAAAAACACGGCATCACATTCGGCAAAAAAATGACTGACGCGCTCGCATACCCGACCGATATCCGTGAATACGCCTACGGTCAGGGCATCCTGGCGTACCACGAAGCTGTGCGGCTCGGCGGCGTCGTGGTATTTGTGGAAGCCCGTTACGTCCAATTCGCCAATCCGGATCGGCACCAAGTCAGCGAGCGGATGTAGCAGGCGATCGGGGATGGCCAGCCGGCAGGCACCGCGCGTACCATGGGTCATGAATACCGGTAGCTGGTACTTGTTGGCGACGACGGCCAGGCCCCGGATGTGGTCGGTATGCTCGTGCGATACGAAGATCGCCTTGACGCGGTCCATCGACAGCCCTTGGCGAGCCATGCGGCGTTCCATCTCGCGGCAGGAAATCCCGACGTCTACCAGTATGGCTTCGGTGTCGTTGCCGATGTAATAGCAATTGCCATTGCTGCCCGAGGCGATGGAACAGATCTCTAGAGACATATACTTGTTTTCATGAGCGTTTTTAGCATTCGGGTAGGCTGAGCGGGATATTCACCGCCAGGCCGCCGTCGGCGGTTTCCTTGTATTTGACATTCATGTCCAAGGCCGTGTCCCACATGGTTTTCACGACCGCATCCAAGCTGACTTTGGCTTTGTCCGGGTTGGACTGCAACGCCAGTTGGGCCGCAGTAATGGCTTTGATGGCGCCCATAGTATTGCGTTCGATACAGGGAATCTGTACTAATCCGCCAATGGGGTCGCACGTTAATCCGAGATGGTGTTCCATCGCTATTTCGGCGGCCATCAGCACCTGTCCTTGCGAGCCGCCCAAGCACTCTGCCAATGCCCCTGCGGCCATGGCCGAGGACACCCCGATTTCTGCTTGGCAGCCGCCCATGGCTGCGGAGATGGTCGCTCCTTTCTTAAAAATACTTCCGATTTCGGATGCCGTCGCGATAAACTGGATGATGCGGTCTTCCTGGTATCCGCCGCGGAAGACAATTAAATATTGCAACACAGCTGGAATCACGCCCGCCGCACCGTTGGTCGGGGCGGTGACGACACGGCCGAAGGAGGCGTTTTCCTCATTGACCGCCAAGGCAAAGCAACTCACCCAGTTCAGCGTGTTGTCGAAATCGTCGCCGCCAGCCCTAATCGCCGCCACCCACGAATCGTAGTCGGTGTAGGGGCGGTCTGCGATGAGTCGCTTATTGAGCTTGTAGGCGCGTCGCTGCACGTTGAGGCCTCCCGGCAGTACGCCGGTGGTGTGGCAGCCGCGGTAAATGCAGTCGCGCATGGTTTCGAACAGATGCAATACGCCGCGGCGCGTTTCTTCGTCGCTACGCCAGGCGTGTTCGTTTTCCATCACCAGTTCGGATACCTTCAGGCCCGTGCGCATGCAGCCCACCAGCAGGTCCCGCGCCGTCTGGACGGGAAACGGAAGGTCGGTATGCGTTTTTCGTTCGCTCTCTTCTCCTTCTTTGGATACAAACCCGCCGCCGATGGAATAATAGGTTTCGCTCATGGCGGTGCCGTCGCGTAGCAGCGCCTGGAAGGTGACGGCATTGGGGTGTGCCGGAAGGCTTTCGGTGTATCGAAACAGCAAATCCTCCTCGTAGGAAAAAGGAATGGAGGTTTGGCCGGCCAACGTGAGGATTCCGGCGGCTTTAATCCGCTCCACCTGCGGGATTACGTCTTCAACGTGGCAGGTGACTGGATCTTCGCCGACCAGCCCCAGGATGACGGCCACGTCCGTGCCGTGGCCATGGCCGGTTTTGGCCAAGGAGCCATACAGGAGGATCTTGACGCGCTCCACGGTTGGCAACATGTCCTTCGCCTTAAGCGATTCGGCAAAACGTTGTGCCGCGCGCCAGGGGCCCAAGGTATGCGAGCTGGACGGCCCGATACCAATTTTAAACATGTCGAATATGGAAATTTGTTCGTTCATTGCACGTCCAAACCGCCAGAACGCGGTTTGATCAAAGATAACGCTTTATTTGGCTTTCCCTAACTCTAGTGTGCGATTTGGCAGGGTAGGCGCGATTGTCTAATCGTGATGGAAATAAGGGGCGAAAAAAAGCTATATTGCCTAATAAAACCACGTAAACCTATTAAACCCAAAACCTTCAACAGATGCAATTCTCTGAATAAATGATATCGACACCGGCGTAGCCGCCGGTATCGGTACTGTCGGCGTGCTGATTTGGCTCGTTGTCACAGCATGTTACGTTGCCGGCTTATGGAAGATGTTCGAGAAAGCGGGCAAACCTGGCCGGGCTGCCCTAATTCCCATGTACAACATCATCGTCATTACTGAAATCGTAGGAAAGCCCGTCGGGTTCGCATTGCTGGCCGCAGGCCCGACGGCGACAGAGGCCCTGCAAAATCCGTTTGTACGGCGTGGAGATGATCCGTACGCAGCCCGGGATGAAAATGCGGGTGCCTAGTCGGTTGTCTATGTCGCTCGGTGTGCCGGCCACTGCATTCTATTTGCCTTGTCCGTTTAAGGCAATCACTCACGTCGATTGCGCCGGCTGCGGTTTCCAGCGTTCGGTGGTTGCGTTGTGGGAAGGGGATATCGCCGCGAGTTTCCTGCTTTATCCACCCGCCATACCGTTATGGGCGCTTTTTGTCTTTTTGGGGCTGAAATGGTTGTTCAGGTGGGAACGCGGCGACCACATCACGCGCTGCGCAGCTATTGCCATGGCGGTGACGATCCTCATTTCGTATGGTGCCAAATTGCTCGATATGTGGCCCGTGCCCGACGCTTAGGCGGGCTGCCATGGTTTGCGCAGCCTACACCGTCTTGCGGCTAAAAAGGCACGTGAATTGTTGCACGGCCTGTTATCGGCTTGTTTCTCGATTTGTTATCTTTGCTAACAAATTGAACAAAACTGCATTATGCAACGTTTACAACTGGTTCTGACCGTTATTTGCCTTTTGTTTCTGCTTCCCGTGTCAGCTACTGACGACCTTCGCCAGTACCCGATTCCCAAGCGGGAGTTTCGAGGAGCATGGATTGCAACGGTGGTCAACATTGACTGGCCCTCTAAGGCAGGACTTTCTACCGCTCAGCAGCAAGCCGAGCTGGTGGCAATGCTAGACAACCACCAACGCGCCGGTATCAACGCCGTCATCCTGCAGGTTCGCCCCTCTGCCGACGCCTTGTACGCCAATAGCAAGGAACCTTGGAGCCGCTTCTTGACGGGGAGACCGGGCCAGGCCCCGTCACCGTTCTACGATCCGTTGGAGTTCGCCATTACCGAGGCACACAAGCGCGGTATGGAGTTGCATGCGTGGAT
>Ga0079224_100001702_pt1 | contig 25802 bp, 25 predicted proteins | sample Stecom2015_FD_80414 | JGI IMG/M metagenome (GOLD analysis project Ga0079224, IMG submission 80414) | Agricultural soil microbial communities from Utah to study Nitrogen management - Steer compost 2015 | ecosystem: Environmental > Terrestrial > Soil > Agricultural land | place: USA: Utah... | reverse complement strand
CTGTCACGCAGGAGGTCGCGAGTTCGAGTCTCGTCGGCCCCGCAAAAGTAAAGCCTGTAATAGTTTGTTACAGGCTTTTTATTTTTAAAGCAAAAATCATTGAAGTAGTAATTTATGTAATAGCTTTAAGAATTAGTTATTTATATTTTGTTATTTGAATTTTAATTACTTGCATAACCATGAATGACATAGATTTATCTCAACTTATTTCAGAATTAAAGAGGTGGGGGAATTTTAATGCCGGTGCACATTTTCTTATTAAAAATTTGTGTGTTATGAATGACTGGAATTATGGTGAAGTCTGGAGTAATTCCTATGATAAAAAATTTATGGTGTGGAATGACTTCTGGAGTAAAGATGAAAATTATTTTGAAAAGTTCTCCAAATTCAGCTCCGTTCATAAGTTTGCTAAAGGTGTGGGTTTAATTGGAAAAACCTGGGAACAGAAAAAACCATTGCTGGTCGAAAATATGTCAGCCGATATTAGTTTCTTAAGAGCTGAAGTTGCATTGCAGAGTGGATTTAATGCTGCAATTGGTATTCCCATTTTAAATGATGATGATGTTTTGTGTGTGCTTGGTTTCTTTAAGAATAATCTAACTGCTGATGATAAAAAGAAGAGTGAAAATATTTTCAGGTATTCATCGGATTTAGGTAAGGTTCTTTCTTCGCTATAAATTTATAGATTTTTTGATTTACTTAATTGAAAACTACTTTTTTATCATTTCTGTATTGTTTATAAAACTCATTCAGGAATATTGCAGGATTCACTTTAATATTTTCTATAATTCCTATTCCCGCTTCGGAAAAAAGTTTCTTGGCATCATCTTCACAGCTTCCGCATACAATTACTTTAACATCTCTTTTTATTAGTAATTGCGCTGCAAAAACTTCTGCCCCGATTGATGATGAAAAATGATTTTTTATCTTTTCAATTAATTTTTCATTATCTGCATCATAAATCAGAAAATAATCTGATTTTCCGAACACCGGCGATACTTTTGTACTGTTGTCATTTGTATAAACACTGATTGCAATTTTCATTAATATACTCCTCAATTAATTACATCAATTTGATTGATGCAATTATCAGACCAACATAATTGAGAGGAGTTACAATTTGTACTTTTTCATCTTCCGCCATAAGGTTGTTTTGTTTATACCAAGTTCCAGAGCAGTTTTTGTGCGGTTTCCTTTATGCTTCCTTAAAGTGGATTCAATAAGCTGACGCTCTGCATTTTCGAGAGGTGTTGCTTCAAGGGGTTTTTCATTTTGCAATGCTAATTCTTTTTTCAGCTCCTGAAGTTTTTGAGGAAGATGCTCTGTCCTGAGTGCATCTGAATTGCAAACAACAAAAGCATGTTCAATCACATTCTCTAATTCTCTAATATTTCCTGGCCATTTATAATGTGAGATAATCTTTAAAGCATTGGGAGATATGTAATGAATTTCTTTTTTGAATTTCCTGTTAAACTTTTCCATGAAATGAGTTACAAGCCCGGGTATATCATCTTTACGCTCATATAAAGAGGGGAGATGTATGTTAATTACATTAATTCTGTAAAATAAATCTTCCCTGAATCTCCCTTCGGCAACCTCTTTTTCAAGATTTTTGTGAGTTGCAGAGATAATTCTTGCATTAAGAGGAATTGTTTTTGTCCCTCCCACTCTTTCAAAAACACGTTCTTCAAGTACACGCAATAATTTTACCTGTACAGATAATGGAAGGTCTCCTATTTCATCTAAAAACAGAGTTCCGTTTCCTGCTAATTCAAATCTTCCCGGCTTGGTTCTTATTGCGCCTGTAAATGCTCCTTTTTCATGTCCGAATAGTTCACTTTCAAGCAGGGTTTCTGCAAATGCTGTACAGTTTACTGCAACAAAGGGTTCAGATTTTCTATCACTATTTAAATGAATTGCTCTTGCAACAACTTCTTTTCCCGTACCGCTTTCACCGGTTATCAGAACTGTGCTGTCAGTATTAATAACATTTTCCATCATATCGAAAACTTTTAGCATAGGTTTGCTTCTTCCGATAATATTTTTGAAATGAAAATTTTCTTCGATATGATCGGAAAGATTTTTCATTACACTTATATCTTCAAAAGTAACTACACGCCCGAATTTATTACCCGAAGTATCTCTTAACGGGGCGGAATTAATTCTTACAAGTACACGGCTTCCATCTTTGCGGATAATTGTTGTTTCGCGCAGCAAAGTTTGTTGATGATCGGCAATAAATGCCCTTAGTTGAAGATCTTCTTTTCCATCTTCGGAAGGGAAAACTTCCCAATATTTTTTGCCTAATGCTTCTGAAACAGAAAAACCTGTTATTCTTTCTGCAGCGCGGTTAAATGATGTTATTTCCCAGTCAAGATTAACAGTAAAAGTACCTTCAAGCAGGCTGTTAAAAATAGTTTCAAGTTTATTTTTTTCTTCGAGTATTTCATTATTTTTTTCATCGAGTGCTTTATAAAGAGCAAGTGTTTCCTGTGTATCACGGAATACTATAATTATTCCTATAATACCCTGGGAAGGCTGCATAAGCGGAGTGACAGATGCAGTTACATTTAATTCTTCTTTATCCTTCCGGTTTAGTTTAAGAGATATATTTGAAAAGATTTCCCCGGTAGATAAACTCTGCAGTAACAATAAGTTATCGGCAAAAGAATTATTAAATAGAAGATCACTTTCTCTGGAAATTACCTCATCTTGTGTAAATCCTGTTAACCTGGCGGCTGCTTCATTAAAGACAATTATTTTTTTATCCCTGTTAATTGCAATAATGCCGTCCGGTGCTAATAATTTTTTATTTATTTCTTCTTCCTTTATTCCAGGTACCTGCATATCAATACAAATAAAAACTTTTAAAATATAAATAAAAGATACGAAGTTTAGTCTTAACCATTAAGACAATTCCTTCCCAAAAAAGTTGCAAAAAAGAAACCCTGATTATACTGCCCATTGCAAACCTGCAACCAAATTAATTTTAAATTGCATTTAAAGTTCAACAAAACAATAAACAAAAGAAAGTAATTGGCTTTCTTTTTGCATCTTATGAAGTGAGCTGATAATAGTATTCTTTTAAAATTTTAAATAACCATAGAAGCGATATGAAAAGAAAAATTTATGTAACGCAAAAGGACAGAGACAGATTACTGAAATTATACCAGGGAACAATCGGATTTCGTGAAAAAGATCAGAAGACGATTAAAGCTCTTATTGAAGAATTAAAGCGTGCAACTGTTCTTAATACAGATGAAATACCACCTAATGTAATTACAATGAATACAACTGTTAAGATTAAAGATCTTATTAAGGGGGATACTTACATTTACACAATAGTTTATCCCGAAGAAGCAAATTTTGAAGAGAAGAAAATTTCTATCCTTGCTCCTATAGGTACAGCTCTTATTGGTTATAAAGAAGGCGATATTGTTGAATGGGAAGTCCCTGCCGGAAAAAGAAAATTAAAAGTGGAGAAAATTATTTATCAGCCTGAAGCAGCATCTAAAGTAGCAGTTTAGTAATGAAGCTTCTGCTTTTATTCAATCATAAAAAAAATAAAATCATATTTCAGGGAGTACAAAAGTTATGAGTGAAGGAAAAAGATATTTTATCAAGGTGTCAGTTAACAAGCTCTGCTTTCCTATAAAGATTGGATTAAAATCAAAACTGGAAGGGAGAGAAACAAATGCAGAGATATCTATTAATGCAGAAATAGATAAAGAATTTGAGAACGAGTTTGAGAAGAATATTCTTGAGATAATAAACAGAAGAGACGAATACACAGGTCCAATGCAGCTAAGTACAAAACTTATTAATTATATTGATTCTCTTAATGCAAAAACAATTGATATTAAGTTTAACTTCCCGTTTTATCTCGAGAGGTATTCTTCAGAAACAAACCAAAAACACCTTATAAAATATCCTTGTGAATATTCAGTTAGTAAAATTTCACTCGTAAAATATAAAAGGAAATACCGTTTAGGGGTGCCGTTTGTAGCTAAACATTACCTGATACCCGGAATACAGAATTTACTTTTCGATATACCTGCAGAAATTATAGTTGAGATAGCAGGTTTCGAAACATTTTTTATTGAAGATATAATTAACACAGTAGAAAAACATCTTACGGCAGAAAGTTATTCTTTAAAAGATTCCTTAACCGACCTGGTAAAATTAAAGGGCAGTAATAATTTCAAATTGAATCTTCTTGAAAAAATTCAAAATGATTTCTTAAACAATGGTGACATTGAGAGCTGCTCTGTAGAGTTTGTTAATAAAAGAATTCCGTACTCATATTCTGTTAAGATTACTTCTTCTGATAAAGTATATGAGGAGAAGGAACAGGCGGAAGAGGAAATTCTTTTAAATTAAAAAAGGTTTCATCAGCTTAAACTTTAGTGAGAATATCATGGCAAGAATTTCAAAAAATATTCTGAAGGAAATACAGAAAGAAGCAAGAGATTATATCTACGCTGTTAAAGGCAATAAAGCAACATCAGAAGATATAATGACAGCAGAAAACCTTATTACTTTTGGTTACGAGCGGGGACTTAATATTATTAATGAATTAAAAGAATCCCCTTTAGTAAAAGAAAACCGTGCAGTTATAAATGCCGAATGGGGATAAATATTTGTTAAATATTGAGGAACAAAATGAAAATTATTTCAAGCAATATTGTTGAGCAGTTAAAAGCTGATGCACTTGAATATATGACCTCTCTGAAAGGAGATAAAATTACAAAAGAAGATATTACTATTGCCCAGACATTAATTATCTATGGTTACCTGAAGGCAAGGCTTCAATTAAAAAAGAGAGAACCTTTAACAGCAGAATAACTATTGAACTTATTAACATAAGTTCCTCCAGCTCCCGGAGGCTGCCCTATTACTCTTTATACTCACACCTTACCTCTTGTTTGTTTTAGCCTCCGGGAAATTTTTATATATAAATTTTTTACTAAAGTTGTTTAACCAGACCGCCCCATCTTGCATCAGTCTCAAAACCAATCTTTTCGTAAAATGATTTTAGATAATAATGTGTTGTTAATATCTTTATTCCATTTGATTTCAATCTTTCGGAAAGATCATTAAGAACCAAGGCAGCAAGACCTCTTTTTCTGTAAGGTTTTGAAATAACTATTCCTTCAAGATGCGCAGTATCTGCATCCTGAATTTTGTAGCAAGCGCCACCTATTATTCTTCCTTCTTCTTCAATATCCGATAATAAAAGAAATTGCAATGAAGCATCAATCTGTAAAGGATAACTATCAAGTATAAATAATTTATAAAGGCTTGCTGTTTCAAATGCGGATAGAGGATTGCGGATTATATATTCTACACCAAAATTATCTTTAACCTGTGTTTTTATAATTATTTTATTTTCATCTGAAGTTCTCTCCGGAGCAAGTGCAAATTGTTTCGATGCAAAAGGAAAAATTAATTTATTTAGTACACGTTTATCTGTTTCATCTTTTAAAACCTCAAGGAGTTCGACTAATTCTATCCTGTTTAAAACAGATTCATCAGGAGACCTTAAGATAGATTTAATTAATTTTGAAAAAAGATTTTTAACATTTTCAGGTGATGATGAATAATATGTATTCATATAAAATATATATCTGTCTGATTCAGAATATCTGTCTAGCCTGTAAAGTGAAAATAAATTGTTTACAAAATTTTCCCTGGCTTCTTTAAGTGCAGAAGGGTTTTCTCTAATCCAGTCATTATAATTTTTTATCGCGCTGATTATGTATGTATTTATATAAGGTTTCTCTTTCCTTTCCTCTATATAATCTGATAATTTTTGGTATATAATTTCATTCTCAGGATTGTAATTCTTTTCATATTCTTTTTTAAGAGTAGAAAGAATATTTAAACCTTCCTCAGTTCCTGTCGCTTCAATGCATGCATCAAAAAGCCATTCTGTTTTAAGATAGTTTTTTGAAAGAGGGTAATGACTGACGGTCTGCTGATAAAAATTATTAAGCAATCTTGAAAAGAAATCTTTATAGCTTTTAAATTCTTTCCATCCTGTTATTGAAAGAACCAGAGAGCCTTCGCTGAAATGAGGTTCGGGCACAACTGCATTAGCTGGTGAAATATTTCCGGGAATTATTTTATAATCACTGTTTTTAAGAATATTAAAAAATGCAGTCATACCTCTTGTAAATAATAATTTCAGTTCAAACTCATATTCATCCATTTTCTCTTTTGAATATGATGAATTAATCATTCTTATTCTTTCCCATACAGTAAGGTCGTTTATAAATTCAAAAGAGATAATTCCTGCTTTAATTCGGAAATTACCAAGAACCGGGAGAACTTTTGTTCCATCAGCTTTGCGTGAAATTTTAATCATCAGGTAAATTGTATTCATTACTTCCTGCTTTGTTATATCAGGCTTGAGCAGGATAACAAGGTCATAATGCTTAAACTTTTTTGTATTGATGCTTAATCTGTAAAGATGATTATCTGCAGATGAGGTTATAGGAGAAATATAAATTCCGTTTTGCTCAACCTCTTTCAAATCAAAGTCGGGTATATCATAAATAAGCATGAAAGCTTCTTTAAGAAATGTTGTACGGGATAAAATTCTGTTTATTTTCATCCTTTCGGCATAAGGAATATTATCCTGGTAAAGAATTTTATCCTTCCAGTTAGATAAAGATTTTTCATATGAAGATTGTTTGAATTGTTTTTCAAACCAATAAGAAACTTTGTTAAATAAACTTTGTGCAAACTTGGAAAGATGCGGGTCATCTTTATGAAGAATCCATGAAACAAGTTCTATTCTTATTGTATTATAAGATGAAGGATTTTTATATAAAAAATTAACAAGCAGTTCAAGTATTCTTTTAAACTGATTCCTTGTATTCAAATCGGCAGGCCATTTTAATCCTTTCCTGTAAGCTTCAAGTCTTTTTCTGAATGCATCTAAATTAAAACCTCTTACATTATCCTTCAGAATCTCATCAATTACTTTTTTATTAATAAAAGATAATCCTGAATTAATAAATGAAGGGAAGTATTTGTTATAATCCAGGTCAGGTTTATTGAAAAGAAGAATTTTATAAGCTTTGCTTCTAACACTAAATTCAGGATGAGTTGCAAGTGCTTCAACTCTTCGGCTTAGAAGATTATTAATTCTGTATTCACTTTGTGCTAGTAATATTTCAATTTCATTTAGTGATGATAAGATTTCTTCTTTGCTTCCGTAAAGAATTTTCAGAATGATGTTATTAAGTTCCCTGGTTTTCGAATCAAATTTTTCTGTATGTCTTAAAGATTTATAATTATCACCTTTCCTATTCCATTTGCTTATATAAATTTGTGAAGAGATATTTTTATAATCAGCATCCCATTCTTCTTTACAAATGAAAAATTCTATTAACTCTTTATTGCCAAGCCAAAGTACAGGCTGAAGAATGATAATACCCAAATCAATTTCTTCGTTTGAAGTTATGTATTCAAAATTTCCTATTAAAATTCTGTTTGGATGTTCTGTTTTTTTAATTGTTAGTTCAGAACCATTTTCAAGATTTATTAATCCTGATGGAGTACAGTTCAGGTCATATTCGGTAATTCCCAAATCTTTTAAAGCCCAGACAGGAAGATTAATATTCACACCTCCGCACTTAAGTCTTATATCCGGCTTAGCATATAATTCATCAATTATTTTTTTGAAATTGGACCCGATAATTTTTCTTTTAAATGTTCCTTTAGAAGTAAGCTCACCTTTGCTTTCATCAAAATCTCTGTTCAGAATTGCGAACTTAATTATTCTCTCAAAAGGTTTTAATGTTTTATTAATTGATGATACAAGAGTTCCGAAATAACTGTTTAGTTTATGTTGAGAATTTGCCTGTTTAATGAATGGTTCATTATATTCAGGAGTAATGAGAAGTGTATTGTAAGGTTTACCATCGCCGACAAGGAAGGCTCTTTTTAATCCGGGAATATTTTCAAATTTTTTTTCGATAAATGCCGGTGCAATTGTCTGTCCCTTCATGTTTTTATAAATATCTTTCAGCCTGTCGACTATAAAAAGATTTCCATTTTTATCCTGGATAAAAAGGTCGCCTGTTTTTATCCATTCATTCTCCTGACCATCTAAATATTTTGCTGCATAATGTCCTGAAAATTCAAGTTCACCATTTTCAGAAAAACGAATCTTAATTCCCGGCAAAGGAATTCCTACAGAATCTTTAACATATTTTCCCGGTATGGTCATGCTGATACCGCCTGTTGCTTCAGTCATTCCAAAACCGCTGCATAGTTCAACTGAGTAAGAGTTAAAGAAATTAAATACTTTTGGTTCAAGGTAACCTGCAGCAGAAATTCCCCATCTTAAATTTTCTCCAACAATATTTCTGAAAACTTTCTTGCGATAATTTTTATCGGAAGGTCCTTCAAGTTTTTCTGCAATGCGGTCATAAATTTCTTTCCATCTCAAAGGAATACTGATAAAACCTGTTGGTTTAACTTTTTTCATCATTCGGAGGAGAGAATCAACATCATTCTTTCCTGCAAAAACATAATTGCCTCCCCAATAGATTGTACCGAGCATTTCAAAATATCTTCCGAAAGTGTGATAAAGAGGAAGGTAGCATAAAAGAACTTCATCTCTTCCAACTTGAGGAAGTGCTGCTCCTCTTGCAAATCTTTTTGCGATGATATTGTAATTTGTAAATGCTACACCTTTGGGTACACCTGTGCTTCCTGATGTAAACATAACCGTGGAAATATCATCGGGAGAAAATCTTTTGCGTGAAGAAAGAATTTTATTTACATCAGTTGATGATATACTTGAAATGAACTCTTCAAAATCCAGGATTTTATCTTTGGAATTGTAGAGAGAATAACCGGTAAAAAGAATTAAAAAGTCTCCGCCGGTTTTTTCTCTTAATGATTTTAAAAACTCAACTCTTTTAGGTGAATCTGTTAAAACAATATTAAATTTTAATGAGTTATAAATATGCTGAAGATTGTCAACATTGAAGTGACTATTTAAAGGCGAAACAAAAATATCAAAAGTGAGGCATGCAAGATCAGTCAGTGCACCTTCAATACAATTATCGGAATAAATTGCTGCAACAGGTTTATCATTATATTTAAATAATGCCGCAGCAAGTTTAGATATTCTATCATAAACAAATTTATAACTGTAATCGTTTCTTAAATTTCCTGTAAAAGTTGAAAACAAAATTTTATCTGGGAAATTTTCAACCTGGTATTTCATTAAGTCATATAATGAATAATCTGAAGCTCGAATTGCTTTAAATGCAGTTTCTGCCCAGCGGTATTGTTCATCACGGTTTTTTAACTGAGACAAAAAGAAAGAAGATTTGGTAAGATTTAAATATTTATGAAGAAGTTCTTTAGGAAGACTTTTATTAAGATATTCTTCCGCTAATCTTAATAATTCAGATGAATCAAATTTTGTATCACTTTTATTAAGTAACTCATTAAGTTCATCAAGCCTTTTTTGGAAAACCTGCATATCGAAATAATATCTTTTCATTAATACATACCAAATATATTAAGAATAAATTATGAAGAGATGGGCATTCGATAGATCATTTCATATTGCCGGCAGTTTTCTTATTTTTGCATAAAAAGAAAAGGATAACCATTGAAACTATAAATTCCTTAATCGTCTGATGATAGCTTATTGAAAAAGCTTTTAAGATTTACTCATTTAAAAAAGGAATTTATATGTCTTCAATAGTTCTAAACAAAATATCTTTCACACATCCAAACGGTATCCCGCTTTTCAAAGATATATCCCTTTCGATAGACAATCAGCGAACAGGACTTACAGGAAAAAATGGTTCAGGTAAATCCACTATAGCAAAAATAATTACAGGTTATCTTCAGCCAACGAAAGGGAGTGTATTTGTTCCAGATAAAATTGCATATCTTCCGCAGGAACTTAAACATCTGGAAAACTTAAGCATTATTGAATTATTCTCTTTAAAAGAAAAATATAATGCTTTTAAAAAGATAACTGCAGGCAAAGGAACCACTAACGATTTTATTATTCTTGATAATGATTGGGATCTTGAAAACAGGTTGTTATTTGCCATGCAGAAGACAGGAATTGAATATCTTTCAGTTGAAAGAAAAATTAAATCACTTAGCGGCGGTGAAAAGATAAGATGCTTACTTGCATCCTTGCTTGTTCAGGAGCCTTCATTTATAATTTTGGATGAACCTACTAATCATCTTGATTTTAATGCAAGAGAAATAATTTACAATTTTGTTAACGATTGGAAAAAAGGAATGCTTGTAATTAGTCATGATAAAAAATTATTAAGACTAATGGACCGCATCGCAGAACTCTCCGATTCAGGAATAAAATTATACACAGGCAATTATGATTTTTACATTGAACAAAGAAAAATTGAAAATGAAGCAGCACAAAATGAAGTGAAATCTGCTGAGTTATTATTGAAGAAAAATATTGAAGAGAAGAAACAGGCTTTAGTAAAGCAAGCTAAAAGAACAAGAACTGCGGCAAAGAGAGGTGCCGATTCAGGTATTCCTAAAATATTGTTAAATGCAAAGAAGAACAGCGGCGAAAATACTTTAAGCAAATTAAATGAAATACATAGTAAAAGAATAGAAGAATCAAAAAAGAAACTTGCAGCAGCAAAATTAAAAGTTAGAATTGAAAGACAGATAAAAATTGATCTTGATAGAAGTAAAGTTCCAGCAGGTAAAATTATTGTTAAAGCAGAAGGAATTAATTATTCATGGAATGGAATAAATAATTTATGGACAAATGATCTTTCATTTACAATTACAGGAGCCGAAAGAGTTCTTCTTAAAGGTGTAAATGGTTCAGGTAAAACTACATTAATGAAATTAATAAGAAATGAATTAATTCCTTCAAAAGGGAAATTATATGTTGGTGTGAAAAAAATCGGTATACTTGATCAGCAGGTTTCAGTATTAAAAGATAATCTGACATTGATAGAGAATCTTAAACTTCATTCCCCAAATCTGCCTGAACATGAATTGAGAATAAGGCTCGGCAGATTTTTATTTTATAAAGATGATGTTTATAAACATGCCGGTATTTTAAGCGGTGGTGAGAAAATGAGAGCAGGGCTTGCTTGTTTGCTTGCAGCAGAGCAGGCACCGGAATTAATAATGCTTGATGAACCTACAAATAATCTTGATCTCGAATCTATATCGGAAGTTATCTCAGCATTAAATAATTTTGAAGGTGCTCTTCTGGTTGTATCTCATGATGTTAATTTCATTGAAGAGATAAAAGTTGAAAGAGAAATAGAACTTGAGAGATGAATAAATCGTTAAAACTTTTCTCCCTTTGCTTCTCTTAAATGGCTGCCTACAGACCTGATTCTGCCCCACATCGAATAAAAGAAAAGTACAAATGCTATAACCTGCAGAATTGATGTAATAGTAACTAAGTAACTATAAAGTTCTGAAATAGAAAAACTTTCGAGCACCTGGAAGATAAATCTTAGTGATGTTGCAATTGTAATAAGCCAGTAAGTAAAAAGAATTAATGATGGATTGTACCGTTTATCTTCCTTAGCTGGTTTAGGGAAGAACCAGAGAGCAACACCCATAATCATCATCATAACAGAACCAACCAGAATTAAGTGAGTATGTGCCGATACCAGTGAAGGATGATTTCCATTAAAAAAAATATACCTGTTTACAGACATGTATATTCCGGTTAATAAACCAATAAAAAGAAATGTTAAACTTGTTTTGATAAAATATCTTACCGTGGAAAACATATTTACTCTGAAAAATTAATGATGGGGAAACTTAAAAATTATTTAAGATATTCTGCAATTATTCTTGTAGCTTTATCCCAATCATCTATTGGGGATTTCCAGCTTCTGTCATGTGCTCTTCTTAAATAAATCATTTGTGCAAGGTGATAAAGATTATGCTGGCAGCTATGCACAATATGTTCATAAATTGTATCTGTATCTTTTGCATTTTCTATCTTGCTTTTTTCAAAAAGTTCGGAATCATCACTGCAACTATTAACAAGAGAAGAAATTTGTGAGTGAACTTTTTTTAGTGCCGCCAAAACATCTGCTGCAGAACCATTTTTAGGATCTTCTGCTTCAGGCTGTTGAGCAAGTTTTTTAAGAAAATAATTATCAACGCGAATTAAATGACACATAATTTCATTTATCGATCTTGATTCAGGTGCAGGTTTCCAGTTTAATTGTGAATCAGGAATTCCATCAAACACATCATACAAAGGTTTAACAGTTGCCTGATGAATATTTAAAATCATCTCTATTTTATTTCTTGCCATAAAATTTCCCTGATATAAATAATCTTACATTCTTCCCAACTGCCTCTTTGCATCATCGCTCATATAATCAGGTGTCCATGGAGGATACCAGACAAGTTTTACTTCAGCACTTACACCCTCATCAATTCTTCTTAATGCTTCTTCAACCCATTTTGTAATTGAATTATGCATAGGGCAGCCGGGAGTTGTTAAGGTCATTGTTACAACAACTTTGTTCTCTTCATATTCAAGATTATAGATTAATCCTAAGTCAACAATATTAATTCCAATCTCCGGGTCAATAACTGTTTTTAATGCTTCAAATATTTTGTCTTCTGATATTTTCATATTACTTCAATAAAATTTTTATCATATTAAAAACAAACATTAATACACCGGCAAGCATACTTGAAAAGAAAAGTAATACTAATGAATTATTATCTGCCAAAGTTGAAACCGGAACACCAATAACTGCAGTAATTATAAAAAAGAAACTTATATATGATAATTTTTCATTATACATTTCTTTAAGCATAGGGACTTTTTCTATTCCTGCTTTACTGCTGTATTTGTGATACCAGGTAAGAAAGGGGAGTATCTTATACATTTGTCCTACTATTAACATTGATATGAATCCGAAAAAAATAAAATAACCGTAAGCCAGTGTTATGTTGCGGATTGTCGTATAATCAACAAAAAGAAAAAAGAGAGTGAAGAGAACTGATACTCCTAAAAAGATATAAGATGTTGCAGAAAATTTTAAAGCTGCATCAAGTTTTTTTCTTATTCTTTTTTTGAAAATGATATAAACCTGGTATAAGAAAAAAAAGAATCCCAATGCTGTTATTATTGAAAAAAGAAGAAAGAAAAATTGGTTTTTTGAATGAAGTTCGTAATTCAAACCAAGTAAACCTGCATTAGTTAAAACAAAGGCAATCTTTCCGCTTGTTTTTGAAAAGTTGTGAGACAAAGTAAACATCGGAATTAATTTGAATGTTACACCCATAATAACCATTGATACCCAGCCGCCAACAGCAACAATAACATGGTAGCTAATGTATTCAAGATGATTTCCTTCTATGTATGGGTATCCCAGATTAATTGCCAGCAGCAAACCTGCAGCAGCTGTTATTAAAAGATAGAAAAGAGATGCCGATAAGAATGTTGCGGTGATATTCCATTCTTTTACTTTTGTAAGAGTAACAATTGTATTAATCAAAAAAATTATAACCGCAAGATTTATTAGTGAAGCTCCGAGAACAAGAGGCATATCAATAGTAAAAAACCAAAAGCTGTATGTTAAAGCAATTACTCCGAAAGTGAAAATCCAGAATTGTATTTCGGCAAGTGCTTCACTGAATAATTTTACCTGAAGCACAACAGGAATTAATTGAAACAATGAACCAAAAATTATCATTGTTATCCAGCCGAGAGAAATAATATGTGTAATTGATAAAAGTTTCGGCTGAAAATGATGTCCCTGGAAAGTATCGTAATTAAAAGCGAGAAGTATGTTTGCCAAAAGAAAAGCCGTAATTGCAGTAATAAAATATTTCAGGACAATTCTGAATGGGGGAGCGTAAGCTGTCGAAACCAAACCTTGCATATGTACTATTTTTTTGTGATTAAAATTTTATAATGGTCTTCACCAAGTTTATTGCAGAAAGCCTGGTAGCCCCGTTCTTCCAGTTTCGGATAAAGTAAATGAGGTTCACGATGATGATAAATCAACAGACATGTTTTTTCATCAACCTGGTTTAATGTTTCAAGAATTTTCATCATAGGTTCGGGCGGCTGAAGCTGGCTTACATCAAGTTCAATTATATTTTCAAAATCATTTTCATCAATAACAGCCTGAGAAAATTCAGATTTATCCTCTTCTTTATTTTTATAAAAGTAGACAAAAAATGTCTGTTCTTCCTTTTTAGTAAAATGAGAAAATCCTTTCTTACCAAGGACAGAATAAAGAGGAATCGGTTCAAATGAATTTATAATTAAGAGAACTTCATCATCCTTTAGCTGTTTTACTTTCTGCATTATATCTTTTAATGGATCTTTACCTGAATTAAGAATCGGACGCACATCAAGCCTTACAATTTTATCTTCATCAAAAGAAACTTCTTTCGAAACAGTTTCAGTCTCTTCTTTAGAATTATTATTAATATTAGTTTCAGAGACTGAATTTCCGGAAGTACCGTTCAATTTGTTTAATTCATTTAAAAGAATATTTAAATCAACTCCTGCAATTGATGCTGCCTGTTCAAGCGTTACTCTTCCTGCCAATGCTTTTCGTAATAATTTATTCTGCAGTTTACTGAAATGAGGACTTATGTTTAACAGTACATTTAAAGAATCAGGATATTCTTCCAGGAGTCTTGATATTTTTATTTCTTTGGTAATCATTTTATTTCATTTTAATTTGATATTAATTCTCTGAGTCATAGCAGTTTTACTATGACTCAAAGAAAAACTTAAATTATTTTTTAGAAATATTTACCCGCCAAACCTGCGGACCTTTTTCAACATATTCCCAATCAAACTGTCCGTTTCTCTCAGCAGTAAACTGATAGTAGAGAGGCATAGGGTCGTGGTCATTAACTAACTGAAATGTTTCACCCGGTTTAAGCGCATCAAAAGTTGAAAAAATTGTCGGATGTTTTTCTCTTGGAATAATTGGTCTTACATCAAGTTGTTTAATTTCTGCTGACATTATATCTCCTTTTAATTTTAAAATTGTTTCATTGAAAATCTATAAAAGCATACAGGAGAATTCATTGACTTAAGTCAGTATAAATTGTTTTTAAAAGTGCTTAAAAACAGGTTTACATTATCTCGCATTAATTCCCGAAGCATAACCTTCAACATCAAGGACTTTTACAACTTCATTGGTTGCTGTTTCAATAAAAACAACATTAGAGATTCTCTCTTTCCCTTTCGGCTTATATCTTGGTTTGTAAGTGTTCAATTCATTTGAACTTGTAACAACGATATATTTTCCATCCTTTGTTAAATCAATACCCCAAGGCATACTAAAAGCCGGATGCGAAATTTCGTTTTCAATATTCCAGTTAGTTCCTTCTTTACGTAAAACTTTAATTTTATTTTCATGGAAGATTGTAACATAAATTAAATTTCCATCAGGTGTTATTGCCATCTGCATAGGATGGTGACCCACATTTATGAGGGCAGTTTCCATCCGTGTGTTTACATCATATACAATTACGTTATTTGAATTTCTGCAAGAGACATACAGATATTTTCCATCGGGAGAGGTATATGCATGCATTGGTGCATGAATATTTAATTGACCCGGGGACATCTCAATAGGATCACTGTCGTAATCATTCAGTTTTGTGTTATAGATATAGATTCTGTCATTCATTAAATCAGCAATTAATAATTTATCATCGGGTGTTATTGCAATGCCGTGTGGTACACCAGCGGTTGGTAATATAATTTCTGAAATAAGCGTCATAGTTTCAGGATTAATCTCATATACTCCCGTCAAGGAACCTGCTGCCAAAGGAGATTTCGAAACAAATAATTTTTTACTATCGCTGTTGAAGACCAGCATACCGGGACTTTGTAAGCCATCAACAGTTCCAACTATTTGATAAGTTTTTAAATCTATTTTGAGAACTTTACCTGCTGAAACTAAACTCACATATATGTAGCCGTCTTTTCTTACAACATGATCCGGGTGATCTACCCCGACCGGATTAAAATTAACATCAATAGTTCTTTTAACGATCATATTTTCAGCATCGATAACAGTAATCTCATCTCCTGCCTGGTTGCAAACAAAAATATCTTCTGCTGATGAGCATGGAATTTCATTGGCATATGATTTTGCTCCATTGTTTATCCATTCTCTTATTGTATTAATGTCATGCTCACTTAGTTTCTCTTTTTTATGAGGCATTTGAAAAGAAGAATCTTCAATATTTCCAGCAATTAATCTGTATAGCAAACTTCGTTCAGCATTAAAAGGAATAACAGCTTCACCCCCATACACTCCATCATTATGTAATAAAGATGATAGTTTATGTCCTCCCCCGGAAGATTCTGAAAGAGGTCTTCCGAAAGAACCTTTCACCATTTTAGACCAGGTTTCAAATGAAAGATTATGCACTGGTTCCGCCCCACCATGGCATGCAGAAGAAATACAATTGTTTGCAAAAATTTCAGCTATTTTAAACGATTCAAAACCATTAAATGTTTTATCAACGGCAGGAGGCTGTTCTGTTATGTTATCAGAACAACTAAATAATAGTATTGATACAACAATAATCAATACCATATATATGAGCGAAAGAATTTCTTTCATTTGAATCCTCAATAAAATTATTTATTAATATAATAAATCAGACAATTAACTCCGAATATGATTTAAATTTATTTTTGATTTTTCTGAATTAATAATTTTAAACCAAAAAGAAGAAAGTTTTAATGGGAGAGAATCGAAGCTTTGTTGGAAATACCATACGGAAATGTTCATTAAACTTCATTTAATTAATTCATATATTTAAAACTTTATCAAAACAATTTTTTAATAATGATTCTACAGGATATTCCTCTCTTTTCTGAATTAACCGTTGAGGAGATTAGAGAGATAACAAAATTAAGTAGTCTTGTTAAGTATAAAGAAGGAGAATATGTTTTTCATGAAGGTGATGAGTTTAAAGGAATCTATATTGTTATCAAAGGTTTAGTTAAGATATTTAAAATTTCTCCGCAAGGAAAAGAATATATACTTCACCTTCTTACAAAGCCTCATCTGTTTGGCGATGTTCCTCTCTTTACAGGAGGAGATTGTCCGGCAAGTGTTCAGGTGCTTGAAGATTCCACTCTGCTTTTTATACCCGGCAAAGAATTTTTACACCTTCTTGAGGAAAATCCTAAGTTAAGTTTTAAAGTAATGTCAGGCTTTGCAAAAAGGTTAAAATCAATTTCAGTTAAAGCAGAAGATTTATCCTTAAAAGAAGTAGTAAACAGGCTTGCAGATTATCTCGTAAAAGAAATTGAGCGTACAGGAAACTCAAAATTGCCGGAACCGTTTTACAAAATTCCTTTATCTAATCCTACACTGGCTGCATACTTAGGAACAATACCCGAAACAATATCACGTGCATTTAAAAAACTTAAAGACCGCAACATTATAAGGATGCATGGCAGAACTGTATTCGTAAAAGATTATAAAGAATTAAAACAACTTGCAGAATAACTGACTTAAGTCATTGTATAAAAATAAAAGTACTGTATATTTTTCTTTTTAAAATTATGAGCGAAAAAAAAAGAAATATCTTTTTCAGACTATATAAATATTACATAATTGATAGTGTATTAATTGTAAAGAATAAAGGCTTTAAAGAATTATTAAAGCAGCGTGGATGGAAATTCTTTCTGATAATAATATCTTATTATCTTATACGTGATACTTTATTGTATATAGTTATTCCATATCTAATAGCAATTGGTATTTTTTAAATCTCTTCACTTTAATTCCCAAAAATAATTTTACTGACTTAAGTCAATGTTTTGATGCCATATCTTCCTTTAATTTAACCAGTGAATTTTAATAGGAGATATAATGGCATTACTCATAACAGACGAATGTATAAACTGCGGAGCCTGCGAACCTGAATGTCCGAACAATGCAATTTATGAAGGTGGTGTTAAATGGGAACTTGGCAGCAGCACTTTTCCTCCGGTTTCAGACGATTATTTTTACATTGTTCCTGATAAATGTACAGAATGTGTTGGTTACTATGATGAACCGCAATGCATGGCAGTTTGTCCTGTAGATTGCATAATTAAAAACCCTGACCGTGTTGAAACTAAAGAAGAACTATTAGCTAAAAAAGAAAAACTGGAATTAATTGAAAAATAATTTTATCAGAATTTAAAATACGGTGATGTTATGAACTCAGGCATTTTAACTGAAAACAAAATAGATGAAAAATTAATTGAAGAGATAAAAAGTATAGAATATCAGCAGGATGCAATTTTAATTAAGGGTAAACCTGATACAAACATTGTCTTTTTTGTAATTGATAAAAACCAGGGTTTGTTTGAACACTCAGCAGTTATAAATGCTGATGTTCATATAATTGAAGGTGAAATTAATTTTATAGTATCAGGAAAGAATTATGAACTGAAAGAGGGAAGCAGAATAGAAATTCCTTCAAATGCTCCGCATAGTTTTAAAGCGACAGAAAAAACCAAAATGATTCTGTTTGTTTCGTAAAAAGTTTTGAAAATCTGGTTAGAAATGAAGTAAATACTTTTTATTCTGCCCCCATAAGAGCCTCATCTCCCATTTGAGGCTCTGAGAAATCTCACAAAATTTTAATGGATCAATTTACTTGCTAATGTTGGGAGAAATCCTCTTAATTATTTTTATAAGTTTAAATTGAAAGTTTTCTAATCAATTTAATATCATCTTAACTACAGGATTAATAGTCTAAAAAATTTATTATTCGGAAAATTTCCCGTTCATTTTTCAAAAAAAATTTATAACTTATTAAAGAACCTTAAAGAGGAAATATGTTTGATTTTAATGAGGGGAACTTAAATTCCATTATCGAAAAATCGATTAAGATTTCATTAAAGTATCTTTCCAGAATCCATCAGCGGGTTTATAAATTATTAAATGTTAATGAAATACAGATGCGCGATTTGGCTGTCGATGCGGTTTCATCTCTTTTTATTTCAGATGGACAGGATTCTTTACCAATTAAAAAAGCTTTCGATAACTGGCAACCTGCAATAACTACCGAAGAGGAATTTTCCTTTTTTCTTCATAAAGTAGTTACAAACCGGACAGAACAGCATATATCCAAAGTTTTAAAAGAAACTGACCCGCCCTTCAATGTCATTCTTAACTCAATGAATTATTTAATCAAAAAGAACAGATATGGTAAAACAAAATATTTTGGAGCTGTATATATTATTCAGAATAATTCTATAAGAATAAGCGGGAAGGTAATTAATCTGGATGAGTTTGATAAAATTCCTGCTGAATACTTTAAAGATGAAAAAAATATTCTCAAAAATATATTTACTTACCTTGTTAATGAAACAAATTATTTCCCGGCAATTCCTCTTAATGCACTTATACTTAGATATAAAGAAATCAAATCAACTGATTATTCTTTTAGCGAGATAATCAATAATCCTGCAGAGGATTATGAATTTAATGATTCAATAAAAAATTGTTTACGTGAGGTAAAGGAGAAATTATATAATTCCTATGTAATTAAAAATAAACTTACCGAGGATGAAGCAGGGAGTTTATACAAAGCTTTAGAAGATATGACCGAAGATTTGAAAGACGGCGGAATAAATCCCGGACTTTATGAATACCTGAAACCTTATTTTGAAGGACTATCAGTTGAGGATTATAAAGCAAAATATCATAATATCCTGGAATATTTGCTGAAAGTGATGAAGATCAATATTATTCAGGAAATTCAGAAATAATTCCGATTTAGCTGAAATTAAATCTATTATGATTAAAAAAGAGATAATATATGAAAATAAGCGAAAGAGACCTGTTTAATTTTGTTTTTTTCAGATATCTGGTGGAAGATGAAAAGGTTAAATACCTGGAAACCACAGATTTGTTTAAAGAAGAGATAGAATTATTATCATCTTTTAAAGAAGCTGAGGCTAAAGAATTACCTCCTGATCTCAAAATAAAACTCTCTAAAGCAATTCCTTATTATAAATTATCAAATGTAGTTGAACTTTATCCTGTAACTGTATAGAAATTCAGGAAAAGAAATGATGGTATTTTAAGATTTGCTGCCGATTCAGCAGAACTACAACCTAAAACCAGTTCACAAACATTTTCAGATGAAAACAATAGATATCTCATAAAACTGATTAAGTCAGGGAACGATACAAAGATTTATTTATTTTCAACCAAGAATGAAGTTTTAAAAAATATAGAGCTTACCGTTGAACCTCAGAACTTGAAATTCTATATGAAGGATAATTATAAACCCCTCGAACTTAAAAATTTCACAAATATCCAGAAAATAAAATTAGAGTTCTTTCAGGTTTCTACAAATTAAAATTACGGAGATAACCTAACTATTTCCCACTTATCATCTTTTTTTAAATAGCATATTCTGTCATGCAGCCTGCTTTCTCTCCCTTGCCAGAATTCAAATCTTTCCGGAATTACTCTGAATCCACCCCAGTATGGAGGAAGTGGAATTTTATCTGTATATTTTTTTTCAAATTCAACAAACTGGTTTTCAAGATATTCTCTGCTGGGAATCACTGAACTCTGCTTTGATGCCCAGGCTCCTATTCTGCTTTTTAATGGTCTGGATTTAAAATATTCTTCTGATAATTCACGGGATGTTTTTTCAACTTTACCAAATATTCTTACTTGTCTCTCAAAATTCATCCAGTAAAATAATAACTCAGCATAAGGGTTTGCTTCAAGGTTTTTTCCTTTATTACTTTCATAATTCGTAAAGAAAATAAATCCATTCTCATCAAATTCCTTAAGAAGCACGGTTCTTACTGAAGGTTTGCCATCAGGGGTGGCGGTTGCAATGCTCATTGCGGTAGGTTCTTTAATATCCGATTTTAAAACAAGGTTATACCACAGCTCAAATTGTTTAAATGGACTTTTATCTACAGTGGACTTTGTTAGCTTTTCCAGTTTTCCTCCTTAAGGTTAAATTAGTTATAAAATACTTCTCTTTAACAGTTTTTTTATAAACTGATCAGGTATTTTCCAGTGTATCTCAATGACTATGATTTATATGATTACTTTGATAAATTTACATCATTCACCAATATTATTTCAATAAATATTTTTTTTAAAATGAAGAGCAAAGACCTTACTGAAAAACAAAAGGAGGAGCTTGAAAAATTTGGTGCAAATACCTGGTTTGTAGAGTATCTCCATAAACAATATGAAGAAAATCCATCTGAACTTCCTGAACAGTGGAAAAAATTTTTTGATAAAGATTCAGGTAAAAAGGATAACGGAAAAACCGGTAAACACTCGATTTCAATACCTCAGAATGTAAACCTGCCTGAACCTCATGAAGGAGATGAAATTAAAGTTATAGCAGGAAGCTCTGCAAAAATTCTTGAGAATATGCAGACAAGCTTAACTATACCTGTTGCAACATCACAAAGAACAATTCCTGTAAAACTTCTTGAGGAGAACAGGGCGGTAATTAATAAATTCTTAAAGAAACATAATGCAGGAAAAATATCTTTTACTCATCTAATAAGCTGGGCGATTCTTAAGGCTATTAAAGCTGTTCCTGCAATGAACAATGCATTTACTGTTATAGATAGTAAACCTCATTTAATTCAAAGAAAAAGTGTTAATCTTGGCCTTGCAATAGATATTGAACGTAAGGATGGTTCAAGATCTCTTCTTGTTCCTAATATTAAAGATGCCGATAAAATGGACTTCCATACTTTCTGGAAAAAGTATGATGACATTGTTGAGAGATCGAGAAAAGGAACAATCGATCCTTCAGAATTTATGGGGACAACAATTACACTTACTAATCCTGGTACTATTGGCACAGTCGGCTCGGTTCCAAGGTTAATGGTTGGACAGGGAGCTATAATTGCAGTTGGTGCTATAAATTATTCTGCTGAATACCAGGCAATGTCTCCATCTACAATCTCTGCACTTGGTGTAAGTAAAGTAATGACAATAACAAGTACATATGATCATAGAATTATTCAGGGGGCAGAATCAGGTTTATTTTTAAAAGAAATACACGAGCTTCTTTTAGGTAAAGATGATTTTTATGATGAGATATTTGAAACATTGAAAATACCTGTTAAACCTTATACCTGGAAGACCGATTATCAGCCGGGAATATTTGAAGGTACAGCTAATAAAGAAGAGATAGAAAAAGAAGCACGGGTTCTTCAGTTAATTAATTATTATCGTGTAAGAGGTCATCTTGTAGCTGATCTTGATCCTCTTGGTTCTAAAATTCCTTACCATGCTGAATTAGATCCTGCAACTTTTAATCTTACAATTTGGGATTTTGACAGAACATTTATAACAGGCGGCTTTGGCGGAACACCTACTTCTACTTTAAGAGAGATACTCGATACTCTGCAGAAGACTTATTGTGAGAAGATCGGTGTTGAATATATGCATATTCAAAATCCCGCAGAGAAAATCTGGCTTCAGAATATGATGGAGCCTGTAAAGAATGTTCCGGATTTCGATATCGATTTGAAGAAAACTATTCTTCAAAAATTAATAATGGCTGAAACCTTTGAGCATTTTATACATAACAGGTTTATCGGTCATAAAAGATTTTCTCTCGAAGGCTCTGAAACTCTTATCCCTGTACTCGATTTCCTTTTAAATAATGCAAGTGAACATGATGTTGCTGAAATTGTAATCGGTATGGCACACCGGGGAAGATTGAATGTTCTTGCAAACATAGTAGGTAAATCATACGATTCAATCTTTACTGAGTTTGAAGATATAAGAGATCCTAATTCAATTCAGGGATCAGGTGATGTTAAATATCATCTTGGTGCTGCAGGAAAATATAAAACAAGAAATGGTAAGTTTGTTAATGTTTCTATAGCTTCTAATCCGAGTCACCTTGAATGGGTAAACCCTGTTGTTGAAGGAATTGTAAGAGCAAAGCAAACAAGAAGCAACGATAAAGAACGCAGGAAAATTATACCTCTGCTTATTCATGGTGATGCTGCATTTGCCGGGCAGGGTGTTGTTGCCGAAACACTCAACCTGTCTCAATTAAAAGGATATAGAACGGGCGGTACTATTCATATAATTATTAATAACCAGATTGGTTTTACAACTACACCTGAAGATGCACGTTCATCAGTTTACGCAACTGATGTTGCCAAAATGATTCAGGCTCCGATTTTCCATGTTAATGGTGATGACCCCGAAGCCGCCTTGTGGGTAACAAAACTCGCTTTTGAATACAGACAGATTTTTAAGAAAGATGTTGTTATTGATCTTTTTGGTTACAGAAGACATGGACATAATGAAGGTGATGAACCAGGTTTTACTCAGCCTCTTCTTTATGAAAAAATTAAGAATCATCCTTCGGTAAGAAATATTTATGCTGATTCATTAATTAAAAATAAAATTCTTACTAAGAATGAAGTTGAATTAATGACAAAAGAGATTGAAGATAAACTAAGTGAAGCTTTCGATAAGATTAAAAGAAAAAGTTCTTCATTTAAAAGTGATATTCCACTTGCAGTTTCAAAAGAAAAAATTGAATCAGTTAAACCTGTTAAAGAAACTTATATTTCAGAAGATATTCTTAAACAGATTGTTATTGGTACTACAAGTTTTCCGGATGGATTTAAAGTTCATCCCAAACTTAAAAAATTTCTTGAGAAAAGAAGAGATCTTGCAGATGGATTAAATGAAGTTGATTGGGCATTTGCAGAGACTCTTGCTTTCGGAAGTCTTCTTCTGGAAAATACACCTGTAAGATTAAGTGGTCAGGATAGTGTACGCGGAACATTCAGCCAGCGGCACCTTGCCCTTACAGATATTGACAGCGGGCAGGAGTATATTCCTTTAAATCATATCAGTAGAGAACAGGCAGCAATTGAAGCTTTAGACAGCTTACTTTCTGAAGCAGCAGTGTTAGGTTTTGAATATGGATATAGTACAGCAGACCCTCTTGCACTTGTAATTTGGGAAGCTCAGTTTGGTGATTTTGCCAATGGAGCCCAGGTAATTATTGATAATTTTATAGTAGCATCTTATGAAAAATGGAACCTGCCTAACAGCATTGTTATGCTTCTGCCTCATGGCTACGAAGGACAGGGACCGGAACATTCAAGTGCACGGCTTGAAAGATTTCTTATTCTTTGTGCTGAAGATAATATGCAGGTATGCAATGTCAGTACACCAGCACAATATTTTCATTTATTAAGAAGACAGATTAAACATAACATCAGAAAACCTCTGGTAATTATGACACCAAAGAGTCTTCTTCGTCATCCTGAAGCAAAATCAACTAAAGAACAATTTCTATCAGGATATTTTAAAGAAGTTATTGATGACAGAACTATTAAAGAAAAGAACAGTATCAGAAAATTAATTCTTACAAGTGGAAAAGTTTATTATGAACTGAATAAATACAGAAGAGATAATAATATAACTGATGCCGCAATTGTAAGGATTGAGCAGTTCTATCCTTTTAATTCAGATCTTGTAAGAGAAACTATTCATTCATATTCCAATGCTAAAAAAGTAGTATGGGTTCAGGAAGAACCTAAGAATATGGGTGCCTGGAATTTTCTCTGGCACAGGCTCCAGGAAAATTCTTTACCTGATCAGAAATTATTTTATGCCGGAAGACCGGAGAGTGCGAGTCCTGCTGTGGGCTCTGCTAAAATATCAAATCAGCAGCAGGAAGAATTAATTCAAACTGCATTTTCGATTTAAGAAAATCACCTGTTGATTAATCACATTTCCTTTTCATTCCGATCTCCTTAATATGTTATATGCAAAAAAGGAGATCGGATGCAATTCATATTAAGAATTATTAAAACAATGTTTGCTATGGGAGGAATTTTAATTGATAAAATTTCTCTTCTCAGAATTTTGTTATTAATAATTATTGCTGCCGGATATGTTCTTCACTATTACTTCAATAAAAACTTTGAACTGATTCATGCAGTTATTTACTTTGGTTTAACATTTACAACGAGATATATTTTTCTCTTTAACAGCTTTACAAAAAATGGAATAGCAAACAGGCTAATCGTTTTGTATGGTGAAAAGAAAGGATATGATATATACCAGTTTTTAACAGCATTGATGTTTTTTTTTGGGGCGGCCAGCTATACTATTCTTGTTACTAAATCAGCGGGACTAATATTTTTATCATTTCAAATTCCGGATTCACTGTTATTTACTATCGGGATTATAATTGCGGGTATAGGTACATTAGTTAATACCTGGTCTACTCTTGTAGTTGGTATAGATGTCTATTATTACAAAGATCTTTTTCTCAGGAGACCTGTAGGAAAATTTGAAAAGAAAGGTCCTTACATGATTTTTTCAAATCCAATGTATGGTGTAGGTCAGTTCAGCGGATATGGTACTGCAATTATATACGGCTCATTTGCGGGACTAATAGCAATTTTATTGAACCAGCTTATGATGTATATCTTTTATTTTACAACTGAAAAACCGCACATTAAAAAGATTTTCAGAAGTGAAAAGAAACTTGCTGCTGAAGAAATCTGACAGTTGTGATTGTAATTACACTGACTTGAAATCCTCTTTTAAATTTATATATTGATTTATGAGAGGCTAATGAGAATTAGCTTCTCGGCTCTGATGGTTATATAATAATTATCAGAGCTGTTGGAGACTGACTAATCAATGTAGCATTAAAAACTACAGAAGGTTAGTCAGTCTTTTTCATTAATTCTTCATCCCCTTTAGTTTCAATTCTAATTGATAAGCTTCAGATTTTGAATTGCATTT
>Ga0079224_100001700_pt1 | contig 25809 bp, 16 predicted proteins | sample Stecom2015_FD_80414 | JGI IMG/M metagenome (GOLD analysis project Ga0079224, IMG submission 80414) | Agricultural soil microbial communities from Utah to study Nitrogen management - Steer compost 2015 | ecosystem: Environmental > Terrestrial > Soil > Agricultural land | place: USA: Utah... | reverse complement strand
TCGAAGTTGCGTAAAGCCTTCCAGCTACGCATCCAGGTCACCTGCCGTTTTGCCAGCTGTCTGGTGGCAATAATACCCTTTTCCCTCATGGCATCAAAGCTGTATTCACCCGCCAGATACTGCCATACCTGGCGATAGCCAACCGCGCGCATGGAGGGCATGGAAAGATCGAGATCCCCGCGATGGAAAAGACCCTCCACCTCTCTCACCAGACCGTCCGTCAGCATCTGCTGGAACCTGAGAGCGATGCGTTCGTGCAGGGTGGAGCGCAGAGCCGGCTGGACGGCCACGAAGTGCAGCTCGAAGGGCAAAGTGGCGGCCTGCTCATCCTCGTACCGATGCCATTCGGTCATGGAGCGCCCTGACACCAGATAAACCTCCAGCGCCCGCTGCAGGCGCTGCGGGTCGTTGGGATGTATCCGCGCAGCCGACGATGGATCGACCTCAGCCAGGCGGGCGTGCACGGCTCCCCAGCCGTCGCGCTCTGCCATTGCCAGAATCCGGGCTCTAACCTCTTCGTTGGCAGCGGGCATTGGCGCCAGGCCGTCGCGCAAGGCTTTGAAATACATCATCGTACCGCCCACCAGCAAGGGCACCCTGCCGCTGTCACGTATATCCGCCATCTCCCGCAGCGCATCGCTACGAAACTGGGACACCGAGTACGCCTGCGCCGGATCCAGAAAGTCGATCAGCCGGTGGGGAGCCTTGGACAGAGTGGCCGCATCCGGTTTGCCTGTTCCGATATCCATGCCGCGATAGATCTGGGCAGAATCCACATTGATGATCTCGCACGGCAATCTCTGCACGATTTCTATGGCGAGGGCCGTCTTGCCAGCGGCTGTGGGGCCGAGCAGACAGACCGCCGGCGTCCTTGGCCTGGACGCAGCATTTGTCGATTCTGAAGCAGTGTCAGGGCGGGGGGACCCGCTTCTGGCCCCGAAAGCTGATTGCATGAGCTAAAAACCAAAGCATGGCGCGAACCGCGCATACTAGAAGAGAACCGCCTGCCGCACAATCATGCATGGTCGCTGCTATACTGCCAAGCTTCGGTCATCACGGCGATTCGGCTTCCTGCCGAACGCTCCGCATCCAGCAGGCACAGATTGATGAGCACGCAGGCTATTGGCGTTTTCGACTCGGGCATCGGTGGGCTTTCCATTCTCAGGGAGCTGCGCAGGCAGCTGCCGCGGGAGAACTTTATCTACATCGCAGACCTGGCCTGGTCTCCCTACGGCAACAAGCCGACGTCCCTGCTCATCGAGAGGGCGGAGGAACTCACCCGCTTCCTGCGGGAGCGCAACGTCAAGGCGATTGTAATCGCCTGCAACACGGCCACGGCTGCCGCGATAGCCACGCTGAGATCCCGGCATACGCTGCCCATCGTCGGCGTGGAGCCAGGCATCAAGCCCGCCACGCAGACTACCATCAGCGGCATAGCGGGAATACTGGCCACCCAGCGCACCATCGACAGCGAGAAATTCCAGACGCTGCTGAAACAGTTCAGTCAGTCGACAACGATTATTCCACAACCCTGTCCGGGTCTGGCGGAAGCCATTGACGAAGGCGGCAGCAATGTCGCGTTGCGCGAGCAGCTGATCCGTCATTTCACCACCCCCCTGCTGGCCCAGGGAGCGGACACGCTCGTGCTCGGGTGCACACATTACCCGCTGATCGCCGATGAGATCCGTGCCGTTGTGGGAGACCAGGTACATCTGATAGACACCAGTTCCGCCATTGCACGTCAGGTGGTCAGACAACTGGAGACGAACGGCATTCTCAACGCGGAGCCTGGAGCTGGGGTGGAGGAATTCTACAGCAGCGATATCAGCAGTGTCGGCGCCAGCAGCAAGCGTCAGGCCGCGCTGGGGGAAATCTTCTCCTGGTACCTGGGTCGTGCTGTGACGGTGCTGCCGCTCACTGCCCCCGAAGAAACAGTTTGTCCAGCTGATCGAGGCTCTGCAGCACCCAGGTAGGACGGCCGTGATTACACTGGCCGCTGCGTTCAGTCAGCTCCATGTCACGCAGCAGGGCATTCATCTCGGCAATCGTCAGCTGGCGGTTCGCCCGCACGGAGCCATGGCAGGCCATGGTTGCCAACAGCTCGTCCTGATAGTTGCGAATGCGTTCGCTGCTGCCGTGCTCGCGTACATCCGAGAGCACATCCCGCACCAGCTGCTCTATGTCCGCCCGCGCCAGAATCACCGGCACGTGACGCACCACAATCGACTCTGCTGACATCCGTTCCAGCCCCAATCCCAGCTCTCGCAATGCGTCAGCCTGCTGCTCGGCACAGTCGGCCTCGGCCTGACTGACAGCAATCGACAACGGCACCAGCAGGGGCTGTGAGCGGATGCCCTCGTCCTGAACAGCCTGCTTCATCCGCTCATAGGTGATGCGCTCATGAGCGGCGTGCATATCCACCACAATCAGCCCCTGGGCGTTCTGTGCCAGGATATAGATGCCATGGAGCTGGGCGATGGCGAAGCCAAGAGGGGGCAGGTCCTCCCCCTGATGAAGCTGATCCAGCGCTGCCATCTGGCCGGCGATCGCCTGTTGTGTGGATGGAGACCAGCCAGCGCCGCTCCCCCCATAGCCTGACTGCGCAGAGGGGACACCCAGCCCGATCCTTCCCTGACCCGAGAACTCGCCAGAGGCAACACCGTTCCGGTCCGGGAGCCCATACTGATGAGCTGCAGGATCGGCTATTGCGCCTGGGCGATTGACCTCGCTCTCCTGAGCCAGCCGGTCCTGTGGCCGGACGCCTGCCAGCGCCTTGTAGAGCGAACGGAAGAGGAAATCATGGACCAGCCGGCCGTCACGGAATCTGACCTCGTGCTTGGTCGGATGCACGTTGACATCTACCAGCGCGGGGTCAAGTTCCAGGTACAACACAAAGGCAGGGTGGCGTCCGTGAAAAAGCACATCCTGATAGGCCTGCTTCACGGCGTGACTCACCAGCTTGTCGCGGATGATGCGGCCATTGACGTAGAAATACTGTAGATCTGCCTGGCTTCGCGAGAAGGTGGGGAGACTCACCCATCCCCACAGTCGCAACCCGGCAGCCTCGATATCCACGTGTATGGCGTTCTCGATGAAGGCGGGGCCGCAAACCAGCGCTACCCGTCGCTGCTGCTCCTGGGTAGTGGCGGCCGCGTGCAGGTGATGGATCACTCGCTGGTTATGGCGCAGCGTGAAGGCCACATGGAAACGGCTGAGTGCTATGCGCTTGACTACCTCGTCCACGCGATCGAACTCGGTCTTCTCCGTACGCAGAAACTTGCGCCGCGCGGGCGTGTTGAAGAACAGATCCCGCACTTCGACGGTGGTGCCCTGCGGGTGAGCGGCCGGGTTGATGACCGCCTGCATCTCCTGCCCTTCGGCTGCCACCCGCCACGCGGTTTCTTCCTCCGCCGTGCTGGCACGGGAGGTCAGCTCGAGACGGGAGACAGAGCAGATGCTGGCAAGAGCCTCGCCGCGAAAGCCCAGGCTGATAATGTTCTCGAGGTCATCCAGGCTGACGATCTTGCTGGTGGCATGGCGGCTCAGCGCCAACGGCAGGTCTTCCTTGAGGATTCCCGCACCGTTATCGCGGATACGGATCAGCTTGCTTCCACCCTGCTCAACATCGATCTCGATCCGGTCGGCACCCGCATCAATACTGTTCTCGAGCAATTCCTTGACCACCGAGGCAGGACGCTCAACAACTTCTCCGGCCGCGATCTGGTTGGCCAGACGCTGACTCAGCAAGGAAATTCGATTCATGGTCAACCGTTATCCCGCAACTGGGGAGAATTCAGGGGGCAGGTATCTTCAATACCTGCCCTACATGGATTACATCATTGCGCAGGTTATTGGCCGCGCGCAGACTGGTGAGGCTCACGTCGTAGCGAGCCGCGATACCCGACAGGGTGTCGCCCCGCTCGGCTTTGTGCTCCACCGGCAGGGTGGCGACGGGCAGGGCCGCACCGGGGATTGCCAGTTCCTGGCCAATGCGGATGACATCGCTGCTCAGGTCATTGGCTCGACGCAGATCTGCGGTACTGACCCCGAAACGCTGCGCCAGCATGGACAGACTGTCGCCGCTGCGCACCACATAGCTCCCGGACGTGGGCGCTCCCCTGTCAGGCTCGATGTTGTTGGCTTTCTGCCACGCTATCAGGGTGTTTTCCGGAGGTCTGTCGTAAAAGTAATTCATGACCCCTTGCACGATTCCTTCGGCAAGACGCCGCTGGTAGGCGTCGGTGTTCAGCTTGCGCGCCTCCTCAGGATTGGACAGGTAGCCAGTCTCAATCAGCAATGACGGGATGTCGGGCGAGCGCAGCACCCACAGATTGCCCTGCTGGGTCTTGTCCCGACGCAGCTTGGCCACCTTGCCCAGCGAGTTGAGAATATAGGAACCGGCAGTAGTGCTCTGTTCTATGCTCCAGGCCATGGACAGATCCAGCAGGGTACGCGCCAGATCATCCTCGATATCGCGCAGACTGGTATCACCGGCCACGCCACCCAGAAGATCGGCACTGTTTTCCTTTTCGGCTACCCGTCGTGCGTTCTCATCCTCGGCGATGCGCTCGGAAAGGGCATACACGGTCACGCCCTCGGCGCGGGGGCTGCTATAGGAATCGGCGTGGATCGACAGAAAGATGTCGGCTCGGTTCTGCCGGGCCAGCTGCGGCCGGCGCTTGAGCTGCACGGAATAGTCGCCGTCTCGGATCATCACCGGTTGATAGCCGGGTACCGCCAGCAGCCTGTCGTAGATGGCACGGGAGATGGCCAGCGCCACGTCCTTCTCGCGGATGCGGCGATCATAACCGAGCGCTCCCGGGTCCTCACCTCCGTGACCGGCATCGATAGCCACGATGATGTCCCGTCGCTGGCTTACCACCTCCTCAACCGGCGGCACGATCGCGGGAATCACCGGCGCCATGCCCATGTCGTAGAGATCGATCACCAGTCGGTTCTTCTGCTCGCCGTTCGGCTCCAGAGTAAAGCTGCTGGGATTGACCTCGCGGCTCAGATCCAGAACGACGCGCACATCAGTGCCATTGCGAATGCCGCTGCGCAGCGCGGTGATGGGGCTGTCCTCGAAGTCCAGTGCAGCGGTGCTGGCTGCCATGGTCGAATCAGTGAGATCGATGACTACACGGGGCGGCTCAGTCAGGGTAAAAATGGAATACTGCGCCTGCTCGTCGAGCTCGAATACAATGCGGGTGGAATCCGGCGCGTGCCATAGCCGCACATCCCGGATCTCCGCAGCCTGCAGGCCGGGAGATGAGGTAAGCAACAGCGCCAGCATGAGGAAGGCAAAAATCATGTATTGTCTTTCCGGTCTGTTTCTTCTCGCCAGTCTGTTTCCTGATCGATCAACACGGACAGTCTGTGTGCCACCAGTTCGCCTTTTGCACTGTGAGCCTGCCACTCGGCACGACGCCCCTGCGCCTCCTGGGCGATGTTGATCTCCAGATCAGGACACGGCAGGTAACCTTTTCCTTTCTCTGCCCATTCGATAACACACAGGTTGCCATCTTCAAGGTATTCCCATACGCCCAGAAACTCGATTTCTTCCGGATCTGCCAGACGGTACAGGTCAAAGTGATACAGGTTGCAATCCGCCAGCTCGTACGGCTCCACCAACGTGTAAGTGGGGCTCTTGGCTGCTCCCTGATACCCATAACCCCTGAGCAGACCCCGGGTCAGCGTCGTCTTGCCGGCCCCCAGATCGCCTGAGAGGAAAATTCTGCCGCCAAGTGTACCATGCTCCGGCCGCGTGTCAGCCTGTGTGCTGGCCGGGCGGGTGGCTCTTCCCAGCAGCCTGCCCAGTTGCTCGGTCGCCACCTCATCGGGAAGGTAAACAGATGTCATCGCTCTATCCTGCATATAACCTGCAATATTAACCCGGAAGCCGGTACTGTATCGCCTCTCTTCATCCCCATGGCGATTCGCCTGTCATTGTGCCGCTCAAAGGTGCCGCTCAAAGAGTCCAGCCCCTCAGCGTGCGCGGCCGGCGCGGCTGATTGATGAGCATCCCGATGTGCTCCAGAAGGTCCGTCGCCAGCAGACCGCGCTCTCCGCGCTGCTCTGCCGCCAGATCCGCGCTCTCGCCATGGACGCACACGGCCAGCCGCAGGCTGTCGGCGAGCGTCAGGCCCTGGGCGATGAATGCGCCAATCATTCCACTCAGCACGTCGCCCATACCACCGGTGGCCATTCCCGGGTTGCCTTCAGTGCTGATGTCGGTGCAGACACCGGTGCCCGTTGCATCGTCCTGGCTGCCAGGAGGCACCGGATAGCACACCAGGCTGCCCACCCCCTTGAGCAGACAGACCCCGCCCCACTCGGCCTGCAGTTGAGCTACTGCGGCGAAGCGATCCCGCTGTACCTCCGCAGTGGTCGAGCCCAGCAGTCGCGCCGCCTCGCCCGGGTGCGGCGTCAGCACCCACCGTCTGCGCACCGGCTCGAACGCAACCGAATGCACTTCTCCACTCGCTTCCTGACGGGCCTCAGCCAGGAGGTTGAGCCCATCGGCGTCCACCACCAGTGGCGTCTGATCGCCTGCATGGCGCAGGGTGGCAGACAGCAACTCCCGTGACCAGGGCGACCGCCCCAGCCCCGGCCCCACAACCACGACGGAGGCGCTCGCCACCAGCTCAGCAAACATCGTCTGCGACCCCGTCTCGAGCGTATCCACTCCCTTGACCATCACCTCGGGGCGCCGCGCCAGCAGCGGCGCGACGTGGGCCGGGCGGGTCACCAGACTGACGGTTCCCGCCCCCGCTCTGCAGGCTGCTTCGGCGGCCATCAGTGCCGCGCCGCCATAGCCGGTGTCTCCTCCCACCACCAGCACATGTCCGCAGCTACCCTTATGGGCAGCCAGTTTCCTCTTGGGAAGCAGGGAGGCCACGCTGTGGATGTCGATACGGCGGACCGCAGCCCGCTGCATAGCCAGGTCGGCTGCGCCTGCGGAAACACTCAGACTACTGAAGACGATATCGCCGGCGCACTCGGGGCCGTCCGCTGTGAACAGGCCACGCTTCAGGCCAATGAAGCTGACTGTGACATCCGCCTGCACAGCCGGGACAGCAGCCACCCCTGTGTCGCTGTTCAGACCAGAGGGCACATCCACCGCCAACACCGGCAGGCCGCGCAGGTGCAGGTGATTGATGCCGGCAATGGCCTGCGCGTGGGCCTGCCGCAACTCGCCCCGGAAACCCGTCCCCAGCACCGCGTCGACCAGTACTGTGGCGCCCGCTCCCGTTCGCTCATGCAGATGCCTCTCGTCGTACGGCAGGCAATCCACGCCAGCGTGCAGGGCCTCGTGCCGCGCGTGCAGGGCATCACCTTTGATGTGCTCCACCACGCCGACCTCCAGCACCGTCGCCTGCAACCCCTCAGCCCTGGCCACGGTAGCCAGGAGATAGCCGTCACCGCCGTTTTTTCCTGTTCCGACCAGAATCACCAGCCGCCGCGCGCCTTCCCAGCGGCGCTGGAGGACACTCAGCAACACCGTGGCAGCCCTGCGCATCAGCACGATGCCGGGGATGCCTTCCTGCTCCATCGCCAGCCGGTCGAGCTCCCGCACCTCGGCGGCGGTGTACAGATCACGGGGCAGGGTAGGGGCTGACATCAGCGATCAAACCGGTTGATGAGTCGGCGCACCAGCAGCAGGGCACTCTCTAGCTCTTCTGCGGAGATGTCTTCGGTGTTGTCGATGGCCCAGGGATCCTGAACCGCTCGCAGAGCCGTGTAGGCGTCCTGGCCCGCATCGGTGAGAGACACCAGCGGCGAGCGCTTGTGCTCGGGATTGGGGAGATACTGCAAAAGCCCGTCGCCCTCCATGACGTCAGTGATGCGCTGCACCGCCTGCCTGGACTGGCCCAGCACGCGGGCGATGCCGGGCACCGTGACGCCGGAGTGTGCCAGGGCGATCACGCCGATCACCTTCCAGCGGGCACTGGTGAGGCCTGCCGCGCGGGCCATGCTGTCGCCCTCTGCCACCAACAGGCCATTGAGCCTGAACAGCGACAACACCAGATCGAGAAACAGCTTGCGTTTGGGAGAGTGCGCCACGGGTCTCTTCTATCGGCACTGCGTCATTGCAGCTGCCAGCATGTTGTCAGCGACCAGCAAGCCTGTCAACGCGCGCACTGAAGACTGATTCACGCGTCGCAGACATTCCGGTACCGCCTTGCAAACGGCAGCTTCGCGGGGTAGTTTAAGACTCCCTGAAACCCACTTCATACAATCAGAATAGTGTGCGGAAGATGACGCTGCTTACCCGATATTCCCGCCCGGCCTCGACTCCCCGACCCGGAATGTGGCAGTCAGCGCTGGGGCTCGTGCTGGCCATGTTGCTCGCAGGGGCGCAGAGCGCCGGCGCTCAACCCATGGCGCTTCCCGATAACAGCAGTATCGGTCCGCAGGATATTGCGGGAGAGTTCGCTTTCGTACGACTGCAGTATGACAACTACTACAACGACGGCTTCGGTTGGGGCACCTGGCGCACAGACTTCCCGAGTGCCGATTCCAATTTCCTGCGTGGAGTCTCCCGCCTGACCAACGTCAGGGTGATGAGCGATCCCATCGTGCTGCGTTTCGACGACGATCGCATCTTCGACTACCCCTTCCTTTATGCGCTGGAGATGGGCAGGAGCGGAGGGCCGGACTTCAGCCCGCGCGAGCAGGAAAACATGCGTGAGTACCTGCTGCGCGGCGGCTTTCTGCTGATCGACGATTTCTGGGGGACCCGTCAGTGGGACAGCTTCTACAGGGCATTCACGGAAGTGTTTCCCGACCGGGAAATCGTGGAGCTGCAGCCGGATCACGAGATTTTTCACAGCTACTACGACATTGATGGACCGCAGATGATTCCGGTCATCGGTAACCCGGAAAACTATCCGGAACAGGACGTGGACCGTGCCACCAATCACGCCATCCTCGACGACAACGGCCGGGTGATGGTGCTGATCAATTGGAATTCGGACATGGGTGACGGCTGGGAACACACCTATGATCCGCGCTATCCCACCCGCTACGCCAACCTCGCCTATCAGCTGGGCATCAACTATCTCATCTATTCGCTGACACACTGAGGCAGCGGTGACCCTTCCGCTGCATTCATGTGACGGACGGAGACGGGATCAGAGTCCTGAGCGCATGCCTTCGCAGTAATCTTCGCTGCTGACGGCTGGCGTGAACCACAGGTAGTCGTATGGCAGGATGCCGCCAACGGCTTCCCGCAGGTAGTCGACGGGATCGGTGGAGGCAGGATCCACCTCTGTAAATGACAAACTGACGATGCTGCCATCATCCGCATCGAGATAGTTGGGCACCCCCAGATCATGGCGGGTGTGGAAGTTCCCGGCGATCAGCACCCGCTGCCCGGACTCCCCGGAGATATCCTGCTGCAGACTCCTGGCCATGACCAGATCGCGGGTCTGCTGCACCCGCACCATGGGCGGAAACTGGCTCGCTGGCAGCATGCCGCAATGACTCTCGTCGATATCGCGATTCAATTGTGCCATCTGCTCGACGTTCATCACTCCTGCCAGGCCTGGATCGCTTTCTCCCTGATAGATGGCCATCATCTCGCTCTCGCTGATGTTGGCGGGGCGAACCGGCACCCCGCCGCGCAGCAGATCCATCAGTATGGGGCCGTAGAACTCCCAGCTCCAGCCCTCATCGTCCCAATCCAGATGCTCCCGGACCTGCGCTTCGCTGGCGTCGGCGGGCAGGGTGTCCAGCAGTGCCTGCTGATGACTGCCCAGCATTTCGAAGCTCACCGCCGCCAACTCGCCGCGGCGCTGCAGGTGGGCGAGCACGTCCCGCTGCAGACGGTGATGGTCAGGGTTGTCATGCTTCTCCCCCAGCAGGATCAGCGGAGCGCGCAACGCTCCGGCCAGCTGGTCGCGATCGATAAAGGTGCCCGCGCGCACATCCCAGATTCTGCCGACCAGAGCGTGCTCCCGATGCAACGGCGATTGCCATCCGGCCGCGGGGGGTTGGGGCTGTTGTGTCGACAGACAGCCAGCCATACCGAGTGACAGCGCCACCGGGGCAAGCGCCTTGAGCAGACGGGAAATGCTGGGGCGGGTCTCAGTCATGGTTCCTGGGATAGTCGAAGTTAACTACACGCCCGACTCCCAGTCCGATTTCTAACCAGTGCTCAATGGGCAACTCGATATGAACCAGGCCTGCGGTGGGCAAATTGTCGATACCTGCCCGAGCCACATCGTTGGCGAGGTCGGTCAGGGCAGGATTGTGCGCCACCAGCAGCACAGCGTTCAGCTCGTCATCGAGCAGGCTCAGTACATGCATCAGGCGCGGACTCCCGGCCAGATAGATCTGCCGGTCTTCGCGGATGATGTCGCTATCGAGACCAAGAGTGGCAGCAACCAGCCTGGCAGTGGTCAGGGTCCGCAGCGCCGGGCTCGTGATTATGCGGTCTATCGCTGCACCGCTCGTCTTGAGCCGCATTGCCATGTCCGGCGCATCAGCGAGGCCACGTTCGTTAAGGGGACGGTCGAAATCCTTCATCCCGGGGCTGGCCCAGCTCGATTTCGCATGGCGCAGCAGATACAGGTTCTTCATGGGGCGTGATGAGTCCCTATCAGAGGGCTCCATAGATACAGAGGCCAGTTCCGTTCAGTCATGCCTTCGCATTCTACGCCTTCCACACGCGGGGTAAAGCTGAACGGGTGGTTTTCGATCAGTTTCGTCCAATTGGGGGGGGTTGCGGCAATTGGAGGGAAAAACAAGTCAGGCGACGCTCCCATGGCCCGGTTCGATATGGGGTTTATCCGCCAGAACAAGTAAAGTCACCTCCGACAAACCGCTTTGCCTCATTCACTCGGCAACAGCGTGTCTAGACGAAGGTTTGCAGTCCCGCAAGCGCGTCGACGCTGAGGGAAACAGTCGGCTGAAGTTACACATTGCGTTGCTGAGCACCTCTCCATGGCTCCCACGGCCATGCCTGGTTTTCCGCTCATCTCCGCAATGCAAGCAATTACAAATAACGTAACTATCGGAGAGATAAATGCCAAATCCCAAATCAGGCAGGCACAATTACCTGCGTTATCTGATCCACACCTGTCTCGTCTCATCACTCTCGATTCCGATGCTGGCGAACGCGCAGGACGCAGAAGAGGTCGAGGAAGTCGTCGTCACCGGTTCCTATATCCGCAACAGCAAGTTCACCGGTGCGTCACCGATTGATTCGGTCAGCCAGGAAGACCTGCTGCAGTCCGGATCGCCAAGCATCGGTCAGTATATTCGCGATCTGACCTACACCCAGAACACCGACGTGGTGGCCAACGTCCTCGGCTCCACCAATGATGGTGGTCAGGACTCCACCAGCACCGGTTTCAACCTGCGCGGACTGGGTGACAATAGCACCCTCACCCTGATGGACGGCACCCGCGTCATCCGCGAAGGCGCGATCCAGTCGCTGCTGCCCGAGATCGCCACATCACGCATGGAGATCGTGCTCGATGGCGGTTCTGCACTGTACGGTTCCGATGCTGTCGCGGGGGTGGTCAACCTCATTCCGATCAAGGAATTTGAAGGCCTGCGTGCCAGGGCATATTACAACACGCCCTTCGACGGCGGCTTTGAGGAACCCCGTCTCTCGCTGATGTTTGGCAAGTCTTTTGACAACAACATCAACTGGGTAAATGCGATCGAGTACAACAAGAAGACACCGCTGATGCGCCCGGAGCGCGCTCGCGAGTTCGATTACGACAACCAGGAATCGGCCACCGGAAACCCAGGCACCTACCTGCGCCTGGGCACGACCAGCCAGCTGCGTGATCCGTCCTGCGGCACCTTCAACACTGGCACCCAGCCTGAAAAGAACGGTCAGCCCAGTGGTGTGCCACAAGGCGCCACCATCTGCCGCTTCAACTACGGCACGCAGCACGACTATGCCCGCGAAAGTCAGGCCATGAAGCTGTATAACAACCTGACCTGGGAAGCCAACGACTGGCTGCAACTGGAGCTGCAATCCAACTACAGCTACAGTGAAGCGGTCACCCGCACCAGTGCCACCACAGCGGTGACGACCAACCACAGCCTGCTGGAAATACCCGCCGACCACCCGGCCAACCCCTGGGGTTTTGCGGTCAGGCCCACTTCCTGGCGTCCGTTCACCAACATGGGCGTTCTGCCCAGCCACCTGCATCAGAGCAATGGCTCTCTCGGCGTGCGCGGCGCGGCCTATACCTGGAGCCACAAGGCCTCCGCCCGCTACGACATGAGCGAGACCTGGACTGGCTATACCTACTACTCCAGGCAATACAATCGCAGCACCAGCGATGACCCTGTACTGCTGATTCCGAGAATGCAGGCTGCCCTGCATGGGCAGGGGGGCGTCAATGGCGACGAGTGGTGGAACCCCTTCGGCTCCCAGGATCCACGCTCTCCCTATTACGTGGAAGGCGTCACCAGCAACTCCCAGGAACTGGTCGACTGGATGTGGGATCACGTGAACTCGCGCACCACCGGCGAGACGTTCTACGAGATTTTCGAAACCACCATGACCGGTGAAGTGCTGCAGCTGCCCGCAGGTGCGCTGCAAACCGCGTTCGGCTACCAGTGGCGCGACCGTCGCGAAAAAACATATGCTGGCGGTTATGCCAAGCTGCGTCAGGATTACGGTACCGATGCATCAGCAGGAGCCGCACTGCCGGTGGATCGCGATCTGAGCCAGGGCGTGAAGGCGCTATTCCTGGAGCTGGAAGTCCCAATCCTGGAAACCCTGAGCATGCAATTGGCTGCCCGTACCGAGCGCTTCGGCGATCAGGGGCTGGAAGCCACCACTCCCAAGGTTGCACTGCGCTGGGAAGCATTGCCTGATCTGGCCATCCGCGCGTCATGGGGTGAGAGCTTCCTGGCTCCGACACCGCTGGCCAGCCGGCCCTTCGACCCCAACGAGCCCTGCGCCGAATCCTTCAGCGGCAATGACCTGATCACCGGCACGCAGCTCAACGGCTCTGCCCGTTGCAGCACCGGCAACCCGGACCTGCAGCCAGAGAAGTCCAGGATCACCAACTTTGGCTTCACTTGGCAGGCATCGGATGCCCTGGAAGTGAGTCTGGACTATCAGACCATCGAATACACTGACCGGTTTGCCTCCCTGCTGCCGCAGGACGTGACCAATCAGGAATTCGAGGCCATGAAACTGGCCACGGGTATCGCGGACTACAGTGCCAGCAACCCGGCCCATCTGGCTGCCGGCATCGCCTACCTGGCCAGCCACCCCAATCCATTCGTGCAGCGTGACCCGTCTGCAGGCTATCGGGTGACCCGCACACTGGCGTTCACCGACAACGTGAGCACCATGTGGATCGACCTGTTCGATGCCCGTGCCCGCTATACCTACGAAACGTCCGACTGGGGAACCTTCGCCACGACGCTGACAGGGACCTACTACACCAAGTATGAGTATGCGGACTCTACCGACATCGTGCAGGATGGCCTGGGCTTCCAGAACGCCAACACCGGTATCGCAGCGCCAATGCCGAAGCTGCGTGCGAGCCTGAGAACCAACTGGTTCATGGGCAACCACAGTGCATCCATCAGCGCCAACTACCAGCACCACGTCGTGATCGATAAAGTCGCCGTGTCCATTTTCGATGGCTACACCATGGACCGACTCATCGACTCCCAGGTACTGGTCAACGCGCAGTATGCTCACGTGTTCGATGACGTGTTCGGCAGCGAGCTGACCCTGAGCGGCGGTATCACCAACCTGTTCGACCAGAAGGCGCAACGCCTGCCGGTTGAAGGTGGCTTCGAGTCGCGACTGCACACTCCCTGGAACCGTATGTTCTGGCTGTCTGCAGACTTCAACCTGTAAGCCTGACCCGTCCCTGCCCTGCAAAAGCAGGGTGGGGACAAATAAAAAAAGGGGAAGATCCCGACCGGGTTCTTCCCCTTTTCCATTCGTGTGTCACATGGCGCTATCAATAGGCAGTGGCACCACCCTCATTGCGGGGATCCGAAGAGGCACCGATCACTCCATCACGGATCATGATGGAGTTTGCGTCGCCGACACCGTACCCTGCATCACGCAGCCCCCGGTGCCCCATCGCCTCCAGTTCACCACGGACCTGCGGGCTGATCGACCCTTGTTCGAAGCGGATCACATCCGGCTTCCATTGATGATAGAAGCGCGGACTGGCCACGGCCTGCTCCACATCCATACCGTGATCGATCAAGTTCATGACGATGTGCAGCACGGTATTGATGATGGTTGAACCGCCTGGCGAACCGGTCACCAGCACGGTCTCGCCATCCTTTACCACGATGGTAGGTGTCATGGAACTGAGCATGCGCTTGCCCGGCTCGATCTTGTTGGCCTCGCCGCCTAACAGGCCGTACATGTTGGGAGTGCCCGGCTTGGCGGAAAAGTCGTCCATCTCGTTGTTGAGCAGGAAGCCGGCCCCGGGCACCACAATGCGGTTGCCATAGCCGCCGTTCAATGTGGTGGTCACCGCCACCGCGTTGCCCTCCGCATCCACAACGGAATAGTGGGTGGTCTCTGTGCTCTCCGTGGTCCAGTCGCCGGCGAAGATTTCCTCACTGTCACTGGCGCGCGACATATCAACGTCCTGAAAACGCTCGAGCGCATACTCCTTGTCGATCAGCCGGTCGATGGGCACGGGGTAGAAGTCCGGGTCGCCCAGGTGCTCGGCCCTGTCGGCGTACGCCCGGCGCAGGCCCTCCACCATCAGATGGACGGTACGGGTACTACCCCAGCCAAGTTCCCCGATGTCATATGGCTCCAACATATTCAGGACCTGCAGAAGGACAACGCCACCGGACGACGGGGGCGGCATCGACCAGATCTCATAGCCACGGTATTCCCCCCGGATGGGCTCGCGCCAGACCACCTCGTAAGACTGCAGGTCCTCATGACTGATGAGGCCACCGTTGCGCTCCATTTCCGCCACGATCATGTCGGCGGTCGGGCCACGGTAGAAACCGTCGCGACCATGGTCCGAGATTCGTTGCAGACTGTCGGCCAGATCGGCCTGGATGAAGAGATCTCCGGCCTGCCAGGGACTGCCATCGTTGGTAAACACGGCAAGCGAGGCCGGGTAGTTTTCCATGGAAGGGCGCAGGTTGCGGAAGTCGGAGGCCAGATCCTCGTTCAGCACGAAACCTTCGCGCGCCAGTTTGATGGCGGGTGCCAGCACCTGCTCACGGGTCAGGGTGCCATGACGCTCCAGGGCGTCCAGCATACCGGCCACCGATCCAGGCACGCCGGAGGCCTTGAGACTGGCCAGGGACAGGGTGCGATCAACATTGCCGTCGGCATCCAGAAACATGTCCGTGGTAGCGGCCAGCGGGGCTTTCTCCCGATGATCCTGTGTCAGCACCTCGCCATCGGCCGTGCGGATCACCATGAAACCTCCCCCGCCCAGATTGCCTGCCGAGGGATAGGTCACCGCCAGAGCGAAGCCGACGGCGACCGCAGCATCAACGGCATTACCGCCCTGTCGCAGGATGTCCACTCCGACGTCGGAGGCGAGGGCGGAGCGTGAGGCCACCGCACCGTGACTGCCGGTGACGGTATTGGCCAGCAGCGGAGCACTGCCAGCCACCATGGCACCCACCAGGAGGCCGACTCCCAGGTAGAGCTTCATCACAAACTGTCTCAACATGCTTTTCTCCTTGCTTAATGCGAGCCGGATCGACAGCTGGCGTCTGGTCATCAGGCGTTGCCAGGCTCGGCGCGTACCCGGGCATCCAGATCCGCCAACGCCCAGTGGGCAGATTGCATGGCGGACTCCATCCAGGCCGTGTGTTTGCTGATCTGGTCCCCGACGCACCAGTATCGCCCTTCAACCGAGTTCTGCAGCTTCGCGAAGATCCGCTCTTCCTCTGGCGTAACCACACTCCAGCGGGCCGAACAGCCCAGCATGTGATTCATGCGGTGCCAGGCAATGGTAACCCCTTTTTCGACCATGCTGCGGTAATTCGAGTGAACCTTTTCCCCCTGGGCGATGTGCGCCTCGATCCGCTGCTCCTGGGTCATGCGGGTGAAGGGCATGCCATTGCCGTAATCATAGGCCGCCAGCACCACCCCCTTGGCCTTGTGTATGCCATGGGGCGGATACCAGATCTGCCGGATCGGCTGGTTGGTCCAGCTGATACCGCCATAGATGCCTTCCTTCTCCCAGAAGCGCTCCTTGGCCTGGAAAGCAGCCTTGTAGGCCACTCCCCGCCGAATGTACTTCATCGCCTGGGCATAGTCAGCAGGCAGGTTGTGCTCGATACCTGCCATGAAGTGGCTGGGGATCGAGTTGAAACAGTAGTCCGCTTCAATGGTCTGGCGCTGTCCATCCTGCTCGTAAACCACTGATACGCCGTTCTCACGCAGATTGATGGCCATCACCATGGCACGGAACTTCACCTTGTCCTCCACCTGACGGAGGAACCCGGCAGGAATGCGATCCATGCCGCCGGTCGGTTGCATCAGGATGGGGCCGGTGTCACCCTCATTGTCACTGAGCACCTGACGCGCAGCATTGGCGCGCAGGAGATTGCGGATATCAATCATCTCCTTCTGCACTGTGTGGGTCACATAGTCACCCGACGCATACCCCGCCCGGTCGCTGCCCGTGTAGCGCAAGTCGGCTCCCAGATCTCCAAATGACCGGATCATTGACAGCACCAGTTCCGCCTCCTCATTGGTAAAAGGCTGGTCCAGCTCCAGTTCGGTCATCGCCTTGGCCATCAGTTCCGCCATGAAGCCCCGCACATTCGTGGTGAATTCGCCGTTGCGGATCGGCTTCCCCCCCATGATGGCGTCATCCTGGATCCACGCCATCTTGTTTTCGTTGATGAACAACTCCAGGTCGACGCCCAGTTCCTTGCAGTAGTGCAGTACGTTCTTGTGGCTGCTGGGGATACGTGCCGCCCCGGCGTTGAAGTACATATGCGGTTCATCGTCGAACTGGCAGTACTGGGGATTGCCGATCTCATCGATCAGGGTGCCGGCACGCACCGTGAACACTCGCCCGCCTGCCCGATGCGAGGCCTCCAAGACCGTACAGTCATAGCCTGCCTTGCCCAGCTCATAGGCGATGGTCAGCCCGGCAATACCGGCACCGAGAATCACCGCCTTGCGGTTCTGTCCGTTCATGGACTTCAGCGTCGGTACGGTAGCGCCGGCGGTCGCCGGGATCATGCCCAAGGCCCCGGCGATTCCCAGGACAGCAGCGGTGCTGCCGGTGGCAGCCAGCAGGTGGAGGAACTCACGACGAGAAACTGGTTTTGTCACTTTAAATCCCCTTCTATAAAGGTCATGTGGAGCATTGGAATACCGGGATCGCGCTTGGGGCAATCACCGCCGCATGTCAATTTCCTCTGCCAGCGAAAATCATGGCGAATTATCACCAAGGTATAGGGGGAAGTCCTCCCAAAAGTATTCTGAAAACCTCCCATCTCCACCCTCTTCACCATGGTGGGACCGGAGCCACCTGCTTGACCTGAGTATCAATCTGATATCTACTCATTTCATTTTCCACATCCGCGCATTCTTTCGTTACCTCGAACGGAACAGCCCGTGACCAGGCACAACAAGATCAATATCGGCGACTGGGACGTGTCCTTGACCACCTGTACCCTGCAGCGTGGGGATGAACAGATCAAGATTACTCCCAGGAGCATGGATGTACTGGCCCACCTTGCCCTGCATGCAGGCGAGGTCGTCAGCCATGAGGAGCTGCTGGAGCGCTTCTGGCACGGCACCTTCACGTCCGACCATGCCGTGCACAAGGTCATTGCGGAACTGCGTGCTGCCCTGGGCGATGATGCCCATCGCCCTCTCTATATAAAGACGATTCCCAAGCGCGGCTACTCCATCATTGCTGACGTGCGACTCGAACCCGCGACGCCGCCCACTCCGGTCGAGGCCGACGTCGAATCGCGCGTCGCTCCCGACACTTCCAACACTACGATATCCCCCTTCTGGCGGCTGGACAGGCGCCTGCTGGCAGGAGGCGTGCTGGGGGTGGTGCTCGCCAGTGCCTTGCTATGGCCAAGTCAGCAGGTGGATGGCGACAAGGATGAGGTAGCCCGCCTTGCGGTCATGCCCTTCGAGAACCGGGCGCTGAATGGCGACAATCAGTTCCTGACCGACGGCCTGCGCGAGGGCTTGATACATGGCCTTTCCAAGCTCAGCCATCTCGAAGTGCTGTCCCCCGGTAAGGCGCCGGAAGGGGGGTCTGAAAGGGACTTCCTGCGCGCCCGCACCCTGCGTGCCGATCATTTTCTGCAGGGCAGCGTTCAGGTGGCCGAGAACCGGCTGCGAGTGTCGGTGCGACTGGTCCGCACCGACGACGGCGTGAACCAGTATACCGACCAGTTCGATCTGCCGGCTACCGACCTGTTCGGCATCCAGGATGAGATCGTCTCCAATATTGTCAGCGCGCTTCGCGTCCACCTCGACGAGAGTGAGCGCTCACAGATGCTCGACTGGGGCACGACCGACGCGCTGGCCTACGAGCACTTCCTGCGCGGTGAGTTCCACTACAACCGCTTCAGCCCGGCGGACTTCCAGCTTTCCATTGATCACTATCTGAAGGCCATCGAGCAGGATCCCGAGTTCGTGAATGCCTACGTGGGCGCTGCCACTGCCGCCAACAACCTGGCCGTTTACGGCAACACCCATAGAATAGCGGAGCTGAGTCGCTTCGTGGACGACATCCACCGTGAGATCTCCCGGCTTGCTCCGCAGAGCCCGGTGCTGGCCTCCATCAATGAGATGCGCCTGCGCATGAGTGGCAGCAGCCAGGTACAGCAGGAAATACAACTGCGCGAACAGATCCTGTCCGGCAGCCCGCCCGAGTTTGCCATGTCGCACTATGCCCTGTTTCTCATCGGGGCCCGCCTGTTCGATGAGGCCTCCCAGTTCCTGGACAGGGTCACGGAAGCCGGTCCTTACGAGATCTCCCCCGATGAGGCCTGGAGCTACCGTAACAGTGTCGCCCCGCCCGATGCCATGCTGCTCAATGCCAAGCTGGAACTGCAGCAGCGTCCCGATCATGTCGGCTATCTGGGCACCGCCGCCACCAGCCTGGCCCTGGCGGGAGACTACGCCCAGGCGGAGCTGTATCTGAAGCGGCAGCAGGAAGCGGATATCGACGGCATACGCGCCCACTTCACTGCTATCGTCATTGGCTTCCTGCGGGGAGATATCCATCTGGGCAACGAGGCTTACCAGGCTGCGATGGCAGTGGGCGACGACTTCAACTTCAACAAGGGAGCACTGAGCTTCATGCTGGGGGATATCGACACCGGCATCGAGCTATGGCGCCAGTTGACTCCACCGCAGAAGCGCCAGTTGTTCAATGCCACCTATGGCGCCGAGAAGTACTTCCCCACCGAGATTCTGGAAGACAAGCGCTACCAGGATCTGCTCGAGGAGCTCGACTTCGGCATCAGCTGGCAGCGGCGCCTGATGGAGGGCGTGATGGCCATGGAGGAGAAAACCGGCGTCAAGCTAAACGAACTCTCCCGTCAGGCCTACGACAATCATACTTTTCTGTCCCGCAACAACCTCTGGTCGGCGGAGCAATGGTCCGACCTCGAAGCGCGCAAGTTGCAGCGCATGCAGGCTACGCTCCAGTGATCCTCCCCGATTTCTGAAACCGCTTCCCACATTCTGCAATCTTCACGTCATAGATTCAGGAGGTATTGGGTATGTTTTTGGGAGGACTTTCCCACCTCGTGATCCGAATATCCTGACCCTGTCGGCCTGACTTCAGAGTCCATGGCGACCGCGACCCACCTCGCCAATAACTAGACAAGGGAAACTTGATATGAAGATCACCAGCTTGCTAACCGCATCATCTGTCGCCGCGCTGCTCGGCTCGGTGGCAGCGTCGCCGCCCGTTCTCGCCCAGCAGGGTCAGGAAGCAGAAGTGGAGGAAGTTGTCGTCACCGGCTCGCGCCGGGCTCCCAGAACCGCGCTCGACTCCGCAGCCCCGGTAGACGTCTTCTCTGCTACAGATTTCCAGGACCAGGGCACCGCGGACCTCAATGACCTGCTGCGTAACCTGATTCCTTCGTTCAACGTGGATACTCAGGATATCAACGATTCCAACAGCCTGGTACGCCCGGCCACTTTGCGTGGGCTGCCGGCCGACGACACCCTCATTCTGGTGAACGGCAAGCGCCGCCACCGTTCCGCGGCCGTACAGTTCGGACGTGACGGCACCCACTTTCCGGACATAGCCCAGATTCCTCCGATTGCACTGCGTCAGGTGGAAGTTTTGCGCGACGGGGCGTCGGCCCAGTATGGTTCCGATGCCATCGCGGGCGTAATCAACTTCATGCTCAAGGAGAACAGCGAAGGCCTCTCCGTGGAAGCCAAATCGGGCATTTATACGGAAACCAATGACGGGCAATTGAATTACGTGGCTGCCAACCTGGGGTTGCCACTCGGGCAATCTGGCTTCGCCAGCCTCAGCATGGACATGACCAACCAGAAGCGCAGCGACCGCAGCATCCAGCGCGCGGATGCCCAGGCAATCTTCGACGCCGGCAACGACGCGATTCGCTTCAATGCCCAACACCAGGGCCTGCCTGACACAGAAATCGTCAACCTGTTCGCCAACATCGGTGTAGACCTGGGTGGTGAGCAGACCCTCTACTCGTTCTCTGGCTACAGCGAGAAGGAAGTGGAGCTGGGCTTCTTCTATCGCAACCCGGAAAACCGTGGTGGTGTGTTCACCTCCGGTGCCAACCAACTCTTCTTCGACCTGACGGAGGACGGCAGTGGCGACTGCCCTGTCATTCCCCGCGGGGTCGACCCGGTGACAGGTGTCACCAGCTCGGTCGCGGCAAGGGAATACGGCCTGTCGGATCCGGACTGCTTCACCTTCCTTGAGTGGTTCCCCGGCGGTTATACCCCGCTGTTCGGAGGCGACGTGGTGGACATGTCCAACGTCACCGGCATCAAGGGCGAACTGGATAACGGCACGTTCTACGATCTGAGCCTGGGAAATGGCATGTCGGAGATCACCTATTATATTTCCAACACGACCAATCCCTCGATGGGTCCGGCCTCGCCCACCAGCTTCTCCCCGGGCATCTATACCACTATCGAAAATAACGTCAACCTGGACCTGTCCACCCCCTTCGAGGTGGGCCTGTATTCACCGCTGAACGTCGCCTATGGCCTGGAATGGCGCCGCGAGGTGTTCAAAGTAACCTCCAGGGATCAGAACTCCTATCGCATCGGACCCTTTGCCGACGCCGGTGCTGGCGTGGGATCGGACGGGTTTCAAGGCTTTGGCCCCGACCAGCAGGGCAGTTGGGACCGCAAGAACTGGAGCATATACGTGGACGTCGAGGCGGACGTGACCGAACGTCTGCTGCTGGGTGCCGCCATCCGCTATGAGGACTTCTACAACACCTTCGGAGACACCACCAACGGCAAGATCACCGCCCGCTATGCGATTACAGACAACACCAACATCCGCAGCACGATCAGCACTGGCTTCAGGGCACCGTCTCCCGGTCAGGCCAACATCTCCAACATCAGTACGGGGGTAGTGGAGAACATCCCTGTCACCCAGGGACAGATTCCGCCAACAAACCCCATCTCACAGTTGTTCGGTGGTACCGAGCTGACGCCGGAGAAGTCCCGCAACTTCAGCATCGGCATCGCCACTGAGATCGGGCCGGTGGATCTGACGGTGGATTACTACCGGATCGAGCTGCGCGACCGCATCCTCAACTCCGCTACCTTCGACATCACACCGGAGCTGGCCGAGCAGTTGGAAGCCTCCGGTATTTCCGGCGCCAGGAGCATCGTCTCCTTCAACTACTACACCAACGACATGTCGACCACCAACCAGGGGGTAGAGGCGGTAGCCTCCTGGTCAAACGATTGGGAGAACTGGGGCAGGACTGACTTCCAGGCGTCCTGGGCCTGGAAGAAGCAGGAACTGGACAGCTTCACGCCGGGCCTGCTGACCCGCGCCAACGTGGCCGACCTGACCAAGAGCATCCCCGCCAACCGGGGCAACTTCCGCGCCAATCATTCTCTAGGCGACTGGCGCTTCACCCTGCAGGCCAACTATTACGATGAATACCTGTCCGTGCCGTCCAGTGCCGACCCCAGCAGGGACTACTGGATCAGCAGCGAGGTGATTTTCAGTGGTGAAGTGGCCTACACCTTCCGTGACCGCTACACGTTCATCGTAGGGGCGGATAATATGTTCAACACCATGCCGGAGAAGATCAGACCTATCGACGTCAACTCCGGGACCAGCAACAAGTACGTGACGAGTGCCGCCTTCAGTCCCAATGGCGCATTCTGGTACGGCCGTTTCCAGATGGATCTTTAATCCCCCATTGAAGGTTCGTCTGGCCGGAGGGGGCTGCCCCGCAGGGCAGCCCTTTTTCCACCACCCTCAGGAGTATTGAAGTATGTTGTTCAGAGCCTTTCCCACAGTTGTAGCCTTTTCGCTGGGTTTCGTGGCGCTCGATGTCGTAGCGGCCGAACCTCATGAACCGGTCGATCACCGCTTCTGCTTTACCTGCCACGGTACCGACGGCATGGGCAGCGAGGGCATCCAGGCGCCGCGTCTGGCCGGCATGGAGCCCTGGTACCTGCGTCGCCAGCTGGAGCTGTTCCGCAGTGGCGCCCGCGGGACACACCCACAGGATATCGAAGGGATGGAGATGCAGCCCATGGCGGTGATCCTTTCCGACGAGGACATCGAAGATATTGTCCAGTGGGCGTCCACGTGGGAATATCAACCGGCGGCCATCACACTCGAAGACGGCGACGCGGAACGCGGGCAGCAGCTCTACCAGACCTGTGCCGCCTGCCATGGCGCCCAGGCGCAGGGCAACCAGGCGATGAATGCTCCGGCACTTGCCGGCCAGAACGACTGGTACCTGGTCACCCAGCTGAAGAACTTCAAAGCCGGCTTTCGCGGCACCGGAGAAGGGGATCAATATGGCGCCCAGATGCGCCTGATGGCCAATGGCCTCCCCGACGAACAGGCCATCAAGGACGTAGTCAGTTATATCAACACTCTAGGCCGTTAAGCGGTCAACACATTTACAAGGAACCCGACACATGACATCACTCAAGACCCTCGCACTGGCTCTTACCGCCGTCGCCGCCCTCAACAGCTCCGCCACAGCGCAGGAAATCGTGCGCGAGGGTGAAGGACGGCTGTTCTACAACACCATCCTCATCCCGGCCGGTGCCGACACGCTGTACCTGAGTGGCAGTGGTGCGTCCCCGCAGGCAGACGGCAGCTATGGAGACATGGAGCAGCAGACCGTCGACACGTTCAACAAGTTCAAGGCCACCCTGGAGGAGGCGGGCTGGTCAATGTCCGACATAGTCCAGGTACGCGTTTTCGGTGTGGCGGGGGATGACGGCGAATTTGACTTCGCCGGCTTCAATCGCGGTTATCAACAGTTCTTTGGCACCGCAGAGAACCCCATGAAGCCGGTGCGCTCCGTCGTGGAAGTCGCCGATCTTGTCGTTGATGGCTGGCTCGTGGAGATCGAAATTCGAGCTGCCCGTATTCCGTGACAAGTCAATAGGCGCGGCCCAAACGGGGTCGCGCCGCCATCAAGCCCCCCTGACTTAGTGACATCCTGTAACAGAATGTCACAATCAAGCGTCTCCAAATTTCCCGTAAATTCAAAATCCTCCGCTTTTTAAGACCAAGTGTTATGATTTTGAGTCCAGTGGACTTGACTAATTGCGTCAAATTTAAACTATTTGTGGCATTTTCATGCCTTCGCTCCGGTCACTGGGTAAACTTCGGTTTCCTTCCCTTGACGATCCTTCAATCGTGAAGGAAGGCGCTCCCCGAAAACACCCGGGAAGCGACGTGGGACTATTAAAATGATAACGATCGGAGAGAAACCCATGCCCCAACGCAGTAAATCGTTCAAACTTCGCTACCTGATTCATACCTGCCTGGCCACATCGCTGTCGCTGCCGATGTTCGCCTCCGCCCAGAGCGAGCCGGAAGTAGAAGAAGTTGTCGTCACCGGCTCCTATATCCGCAACAGCAAGTTCGCCCAGAACTCCCCTGTTGATACTGTCAGTCAGGAAGACCTGTACCAGTCCGGCGCGCCGAACATGGGTCAGTACATCCGCGACCTGACCTATACCCAGAACACCAATACAGTCGCCAACGTCAACGCCGGAGCTGACGGGGCGCAGAGCGCCACAGGCGCCACCTTCAACCTGCGCGGCCTTGGCGAGAACAGCACCCTGACCCTGATGGATGGCGTGCGCTCCGTCGACACGGCCGTCTCCGCCCTCGTACCGGACATCGCCATCGCGCGTATGGAAGTGGTACTGGACGGCGGCTCGGCCCTGTACGGCTCCGATGCGGTAGCCGGCGTGGTCAACATTATTCCGATCAAGGAATTCGATGGCGTTCGTGTTCGCGCCTACTACCTGCGTGATGAGAAAGGCACTTCGGAAGAGCCCTCCCTGTCTCTTCTGCATGGTAAATCGTTCAGCAACGGCATCAACTGGGTGGGCGCGTACGACGCCAAGAAGCGTACACCGATGATGATGTACGAGCGCCCGCGTACGATCGACTATGCCTACGGTTGGGCCAACGCTGGCACGCCCGGCGTATGGCGCGAGGTGCAGGGCGCCGAACTGAACGTGGGAGGCCTGCACGGCGGCACACTGGTTCCCACCAACCTGCGCGATCCGAGCTGCGGCACCTTCGCCAACTCTCCGGAAGAGACGGCACCCAGCACCCCAAAAAACAATCAGAGCGGTATTCCTGTTGGCACCAGCGACTGTTACTACCCTTATGGGGTGCAATGGCCTCTGGCTGATGGCCTGAAGGAGTACAACGTCTATCAGAACCTGACGTACGACGCGACCGACTGGCTGCAACTCGAAGCCACGATGAACCTGAACTACCGCGAAGACGCCAACCGCAACACCGGCGCCTATCAGCTGAACTCAAACAACCGCACCGCCATGCTGGTGCCTGCGGATCACCCGGCCAACCCCTGGGGTGTGGACCTTTCCCCGTGGCTGTGGCGTCCCATCGCGACGTTGGGAACACTGCCCTCACACATTGAAGAGTCCACTGGCGCCCGTCTGCAGACAGTGTCCGATTACACCGATCGCTGGAAGATCGGCGCCCGCTTCGACATGAGCGACACCTGGACCGGTTACACCTACTACTCCAGACAGACCTCGCGACGTGACCAGGACGAGAAACTGCTGAGCCTCCCGCGTATGCAACTGGCACTTAACGGCATGGGTGGCCCCAACGGCGATCTTTGGTGGAACCCCTTCGGCTCTTCCGATCCCCGCTCTCCCTATTACGTCGCCGGTGTCACCGACAACTCCCAGGAGGTAGTCGACTGGATTCACGTGAATACGGACAACGTCCGCCAGAGCAAGGACGAACTCGAGATCTTCGAGGTGACCATCACTGGTGAGGTATTCGATCTGCCGGCGGGTGCCGTCTCCATGGCGACCGGCTACCAGATGCGGGACTACACCGAGTTCTCCGGCAACAACCCCTACGCCCTGATCGGTCAGGACTACAATACGTCCATCGCGGACTCGCCTCCCACCAACGACACCTACTACTCGAACGTGAAGGCGGCGTTCGTGGAGATGGAGGCGCCGCTGCTCGAAACCCTGACCCTGCAGGCAGCCGTGCGTCACGAGCGCTTTGGCGACTTCGGCCTGGATGCCACCACTCCGAAAGTGGCCCTGCGCTGGGAAGCCATGCCAGACCTGGCCATCCGTGCCTCATGGGGCGAAAGCTTCCTGGCTCCGAC
>Ga0079224_100001699_pt1 | contig 25813 bp, 25 predicted proteins | sample Stecom2015_FD_80414 | JGI IMG/M metagenome (GOLD analysis project Ga0079224, IMG submission 80414) | Agricultural soil microbial communities from Utah to study Nitrogen management - Steer compost 2015 | ecosystem: Environmental > Terrestrial > Soil > Agricultural land | place: USA: Utah... | reverse complement strand
TGGCTGGCGCCCTACGCCGGCTGCGCCATGGGCGAGTACTTCATGTACGAGAAGCATAAGGACGTCCTGGTCGTCTACGACGACTTGTCCAAGCACGCCTGGGCCTACCGGGAGATGTCCCTGCTGCTGCGCCGCCCGCCGGGGCGCGAAGCCTATCCCGGTGACGTGTTCTACCTCCACTCCCGGCTCCTGGAGCGTTCGGCCCGGCTGAAGGATGAGATCGGCGGCGGCTCCCTGACGGCCCTGCCCATCATCGAAACCCAGGCCGGTGACTTGTCGGCCTACATTCCCACCAACGTCATTTCCATTACCGACGGGCAGATCTTCCTGGAGGCCGACCTCTTCTACGCCGGTATCCGCCCCGCCATCGACGTGGGCCGGTCCGTCTCCCGGGTCGGCTCCGCCGCCCAGCTGAAGTCCATGCGGCGGGTTTCCGGCGGTCTGCGCCTGGACTTGGCCCAGTTCCGCGAACTGGCCGCCTTCGCCCAGTTCGGCTCCGACCTGGACCGGGCCACCCAGGCCCAGTTGGCCAGGGGCCAGCGCCTGCAGGAAGTGCTGAAGCAGCCGGAACGGGCCCCCTTGTCGGTGCCGGAGCAGGTAGTATCCATTTTCGCCGGCATCAAGGGGCACCTGGACGACCTGGAAGTGGAGCAGGTTCTTCCCTTCCTGGACGGCCTGCTGAAGCATCTCCATTCCTTGGAGCCCGAAATTATCAAGATGATTGACGAGACCAAGGACTTGACCGAAGAAGCCGAGGCCAAGCTGACCGATGCCATCAACCGGTACAAGCAGGTGTTCCTCGGCGCCGGTGAAGGCGAGGAGGCAGAAGCCGAGCCCGCCTGACAGGCCGCGGCCGGGGGCGGGAGCGCCGCCCCGGCCATGACGCCACCGGCTCAACGACGTCAAGACCGCAAGGCGGTGGGGAGCACAAATGGCTTCTCTGCGAGATATCCGGCGGCGCCGCCGCGCCGTTGAAAACATCAAACAAATCACCCGGGCCATGTACCTGGTGGCCAGCGCCAAGATGCGCCGCACCGAGGACCAGGTCCGCTCCGGCCAGCCTTACGCCCGGAAGCTCAACGACCTGCTGGGCCGGCTGGCCCGGGAGGAAATGGCCGATCACCCGCTGCTGGTGGAGCGGCCGGTTAAGCGCTCCTTGGTTGTAGTGGTGACGGGCGACCGGGGCTTGGCGGGCAGCTACAACCACAACGTCAACCGCCGGGCCGAGGAAGCGGTCAAGGAGCTGGAGCAGGCCGGCACCCAGGTGGACCTGTACGTCATCGGCCGCCGCGGCCGGGACTACTTCCGCCGCCGCGGCTACCCCATCAAGTACGAAGTTACCAATTTGGGCGAGGAGATCGCCTTCCTGAGAGCCCGGTCCATCGCCCGGGAACTTATGGACCTGTTCATGTCGGACCAGTTCGACGAAATCAAGATGGTCTACACCAGCTTCGTCACCGTGGTGACCCAGGATTTGATGGTCACCAACCTGCTGCCCCTGGGCAAGGACGTCCTGGGCGAGATGGGGGCCGGGGGCGGCGGCGATGAGCCCGAAGACGAGGCGGAGCGCCACTTGGAAATGGTGGGCTACATCTACGAGCCCGACCGCCAGCGGGTGTTCGACGACCTGCTGCCCAAGTCGGTGGAGATCCGCGTCTACCGCATGCTGTTGGAAGCAAAGGCCAGCGAATATGCTTTCCGGATGCGGGCCATGAAGAACGCAACGGACAACGCAGAAGAACTGATCGCCTCCTTGACCATGGCCTACAACAGGGCACGCCAGGCGTCCATTACGGCGGAAATCGCCGATATTGTCGGCGGCGCCGAGGCCCTCCGGGGGCGCGTCTAAACGACAAGGAAGGGGTTGGCCGCCTGTGGCTGAGCAGTCGGAAAAGAACGTCGGCAGGGTGGCCCAGGTCATCGGGGCCGTAGTGGACGTGGAATTCCCCTCGGGTCACCTGCCCGAAATCTACAACTCCATCGTCATCCCGCGGGATGAAGACGACGGGACCGGTGTCCAGACGGACAACAGCCCCCTGGTTCTGGAAGTGGCCCAGCACCTGGGCAACAACATGGTGCGCTGCATCGCCATGGCTTCCACCGACGGCCTGCGCCGCGGCATGAAGTGCATCGACCAGGGCACGCCCATCAGCGTGCCCGTGGGCCGCGAGACCTTGGGCCGCATGTTCAACGTGGTGGGTGAAGCCATCGACGGCAAGGAGCAGCCCAAGACCGAAAAGCGCTACCCCCTCCACCGGCCGGCGCCCGACGTGGCCGACGTCAGCCCGGCGGTGGAGATTCTGGAGACGGGCATCAAGGTCATCGACCTCATCTGCCCCTTCGCCCGGGGCGGCAAGGTCGGCCTCTTCGGCGGCGCCGGTGTAGGCAAGACGGTATTGATCCAGGAACTGATCCACAACGTGGCCTACAAGCACGGCGGCTTCTCCGTCTTCGCCGGCGTAGGCGAGCGCACCCGGGAAGGCAACGACTTGTACTTGGAACTGCAGGAATCGGGCGTCTTGGACAAGACCACCATGGTCTTCGGCCAGATGAACGAGCCGCCCGGGGCCCGGCTGCGGGTAGGCCTGGCCGGGCTGGCCTTCGCCGAGTACTTCCGGGATGAAGAAGGCCAGGACTTGCTGCTGTTCATCGACAACATCTTCCGCTTCACCCAGGCGGGCTCCGAAGTGTCGGCCCTGCTGGGGCGCATGCCCAGCGCCGTAGGCTACCAGCCCACCTTGGCCACCGAGATGGGCAACCTGCAGGAGCGTATCACCACCACCCGCCGGGGCTCCATCACCTCGGTGCAGGCCGTGTACGTGCCCGCCGACGACTACACCGACCCGGCGCCGGTGACCACCTTCGCCCACTTGGACTCCACCGTGCGGCTGGAGCGGGCCATCGTGGAGCGGGGCATCTACCCGGCGGTGGACCCCCTGACCTCCACCTCCCGCATCCTGGACCCGACCATCGTGGGCCGGGAGCACTACGAGGTGGCCCGGGGTGTCCAGCAGGTGCTGCAGCGGTATAAGGACCTGCAGGACATCATCGCCATTCTGGGCATGGACGAGTTGAGCGACGAAGACAAGCTGACGGTACAGCGGGCCCGGAAGATCGAGCGCTTCCTGTCCCAGCCCTTCTTCGTGGCCGAAGTCTTCACCGGTCATGCCGGCAAGTACTGCACCGTCGAAGAAACCGTGCACGGCTTCAAGGAAATTCTTGAAGGCAAGCATGATGATCTGCCGGAAGCCGCCTTCCTCTTCGTCGGCACCATCGATGAAGCGGTGGAGAAGGCCAAGAAACTGGCAGCCTAGCAGGTGATGCACTTGGCGGCAGACCAGCCCATCCGCTTGGAAGTAGTGACGCCCGAGCGCGTCGTATTCGAGGAACGGGTAGAGGCCCTCATCGTGCCGGGGGTGCGGGGCTACATCGGCATCTGGCCCAACCACGCCCCCATGGTGGTGGCCTTGGGCATCGGCGACATGGTCTATCGCCGTCACGGCCAGGTGTACCACATGGCCGTGGCGGGCGGCTTTTTCGAAGTGGCCGGCAACCGGGCGGTCATCCTGTCCGACGCCGCCGAGCGGGCTGAGGAGATCGACATCAGCCGGGCGGAAGCCGCCTTGGAGCGGGCCCGCCGCCGCTTGGCGGATCCTGTCGGCGACTGGGATTTGGAACGGGCCAGGGCGGCCTTGGACCGGGCTTTGACCCGCCTCAAGGTAGCCCGCCGGCGTGGGGCTTGAACCCCTCCCCCCGGGGCATCCTATACCTCCACTTCTCCTTTGGCGAGGACGGTGACCAATGGCCATCGTAGTGGAGGGCGGGAGCCCCCTAAGGGGTACCGTCAGGGCGGCGGGGGCCAAGAACGCGGCCTTGCCCATCCTGGCCGCCACCCTGCTGGCCGACCAAGCATGCATCATCGGGCGGGTGCCCGACCTGGACGACGTCCGGACCATGGTGGCCCTGCTGCGGCATCTGGGCCTTTCCGTCCGGCGCCAGGGCGAGGACACCCTCCATATCCAACCGGACCAATACTTGCGCACCGATACGCCTTTTGAACTGGCGAGCCGGATGCGGGCCTCCTTCCTGGTGACGGGGCCCCTTCTGGCTCGCCTTGGTCGTGTTCAGGCCCACCTGCCCGGGGGCTGCGCCATCGGCACCCGGCCCATCGACCTGCACATCAAGGGCCTGCAGGCCTTGGGCGCCTCCATTTCCTTTCACGGGGGCGTGCTCACCATGACCGGGGGGCCCCTGCGGGGCGCCCAAATTCACCTGGACGTCCCCAGCGTGACGGCCACGGAAAATATCATGATGGCGGCCGCCCTGGCCCGGGGACGGACCGTCATCGGCAACGCCGCCCGGGAGCCCGAAGTAGTGGACCTGGCCCGCTTCCTGCAGAGCATGGGCGCCCGCATCAGCGGCGCCGGCACCGGCCAGATGGTCATCGAGGGCCGGCCGTCCCTGGGGGGCGCCGCCTACCGGGTGATGGCCGATCGCATCGAAACGGCCACCTACCTGCTGGCGGGCGCCTTTCCCGGCAACCACGTCACCATCCTGGACGCCGAGCCCGAGCACCTGAGTGCCGTCATAGCCAAGCTGCGGGAAGCCGGCGTCTCCATCAAGACAGGCTCCGGCCGCATTGAAGTGCGGGGCTGGGCCCGGCCCCAAGGGGTGGACGTGCGCACCTTGCCCCATCCCGGCTTTCCCACCGACGTGCAGCCCCCCATGACGTCCTTGCTGGCGGTAGCCCAGGGCACCAGCACCATCACCGAAACCATCTTCGAGAACCGCTTTCTCCACGCGCCGGAACTGAACCGCATGGGCGCCTCCATCCGGGTGGAGGGCGGGGTGGCCATCATCAAAGGCGTGCCCCAGCTGACGGGCACCAGGGTGCGGGCCACCGACCTGCGGGCGGGGGCCGCCCTGGTGCTGGCGGCCTTGGCGGCCCGGGGCACCACGGAAATCGAAGGCGTCCACCACATCCGCCGGGGCTACGAACACCTGGTGGAAAAGCTCCGGGGCCTGGGAGCCGTGGTGTATGAAGGGGAGCCCGGGCAGCGGCAGGACGCCGCCCCGACCCGGGGCCTCCGACCCCCCTTGTTCTGATGCAGTCCTACTAAGGCGCTCAAAGGCCGTCCTGTCCCGGTTCTAAGACCGACGGGCCGGGACATACCATGGCTCCATGAATCCCATCCGCCGGCGGCACCGGTTCGGGGGCCCGTGGGGTCCTCTGCGTAGGTCCAACTCCCATAGAGCCGGAACCGGCCCTTGGCGGGGGCTGCTCCGGCTGCTCATGGCGGCCCTGGTCATCGGGGTGCTGGTGCTGGGCATCCCCCTCTACTTCGCCGGCATGGGACAGGCTCCCCAGGTGCCGGCCCCGCCGGCGCCCGCCGGCGGCGACCTGACGCTCCGGCTGTACCGGGATGATTTGGACGTCCTGGTGGAGCTGCCCCTGGAGGCCTATGTGGAGGGGGTGACGGCGGCGGAAATGCCTGCCGCCTTCCACCCCGAAGCCCTCAAGGCCCAGGCCGTGGTGGCCAGGACTTACGCCGTGCGCCGGCTGCCCTTCTTCGGAGGCCGGGGCTGTGACCGGCACCCTGAGGCCGATTTGTGCTCCGACCCGGCCACCGGCCAGGCCTACATGGATGAAGCCCAGATGCGCGACCGCTGGGGCCCCGTCCGCTACTGGCTCTACCGCCGCCGGATCCGCCAGGCGGTGCGGGAGACCCAGGGGGAGATCCTCGTCTTTGACGGTGGGCCCATAGATGCCGTGTACCATTCCACCAGCGGCGGCCATACGGAAAACGCCGCCGCCGTCTGGGGCCGGCATGTCCCCTACCTGGTAGGGGTGCCTTCCCCCCACGAAGAAGACTCACCCCGCTTCCTGCAGGAGTTCACCTTCACCGTGGCCGAGGTGGCCGCCCGCCTGGACATCCCCGCCGGCGTCATCCGGCGGGCCCTGGCGGCGGGTGAGGAAGTGATCACCGTTGTTGAGACGGGCGTTTCGGGCCGGCCCGTCACCTTGTCCATCGCCGGAACCACTATGGCTGCCACGGAGTTCCGTCAAAGGCTGGATCTGCCCTCCACTTGGTTCACCCACCGCTGGCACGACGGCCGCCTCACCCTGGAGGTGAGAGGCTACGGCCACGGGGTGGGCATGTCCCAATACGGCGCCCAGGGCATGGCCCAGGCGGGGTACGACTACCGGGCCATCCTGGCCCATTACTACCGAGGCGCCCGCCTGCGCCCCATGTTCATGGAGTAAGGGCCTCGGGCGCTGCTGCATTCCGGCGCCGCCCGGATCCGGCGCTGTCCGCGTTCCGGCCCCACCTGCATCCGGCGCTGTCTGCATTCCGGCCGAACTGCACCCGGCCGTATCTGCATAACCCCGGCACAATTGGAAAAAATATGCGCTGGGGTGATTTGTCACATGGTCAAGTCCAACTTTGACAGACCGGAAAAGGGTAGCCCACCGCCTGAGCCCATGTACCGGCGGCTCCGGCGGGCTCTGCAGGCCCGGGGGAGCACCGGCAGCCTGCTGGTGGCCGGCGCCCTCATGTTCGCCGTCGTATTCGCCCTTACTTTGTGGTGGCGGGCGGGGCAGCCCCAGAGCCCGCTGGAAGCGGACATGATCCACCAGGAGGCCCAGGTGGCGACGGAAGACGCTCTGGACCAGGCGCCGGATCTGGCGGAAACCACTGAGCCCGTGCCCGAAACCTTCCAGGAGCCGGCGGCCGCCGACCCGGCGGCACCGCCGCCCGAGGAGCTGGTCTGGCCCGTGTCGGGTGCAGTGGTCCAGGAATTCGGCTGGCAATATTCCGATACCATGGCGGAATGGCGCCATCACGGCGGCCTGGACATCGCCGCCGCCCCGGGCGATCCGGTGCGGGCGGTCTACGGCGGCACCGTCACCGCCGTCAGGCTGGATCCCGTTTGGGGCTGGACGGTGGAGGTAGAGCACAGCCCGGGCTACACCAGTCGTTACGCCGGCTGTGAGCGGGTGCTGGTGGAAGCGGGCGCCATGGTGGAGCAAGGCCAGCTCATCGCCTACGCCGGCGGCCCGGCGGGCTTGGAGGCCGGCGGCGATGCCCATCTCCATTTCGAACTGGTCTGGGACGGGGAAAAGGCGGACCCGGCGGCCCTGCTGCCCCGGCAGACCCCGTAGCCCGGACCGGGGGACCCTGACCCGGCAAGGCTTTTCTGCCGTCGCCCTGCATGTTCCCGGCCTTGGGGCATATAGATGCTACCAAAGCGACGGGGGCGAAGGGGGCGACGGTCTTGAAGGATCACATTTTCAGACGGGTGCTGGAGGTGAGTCAATACATCGCGCGCACCAAGGCCACCGTCCGGGAAGCCGCCCGAACCTTCGGCGTCAGCAAGAGCACGGTCCACAAAGATGTGACGGAGCGCCTTCCCCGGGTGGATGCCCGCCTGGCCTCCACGGTCCGTCAGGTATTGGAGTTGAACAAAGCCGAGCGCCACATCCGGGGCGGTGAGGCCACCCGGGTCAAGTACCTGGGTGAAAACCGGAGCGCCCAAGAAGCCTCGGGATGAAGCCCCTCGCGCCCCACCAGCCGGAATAGCTCATCTTATTGCCCATTGCCGCGCCGTTCCTGAAAGACTAACCCGTCAGATCCGGGCCTGGCCCGGCACTATTTGAGTTTTTGGACCTGGGGACCGGGTGGAGCACACGGGCTATGGGCCAAAATCTGCCTTATTCCCCGGCCTGATAGGCTAAATCGTGCCGATTGCCTTCCAGCCGGCCCAAAATCACCCTCAAAATATGAACCCCTACAAGCCAAAACCTCAAAACTTCACCCTATAGGCTCAGGAACGATATGCATTCATTTTGCGGATTCTCATTCTTCCACCCATAAGGCATCAAAACCAAGCCCATCAACAGTAAATTTTCAACGGACCCAGACTCCCGCCCCGCGGCCGATCCTAGGCTGCCGATCCTAGGCTGTCGGTTCTAATACGAAGATCTACTGAAGCAAGTCACCTTGTTGCCCATCCCGGCGCCCTTCCACAAAGAGTGACGCATCAGATCCGGGCTTTGCCCGGCACTATTTGAGTTTTTGGATCTCGGGACCGGGCGGAGCAACTGGGCTATAGGCAAATATCTGCCTTTTTGCCGGGCTTGATGGGGGAAATTGTGCGGGTTGGGTTGCGGCGGGGCCGAATTTGCCCTCAAAATATGAACCGCTACAGCCCAAAAACTCAAAATCTCACCCTATAGGCTCAAGAAGTATACGTAATAATTTTGTGGATGCCCATTCTTTCACCCATAAGGCATCAAAACCAAGCCCATCAACAGGCATATTTCACCGGATACCAAGACCCGGCCGACCCGGCCGCAGCCCAGCCCTGGCTAATTTGAAGCAAGTCATTTTCCCACCACCCCTAAACCCGTGCCTGTTCCCTTCGATAACTAGAGATAACGGGGGGTGAGTGTGTGCTGCGGGGAGTTTATCAATCGGCATCGGCCTTGCTGGCCTTTCAAACCCGTCATGAAGCCCTGGCCACCAATCTGGCCAATCTCCAGACCACCGGTTTCAAAGCCTATCGCCCGGCTTTAGGCTCCTTTGCCCGCCTGCTGCTCCAGCGTCGCACGGGCAGCGGCGCCGAGGCGGTGGTGGGGCCCTTGGGCACCGATGTGGCGGTGGTGGGCGGCAAGACCGACACCGGCCAAGGCGCCCTGCGGGAGACGGGCCAGGAACTGGATCTGGCCATCTCCGGCGACGGTTTCTTCACCATCGGCACTCCTGAAGGCCCCCGGTACACCCGGGCGGGCCACTTCCACCGGGACGGGGAAGGGCGCCTGGTGACCCCTGAAGGGTGGTTCGTACTGGATGAGGGGGGAGACCCCCTGGAGGTAGGCTCTGACCCCGTGCGGGTGGACGGCGACGGCACCGTCTGGTCCGGGTCCCGCCGGATCGGCCGCCTGGGCCTGGTCCATTTCACTGAAGCAGAATTCCTGGAACGGGAGCCCACGGGCCTGTTCAACGCCGGTCCGGCGGCGGGAGAGATGGAGGCCGCCCCCGGCATCGTGCTCCAGGGTTTTCTCGAAGGGGCCAACGTGGACCCGGGCCAAACCATGGTGGACTTGCTGGCTACCTTCAGGGCCTACGAAGCCAACCAGCGGGCCCTGGAAGCCCAGGACGAGACTTTGCGCCGGGCCGTCAACGACCTGGCCCGCTTCTAGCCGGGCCTGAGCCATGAGCATGAGACACGGGCCTGAAGGATAGGGAGGGCGAACCCCTTGCGAGCGTTATGGATCGGCGCCACCGGCCTGACCGCCGCCCAGACAAAAATCGACACCCATGCCCACAATGTGGCCAACATCAACACCGTCGGCTTCAAGGGGAAGGACGTGCTGTTCAGCGAGGCCATGCACCGGCAGGTGCACCGCCCCAACCGGCCGTCCACCCAGGTCCCCGGGGCCCTGGAGCCGCAGTCCATCGGCGGGGGCGCCCTGGCCGTAGGCACCCGCACCGACTTCCGGCCGGGAGCTTGGCTCACCACGGGGCAGGACTGGCACCTGGCCATCCAGGGGGACGGCTTTTTCGTCGTAGGTTTTGAGGCCGCCCCCGACGGCCGGGCCTACACCCGGGCCGGCGAATTCCGCGTGGACCGGGACGGCCGGGTGGTGGACCCCTGGGGCAACCCCCTCCTGGCCGACAACGGCCGCCCCATAACGGTGCCCCGGGATGCTGTCCAGGTGACGGTGCAGCGGGACGGGCGGATCTTCGCCCAGATGGACGACGGGGATCAGCGGTCCTTGGGGCGCCTGCGCCTGGCCCGCTTTGTCAACCCCGAAGGGCTGGCCTCCCTGGGCAACGGCCTTTTCGTCGACACCGAGGCCAGCGGCGAGCCCCAACTGGCGAACCGCGGCGGCAGCGACCTGTACATCCAGCAAGGGGCCTTGGAAAGCGCCAATGTGGACCTGGCTGCCGAAATGGTGGGCCTCATCACCGCCCAGCGAACCATGCAGTTCGCCGCCCGGGTAGTCCAGACCACCGATGAGATGATGGGCATCGCCAACCGCATTTACCGCTGAGGTGAACCTTCGTAGACAGGGCCGGCCCCTCCCCGTGCCGAAAGGATTTCAGAATCGCTGGTAGGGAGGAAAGCCTCTTGGGCCTTGACATCGAAGGTATTCAGCAGATCATTCCCCACAGGCATCCCTTTTTGCTGGTGGACCGCATCCTGGAGCTGGAGCCGGGCCGGCGGGCCGTAGGCATCAAGAACGTCACCGCCAACGAGTCCTTCTTCGCCGGTCATTTTCCCACCTATGCCGTCATGCCGGGTGTCTTGATCGTGGAAGCCCTGGCCCAGGTAGGGGCCGTGGCCATCCTGTCGGTGCCCGAAAACGCGGGCAAGCTGGCCTTCTTCGCCGGCATCGACAATTTCCGCTTCCGCCGTCCCGTGCGCCCCGGCGACACCTTGACCTTGACGGTGGAGCTGGGCCGGGTGCGGGGTCCCGTAGGCAAGGGCACCGCCCGGGCCGAAGTGGACGGCCAGGAGGTGGCCGGCGGCCAGCTTATGTTTGCGGTCCAGGATCCATCCCCCGCCGGTGAGTAGATAACCGGCCGATTGGGAATAGGCTAATGTAAGCCCGCCCTTGCCGGGCTGCCGATTCCCAAGAGGGGGATGTGACTGGCGCATGGAGACCGACAAGGCTTTAGGTTCCTCTTTTGATGTTGATGAACAGCAGGCCGGCGGCAGCCCCGACCAGGACGCCGCCGGCGAAGCCCCGCCGGAGGAGCCCAACTACAACGACCGGGATTACAACCGGCTGGACACCGCCGCCGGCGGTGACCCGCCCCCCATCAACATCGGCGACCGGGTCAACGTGGTGGTTACCGGCATCGCCGAGTACGGCGTGTTCGTCACTACTCCCCAAGGCCACCGGGGCCTGATCCACATCTCGGAAATTTCGGACTGGTTCGTGGAGGATGCCCGGGATTACTTCTACATCGGCGAGGAACTGCAGGTAGAAGTCATCAGCCGGGAAGAGGGCACGGGGAAATACGCCTTTTCCACCCGCCGCCTGGGCGGCAAGCAGCCTGTGGGCGACGGCTACACCCGGCGCCTCATGTCCTTTCAGCCCAACGCGGACCGGCCCGGCGGCGGGCGTTCAGGGGGCCGCCGCGACCGGTTTGCCGGGGCCGGGCGCCTCAAGGGCCGGGAGCACGAGGAAATCGCCTCCTTCCTGCAACGCCGGGTAGGGGAAGTGTCGCCCGAGGCCGGCCGGCTGCTGGTGGACCTGGTGGCCCGCTACGGGCCCGTACGGGTGGCGTTGGCCCTGGCCGACGTAACCCGACGCTTCGACCGATCCTTGGCGCTGGTGAACTGGGTTGCCCGCAGCCTGGAGCAGGGGGAGCCCTATGCCGCCCAGGAGCCGGAGGCGTAAAAGGCACGGGAAGTCAAAGCCTCTGAGGCGTGAAAGCCCTGGGCCGCCAGCCGCCGGATTTAGGGTTCGGGACGTAGGTTCGGATGTTCAGTCGCCGGTTCCGGTAGCGTCGATGGGATCAAGGGTGGACATCCGGGAACTGCTCCGGTTCACCGGGTTGTTCAGGAAGCGGGACGAGGCGCCCTTGCGGGCCAGGTCGGCGGTGAGCACCCGGGCGGGCACTCCCTGCTGGGCCATGGCCGATTGCAGGGCTGCGGCGATGCTGACCCGCCGCGAGGGGGCGCACAAGGCCAGCACCGAAGGGCCGGATCCGCTGAGGCTGGCGCCGTAGGCCCCCGCCGCCCGGGCGGCCTCCAGCACTTGGGGCAGCCACGGCATCAGGCGGGCCCGGTGGGGTTGGTGCAGCCGGTCCGCCATGGCTTCCCCCAGCAAATGGTATTGACCCCGCACCAAGGCGAAGGAAAGGAGGGCCGTGCGGGCGCTGTTGAACACGGCGTCGCTGCGACTCACCTCATCGGGCAGCACCTTCCGGCCTTCCCGGGTGCTGAGGGATTGATGGGGGGCCGCGATGACGGCGGCCAGGGGCCGGGCGGGCCGGAAGGAAACAGTGCGCCAGACGGGCTCTTCCTCGTCGTGGGCCTCATTCCAAACCAAGGTGACACCGCCCATGAGGGCGGCGGCCACGTTGTCGGCGTGGCCCTCCAAGCGGGCGGCCAACTGGAGCACGTGGTGGGGAGTCAGGCTGCGCCCCATGGCGCCCAGCCACAAATTGGCGGCGCCCAAGGCGGCGCTGGTGGCCGCGGCGCTGGACCCCAGCCCCCGCCCCGGCGGGATGTCGGTATGAATCTGCACGTGCCAGGCCGGGGGGTGCTGGGCGCCGGCGGCGGCGAAGGCCGCCCGCACCGCCTGGGCCACCAGGTTGTCGCCGGTCAAGGGGATGCCCTGCACTTCCTTGCCGGTGACGCTGATATCCCACTCCACCGCCTCGGCGGGAACCTTCCACTGATCGGGCTTGCCGGCCCCTTCCGCCGGGGTCAGCCACACCTGCACTTCCATCCCCCGCAGGGCGATGGCCATGCAGTCGAAGCCCGAGCCTAAGTTGGCCGATGAAGCGGGCGCCTGGGCCCAGGCAGTGCCGTCGCCGTTGGGGCTCATGGCACCGGTGCCCCTTCCAGCACTTCTGCCAAAGCGGCCGCCGTGGCCTTGACCGGCGGGGCCAGGGGCTGCGCCGCCTGGCTGGATGCCGTTTCCGGATCCTTCAGGCCGTGGCCAGTCAGGACGCACACCACGGGGCCCCGGGCGTCGCGGAAGGCGCCGGCTTGGGCCAGCTGCAGAAAGCCCGCTACCGACGCCGCCGAGGCCGGCTCGCAAAAGACGCCGGTCTTTTGGGCCAGCAGCCGGTAGGCCGCCAGAATCTGCTCATCGCTTACCGAGTTGATGGACCCGTTGGTTTCCTTGATGGCCTCCATGGCCCGGTCGCCGCTGGCGGGACGGCCGATGCGGATGGCGCTGGCGATGGTGGTCGGGTTGTCGATGGGATGACCTTTCACCAAAGGATCGGCCCCTTCGGCCTGGACGCCGTGGAGGGCGGGCATGCGGGGCAGGTGACCGGCTCCGTGGTATTCCCGCAGACCCATGGCGTAGGCGGTGATGTTGCCCGCGTTGCCCACGGGCAGCACGATGGCCTCGGGGTCTTCATAGCCCCCGGCCCGAAGCTGCTCCACGATCTCCAGGGCGGCCGTCTTCTGGCCCTGGACCCGGTTGGGGTTCAGGGAGTTGACCAGCACCAGGTCGCCCCGCCGGTCCACCACTTCCCGCACGGCGGCCAGGGCGTTGTCGAAATTCCCTTCCACCTGCACCAGCCGTGCCCCGTGGGCCAGGGCCTGGGCAACTTTGCCCAGGGCGACACCACCGGCGGGCAACACCACATAGCATGTAATGCCGGCCCGGGCGGCGTAGGCCGCCGCCGATGCCGCCGTGTTGCCCGTGGAGGCGCAGATGACGGCCCGGACGCCTTCGTTGCGGGCCTTGGTGACGGCGAAGGCCATGCCCCGGTCCTTGAAAGAGCCGGTGGGATTGAGTCCCTCGTACTTAAGGAAGAGCCCCGGAGGCCGGTTTTCCGGCGGGATCTCCTCCATGAGCCGGTCGGCCGGGACCAGGGGCGTGTTGCCTTCCATGAGGCTCAAGGCCGGTTCGTCGTCACCGATGGGCAGCCAGGCCCGGAAGGCTTCCACGATGCCGGGCCAATGGGGCACCGCCGCCGGCGCTGCCGGCCGGGGCGGTGTCATAGCCGAGTCCTTCACGGGCTTCCCACCTTAACGGTCATGGGTTCTTCTTCGGCCGACCGCTTGGCCCGCACCAGACGGGCGGCCTGGAGGAGGTCACCCAGCAGGGCCATCGAGGTGACGGCGGGGCCTGCGCCCGGCCCGGCCAAGAACAGCCGGCCGGCCACCTCGGCGTGGACTTCGAAGCCGTTTTCCGGCCCCTTGAGCTGGGTCAGGGGATCCGTCAGGGGCAGGATCTCGGGGCCCACCTTCAGCTTGGCCTGGCCGTTGCCGCCCCTTTCGGCGGTAGCCACCAGGCGGACAACCTGCCCTTCCGACCGGAGCCGCTGCACTTCGCCGGCTTCCAGATTTTCAATGCCCGTGACCTCGATGTCGTTTACATCCACCGCATCGCCGGTCATCAAATGGAAGAGGACGGCCAGCTTCCAGGCGGCGTCCCGGCCGCTGAGATCGTCGCTGGGATCGGGCTCGGCGTAGCCCAGCTCCTGGGCTTCCTTGACGGCGTCGGCCAGGGGCAGGCCTACGGCCATGCGCTCCAGGATGTAGTTGCTGGTGCCGTTCAAGACGGCCCGCAGGGACATCACCCGGTCGGCGGCCAGGGTCTTCTGGATGGTATGGACGACGGGGATGATGGCGCCCACCGATGCCTCATAGCAGAGGGGCACGTCCAGTTCTTTGGCGATGCGCCGCAGGATGTGGCCCCCTTCGGCCACCACCTGCTTGTTGCCGGTGATCACCGCCTTGCCCCGCTCCAGGGCGGTAACCAGGTAGGTCAAGGCCGGCTCCACGCCGCTCATCACTTCGACGACCACTTCGATTTCCGGATCATCCAATATATCGCTGGGATCGGTGGTGAGCAGATCCGGCGGGGTGCCCGCCGGACGGGGCTTTCGCACGTCCCGGACCAGGGCGCGCTTCACATGCACGCCCGGGGCCGGAACGCCCGGTCCGGTGGTGTGTCGGACGAAAGCCGACCCCACGGTTCCGTAGCCCAGGAGACCCACCTGGATGGGCGGCGGTACGGTTCGCTGGTTGGTACGGGACACGGTCCTCATCGCTCCTTTGCCCGTGATTCTTTCCGATTGACTGCTCTTTGCTCTCAACGCCTGCGTAAACTAAAAACCTCCCGTCGCCCAGGGACGGGAGGTCAAAACCTCACGCGGTTCCACCCTAATTGACGGGGCCGGCCAAGGATCCATCCAGACCCCATCCACTCTTCATGCCCGGTAAGGGGGGCGCCCCGGACGGCTACTGGCCAAGGCGTTCACCGCCGGCTCCCGGGGGGTTTTCGTACTGGGCCGGTGCGGAGGGCTTGCAGCCGAGACCCTCCTCTCTGGAGCCCCGGTGGTCCAGACTACTCTTCCCGGTCATCGCTTAGCTGCAATATCAATGTCTATACAAGTTTAGGAATGGATGGGCCTGCTGTCAAGCCTGGGGCGGCTTCAGGGCTTCCCCTTCGCCCAGGGGCGGCCGGCCCCCTTCATTGACACAGGTAGGCGCCTCTGATAGCATTCTTGGCTGAAATCGAACGGGGTGGGAGTCGCTTGGAAGCCTTCCGGGGTCTGGCCCCTTACAGTTCCGAGTCGGTCACCGAAGGGCATCCCGACAAGGTGGCCGACCAAATATCCGATGCGGTGCTGGATGCCTTCCTGGCCCAGGATCCCCGTGCCCGGGTAGCCTGCGAAACGGTGGTCACCACGGGCATGGTGCTGGTCATGGGCGAGATTACCAGTACCGCCACGGTGGATATCCCCGCCATCGTACGCCGGACCTTGCGGGAAATCGGGTACACCGACGCCTCCATAGGCTTCGACGCCGACTCCTGCGCCGTTCTGACCGCCATCGATGAACAGTCCCCCGACATAGCCCAGGGCGTCGACCTGGCTGCCGACGGGTCCGCCGCCGACGGCGAGGCGGCCATCGGCGCCGGCGACCAAGGCATGATGTTCGGTTTCGCCTGCCGGGAGACCGAGGAACTGATGCCCCTGCCCATCGCCTTGGCCCATCGCCTGGCCCGGCGCCTGGCGGAGGTGCGGCGCCAGGGGGTGCTGCCCTACCTGCGGCCCGACGGCAAGACCCAGGTCACCGTTGCCTACGACGGTCTGCGGCCCGTAGCCTTGACCAACGTGGTGGTCAGCGCCCACCACGACCCCAGCGTCAGCCAAGGGGAACTCCGCCGGGACATCATGGAGCACGTCATCGACCCGGTACTGCCGTCGGCCCTGCGCCACCGGGACACCCAGTACTACATCAACCCCACGGGCCGCTTCGTGGTGGGCGGGCCCAAGGCCGACGCCGGCCTGACGGGCCGCAAGATCATCGTGGACACCTACGGCGGCTACGCCCGTCACGGGGGCGGGGCCTTCTCGGGCAAGGATCCCACCAAGGTGGACCGGTCCGCCGCCTACGCCGCCCGCTACGTGGCCAAGAACGTGGTGGCCGCCGGCCTGGCGGAGCGGTGCGAGGTGCAGTTGACCTACGCCATCGGCCTGTCCCGGCCCCTGGCGGTGCGCATCGACACCTTCGACACCGGGGTCCTGCCTACCGAGCGCATTGTTGAATTGGTTGAGAGCCACTTCGACCTGCGGCCCGGCGCCATCATCCACCAACTGGGCCTGCGGACCCCCATTTACCGCCAGGTGGCCGCCTACGGCCACTTCGGCCGCCCCGATCTGGACCTGCCTTGGGAGCGGACCGACAGGGCCGAAGCCTTGCGCCGGGCGGCGGGCTTGGATGCCCTGCCCGCCCAGTCTCCCACCCAGGCCGCCGTACCCGATTGACTGACCCTGCCTGACCCGTCCCGCCATCCCTCATTGCCAAGAGCCTGAATACATCTTTTAGCACGCCCCGACGGAGGAGGCTGCTCCCGGTGTTGTCCTTCATCTTCCCGCCGGGTGGTTACTGCTATTTGTGCGGCGACGCCGCCGGCGGCCCCAGGGCTCCCCTTTGCCGGCGCTGCCGGGGCCTGCTGGCCTTCCGGACTCCCCGCTGCCGGGTCTGCCGGCGCTCCTTGATCCGGCCCGGCGGGGACGGGCCCCCGGCCGGTCGCCGCTGCCGCCATTGCCTGGTGCTGCCCCCGCCCTATATGGGGGTGACGGCCGCCGGAACCTACACCGGTCTGCTGCGCTGGGCCGTGGGCCGCTTCAAGGGAGCCGGGGAAACATGGCTGGTCCACGTTCTGGGCGCCCTCCTGGCGGAGGCGCTGGCTGCCGACGGCCTCCGGGCCGATGTGGTGGTGCCCGTGCCGGGGGAGCCCCGGCGCCTGCGGCGGCGGGGGTACAACCCGCCGGCCCTGCTGGCCGGCTTCGTGGCCCGTCGCCTGGGGCTTCCTCTATATGAAGCATTGAGCCGGAGGCCGGGTCCGCCGCAAGCCCGGCTGACCCAAAGGGACCGCTGGCTCCATTCCGCCGGCGTGTACCGGGTCCGGGCCGGGGTGCGCCTGGATGGAGCCCGGATCCTGCTGCTGGACGACGTCATCACCACCGGGGCCACTTTGGCCGCCTGCACCCGGCTGCTGTTGGGAGCGGGGGCCGCCTACGTCTGGTGCGCCGCCGCCGCCGACACTCCCCGCCGCACGTAGAGGGGGCCCCGTCCTGCCGCAGGAGGCTAAACAACCGGGGCTGCCGTTCGATAACTGGAGAGAATCCGGAGGGTGATGCACCTTGCTGCGGCATTGTTCCGACTGCCAAGAACTGTTCGTATCCTCGGGCAGCGTCCGCTGCCGCCGCTGCATCGGCAGCCTGGCGGCCGATTTGGAGCGCATCCGGGACTTCCTGCGCTCGGAGCCCGATGCCGACATCAACGCCATCATCGCCGCCACGGGTGTATCCCGCCGGAGAATATTGGAGTTCATCCAGCAGGGTCGTTTGCAGTTGAAGACAAAGGAACCCGGCACCGCCAACGTGTGCGCCATCTGCCGGAGCCCCATTCCCCTGGGCCGCATCTGCGGTCGGTGCCTCCTTTCCCTGGGGCAGCAGAGGGGCCGGCAGGACGCCGGAGTGGAACAAGGACCATTGCTGGGGAGCAAGGCATCAACCAATGCGCATTTGTACGCTTTGGCCCGGCGACGCCCGGGACGGGACGCTAGGAGTGGTAGATTATGAAGATCTCACGGGCACAACTCCATCGGGTCCTGGAGGCCTATTTGGAGCGCACCGGCAGCGCCCGGGGCAAGGAGACCGCCGGCAAGCCCGGCTGGCCCGGGGCCGCCGGGCGGGTGGATCTTTCCCCTACGGCGCGGGAAATCGAAGAACTGAAGGCGGCCGTGGCGGAGATCCCGGAAGTCCGCCGGGAACTGGTGGCCGCCATTAAAGAAGCGGTGCAGCAGGGCCGGTACAAGGTGGACCCTGACGAGGTGGCCGGCAAGATCATGGCCCGCCTGCTGGCGGACGCCGCTCAGGAGGAAAAGTAGCCATGGCGCCGGCGGCTGATGGGGTGCAGCAGTTGACCCAATTGCTCACCAGAACCGCCGACGTGTATGAAGCCCTGGCAGAGGCGGCCCAAACCACCACCCGGCGGCTGGAGGAGCAGGATCCGGTAGGCCTGCTTTCGACTACAGCCGAGGCCGACGCCCTTTTGGCCCAGGCCCGGGAACTGGAAGAGCAGCGGCAGCCCCTGGTGGACTCCCTGCTGGCCGCCCGGAACCTGCCGCCGGACACGTCCTTGTCGGACTTGCTGGCGGCGGTGGAGCACAAGCCGGGGCCCCTTCACCGGGCCTACGGGCGGCTTCGGGAGGCAGTGCTGCAGCTGCAGGATGCCTGCGCCTTGAACCGGCGGCTGCTGGAGAACGGGCTGGCCTACGTGCAGTTTTCCCTGCGGCTCTTGTCCGATGCCGTGGGCACGCCCATCTACGGCGACTCGGGCCGCAGCCACGGGCTGCCGGGCGGCCGGGGCTTCGTGGATGTGAGGGGTTGACGAGGGCCCAGGGCCCTCAGGGGAGGTTTGACGGGTGCGCAACTCATTCTTCGGTCTGGAAGTAGCCCGCTTGGCCCTTTGGGCCCAGCAGCGGGCCTTGGACGTCACCGGCCACAATGTGGCCAATGCCAATACCGAAGGGTATTCACGGCAGGTGGCCCGCCTGCAGACCACCGATCCCTACACCGTCACCGGCGCGGGCCATATCCGGGCCGGCCAGGTGGGCACCGGGGTGATGGTGGCCGACATCAACCGTGTCCGGGATGCCTTCCTGGACCGGCAGGCCCGCCACGTGGCCACCGACCTGCACTATTGGGATCACCACCACAAAATTTTGACCGAGGTGGAGTCCATATTTCAGGAGCCCGCCGGCGAGGGGCTGCGGGCCGCTTTCGACGAGTGGTGGGACGGGCTGCTGCAGCTGGCCAACCATCCCGAAAGCCAAGGGGTGCGGCAGGCGGTGGTGCAGCGGGGCTTGAGCCTGGTGGCCGTCTTCCAGGAAATCGACAACAACCTGGTGGCCATCCAGGACAACCTGGCCTTCACCTTGCGGGAGTCCATCAACCGGGCCAATGTCCTGGCGGAGCAAGTGGCCGCCTTGAATGAAACCATCATCAAGATTGAAGGCAGCGGCCAACGGGCCAACGACCTGCTGGACAAGCGGGATCTGCTGCTGGCGGAACTGGCGGAGATCATGCCCATCAACGTAACCGCCGCCCGGGACGGCAGTGTGAACGTCCTGGTGGGCGGCCGCCTGCTGGTGGCCGGCGACCGGGCCAATGTCATCCACGTGGCGGACGCCGGCGGCGCCGGAAGCCCGCCGGTCCTGGCCTGGGGGCCGGGAGGCAGCGACGGGCCCGTGGACCTGGCGGACCTGGCCGGCGGCCGGGTGGGCAGCATCCTGGAGTTGATGAGCGCCGACGGCGGCATCATCGCCGGCTACCGCCGGACCCTGCTGGACATGGCCGTAGCCCTGACCGAAGCCATCAACACCGTGCATCAGGCCGTGGCCCCCGACGACCCCACGCCCGATCCCGGCATCGAGCCCTTGTTCTCCTTCCTGGATCCGGGCAACCCGTCCTTGGCCACCTGGTCCTTCAACACCTACCTGGTGGACAACCCCGATGCCCTGGTGGCCGGGTACACCGGCGCTCCCGGCGACGGCAGCCGGGCGGCGGCCATGGCCGCCCTGCGCCACCAGCCCATGGCCCTGCTGGGCGACACCACCTTGGCCGACACCTACAACGGCATCATCGGCGACGTGGGGGTCCGCACCCAAGTGGCGGAGCGCCAGGGGCGCAATGCCCAGCTGCTCCTCATCCAGGTGCGGGACCAGCAGGCCGCCGTGGCGGGTGTTTCCCTGGATGAGGAAATGACCAACATGCTCCGCTTTGAGCACGCCTACGCCGCCGCTTCCCGCCTGGTGACGGCCTTGGATGAGATGCTGGACCTGTTGATCAACCGCACCGGCCTGGTGGGCCGTTGAGGGGAAGGGTGAGGAACCTTGCGCATTACCCATAACCTGATGGCCGACCGGGTGTTGGCCAACTTGTGGCAAACCCAGCGCAGCCTCCTCAAGTGGCATACCCAGGGCTCATCGGCCCGGCGGGTCAACGTGCCCTCCGACGACCCCGCGGGCACCATGTCCATCCTGCGCTACCGCAGCAGCCTGTCGGAGCTGGAGCGCTACGCCTCCAGCGCCGCCGAAGCCCATGAATGGATCACCGTCAGCGATGAAGCCATCATGCACCTGCAGAACAATCTTCACCGGGTGCGGGAGATCGCCGTGCTGGGCGCCAACGGCAGCCTGCCGCCCGACGCCCGCACCGCCTATACCGCCGAACTGGAGGAGATCATCCGGCACGTGGTGACCATCGCCAACAGCAGTTACGATGGGCGCTTCGTATTCGGCGGCCATGAGACCACCCAGCCGCCCTTTGTCCAGGACGCCACGGGCGTGGCCTACAACGGCGACCAGGGGGAGATCCTGCGGGAGGTGGGCCGGGGCGTCAACCTGACCATCAACGTGCCCGGCGATGAACTGTTCGGCACCGTTGCCCTTGATGCCGGCGGCAACGTGGTGGGGGGCCAGGGCGTCTTCCACCTGCTGGCCCGGCTGAAGGAGGAGATCGAAGCCGGCAACGTGGCCCAGGTCAGCGCCTTGCTGGAAGACCTGAACCAAGTGCAGGAACTGGTCAACAACTACCAGGTGAAACTGGGCGCCACGGGCCGCCGGGCCCTCCAGGTGATGGATCAGGTGCGGGACGTTCGCATAACCATGGAAACCCTCCTGTCCAATATCGAAGATGCCGACGTGGCGGAAGTCACCATGCGCCTGGCCACCGCCGAAGCCAGCTACCGCTACGCCCTGGCGGTAGGCGCGCGCATTATGCAGCCCTCTTTGGTAGAATACCTGCGATAAGCCGAGCCGCCGGCCTCCGGGCTGCGGCTCGGTATTCAGCCCCGTGATGTCGCCGGGGCTGAGTTTATGCTGCAGGCAGGGGGCTTCCCATGAAAGAGGCCGGCTCCGCTATTCGTTTCGGCACCGACGGCTGGCGGGGTGTCATCGCCGACACCGTAACCTTCGCCAACGTGGCCCGGGTGACCGAGGCCTACGGCCGTTGGCTCACCATCAACGCGAAACCCGGCGCCCGGGTGCTGGTAGGCTACGACACCCGGTTTCTGTCCGGCGCCTTCGCCCGCACGGCGGCCGCCGTCTTGACGGCCGACGGCCACCAGGCGCTCCTGACCCCCGGCCCGGCGCCCACGCCGGCCGTAAGCTGGGCTGTCCACCACGAAGGGCTGGCCGGGGCCCTGATGGTCACCGCCAGCCACAATCCCTCCATATATAACGGCATCAAAATCAAGGCATCCTACGGCGGTCCGGCCCTGCCGGAGATGACTGCCGCCGTGGAGGGCCTGCTCCTCAGCCCGGGGGCGAGGCACGCCGCGGCAGCGGGCCCGGCCTTATCGGCCCAGGAACCCCCGGGTGTCGTTATGTACGACCCGCGGCCGTCCTACTTGGCCCAGTTGGCCCGGCTGGTGGACCTGCAGGCCCTGGCCGAGGCCAAGCTGCGCATCGTGGGCGACATGATGCACGGGGCCGCCGGCGGCTATCTGGTGGATCTGTTCCGGGGCACCGGCATGGATTACACCGAAGTGCGGGGCACGCCCGACCCCTTGTTCGGGGGGGTGCATCCCGAGCCCCTGTCCCCCAACCTCCAGCCCCTGTTCGACGCCGTAAACCGGCTGGACGCCCATGTGGGCGTGGCCACCGACGGCGACGGCGACCGCATCGGCGCCGTGGATCCCGTGGCGGGCTTCGTTGACGCCCAGCAAATCTTCGCCCTGCTGCTGCAGCACTTGGTGGAAGTGCGGGGCTGGCGGGGCATGGTGGTGAAGACCTACGCCGGCACCCGGATGGTGCAGCGCCTGGCGGAGCAATACGGCCTGCCCTACCGGGAGACGCCGGTAGGCTTCAAGCACGTGTGCCGCCTGGCCCTGGAGCAGCCCGTCCTCATCGGCGGCGAGGAAAGCGGCGGCATCGGCATCATGAACCACCTGCCCGAGCGGGACGGCCTCCTTTGCGCCCTGCTGCTGCTGGAGATCATGGCAGCCCGGGGCAAATCCCTGGCCGGCCAGGTGCAGGACCTGATGGCCCAGGTGGGGCCCCACTACTACACGCGGCGGGATTTCCACCTGCCGGGGCCGGGCCCCTACAGCCTGGAGCCGCTGCTGGCGGCGCCCCCGGCCCGGATCGCCTCGTTCCCCGTGGAGGAAATTGAAACCATCGACGGTGTCAAACTGTTGCTGGGGGATCCCGGCTGGGTGCTGTTCCGCATGTCGGGCACCGAGCCCTTGCTGCGGGTTTACGCCGAGATGGAGTCGGAAGACGCCTTGCAGGCCGTCCTGTCGGCGGCCGGCCGGCTGGCGGAAGAATTGATTGCCCGATAACCCGGCAGGACCCTGAAGGGTAGTAGCCGAAATCTACCATCTTAACCACAAGCCCTAAAGCAGTAGAAAGAGGTGCGCCCCCTTGAACATCATCGTCAGCGGGAAGAACGTTGAAGTTACCGATGCCCTGAGAGACTACGTGGAGCGGAAGGTAGGCCGGATCGAGCGGTACTTTCCCAACCCCTTGACGGCCCAGGTCACCCTGTCGACCCAAAGGGAGCGGCACATCGTGGAAGTGACGGTGCCGGTGCCGGCGGACTCCCTCCTGCTGCGGGCCGAGGAAGACAGCGGCGACATGTACGCTTCGGTGGATGCCGCGGTGGAAAAACTGGAGCGGCAGATCCGCAAGTACAAGACCCGCATCAACCGGCGGGCCAGGCGGTTGAATGCCCGCCAGCTGCCCCTGGTGGGCCCGGATGGGGAGGAAGAGGGCGATGAAGAGCCCAGGGTGGTGAAGACGAAGCGCTTTTCCGTCAAGCCCATGGATACGGAAGAAGCCATCCTGCAGATGAATTTGCTGGGCCACGACTTTTTCGTGTTCCGCGACGCCGCCACCCATCAGATTCATGTGGTTTACCGGCGCAAGGACGGGCACTACGGCTTGATCGAGCCATTGTCCTAGGACTTTAGGCCTATGGCATCGGCAGGAAATACCTAAATTGAAGCGAATGGTTGATTATACCAAAAACCAAAGGGAATATCCATAGACGTCCGGTCAACTAGACAACCGTGGATTTGCCGATGCAGGCCGTCGCTTCGCACCAGGGCACGACAACAGCGCCCACGGGATCCGAGGGGGGACATGCATTGCATGCAGCCGCCATCGCTGATGCCAACAATTTAGGCGATCTGGTGGCCCAAATCCCCGGGGTCATAAGGGCCTTCAGCCAGTGGGATGACGACGGCGCCCCGAAGGTTTGGGTGCTGGCCTCCCAGCAGGTGCAGGAATGGGCGCTGCGCAAGCAGATCCATTCCCTGGCTTTGGTGGCCGGCGGGCAGGCGCTGCGCCAGGATGCGGTGGACATCACCTTTCTGGATGCCGTCCCCCAGGACGGCACCGGCTCCCTGGCGTGGACCAGCCTGGGCCTGCAGTTGTCGGGGGTCACCACCCAGGTCAACGGCGACGGCAGCCGGGAAACCGAAGTACGTCTCCGGCGGGCCAAGTCCACATATACCGGGCGGGCCCGCTGCGACCGGAACGACTCGCCTTGGGCAGGGGGAGCACGGGCGACGATAGCCGCCATCGGCCAGTTCTGGCCGGCGGGCCTGGTCACCCTGGAGGAGATTAGCTCCACCACCATCGGGCGCCAGGCAGTGGTGGCCGCCGCCTTGCAGTTGTCGTCCCCCGAGGGCGCTGTAGGTTACACTGTGGGCATAAGCACGGCCGATGTGGGCCCGTGCACCGCCGGCGCCTTGGCGGTGCTGGACGCCTTCAATCGCCGTCAGTCCTTTTGAACTTTGCAACTGTGACAATTTATCCCGCACCGACAGCACCACGACCCCGAGCGGCTACGTTTCCGTCTTCCACCAGCGAGGAGGGCGGTGTTTCACTAGGGGGAAACACTAATGGCCCGTTTGGTTAAGGTCATGATGCTGCTTGTGGCTCTGATTCTGGCTGGCGGCAGCAGCTTCCAGGTTGGCTGATACCTAAGTACGGGCTGTCGGGGCGGGATTTTTTTCTCTGCGTTGGACGTCGGGTGAGGGGAGGCCCGAATCGTGAAGTCCCGTGATGATGGGAACAGGTCAAGGCGGGCCCTCGCCGGTAGGTATGCGGCTTATCTGGCCTTGGTTGCCTGCGGAACAGCCTGGCTCTGGTCCGGGCACCCGCAGATCCGCTGGCAGCCCATGTTCGTCATGCTCTCCATCGTGATGCTGGCCGAAGCCATGCCCGTCCAACTGCCCCGCATCCGGGGCACCGTTTCCGTCAGTTTCCCCGTCATGCATGCCTCCGCCATGATTTTCGGCCCCTTGGCCGGCGCCTGGGTGGCAGCCGTGGGCAGCCTGCGGCCCCGGGACCTGGAAGGCCAGGTAGGCTGGGTGCCTTTCCTCTTCAACCGGCTGCAGCTGGCCGCCTCGACCTACGCCGCCGGCAGCGTGTTCCAGTACATGTCGGGGGATTTGACCAACTACAGCGATCCCCGGAGCATCATGGCCGTGGTGGCCAGCGGCGGCATGTACCTGCTGCTCAACATGACGGCCATCACCATTTTCTCCTCCATCGTGGACAAGCGGTCGCCCCTGCGGGTCTGGTGGACGGGCTTGACCTGGGCCCTGCCCAACACCCTGGCCCTGCTGCCCATCTCCTACCTGGTGGCCACCACGTATCAAGTGTTGAACCTCATCGCCCCCCTGTTCCTGGCCCTGCCCCTGCTGGTGGCCCGCTACTCCTACCAGCGCTACGTGGACATGCGCAACCAGTACATCGACACCATCCGCTCCCTGGCGGCGGCCCTGGAGGCCAAGGACCCCCGGACCTACGGCCACGCCGACCGGGTGTCCCAGTTGAGCATGGCGGTGGGCAAGGAGATGGGCTTTACCGAGGGCAAGCTGGAGCAGCTGCAGGTGGCGGGCATCCTGCACGACGTGGGCAAGATAGGTGTTTCCGACACCATCCTGAACAAGGCGGGCCGCTTCACCCAGGAGGAGTTCCGGGAGATGGCCAAGCACCCGGAGATCGGCGCCCGCATCGTGGAAAATGTGGAAATGCTCCACGAAGTGGCCGACTGGATCCGCTACCATCACGAGCGGTACGACGGCACCGGCTACCCCGAAGGCCTGGCCGGAGAGGATATTCCGCTGGAATCCCGCATCATCGCCGTGGCCGACGCCTTCGACGCCATGACCTCCATCCGGCCCTACAAGGATGCCATGACGGTAGAAGAGACCCTGGCCGAACTGGAGCGCTGCGCCGGCACCCAGTTCGATCCCGCGGTGGTGGCCGCCTTCATCAAGGTGGCCCAGCAGCCCGAATTCCAGCAGCACCTCATCAGGGTGGAGGATAATTTGTTCGCCGCCAACCTGCTGAAAGATTTGGACAAGGATTCGGCGAAGGAGCCGGAAAAAGAACCGGCCAATGGGGTCTCACCCCAAAAGAACGATCAAGCCCCCGTTCCCCCGGCGCCCCGGTACGCCCAGGAGGCGCCGGCGACCACATCCCGGGCGGCGGAGCAGCCCGGGCTGTACGGCGGCCGGTGAGGCAAGGCAGTCCTTTTTGAGGAAGGTGAAGGGCCTCGTTTACCGCGGC
>Ga0079224_100001697_pt1 | contig 25847 bp, 25 predicted proteins | sample Stecom2015_FD_80414 | JGI IMG/M metagenome (GOLD analysis project Ga0079224, IMG submission 80414) | Agricultural soil microbial communities from Utah to study Nitrogen management - Steer compost 2015 | ecosystem: Environmental > Terrestrial > Soil > Agricultural land | place: USA: Utah... | reverse complement strand
GCCCTGGTGATTGCTGCGTGTCTCCCGGCATGGTCGCCATCATAATGTGACGAGATGACGGTATCAATATCGCCCGGATTTAAGCCAATGCTCGCCAACTGCTCGATAACGTCCTGCCCGTTTTCGAACTCCGATTCTTCTTCAGGGATGACCTCCGGCAGGCCGCTGTCAATCAGAATGTTCCTGCCGTCACTTGTCTGCACCAGATAGCAGACAACCGGAATCTGGTATTCCGGCATGGACCCAACCTGCATCAGATAAAGGCGCTTCACGGCGGTCTGGCTCATGTTCTCCTCCTCAGAATTAGAACATATATTCTATCACACTAAGAATAGGAATCGATTAGTACGGGATGAGCGTATCCGCAGATTGTACGCCACACCCAGGCTTCACACGCGCTAAACAGATAGCGTGTTTGTCTTGAATGTTTGCATTATTGCAAGAATGGGCTATACTGCGCACCAGTCGCAGGTAGTTCCTGTGCCGCTTGTTGAAAACAGGCCGAAGGAGTTATTCATGGTGGAAAAGGTCACTTCGCGGCTGGGCAAGCAGAGTGACATGCTGTTAAGTGTCTTGAAGGAGGCATCCGGCAGGTGGCTGACCCGCAGCGACATTGCCCGAATGCTGGAAAAGCGCAAGCTCTCATCCTACGACATCGCCATGCTGGAATTCTTGCAGGAAAAAGGTCTGGTCGAGATCGAGCATCGTGATAACCGCACGCCAATTGGTTATGAGTTTGTCTACCGTATTACCGAGCAGGCTCTGGCTGACAATACGCCCTGATGTTCGCCTGAATGATTTCTGAGCGAGGGAATAATGAAGGTTATCACACTGCTGAATGAAAAGGGGGGTGTCGGTAAAACGACGCTGGCGACGCATATCGCGGCAGGATTGGCGGTCAGGGGTCATCGGGTCGTGCTGGTGGATTCGGATCCGCAGGGACATGCGACAGTCGTATGTGGCCTGCCGAAGGAGCCGGGCCTGTATAACCTGCTGGTACGTGAAGCGCCCTTCCGCGAAACGATGCACCGTATCTCCCCTGAGCAGTACGGTATCCCCGGTGAGCCGGTTACCGGGGAGTTGTTTGTTGTGCCGTCTAATATTGAGTCCCGCAATATTGCCAATTCGATTTCTGATGCCTTTGCCGTGAGTGATCGTCTTGAAGAACTCGACGGTTTTATCGATTTTGCCATTTTCGATACTTCACCTACCCCGTCACTGCTGCACGGTTCCATCTATCTGGCAACAGACTATATTATTTACCCGACCAAGTGTGAATATCTGTCATTTGATGGTCTGGTTGAGAGCATCAAGCACCGGGAAGCAGCCCAGGTCCACCGCGACAAATGGAATCTGGCACCTATTGAGGTGCTCGGAATTGTGCCGACGATGTATCGTAATCAGACGATTGAGCATTCCGAGAATCTGAAGGAACTGCGGGCGCAGTTTGGCGATCTGGTGTGGCCGCCGATTCATCAGCGCACCATCTGGGCCGAAGCGGTGACGATGCGGCAGCCGGTCTTTGCGATTGCGCCGCATACCAAAGCGGCGGCTGAGGCGTTGGCACTGGTCGAGCGCATTGAGGGAGCGATAGTCCATGTCTAGAGGCAGACGGCGCACCCGCGACGGCACAGGCGCGCTTTCGTCTATTGAACAGACGGCGGACGCAATCTACAGCACTGGCCTCCCGGCGGAACTTGCCGAGATTGACAGCCGCCGGCGCCCGGCCAAACCGGTCAGCATTTTTGAGGTTTACCCGGATCGCACGCAGCCGCGCCGGGCAGTTCCGTCGCTGGTACGGCAGCACTGGGATGGTAATCCCGCAACCACTCAGACGCTGTTTGAGGGCTGGCTGTACGAAATTGAGCAGGCCGGACGCCGTGATTTTGACCTGCTGCGCTACATCGAACAGGCTCATTTGCCTGAGAACATCGACGGCAATGATGACGAAGATGACAGCGTGCTGCTGCTTTCCGGGGGTTACACTGCGCTGGAACGCTCTCTGCTTGAGATTGCTGACCTGGCGATCAGTATCCAGCAAATCGGGCTGACGAACCCGATTACGGTGGCGCGTGATGGCCGTATTTATCGGCTGGAGACCGGGGAACGGCGCTGGTTGGCCTATCATCTGCTCAACCTGTATTTTCCCGATGATGACTGGGCCAAGATTCCGGCGTATGTGGTCGATCAGGTCAATGTTTGGCGGCAGGCCAGCGAGAACAATGCACGTGCTGATCTGAACGCGATTGGCAAGGCGCGCCAGCTTGCGATCCTGCTGATGGATTTGCTGGCCGATGAGGGCTATGAGTTTCGTACCTTTGAAGAGATACTGGCAGCGGGCCTGTCCGAGCGTGAGTATTATGCGCAGGTGGCGGATGGCAACGTCTATCGTGTTCCGCGCGGCGCGGGTGAACGGCTGCTGACAGCGATGGGGCTGAAGAACCCGACTCAGATACGCCAGTACCGGACTCTGCTGCGTCTGCCCGATCATCTGTGGCAGGAAGCGGACGATCAGAACTGGACGGAATTTGAGATTCGGAAGCGTTATACCGTAACTGCCGTTACGGTATCGCGTGAAAAAGCGAGTGAACGCGCTCCGAATCCGTTCGTGGAAAAGACGAATCACCGCCGCCGGAAACGGGTCTGGGAGTATGCCAACCGGCTCGATAATCTGAGCGATGCGGAGCGCAAACAGGCGGTTGATGAGATCGAAGCGGATGCCCGGTGGCTCGATCAATTGAAGCAGGCGATCCTGCGGCGGGACACCTAATATATCCCAAACCGGGTTATTCCTCCCCTGCCCTATCGCCGTTCTGGCGTAGCCCAAGGCGAAAATCTGGCCTTATTTCCCAAATTTTGCGCGGGGGAGGGAGATTTCAGCGGTGGGGGAGGGGGGTCAAAAAAACTTATCAGCGGGTAATCTGCTTATCGGACAAGTAATCTGAAAAAGAGGATCATGCCTGGTAGCCAGCCAGAGCATGATCCTGGTAGAGAGAAGGATACTGGTATTCCCGACCAAAAAATACCAGTTCCCTGATAGACAGTCGCAGCAGCGACCGGGTTTCCAAAAAGTGATGGGCTGAGTGTAACGCTGTCGCTGTGGTTTGGCAAATGCTGCTGTCGAGATAACCCGTCAAAAAAGGCTGATTTTGCCGTTGTGATGGCCTTTGTGGGTATTTTGCTGTAATTGTTTGCTGAACCGCTTTAAGGGGCCTTCTCGCGCGATTTCGGGGGATTCTGATTTGATTTGCCGGCTTTTGTGATTAGGGGTATGATAGTGTGACCGTGCGATTTAGCGGGCGGTGGAGCGCCCAACGAGTCGTGATGCAGCTTGAAAAAGAAAAAGCCTGCAAAGATGCAGGCTTGTTATAGTGGGTGCACATTGCCGTTGTTGGTCTACCGCTAGACTAAAACCTGGTTTGTGCCGTACCGCAAAAACCAGACCGTTTGCTTGCCTCTACATCAGAGCAATACAAACTGGCGTTTTGACAACACACACCCCATCAATCCCATCTATAGTTTAGCGGTAATCGGTGAATTTGGCAATACGCACCCGCTGCGAAAGGCGGTGCGCCTTGTTAGATTCGCGTGAGAATTACCGCACAGAATTGTTTTCTGCGGCGGTCCAATACTGTGATTGGGGCTGGTCGGTCATTCCGCTTCGGGGTGATTCTGACCCGAATCAGCCTAAGGCGGCGGCGGTGAGCTGGTCGGAGTTCCAGCACCGGCGGCCCTCGGACGAAGAGTTGGAAAACTGGTTTTTTGATCGAAAATTTGAGGCGCTGGGCATTGTCTGTGGCCCGGTGTCGCAGCTTGCTGTGTTGGATTTCGATGATCCAGCCTGTGCCAGAGCGTTTGCTCGTGTTTGCCCTGACCTGGTTCAGACGGTTGAGGTTCAATCCGGGAATCGGGGACTGCCGCATTATTATTATCATGTGCCTGTAGATGTGCCTGTGAAATCCAGACGGACGGCGCAGGCAGATTTTCAGGCGCATGGTACGTATGTAGTCGCGCCGCCTACAGTCATTTCGGAGCGAAAGTGGCGGGTTGTTCGTGGGGTTCAGCCGCGCAGCCTGTCCCGATCTGATGTGGCCCGGATCAATGCTTTTCTGGATGTTTATGCCTATCAGACTGCGGGTGGGCGTGAATATTCCGTTCCCGGTTTTGATCTGTCAGAACCCCATCATACGGTCGTGCTGGAAACGGCGTTGGGTTTTCGCGGATTGCCGGTTGAAAGGCTGGTGAATTATTACCGGAGGCTGGCTGCGCGGATAGGCCGTAATAATGCGCTGTTTCGGGCGGCCAGCTTTGCCCGTGACTGCGGCTGGTCGCGGCAAATGGCGCTGGATGCGCTGGTTGATGTGCATGTCGTGCAGCCGCCGATTAGTCAGCATGTACCGGAGACACCGGTGCAGCGCCGGCAGGAAGCAGTAAAGACGATCACCAGCGCCTTTGGCTACCAGCCAAAACTGCGTTCTTTTCTGGCGAAGATTCAGGGTGTGCCCAATACCGTACGCGAGAAACTTCTGCAGATCAAACAGGCGGCAGTGGCGCGAGTGCTGGATGGGTTGCTGCTGGCCGGTGTGTCGGCGGGTGTTCATTTTACTGAGCGGGCTGCCTGTGAAGTGCTGCGGATTTTTGGTATTGGTCGCCGGGCTGTGCAGGCTGCGTTGAAAGCACTGGCTCCGAGTGAGCAGCCCGTTTTCGAGCGTGCTGATCCCCCCCGGAACCCCCCTGAGAAGAATGCTCACGCTGCTGCTGGGGAAAACAAAAGACTAAAAAAATGTTCTTTTGTTAGGGGTGCAAACCGAGTCAAAAAGGTTTTTGCGGCCTGTGCCGGGCGTACTCCACAGCAGTTTGTGATGCCGGATAATGCGCGGCTTTACCGGCTGTATGGCGTGTCGCCATCCGGCAGTGATTCGCTGTCGCCGGAGGATTTGCGTTCGCCGGAAGCGTACCGCTGTGCGCTGCAACGATTGTTGATCCAGCGGCGTCCGGGGTGCTATTCCCGGCGCTGGCTGGCGCAGCGGCTGGGCGTTTCGGTGTGGACATGCCGCCGCTATGACCGGCAGATCGGTCTGAATGTGCGGTCAAGGTTCACTGAACAACAGGTGACGTGGGCTAATCTGGACAGCCTGCCGCTGGATGATACCCCCTCAGCCCCCTATGGCGCGTTCCTCGAAACCCCCGACCTGCGACGTTACCCGCCGGTGCGCGGGCTGGCGGCGCATCTGCTGGCCCGGGGTGAGTGTGTCCTCTGGCGGCGGCAGCTATGGAATTATTATGAAATAATAATAAATGGATGCAATCCATTGTCGCAGATTCCACACAGCAGCGTGGCTGATGGTGAAACTATTCACAAACGAGAAACTCAGCCTGCGGCGACGCGGTATGCCCCCAACAGTACAGGCGCTGTTGAATCTGAGCCGGATCGCCTGCCTGTGCCCAAACCGGAGTCGATCTTCTGGCTGTGCCCGGATTGCCTGTCGTTCCACCTTCAGCCGGAGCGTCCGGCAGCCTGCTCAACCTGCGGGCATGACCACTGGGAGATTATCCCTGCCGCGATCTGGCGCGATGTCGAACGCTGCAAGGCGTGGTGGCAGCGGCTGTGGCGGGAGCGTCATGGGCAGAGGAAGCACAGACTCGCCGCGCCGGCGCATGAGCCGTCCCTTACCCCGGCGGCCAGCGCGCTGGCGGAGAAACTTTACCAGCAGGTGAGACGGCGCACCCCCGAACGCGCGCTGACCCGCAGCCGGGCCGGCCAGCTTGTGCGCGATTATGGCGCTGCCGCAGTTGAGGGGGCGCTGGCGCTGCTCGAAGCGCGCCGCCGGGTGACCAGCGCCGCCGGGTTCATTATCACGGTGCTGCGCAGTGAATACGGCGACAGGCGACCGAACGCGAACACAGCGCCGGCCGATGACCACGCGGCATGGGTCGAACGGCTGCGGCAGTCGCCCTATGCCAGTTTCTACGCCAATGCCGATCACATTCTGGCCGTGTGATCGCATCGAGGTTCACGGGCCGGGTCGCAGCGCCCGCCGGTACTGGCCCGGTGACTGGCCGCAGAAACGCCGGAACGCGACATAAAACCGGCTGAGCGAGCCGAATCCAGCCTCCAGCGCAATATCCAGCACCCGCAGGTCGGTTGTCAGCAGCAGGCGCTGGGCATGGGCTACCCGATGCCGGGTGAGATGTTCCAGGATACTGGTGTTTAGCTGATCGCGGAAAATTTTCATGGCGTAGTTGGGGTGCAGGTTGACTGCCCGCGCGATCTGGCCGATGGTCAGCGGCTCGGTATGATGCCGGGCGATAAACAGCGCCATCTGCCGGGCCTGGCGCAGTCCTGAGCCGGTGACTTCGGCGGGATGATGGCTGCCGGCAGCGGGTGGGGGAGGGGAAGCCAGCGCCAGCCGCCGCAAACGCGCCTCGACTTCCAGCAGGACGACCTTGCCGATTTCAGGCTGGCCCCGGCTGAGGTCACTGTGCCACTGGCGGAACCGGTTCAGATCATGGCGTGATTCAGCCTCAGGCTGGTCGATCAGCGGTGTTCCCGCCAGCGCCTGCTCGACAAAAGCCGGTGGTAAATCCCATTCCAGCACCAGCGACAGGGGAATGTACAGCCAGTGCAGGCGTGTATCCGGCGCGATCCACGTGACCTGATGCGGCACAGCAGCCCAGAACGCCAGCAGCCGCCCGGCTTCGATGCTGAACTGGTGGCCGCCCAGCAGGTAGGTCATCGCGCCGGATTCGAGGTAATTGAGTTCGATGTCGTCGTGATGGTGGGGGTAACGCATCACATTGGGAGAGCCGCTCTCGCTGACCAGTCCGTAGTTGATGTGCAGATCAGTAATTCGGATGGACATACTTAGAATCCAGCAAGAATCTGCCTGAAAACAGGATGAATTATTCGGATAGTTATGTTAATCTCAAAGTGGCTCAATGGGAATACATTTCGGAAAGGTTTGGACAGCAATGCCAAAAATTACCTTCATCGGGGCCGGGAGTACGGTCTTTGCCAAGAATCTGATGGGGGACATCCTTAGCTACCCGGAACTGGCGGATTCCACAATCAGCCTGCATGACATCAACGAGGAGCGGCTGCGGACATCGGAAATTGTGGCCCACAAGGTGGCGGATACGCTGGGGGTCAGGCCGACCATCGAGGCCACGACTGACCGGCGCCAGGCGCTGGATGGCGCGGATTACGCCATCAGCATGTTCCAGATCGCCGGCTACAAGCCGGGCACGGTGATTGATTTTGAAGTGCCGAAGAAGTACGGCCTGCGCCAGACGATTGCCGATACTCTGGGCATTGGCGGCATCATGCGCGGCCTGCGCACGATCTACGCCTTTCAGGATATGCTGCGCGATATGGAGCAAGTGTGCCCGGAGGTGACGCACCTGAATTACGTCAACCCGATGGCGATGAACTGCTGGGCCATCAACCGCGTCAGCAGCATCAGGACGGTGGGCCTGTGCCACAGCGTTCAGGGCACGGCGGCCCAGCTTGCCAGAGACATCGGCGTGCCTATCGAGGAGATCAATTACACCTGCGCCGGGATCAACCACATGGCGTTTTACCTCACGTTCGAGCGTGATGGCGAAGACCTGTATCCACGTATCCGCCAGGTGGTCGAAGAAGGGCGGGTGCCGGACTGGAACCGCGTGCGTTACGAGATGTTCACCCGCCTCGGTTATTTCGTGACTGAATCGAGCGAGCATTTCAGCGAATACGTGCCCTGGTTCATCAAGCGGGATCGGCCCGACCTGATTGAACAATTCAACGTGCCGCTGGATGAATATATCCGCCGCTGCGAGGTCCAGATTGCACAGTGGGAAAGCCTGCGCACTGAACTGGAAGACCCCAATATGAAGCTGGAGGTCAGGCGCAGTATGGAATACGGCTCGCAGATCATCAACGCGATGGAAACCGGCGAACCGGTGGTGATTTATGGCAACGTGCAAAATGACGGCCTGATCGACAATCTGCCGCAGGGCTGCTGTGTGGAAGTGCCGTGTTTGATCGACAAGAATGGCATCCAGCCGGTGAAAATCGGGGCGCTGCCGCCGCATCTGGCCGCGCTGATACAGACCAACATCAACGTGCAGGCGCTGACTGTCGAAGCGGCGCTGACCTGCAAGCGCGAGCACATCTACCACGCCGCCATGCTTGACCCGCACACCGCCGCCGAACTGTCGCTCGACCAGATCTGGTCGCTGGTCGATGACCTGATCGAGGCACACGGCGACTGGCTGCCGCAGTACAATTAGCCATTTTCAGACGCAGAACGACAGGAGCCAGTCCCCCGGCTCCTGTTTTCTTGTGCCGTAATTTCGTATAGTCATAAGAAAGATGGACATTCCATTGACGCGAAATACCTCAAAATGGGGGATGACAGCCAGACCGATTCTCAATATGATGTTCATCAAGCTAGAATGACCAACATTATTGACTTACATCGCATTTCCGGCCAGAGCAGTCAACCTGTGTGATGGGCGAGCTTTCGGGAGGAAAGCCATGACTCAGCGTTTGGCGATTTTTTTATTTTGTTTTTTGAGTTTCAAAATATCGTTTGCCGTTGATTTCACCACCGTGTCATTGCCCCTGCTGGCGATGCAGCAAGGTCAGAGTGGGGTGGTCGAGGCAGAAATTGAGTGCCTCGCAGACGGATGCAGCGCGTTCGATATTACCATTCAGTTCGAGCCGCAGGTGATCCGGGTGGATACGGTGGAGCTTGGGCCGTTTCTGGGTGCGCAGGTCTTTACGGCGGAAAACATAGTTGACAACGAAGCCGGGCTTGTCCAGTTAGCGGCGGCTGCGCTGGGTGATCTGCCATCGACGGAGGAAAGAGTGCTGCTGCGGCTGGGTGTGACGGCGCTCAATCCGGGCACGTCGCAGCTGCGGATTGTGCGCCTGGATGTCGGCGACCTGATCGGCAATCCTCTGGAAACCGAGCGCGTGGATGGTGGGGTGGTTGTGACCGCAGCCACCGACGAAACCGGGGAAGCGCCGCTGGAGATCGTGCCGACGAGCGAACCGGAAGCAGCAGCCCAAGAGCCTCAGGCTACAGAGCCGGCAACGTGTCAGTACACGATACGCAGCGGCGATACCCTGTCGGGCGTGGCAATCGCCAACGGGGTATCGGTGAGCCAGCTTATGGAGATGAACAACATCAGCGACCCCCGGCTGATCCGAGTCGGTGAGGTGCTGACAGTGCCTGCCAGTGAGTGCCGAGGGGCAGTGACTGCCAGCAATATCATACAGGTACACGACTGCCGGCATCTGGGGAATAACCTGTTTGAGTGGTACAGCGTGCGGCGTAATTACGACGCGAACGGCAGGCCGATCAGCGAGACGCGCATCGGCGGCCCGTACACGGGTGAATGGCGGCCCGGCTGCCCGGCTGGCGAGCAGCCTCAGCCTCCAGCGCCATCCAGACGACGCAGTCAGGACAGGGGTGGTGGTGGTGCTTCAGGTACGCCCACGCCAACTGCGCCACCTCCGTTCATCATAGGATGACAGCTCCGTTGACTACGGCGGCTGCCCTGGCTGTGGATGAAACCATCAGACAGCGTGTATAGACTGCTGGCGATGTCTGGCTCAGGCACTGGCCTGAGCCAGATTTGTGTTCATCGGGAAAACGTTTAGCTACATGCAAGTTTAATCGAGTATATTTGCCGCAAAAAAGAACATCTTCTGGTAATAGAAAAATGTTTACCTTTTTGATATTGATCGCCCCGGTGTTTGGTATCCTCTACGGCGGTGTGGTGCTGGCTCTGAAGAAACGCATCGAGCAGCAGCCGCTGACCGATCAGACCGCGCGCCGCCTGCTGAACGGCCTGCTGGTGCTGATCGTGGCTCTTACGGCTGGCATATACGTGATGCCGTTTGTGGGGTGGATTGGCGATGGGATGTTCATCCTTGGCGGCCCGCTGCTGGCGACTGCGATTGCTGTCATCTGGCTGCACATCGCCCGGACTCCCGCACTCCATAACTGGCGTACCGTCCTCAGCCTGCTGGCCTGTGTGCTGGCAGTTGTGGCACTTCAGATCTGGCACGCTCGCAATACCTCCCCCTTTATAAACGCAGATATGCTGTCGGCTGTGGTGGCTATTGCAGGTGCTGGCGCAATCGCCGCATGGATTTGGCAGACGGTGCAGGGGCACAATCGCTGGCTGTGGCTGGGATTGCTTGCGCTGATCTTCGCTGCCGGGGTTTACAACTTTGCTTACAACGGCCTGCTGGCGACATGGCCCGGCTGGCTGGTGTGGCTGCTGGAGATTGCGACCACCTATCTGATTCCGGTCATTCTGTTTGCGCTGGGGGGGCGGGTAGCGGCTTATCTGGCAGGCGCGCCACGCCCGATTCACTGGCCCAGATGGGCCGCCGGGATGATCGCTGCTGGTGTGCTGGCCGGCCTGTTAGGTGTCCGCCTTGTGGATATGTTCCTGCTGGATGGCTTCGACGATTGGGGCGTTATCCTGTTTCCTATGTTCTTCGGCGGTCTGACCCTCACTGTCGGGCTGATGCTGATCTGGACGCTCCAACAGCGCCACATCCGGGCATCTCTCGGTTACATGATCGTCATGATGGCGCTGGCCTTCGGCTTTTTTGTGCTTGTGTTCAGCGCGGGCGATGATCCACTTCAAACCACCATCGCCCGCGCCGAACAGGTGGATCAGGCAATCAGGAATTATTATGCCGACAACGGGCGCTATCCGGCGGAACTGAATCAGCTTGTCCCGCGGTATCTGCTGACGATCCCCAACCCCGTGCTGTACAGCGATCACGAATGGTGCTATCAGGGCGGCAGCGATTACTACCGGCTGGCGTATGTGTCCAGCCCGGTCTGGGGCGCGCCAGCCTCTACCTTCGCCGTTCACCTGCATAACAGCGCCGGGGAACCACCGGCGACAGCGTGGGAATGCGACAGGCTGCTGGTGCAGTATCAGGAACGCTGGGGCGTCTGAAGCGTTATCCTCTGGCCCAGCGTGCCCGCCCGCGCCGCGCCCGGAAATAGACGTATTCCTCGTTCGGGTTGGGCGGTGATACATTCCCCCGCGACGGATACCGGGCAACGGCATCTTCCACGATGTCCACGCCGAGGCCGGGCGCATCCGGCACGACGATATGCCCATCAACCACCTGGGGCAGGGGGGTGATGACCTCGTACCGCTGCGGCACATCGTCTTCGAGATGCTCCATAATCAGGGTGTTGGGCAGGGTCGCCAGCAGATGCAAACAGGCGAACTCCGCCACCGGTCCCAGCGACCCGCTGTGCGGCGCAACAGTGATCGAATGCGCCTCCGCCAGCGCGGCGATCTTCTTCATTTGCAGCAGGCCGCCGGCGCGCCCGGTATCCGGCTGCACCACGTCGATAATCTCGCGCTCGATCAGTTCGCGCACGCCGTAGATATGGGCATGGCGTTCGCCCGCCGCGATGGGCAGGCTAACGGCGGCAGCTACCCGTGCTATCGCTTCGATGTCTTCTGGCGCTACCGGGTCCTCGTAGAACAGCAGGTCGTAATCTTCCAGCGCCCGGCCCAGCCGGATCGCGTCGCGGGTGGTCAGCCAGGGCGGGCCGTGCGCGTCCACCATCAGGTCGATGTCCGGGCCGACGGCTTTGCGAATCGCGTCGATCTTGCCGACGACTCCGCTCACACCGCCGGCCTTCAGCGCCGTGAAGCCGCGCTCAACCAGTTCCTGCGCCCGTTCCGGCGTATGGGCGTGCGGGTAAGCCCAGATGCGATCCCGAATCTTGCCGCCGAGCAGATTCCACACCGGTGTATTGAGCGCCTTGCCCTTGATGTCCCACAGGGCCATGTCGATGCCGGTCAGCGCGCCGCTGCCGACAATGCCGGTCATGCCGTGCCCCATCATCGCCAGATAGAGCTTCTGCCACAGTTTTTCGATGTGGAAGGGGTCCTCGCCGATCAGCAGGGGCGACAGGTCCTGGATGGCGGTCTGCACGACGCGGGGCCAGCCGCTGGCCTCGCCAACGCCGTAGATGCCCTCGTCGGTGAAGATTTTGACGAACAGCCAGTTACGCGCCGCCCAGCCGCCATCGGGCCGTCCGGCGTGCATCAGGTAGGTTCTGACTTCGGTGATTTTCAAGAGGTTTCGCGTCCCTTATTGCATCTATCGGGTAATTCTCAGCGTCCAGGTATCCTGCTGGACGGGATTCGTCGCCGCCAGCACGACGCGGAACAACTGTGTGCCCCACACGCCCTGAAGCTGCACGTCATCGACGTGGATGGGTTCGACAGCGGCGCTGAACCTGCCGGCGTCGTACTGGATGGCTGCGCTGCCCGCCTGACGGCCGGCGGTGATCGGGCGTGTGCCCAGGCGGAGCGTGCCCGGTGTGCTGGCATCAACCGCGCAGGGGGTGAGCAGACTCATGGTCAGCGACTGCGGCCGGCTGGCGAGTTCGTAGGTGTCTTCGATGTGAACCGCCTGACCGCGCTCCAGCCGCACGGTGCGCTGCCAGCTTTTCAGACCAGCTTCGGGCGGATAGGCCCCGGCAATATCGAGCCTCATTTCAGCCTGCGCGTCGTCGGCATGATAGCCCACGTCGCGCGCGGCGAACTGGAGACCGGGAGCCTGCATCACGCCGTTGATGGTCGGCAGGTTGTGATAGGCCGACTGCATCGTCCAGATTTCGTACCGCTGCGGGCTGAAGGTCTTGACGCTGTAGGTCTCGACGCCGGCGTCGATCAGCACTGGCAGACCATCGATAAAGATGACGAACTGGCCGATGTCGTTGTGGTTATGACTCTCGGCGTTGTGCCCGCCTTTGGCTGCTACGTAAAAGCCATCGGTTGAACGTGCCGTGTCACGGGCGGTCATGACCTCGATCACCGGCAGCCACGTGTCGCGAGGGAAGGGGGCATAACCTTCGGCTGCGGCCATCTCTTCCAGTGTGGTGAGCAGGGGCAGCTCGCGCCCGGCGCTGCGGTTGGGCCGGTTGCCATCGGTGGCATCTTCCGGCGGCGGCTCGAACAGATTTTGCTGTCGCGCAGCCCACACACCCAGCGCCATCATATCCGGGTCACCAATGCGCTTGCCGTAGCGGTAGATCAGGCCGGCGTCCGGGCGGATAATGGCGGCGGCATCAGCGAAGTTGACCACATAATCTTCCGAGATTTGCACACGGTAGATAAAGCGGCCCATATCCCTGACCAGCGGCTCATCGTAGACATTCACCTGTCCGTCGGTCGCCATATACAGCAGTTCGAGACAGTCGAACATAGAAGCCGCCGCACGCCCCCAGTAACCGGGGCCTTCATCGCAGCCGCCATCAGCAGGGTAGGGGTCAATAAACTTATCGAGGCTGCGCATGATCTTGTCGACGGAGGCCCTGCGGCGCGCATCATCCGGCTCTACGAACAGCAGGCAGGTCAGCCAGTTGGAATTGATCCAGGGATTCCAGTTGTTGGGCCGGCGTTCCAGATTGGCAAAACCCATCCAGCCAAAATCATCGCGTTCCAGATTGGGTGTGAGGATGCGGTGATCGATCTCGCGCTCGATACGCGGTCGGATCAGCGGCGATACGGCATCCAACTGCGGACCGATCAGATAGAGGGTATAAGCCAGCAGGCTGCCGGTTTCCGCCGCGAACAGATCGACGGTGGGTTCGGCTGTATCCGGCAGGCCGCGTCCGGCGCGCTGGGCAGTCAGATGAGCCGGCACGCCCCAGTAGGATTCCTCGCAGATGAGCCACAGGCCGTTGACCGCCGCATCGACAAAGCGGCCCTGGCCTTCCATACATTCGGCCAGCACCAGATCGAGCAGCTTCTTGCGCCGCTCGAAGTACATCTGCTGGTAATTGAAGCGGTTGCCGATGCGGGCCACTTCCAGAAACAGGGTTGCCAGCAATGACGGCCAGTGATAATCAAGCGCGACCTCGCCGCGCCGGATGTAGGTCTGGCGCACTGCTTCGGGCAGCGAACGCCAGAATTCCGGTTCCTGACTGGTGGGGTAGGGGTGCCAGTCGGCCTTCGAGGCCAGTCTGAGCGTTGCGGGGGCATAGCGTTGGGAGAGCATCTCGTTGTCCTTCGTTTGTGCCGTAGAGCCGATTTCAATAGTAGCGCATGGCAGCAAACCAGCAAAACACTCCCGCTTCTGAATGCCCCCAACCGCCTAACGCGCCAGCGTCAGCGTCATCTCGGCCACTTCAATGGATACACCGTCAAGTTCAACATGCTGGCGGCCTGTCTCTCGAAAACCCTTTTTGCTGTAAAAACTGTAACCTTTTGTGTTGTGGGGTTCTACCTCAAGCTGGACCGCGCGCGCCTGCGGGTAGTGGTCAATTACTGCCTGTAGCAATCTGCTGCCAATACCCTGACGCTGAGCGTCGGGATCAATATAGAGTCGCGAGAGGTGGATGGTGCTTTCCGCCGGACCGTGGGCAGTGGCAAGGCCGACAATTTCATCGGCCTCGTTTTTGGCGACGACGAAATAGACGAAGGCATGCTCAATTTCACGCCGCAGTTTTTCCGGCGCGTGCCAGGTGGAGGTCACCGTCTGGATGGTGGCTTGTGGCAGCCATGCGCCATAGGTGTCTATCCAGGTTTTGCTCAGCAGGGCTTTGATCTGGGGGATTTCTTCCACCTGCGCTGTGTGAATCGTTATCATGGTCACCATCCTCAATCGTCTCTATATCATAGATGTATCCGGTCTGCTTTTGCAATCAGCCTGCGGGTGCTACACTTGCGGCCATTGAAGTTCAACCATCTGTATGTGAGGCAAGCCGATGTTCAATGCTGCAGATCATCCCCACCGCCGGTTGAACGCACTGACGGGGGAATTTGTGCTGGTATCGCCCCACCGGACCAAGCGACCCTGGCAGGGGCGGGTGGAAAGGGTCGCGGACGAGCAGCGCCCGCGCTATGACCCGGACTGTTATTTGTGCCCCGGCAACGCCCGCGCCGGGGGGGCGCGCAATCCGCAGTATGAATCGACGTTCGTGTTTACCAACGACTTCGCGGCGCTGCTGCCGGACGCGCCTGATCCATCTGCCGACCAGCATCCGCTGCTGCAGATCGCGGGGGTGAAGGGAACCTGCCGGGTGGTGTGTTTTTCGCCCCGCCACGACCTCACGCTGCCGGAGATGGATATCCCCACGATCCGGCAGGTGATCGATATGTGGGTCGAGCAGACGCTTGATCTGGGGCAGACGTATCGCTGGGTGCAGATATTTGAAAACAAGGGACAGGCGATGGGCGCCTCCAATCCGCATCCGCACGGGCAAATCTGGGCGCTGGATGCGCTGCCCAATGAGATCGTCAAGGAGGATCGCCAGCAGCGGAGCTATTTTGCGCAGTACCAGACCCCCCTGCTGACGGATTATGCCGAACTGGAAACACGCCAGCAGGAACGGATCGTGGTTCAGAACAGCGACTGGCTGGCTGTTGTGCCCTTCTGGGCGGTGTGGCCGTTCGAGGTTCTGTTGATGCCGCGCCGCCATATTCTGCGCCTGCCCGATCTCAACGGTGTCGAGCGCGACGCGCTGGCTGACATCCTCAAGCGACTGCTGACGAAATACGACAACCTGTTTGAAACGTCCTTCCCGTACTCGATGGGCTGGCACGGCGCGCCGCTGGATACCGGCAATTACGATCACTGGCAGCTTCACGCCCATTTTTACCCGCCGCTGCTGCGTTCCGCGACAGTGCGCAAGTGGATGGTCGGCTTCGAGATGCTGGCCGAAGCCCAGCGCGACCTGACCGCCGAGCAGGCCGCGGAACGTCTGAGGACTTTACCGGAACAGCACTATAAGGATAGAATGTAGCCGATTTGTCTAGGAGAACAGGTACGGAACGTGTCCCTTCAAGAACGTGTCACCCGTGAATTTCAGAACCGCTTTGGCGCTGCGCCACGTTATATCGTGCGCGCACCGGGGCGGGTAAATCTGATCGGTGAGCATACCGATTACAACGATGGGTTTGTCCTGCCAATGGCGATTGACCGGGCGACGTGGATCGCCCTCAGTCCGCGCAACGACGGGCAGATTACCGTACATTCGCTCGATTTTGACCAGACGGGAACCTTCTCGCTGGGCCACTTTGAAAATACCGACGCCGGCTGGCTGGAATACATCAAGGGCATTGCCTGGGTGCTGGGTGCTGCCGGCTATCGGCTCAACGGCTGGAACGGAGTCATCGCCGGGGATGTGCCGATTGGAGCCGGTTTGTCCTCATCGGCTGCGATTGAACTGGCGACAGCGCAGGCCTTTGCGGCTATCTCCCGCATCGACTGGCAGCCGGCTGTGATGGCGCGGCTGGCACAGCGGGCTGAAAACGAATGGGTCGGGATGAACTGCGGCATCATGGATCAGATGATTTCGGCTGCTGGGACTGCCGGAACTGCGCTGCTGATCGATTGTCGTTCTCTGGAAACGGAAAATGTCCCGCTGCCGCCGGATACGGTGGTGGTGGTGCTGGATACGGCCACGCGCCGGGGGCTGGTCGATTCAGCGTACAATGAACGCCGCCGCCAGTGCGAAGCTGCCGCCCAGTCCTTCGGTGTCGCGGCGCTGCGCGATGTGTCCCTGGCCGATTTTGAGCGCCGCGCGGCCAGCCTCGATGAGGTGACCCGCCGCCGCGCCCGCCATGTGATTTCGGAAAATGAGCGTACCCTCGCCGCCGCTGAAGCTATGAAGGCCGGGGATGCGCGCCGATTGGGCGATCTGATGAATGCCAGCCATGCCAGCCTGCGCGATGACTTTGAGGTATCGTCAGACGCGCTGAACCAGATGGTTGAATGTGCGCAGAGTCACCCGGCATGCTATGGTGCGCGCATGACCGGTGCAGGCTTCGGCGGGTGTGCAGTGGCGCTGGTGCAGGCTGCCGCCGCGCAGGATTTTAGCGCGCAGGTGGAGCAGTGCTACACCGCAGCAACCCGGATTCAGCCGAATATTTACATCTGCACGCCGGCCAACGGCGCGGAGGTCGTGCGAGGGTAGGGCGAACAAATGGCTGTCATTGGCGGGGTAAGCCGGTATAATGGTTGCAGGGTTGATGTTGAGATGGAGTGCTTACAGCTTGAAGCAGCTCAGTTTGCCTGCCGATGATTTTGAGCCGGTTACAGACGAAGGCGATGCTGAAGAAGTAGCCAGGAACGGTCAGAATCGCGCTAATGATCTTGATGGAGCCACCTGGACGAGAAATTCGATCAGCATCTGGTCGGATATTCGCAAGACCAGAGAGGAAATCGAACTTGGTCATCCGGCCATTTTTCCTTCTCAACTGGTTACACGGCTGATTGAAAGCTTTACCCGTAAGGATGAGCGCGTCATTCTTGACCCTTTCGCCGGCAGCGGGTCTACACTGGTGGGAGCTTCTAGGCTTGGCCGAGTTGGGCTGGGTTTTGAGATCAACACCGAGTTTGTTGAGTTAACAAAGCGACGTTTGAGTTACCGCGAACTCTGGCAAACGGAAGTTGATACTGAAAGTGCCATCTATCTCGACGATGCGAGAAACATGCTGAACTATCTCCAACCCGACAGTGTGGATATGGTGATTACGTCGCCGCCATACTGGGATATTCTGTCGCAAAAGCGAACAGCGGATGGCAAAGAAATCCGGGATTATGGGGATACACTGGAAGACCTGGGCAAAATTGAGGACTATCGGCAGTTTATAGACGAACTGGCTGAGGTATTCAAACCGGTTTTTGTGGCATTGCGCCCCGGTAAATATTGTATTGTGGTTGTCATGGACCTGCGCAAAAAAAACCGGTTTTTCCCTTTTCATTCGGATGTGGCGCAGATGATGGAAAGCATCGGCTTTATTTACGATGATCTTATTATCTGGGATCGGCGGCACGAGTACAACAATTTGCGTCCGCTTGGTTATCCTGCTGTGTTCCGCATCAACAAGTGCCATGAGTATTTGTTGATCTTCCGGAAACCGAAAAAGTGAGGCAGGGCTGGTTTGCTGCTCAAGGACGATTACATCGACCCGGATGTTGCTTATCTATTGGGTATGATAGTTGCGCGTGGCATATTGCTGGAACGTCCACGCGCATTTGAAATTGTGATCGAATTCCCCTATCAGAATCTCAATATCGAAGTGAGCGATGTCGATGGGGAATCCCTGTCCTTTGAGGTCCCTCAGAACATCGAATTGGGTCTTTCCCGGATTCGAGAACGATTGCTGGATTTGTTGGGATGCGATATTTCGATCAATCGCAAAGATAATGCTATCGATCTTATTCTGACCTTATTCTGACCTTTACCCGCCGAACAATCAGTTGGCGCACGATTTTGTTACATCTCGATAATAAGATTAATCATCGGAACATGGATGTGCCGGCGGTTATGTTCGATGAAAGTGTGACCACTGATGTTCGCCTTGAATTTATTCGCGGGTACGCGGATGTTGCAGGTAATATCCGCCGCGCCAATCGTTATACGGATGGACGCAATCGGGTGAGACTCGATGTGCTCAACGACAACTGGCGACTGCCCGTTCAACTGTGCCGCCTGCTTCAGTTATATCTGGATATTCCGGTACAGAATATCATCTGGGGCCATCCCAATCTGAATCGCGGCTTTCGAGAACACCAAATCAACATTTTTGTGACCCCGTTTGAAAAAATCGGGTTTTCGTTTGAGCATAAGCAACAGGTTCTCACTCATTTCATTGAGCAGGACAACGCTAAACGTGGTGTTTATCGGCCTTGTCCCGGACGGCGGCGTTTGCGCGGTCAAAAACCAAGTAACCCCGAAGAGCAATCGGAACGGCTGCCCCCTGAAGTTCGCCAGCACTTCGATAGTTACTGGCAAATCTGTAAGGCGATGGGATGTATCATCGAACCATCTTCCGGGCCGATGCTGGCTGATGTGGAAGAAGACGTTGAAGAGGCCTGACTGATGCCTTATGCCAGGGAAGCCGATCTTTATCCTGAAGTGGTAGCATGGCTCAATTTGTTTTAGGCAGAGCGTTTCCGCCGTCAAAAGGTTGTAGTCAGAGATACGAGCAGCAGACCGCTGAAGCGATTTTTGCTGGACGAGGGTTTAGCGCCTGCCAATAAACCGGAATGGCAGACTTTCGATGTTCGTGTTGATGTGGCCGGTCTAATTGTTGACAGGCAATCGGTAGAATTCGTTTGATCGAGTGTAAAACGACGCCGATTACTTTGAAAGATGTATCTCAACTGCTTGGTTACAGTCGTGTTGTACTGCCAGTATATGCCTGTATTCTGTCTCCGTTGGGTGTCAGCGATGTTGCGTCTCTGCTAAAAACCTACAGCCGGCTTGATGTGCTGGAATACAACTGGCCGAAAGGCGAACTGCCACATTCCATTGTTGTTGCGACCTGGAACGAACAGCGTAAGGGTATCGATTACGATTCCCTGATTCATGCCGGACATCCTCTCCATCAGCGTTAGTCTAAGGCTTTATCTTTGGCTGAAAGCGCCAGACGGCAGCCGGGGTGTTCATCAGAAGTCCCGGACACGGACGCGGCGGCCCGGCTTGACTTCGATTGTGCCGTCGGGGTCGCCTTCCAGCAGCCAGTCGCCTTTTTCCACCAGCTTCACCCAGAAATCACCGCGCACGCGCAGGCCGGGCAGGTTGTCGCGTTCGGCCTGCCGGTCGTGCGACTGCTTGCGCAGCCGGGCCAGCACCGCGATCAGGTCTTCTTCGCGCGCGCCGTTTTCGCCGAGGCGGCTTTTAGGCGGCACGCCGAGTTCACGCTCCGCCGCACCGATAAACCCGTGCCGGGGGCCAAAGTTGATGCCCATATCGAAGATGAGCGCCTGACCAAGCGGGGTCTTGATGCCGCGCGGGATAATGCTCAGTTCCTGCACAACGTTCCAGTAGAGTTCGGTGGCGGTTTCGTCCTGCGCCACCTGCATGATCGGGTCGCTGGCCGCTTCGATGCAAAGCTGGCAGAGGCGGGCGTCGTGGCGCAGGTCAGGATCGTGCCGGCGTATGCGTTCTAGATATTCGGCGCGCAGTTGCGCGGCGACAGGAGTACTGGCGCGGCTGGTGTATTTATGCAGCACCGTGAACAGGCCGCTGCCCGCCAGTGTGAACTGAAAGCGCCCATAGCTGATGATGCCGGCATCGATGTTCTGGAAACTGGCATAACCGCTGCCCTCGAACGCCTCGGTGATATTGTAGGCGGCCCGGCGCACCCGTTCCGCATCAACCAGCGGCGAGGGGGGTGGGGCAGGGACATCCGGCGCGGCAGGCGGCGGCGTGACCGGTGCCGGCGCAGGGGCCGGAGCTGGCGCTGGTGAAGGGGTCGGGGGCGGGGCGGGCGGCGGCGTGATCGGCGCAATCACTTCTTCACCGGGGGCGATGACCGCGCGGCGGTTCAGGACAAAGGCGAAGGTTTCCTCGGTGAGGTTATCGTAGCCGAAGCGGACACCATCGCCCTGCACGGCCAGCAGATCATCGCGCACCCAGGCGCGTTTGCCATCCGGGAACTCAAGCTGGAACCACTGGTAAACCTTGCCATTGAACTGAGTTCCATTTTCGTCTGGCTGCACCGCCAGCACGGGCAGGCCGGCCAGGCCGACTTTGGCTTTGAACGGGGAGTCGTAGCTGGTCGCCGGGCCGGAACGCGCGTTGACCTCGATAATAGCGGGGTTGTGGGGCAGGCCACGAATTTTCGCTGTAAAAGCCATTGCCGCAGACATAAGTTTCTCCTGTGATCCTTCTCCATCCATCATACAACAGACGGGCAATTGTGCGCGTACATGAATTCTCGGCGTTTTCTCTGCGATAGTGGTCTATTGTGATAGACGTTAGCTGAAGTTCAGAGTCAAGGGGGGATTGAGATGAACTGGATTATTCGTGAGGCGACAGAAGCCGATGCCGCGCGCCTGATCGCCTATATGGATGAACTGGCGCAGGAGCCGGACGTTGCTCTGCCGCTGCGTCCGGGCACGTTCCAGATCACGCTGGAACAGGAACGCGAGTGGATTCGCCAGCACAACGAACAGGACAATGCGCTGCTGCTGCTAGTCGAGGCGCAGGGCGAGATTGTTGGCGTGCTGCATTGTCAGGGCAGCCCGGACCTGTTCACCCGCCATAACGTGACGATGGGTGTATCGCTGCGCAGGGATTATCGGGGCCGGGGGATCGGCACGCAGTTAATCCGGCGCTGCCTCGATTGGGCGCGCAGCAAGGGTTATATCCGGCGCGTGCAGCTTGAAGTCTTTTCCTACAACGAGGAGGCCATCCAGCTTTACGAACGGTTGGGTTTCGAGACCGAAGGCTGGCGGATTCAGGCCTACTACATTGATGACCACTACGTGGATACGTATCTGATGTCCCAACAGATCGCCTAGTCCTGGCTGATGCCGGGACCTTGGCTGCTGTGCGGACTGCGGAAACAGGGGGATAACATGGACGCTTACGAAGCATTTTTGCAGCAGTCCCGCAGGTCGTTCTGGTTCGGACTGCTGGACCGGCTGCTGCGGCGGTGCAGTGATCTGCTGGAATTCAGCCGCATCGTGAAAGGTGGCGCTTTCGCCGGGCAGCGTGATCTGGGTATGCAGATCATCCCGGTGAAACAGATTATCGGCACGATGGGCCGTGGCCGCGATTTTGACCGGGGTTTCAGGCCGCGCCGCTACAAAATGTACTGGCGCTGGGCGCAAATTCACCGGCTGTATGAAAACGGGGATACGCTACCTGTCGTTGAACTGTACAAGGTGGGAGAGTCCTACTTTGTCATCGATGGGCATCACCGGATTTCGGTGGCCCGCGCGCATGGACAGACCTACATTGACGCGCATGTGATCGAGGTGAACGTGCAGCCGCTGCGGCCCATCATGGCCTGACAGCGCACAGGGGAGGGGATTAATGGATTTTGGGGTGCATTTGCCGCTCATCGGGTTCGATGAGCGGCTCGTGACGCTTAACTGGCTGGCTGCCTATGTGCAGACTGCCGAGCAGTTGGGATTTCAGGCTGTGGCGGCGAACGATCATCTGGTTTTTTCGCGGCCCTGGCTGGATGGCCCGACGGCGCTGGCGGCGACTCTGGCATGGACCGGCAGCATGACTCTGATGACAACAGTGGCGCTGCCGGTGGTACGCGGGCCGGTGGCGCTGGCAAAGACTCTGGCGGCTGTCGATCTGCTTTCGGGCGGGCGGCTGGTGGTTGGGGTCGGGCCGGGGTCGTCGGCGCGGGATTACGCGGCTGTTGGCCTGGATTTCGAGGAACGCTGGCAGCGGCTGGATGAAGCAATTGCCGCGCTGCGGTCACTCTGGCGCGAGGACAGTGCGCCTTTCGCCGGGCGTTTCTACAACACGGATGGAATCAGGCTGGAGCCGTATCCGGTTCAGCCGGCCGGGCCGCCGATCTGGGTCGGAAGCTGGGGATCGGAAGCCGGTCTGCGGCGAGTTGCGCGGCGGGCGGATGGCTGGCTGGCTTCAGCGTACAACACCACGCCGGAACTGTTCGCGGCGGCATGGGATCAACTGGCACACAGCCTGCAAAACGCTGGCAGAGACCCGTATCATTTCCCCAACGCCATCGCCACCATGCTGTTTTACATCACCGACGACCGGCACGAGGCGGATTTTGTCCTGCGTGATCTGGTCGCGCCGGCACTCAATCGTCCGGCGGACGTACTCGCCCAGCGCCTGCTGATTGGACCGGCAGAGGAATGCGCGGCCAAGCTGACTGCTTACGAGGCGGCGGGTGCGCAGCGCGTGCTGCTGTGGCCGGTGAGGGACGAACTCAATCAACTGCGCGTGTTCCGGGAACAGGTGACGGCGCTGGTCAGTTGATGGCTATATCAGGAACCGATTGCTGCGTTTTGCGGGAAAGTCGCCGGCGCGGTCAGTCAGTTACATCGGGCAGGGGGAACAGCCGCAGCAGTTCAGCCACCGGGACAGACCCCAGATTCGGGTGACTCAGGGGGCGATCCGGGTTGACGTGGTAGTTATTGGCCCGGCCCGATTTGCGCCGTTGAATATAGCCGTCCTGTTCCAGATCGTTGATGATGCGGAGAACGGTGCGTTCGGTGATATTCAGGCTGGCAGCGATTTCGCGGGTTGTGATCTGGCGGTGGCGGTTAATCAGGATAAACACAACAGCATGGTTCGTCAGGAATCTCCATGCGGGCATGAAACACTCGCTTGTGAGTTCGCGGCGAAAGATGCAGAACTCATTATGTGAATAAAGTTGTATGAATTTTATGTCCACTGTTGTATGTGGCTCAGTGAGTAATGTCACATAATACAGGTGATTTCAGGCAAACGTATCGCTATCTGATGATGTAATCAGGGCTGACCAGATACACGCGGGGTCTGTATCAGCCCTGATTGCAGATGGGGACCGGCCTGTGCCAGGCTGGTATCAGAATTTGAGATATGGCAGCGGTTGTTTTGCCAGCGCAGCTTTGAGATCATCTTCGGAAAAGATGAACCCCTTGCCCTGCGCAAAGGTGACGAACTGCCGGAGGCTGCGCGGGTTGACGATTGCGAGCTGCACCCTCAGCGTCGGTTCGCGCTCCAGCCGTTCGAGAAATTTTTCTGCGGTTTGAACTGCCATATTTCCTCCTGTGATAGTTTGTTCAGACAGCAACTTTGGCAAGGCCAAATTCAGCAACGAGCTGCGCCGCCCAGTTTTTCAGGCGTTCAGGGGTCTGGTTCGGCTGGTTGTCTTCATCGAGCGCCAGCCCCATAAATTGATCGCCTTCGACAAAGAGCGAATTCTCGAATTCGTGGCCGCTGGTGGAAGTATACCCCACCAGCTCCGCGCCGCAGGCCAGCACCGTTTCCGCCAGAATGCCGGCGGCGTCCTGATAGGTATCCGGGTAGCCATACTGGTCGCCAACGCCAAAGACCGCGACTTTCTTGCCCGTGAGATCAAGGGCTTCCAGATCGGCCCAGGCGATGTCCCAATCGGCCTGAAGCTCGCCAATATCCCATGTCGGGATGCCCAGAATGAGATACTCGTAATCGAGCATCCTGTCAAGCCCGACACTACCAACGTTGTGCATATCCACTATTTCGCTGCCAAGTTGTTCGTTCAGACTCTTGCGCAGATCATCAGCCACATATTCGGTATGGCTGGTACTGCTGCCGTAAAATAATCCAATGCGAGTCATGTTGATCTCCCTTGCTGGTTAACCATTATTCGCATTATCAGCCGGCAAGGGATGGCTGACTGTGACAAGAGTTCCGCTTTGTGTAGGAAAAGGATAAGAATTTCCGGCTGCGGTATCAGCGCCCGCGAAGCTGTGGATCGAGCACATCGCGCAAACCGTCGCCAAGCAGGTTGAAGCTGAGGACGGTCAGCATGATGGCGATGCCGGGAAAGAAGACCATGTGCGGCGCGGTAAAGACGTAATTGCGCGCTTCGGACAGCATCTGGCCCCATTCCGGTTGTGGTGGCTGCGCGCCGAGGCCGAGAAAGGCCAGCGCCGCCGCTTCCAGCACGGCACTTCCGATACCGAGCGCGCCCTGCACGATGATCGGGGTGAAGCTGTTGGGCAGGATATGGCTGAAGATAATGCGCCAATGCCCGGCCCCCAGCGCCCGCGCCGAGGTGACAAATTCCCGTTCCTTGACCGAAAGCACGCTGGCGCGGGTCAGGCGGGCGTAAACCGGGATGGAAATGACGGCGATGGCGAGCAGGGCATTTTGCAACCCCGGCCCGCGTATGGTGACGATGGTGATCGCCAGCAGTAGGGCAGGAAAGGCCAGCAGCACATCCATGAAGCGCATGATGATGTTATCCGCCCAGCCGCCCAGATAGGCCGAAACAACGCCCAGCAGCGTGCCTACGACAATGGCGAAGGAAACCGATGTGACGCCCACGAACAACGAAATGCGCGTGCCGTAGATAATGCGGCTGAAAACATCGCGCCCATTCAAATCCAGCCCCAGATAATGCGCCGGTTCTTGGCAGCCGAACAGCGGCACGCAGGGCGGTTTGCGGGGGATAGGGGGGACTTCGCCCTCGACGCCGATCATGGATTGCAGCGGGTCATGGGTGGCGATGAACGGCGCGAAGACAGCGATCAGCAGCAGCATGACGATCATGGTCAGGCCAATCATGGCGGATCGATTGCCAAGAAAGGTGCGCAGGAAAATGGATCTTGGGCTGTCTGTATGCTCGATGATTCTGACTGGTGCGCTGTGCAGGCGGGCAGATGTCGTTGAGGTTTGTTCTGCGGCCATGATGTCTTACCTTAACTGAGCCGGATGCGGGGGTCGAGATAGCCATACAGAATATCGACGACCAGATTGATCACCACGAAGGCGATGGCGGTGACCAGTGTGACCCCCTGTACTAACGTATAATCGCGGGCGGTGATGCCATCGTACAGTGTTCTGCCGATGCCGCTAAAGCCGAAGATCGTTTCGGTCAGCACCGCGCCGCTGACCAGACTGCCGAAACTGAGGCCGATAATCGTCACCACTGGCAGCAGCGAATTGCGCACGGCATGGCCCAGCACCAGCGTGATTTCGCGCAGCCCTTTGGCGCGGGCGGTGCGGGTGTAGTCCTGGCCCAGCGCCTCGAGGGCGCTCGATCGCACGAACCGGGTGAGGATCGCGCCGGAGACGGTGCCCACCACCACCGACGGCATCAGCAGGTGCCGGGCCCACTCGAACGGATCCTCTGTCAGTGGCACGTAGCCGCTCGACGGCAACCAGCCGAGCGGGAGCGAGAACACCAGGATCGCCACGATCGCCAGCCAGAAGTCGGGGATGCTGATGCCGGCCTGGCTCACGAAGGTGGCCACGTAGTCGACGGCCGAGCGGGGCTTCAGGGCGGAGACCAGACCCAGCGGCAGGGCGATGACCAGCGCCACCACGATCGCCCCGACCGCCAGCGACACCGTGGCCGGCAGCCGTTCGAGGATGAGGTCGGTG
>Ga0079224_100001696_pt1 | contig 25862 bp, 29 predicted proteins | sample Stecom2015_FD_80414 | JGI IMG/M metagenome (GOLD analysis project Ga0079224, IMG submission 80414) | Agricultural soil microbial communities from Utah to study Nitrogen management - Steer compost 2015 | ecosystem: Environmental > Terrestrial > Soil > Agricultural land | place: USA: Utah... | reverse complement strand
CGGCGGCTCGCGGACCGCGTGGATGTCCGCGACGAGGCGCTCGAGCTGCGCGCGGTCGACGAAGTTACGCTTGAACAGGATCACGCCGGCGACGAGCGGCGATTCGAGCCATTCGCGTTCTTCGGCATCGATCCACGTGCCCTTCAAATCGATCATCAGCGGACCCAGAGACACGCGGCTCTCCTCGCACAAGCGTCTCAAGAGATATCGACGACGGTGCCGACCGGCACGCGATCGAACAGCTCGACGATCTCGTCGTTGCGCATCCTGATGCAGCCGATCGAGCCCGGAACGCCCATCGGCTCCGAGTCGGGCGCACCGTGAATGTAGATGTAGCGGCGCATCGTGTCGACGTCGCCGAGACGGTTGCGTCCGACCTCGGTGCCGGACAGCCACAGGATACGCGTCAGCACGAAATCTCGGTCCGGTTGCGCGGCGGCAAGCTCGGGCGACCAGATCTCGCCGGTCGGACGCCGTGCACGGAACACCGCGCCGAGCGGTGCGCCGGCGCCGATCTTCGCGCGCACGATGTGCCGGCCTCGCGGCGTGCGGTAACTGCCGCGCTGCTCGCCGGCGCCGTATTTGGACGTCGACACGCGATAGACGCGCACGGCGCGGTCGTCCTCGAGGAGCGTCAGGCTCTGCGTCGCCAGATCGACCTCGACCCGCACGCTCATGCGTCGCGCTCGGCGGCGTCCCATGCGCTGTACGGACGCGCGACCAGGTTCACGTTGTAGTAGCGCGGCAGATGCGTGACCTCGGCGCCGATCCATGCGGGCCGCGGGAACTCCTGATGCTCGCTCTCGAGCTCGAGCTCCGCGACGACGAGCCCCTCGTTCGCGCCGTGGAACTCGTCGATCTCCCACTCGAAGCCTTCGTGCAGCACGAAGTGCCGCGTCTTCTCGATCAGCGGGCCCTGCGCGGCCGCGAGCAGCGCTTCGGCGTCCTCGAGCGGGATCGGGTACTCGAACTCCTGCCGCACGGCCTCGAGGCCGCCGACCTTGATGTTGAGGTGCGCGACGTCGCCCGTGATCCGCACGCGGACGGACGCGCGGTCGGCGCCCGCGATGTAACCCTGGCTCATCCGCGCGCGGCGCACGGCCTCCGCACGCCACGCGTCGCCGACCACGAGAAACTTTCGCTCGATCTCCTGCGCCATCAGCCTGCCGTCTCGTCGGGTCGCCCGCTCCTCGCGTGCGGTCTACCCCTCTGCCTCGAACATCGCCATCGCTTCGACGTGATGCGTGTGCGGGAACATATCGAGCACACGCGCCGCACGCAATCGATATCCGTGCGCGTCGGCGAGGATTTTCGCATCGCGCGCGAGCGTCGCCGGATGGCAGGAGACGTAGACGATCCGGCGCGGCCGGGCGCGTCCGAGCTGACGCACCGGCGCCTCGGCACCGGTACGCGGCGGGTCGAGCACGACGATATCCCACTCGCGCCGGTAGAACGGCCAGTCGGGCTCGGCGAGATCCGCCGCGACGAAGCGCGCGTTCTCGATGCCGTTCGACCGAGCGTTCCGGACCGCGCGCGCGACGAGCCCCGCGTCGCCCTCCACACCGAGGAGCTCGCCCCCGCGTCGCGCGAACGGCAGCGTGAAGTTGCCGAGCCCGCAGTAGAGATCGAGGATCCGATCGTCCGGTCGGATCTCCGCGAGCTCGACTGCCGCGGCGACCATCTGCGCGTTGACGACGCCGTTGATCTGAATGAAATCGGTCGGCGCGAAGACGAGCGTGACGTCGAAGTCCGGCAGCCGATATCGGAGCGGACGCGGCTCGCCGAGCGGCTCGATCGTCCCGGGACCGCCCGGCTGCAGGTACACGTCGACGCCGTGCTCCGCACCGAACGCCGCGAAGCGGCGGCGCTCCTCCGCGTCCGGCGGATCGAGCACGCGCAGCACGATCGCGGCCGCATCGTCGCCGACGGCGACCTCGATCTGCGGCAGCCGGCGCTTCAGCGGCGACTGCTCGATCAACTCGGCGAGCTTGCCGATCAGCGCGTCGATCGGATGCACGAGCACCGGACAGCGGCTCATGTCCGTGATGTACGGCGCGCCTCGCTCGCGGAAGCCGACGAGCACCCTGCCCTTCGCTTCGACGTATTTCACGCCGAGCCGCGCGCGGCGCCGATAGTGCCATTCGGGGCCTGTGATCGGCGGAAGCCACGTATCGGGCGCGAGGCCCGCGATCCGCGCGAACGCGTCCTCGACGACCTTCTGCTTGAAGCGCACCTGCGCCTCGTGCGCGAGATGCTGCAGCGCGCAGCCGCCGCAGCGGCCGAACACCGGACACGGCGGCTCGACGCGGTCGGGCGACGGCTCGACGACGCGCACGAGGTCGGCCTCGGTGTAACGCCGCCGCTTGCGGCGCGGCGCGATCACCGCACGCTCGCCGGGCAGCGTGCCCGGAACGAACACTCGCCGTCCGTCGACGACGGCGACGCCGTCGCCGTCGTGCGTCAAGTCGACGATCGAAACCTCGATTTCCGCACGCTCAATCGCTGCCACGGGAAGATCGCCAAGCCTCGAGGAACGCGGTCAAATGCGGCTTACCGGACTGCTCGAGCTTCGTCTCGAGCCGCTCGATCTCCTGGGCGTAACGCGCCCGGTCGTAGACGCCGCGGACGAGCTGGAAGCGCAGATAGATGAGATACGTGTTCAATGCATCCGTCTCGCAGTAATTGCAGATGCTCGCGAGCTCTCCGCGCCGCCACGCGTCCCACACCCGGTCGCCGCTCATGCCGAGCTTGCCCGGCAGTCCGCAAAGCTGCGCGACGAGCTCGAGCGACGCCCGTGCGCTCGTCTGATAGCCAGACAGCACGTCCATCAGATCGAGATGCCGCCAGTGGAAGCGGTTCACGTAGTTGTTGAAGCGGAACGCGGGATCCGTGTCGCCCGTTTCCCAGTAGCGCGCCGCGGGGATCGAATACTTCAGCGAACGATAGTGCAGCACGGGCAGGTCGAACGCGCAGCCGTTCCACGACACGAGCTCCGGGCTCGTGCGCTCGAGCCCGTCGAAGAAGCGCCTGACGATCTCCTCCTCCGGCTCGCCGTCCGCGCCCAGGCTGAAGACGCGCACGTCGTTCGTCGTGCGCAGCACGCCCGAGATCGCGACGATGCGGTGCATCGGCAACGGCAGGAACTCGGTCTGCCTCGCCTGCTTCTGCTTGAAGAACATGATTCGGGCGACGTCCTCGTCGTCGAGATCGGGAACGTCGTAGAGCCTGCGTCCGAGCTCGACGTCGGGGATCGTCTCGATGTCGAAGACGAGCGTGCTCACGCCGCGCCTCCGCAGCGGCTCTTCGCGTAAATTCTCTTCGCTCATCAACGCCATGCTCGCGCCGCTCCGTCTTCGTTCACATCGTCCGCCTCAGCAGCACGGCGCACGCGAGCACGAGGCCGGCCTCGTCGGTGAGGCTCAGAAATCCGTCGCCGATGCCGAGCTTCTCGCACATCGCGCGTCCCCGGTCGGAGTAGATGACCTGCGGCTGACCGAGCGCGTTCGGGATCGTGCCGACGTCGCGGACCCAGATGCCGTTCGCGAACCCCGTGCCCATCGCCTTCACGATCGCCTCCTTCGCCGCGAAGCGCATCGCGAGAAAGCGCACGGGCCGCTTCGCATCGACGAAGAGACGATACTCCTGATCCATCAGCACCCGGCGAGCGAACGCATCGCCGTAGCGCTCATAGACGCTCTCGACGCGCGAGAGCTGCACGATATCCGTTCCGATTCCGAAGATCACGCCGCGTCTCGAAAAGGCTTCGACCCTGATTTCTCTCGAGTCAAAGCGCTCTGACCCCGACCTTCACGACGATATCCTTGAGCACTTCGCGGCTCTTCAGCGGGCGCCCGCCGAGATGGCCCGTCAGGATGCCGCCGAGCAACCGCCGCGCGGCGCGCAGGCTCTCCTCGTCGTCGAGCGTCTCGCGCCCGAGCGCAAGCAGCGCCCGTCCCGAATACACATGCTCGCCGTCGACCCGATCCTCGACCGACTTCGGCCCGTGCTCGAGGTCGTACAGATACCGTCCGTCGGGACGGAGCGGCTCACCGGTCTCGATCTCGTGCTCGAGCTCGAGCCCGTAGCCGAGCGCCCGCAGAAAGCGGAGCTCGAAGAGCCGAAGCGCGCGCGGCACGCTCGACGCGGCCAGATTCGAAAGGCAGTCACTATAGCAGGAAAAAACCGCCTCGTTCGGGTCGCCGCGCGGGACGAGACGCAGTACGAGCTCGTTCGCGTAGTAGGCCGCGAGAAGCGCTTCGCCGGTCAACGCGGCGGGCGCCCCGTCCGGCTCGACGTCGGTCAGCGTGCCGAGCTCGCCGCGGCGCGTCCACGAGAGCCTGAGCGGCACGAACGGCTGCAGCAGCGCGCGGCGGCTGCCGCGGTCCCCGCGGCTCCCGCGCGCGACGAGCCCGACACGGCCGTGGTTGGCCGTCACGCACTCGATGAGCTGGCTCGTGTTGCGATACGGACGCTGGTGAAGCACGAAGCCTCGCTCGAGCAGGACGTTTTCCCTGTCGGCCATGAGACTGTCTCAGACGTCGAAGCCGAGGCGCTTCAGCTCCCGCTCGCTGTCGGACCAGTGCTCGCGGACCTTGACCCATATCTCCAGATGCACGCGTCCGCCGAGGAGCTCGCAGAGCTCGAGCCGGGCTTCGCGGCCGACCTGCTTCAGCATTTCGCCGCCCTTGCCGATCACGATCGGCTTGTGACTCTCCTTCTCGAGCCAGACGAGCGCGTGCACGAGCCAACGACCGTCTTCCGTCTTGCCGAGATGCTCGATCTCGACGCCGAGGCCGTACGGCACCTCCTGACGCAGCGCGCTCATGAGCTTCTCGCGGACGATCTCGGCGGCGCGGAACGAGAGGTCGCGGTCCGTCTTCATCTCCGGCGGGAAGAGCGGCGGCCCGGGCGGAAGCCTCGAGAACAGCTCCCCGAGCAGCACATCGAGATTCTCGCCACGACGGGCCGAGATCGGCACGAACGCCGCGAACGAATACCGCTTGCCGAGCTCGTCCAGAATCGGCAGGAGCTTCGCGCGCGGCTTCAGCATGTCGATCTTGTTCAGCACGAGCAGCGTGCGCTCGGCGCGCGGAAGCAGCGTCTCGATGAGCTTCTCGTCCTCGTCGGTCAGGCCCCGCGCGTCGACGACGAGCAGGATCAGGTCGCAGTCCTCGACCGCCTGGTGGATCGCGCGCGCCATGAGCCGATGCATCACGCGCTGCGAGCGCGCGGCGTGTCCGGGCGTGTCGACGAACACCGCCTGATGGCCGTCGCGGTTCAGGATGCCGAGGATCCGGTGGCGCGTCGTATGCGGCTTCGGCGTGACGATGCTGATCTTCTCGCCGACGAGCGCGTTCATCAGCGTCGACTTGCCGACGTTCGGCCGACCGACGATCGCGACGAAGCCCGCACGCGTTTCCGTGCCGCCGTCGTCGGGCGCGTCCCCGCCGGCATCGTGCGACGGCAGCGTGCCGCCCTCGTCGCGCGGCCTGCCGGCTCCTTCGTCATCCTTCATCGTCACGCATCAACTCCATGAGCATCGATGCAGCCGCTTCCTGCTCCGCGATGCGGCGGCTCCGTCCGCGGCCGATCGTCCGCGTGTCGCGTTCCTCGACCTCACAGACGACGGTGAAGGTCTGCTCGTGCTCGCGACCGCATACGGAGTCGACGCGATAGACGGGCAAAGTCAGGCCGCGTCCCTGTAGCCATTCCTGCAGCCGCGTTTTCGGGTCCTTGAGCTCCGCGGCGCTCGGGAGCTGCTCGAGGCGATCCGCGAGCAGCCGATCGACGAGCCGCTCCGCCGCGTCGGTCCCGCCGTCGAGGAGCACGGCCCCGATCACCGCCTCGAGCGCGTCGGCGAGCACGGCCGCCCGATGTGCGCCGCCCGAGCGCAGCTCGCCGCGGCCGAGGACCAGGTGCTTGTCGATGCCGATCTCGCGGCCGATCGCGGCGAGGGTCGCCTGGTTCACGAGCGACGCACGGGCACGGCTCAGATCCCCCTCGTTGTCATCGGGGCGCATCGTATAGAGGCGCCGCGCGACGACGTAATTCAGGAAAGCATCGCCGAGAAACTCGAGACGCTCGTTGTTGCGCTTCGACGCGCTGCGGTGAGTCAGCGCGAGCTCGAGCAGCTCCGGGTCCTGGAATCGATGTTGCAGATGAATCTCGGCCCAACGGGACCGAGCGGTCACCGTCTGATCTCGACCTTCTTGTCGAACGTCACGAGGAACCAAATATCTGCAATGAATGGCGTGCGGTTTTCGTGCCGGATGCTGACTTCGTAGCCGTTTCGGGCCTGATTGATCTTAACACTGTCGGGGGGAAGCTGTATCCCTTCGATGTCGAAACGGCGCGACAGCGCGGTGCGGATCTGACCGACCGTCGCGTTCCTGCCGTCGAGCTCCTGACGCACGTCGGTCAACACCCTCGACATCTGCATGTTCTGTATGTAGAGCGGAACGAGCTTCAGTCCCGCGTAGCCGACGATGCCGACGAGAACCGCGAGGATCAGAAAACCGATGACTGTGATGCCGGCTTGACTCCGGCGCGACGGGACGGCCATCACTCGATGCCTTTGCCGATACGACTCCACTGCGGCCCCCCTGCGCTTGGCGAACGCCAGTTCATCCAAATCCGCTCGGCACGGCCGACGAGCCGAAATTCCGGGATGAACTCCACGCCTTCGAAGCGGCTGTCCCGGCTGTTGTCGCGATTATCGCCCATCACGAAGTAGTGTCCTTTCGGCACCTCGTAGGTTCCGCCCCGGCTCAGCGCGCCTCGCGTGAGAAGCAACTCGTGCTCACTATCGCCGAGCCGCTCTCTCGCGAGCAGCATGCTCGGGTCGTCCGGATACGGGCCGATGATTTCGAGCGGAACTTTCTCTCCGTTGATCGTCAGCTGCTTCGTGCCCTGGTCGTAGTGCACCGTGTCGCCGGGCAATCCGACGACGCGCTTGATGTAGTTCACCGCCGGATCCGACGGCAGCCGGAACACGACGACATCGCCGCGTTCCGGCTCGCCGAGCTCCAGGATTTTCGTATTAATGACCGGAAGGCGAAGGCCATAAACGAACTTGTTCACAAAAATGAAATCGCCTTCGAGCAGCGTCGGCATCATCGAGCCGGACGGTATGCGGAACGGCTCGAACAGGAACGAGCGGAGCAGCAAGACCAGCAATAACACCGGAAAGAATGATCTTGCATATTCGACGACGACCGGCTCCTTGACGGCCGCGCCGTCGCCCGCGCGAGCGGCGCGCAAGCGCTTGAACACGAGGGCGTCGAGGGCCCAGATGAGCCCCGTGACGAAGGTCGCCACGACGAGAATCAGCGCGAAATCCAACGGACTTTTCCTTCCAGATCAAGGGGTGTCGGGGCGTAGGGCCATCCAGTATTGGTTATTTCTTATCCGCCTGCAACACGGCCAGGAAAGCCTCCTGCGGGATTTCCACGGTCCCGATCTGCTTCATGCGCTTCTTGCCCGCCTTCTGCTTCTCGAGAAGCTTGCGCTTCCGTGTCACGTCGCCTCCATACAGCTTGGCCGTCACGTCCTTGCGGTAGGCTTTGACGGTGCTGCGCGCGATCACCTGGCTGCCGATCGCAGCCTGCACCGCGACCTCGAACTGCTGGCGGGGAATCACCTCTTTCAGTGTCTCGACGAGGGCGCGCCCTTTGCGCTCGGCGCCGTCCCGGTGGACGATCATCGACATCGCATCGACCCGTTCCTTGTTGATCAGGATGTCGAGCTTGACGAGAGGCGCCGGCTCGAAGCGCAGGAACTGGTAATCGAACGATGCGTAGCCGCGGCTCACCGACTTCAGCCGATCGAAGAAATCGAGGACGACCTCGGCGAGCGGCATCTCGAACTCGAGCGAGACCTGACCGCCGAGATACTGAAGCTTGCGCTGCGTTCCCCGCTTCTCGATGCAGAGCGTGATCACGGCGCCGAGAAACTCCTGCGGCACGAGGATGCTCGCGAGGATCAGCGGCTCGCGAATCTCCTTGATCTTCTGCGTCGGCGGCAGCTGCGACGGGTTCTCGATCTTGCGGACCTCGCCGTCGTGCGTCTCGACCTCGTAGACGACCGTCGGCGCGGTCGAGATCAGCGACAAGCCGTGCTCGCGCTCGAGACGTTCCTGCACGATCTCCATGTGCAGGAGACCGAGGAAGCCGCAGCGGAATCCGAAGCCGAGCGCGGCGCTCGTCTCGGGCTCGAACGTAAGCGCCGAGTCGTTCAGCGCGAGCTTCTGCAGCGCCTGGCGAAACGCATCGTAGTCGTCCGAGACGACGGGGAAGAGGCCTGCGAAGACGCGAGGGCGCACGCGCTTGAAGCCCGGCAGCGGCGGCACGTCGCGCTGATCGGCGGAGACGATCGTATCGCCGACCGGCGCGGCATCGATCTCCTTGATCGATGCGATCAGGTAGCCGACCTCACCCGCGGACAGCGCGTCACGCTCCTCGGACCGGGGCGTGAAGACGCCGACGCGGTCGACCGTGTAGCGGCGTCCAGTCGAGTGCACGACGATGCGATCGCCCTTCGAGATGACGCCGTTCACGACGCGGACCAGCGAGACGACGCCGACGTAGCTGTCGAACCACGAGTCGATGATCAGCGCCTGCAGCGGATTGCTGGGGCTGCCCGAGGGCGGCGGGATGCGCTCGACGATCCGCTCGAGCAGGTCCTCGACGCCGAAGCCGGTCTTCGCGCTGATGCGCACCGCGTCCTGCGCCTCGATGCCGATGATGTCCTCGATCTGCCGAATCACGCGCTCGGGATCCGCGGTCGGCAGGTCGATCTTGTTGATGACGGGCACGACCTCGAGGCCCTGCTCGATGGCGGTGTAGCAGTTCGCGACGCTCTGCGCCTCGACGCCCTGGCCCGCGTCGACGACGAGGAGCGCGCCTTCGCACGCGGCGAGGGAGCGCGAGACTTCGTACGAGAAGTCGACGTGGCCCGGCGTGTCGATGATGTTGAGCTCGTAGGTCTCGCCGTCGCGCGCGGTGTACTTGAGCGAGACGCTCTGCGCCTTGATCGTGATGCCGCGCTCGCGCTCGAGATCCATCGAGTCGAGCACCTGATCGGCCATCTCTCGCTCGGTGAGGCCGCCGCACAGCTGAATCAGCCGGTCGGCGAGCGTCGACTTGCCGTGGTCGATGTGCGCGATGATCGAGAAGTTGCGAATCCGTTCCATGGTTCCCGGCCGGGCGGTGCGACGGCGCATTATAGCGGCGCCGCCCCGCGCTCCTGGCTCCGTGTGTCCTCCGGCTTTTGGCGCTGCGCCCGCCGGGTCCTGGGCGTCGTGGTGCTGCTCGGTCGCGGGCGTTCGGCGCGGTGGTGGGGCGTGTCTTCGATGTGCGCTTTCGGCGGCACGCCGTCGACAGAGACCATCGAAGGCGCACGCGCCCCCACCGCCCTCAACACCCGCGGCCGAAAGGCACCGGCGCAGCGGGTCGATGCGTCACGCGCCGTCGAGCCAGCGCTGGACGCGCGCGCGGTCGAGCGGATATTCCGAGAGCTCGGTCGTGCCGTCGGTCAGCACCGGGATCCGAATCAGGTACTCGCGCTCGAGCGCTGGATCGTCGGTGATATCGACGACCCGCACGACGACGTCGCGACCCTCGAGCATCGCGTAGAGCTCCGTCTCGAGATGCTCGCAAAGGTGGCATCCCGGGCGGCTGTACAACGTCAGCGTCCTCGTCATCCGCGGAGCTCGAGCCTCGCATGCGCGAGCGTCACGCGCTCGGCCCGTCGCCGCAGGCCACGGCTCGCGCCCGCTGCCGCCGCGAGCCCGAGCAGCGCCCCGCCGAGCGTCGCCGCGTCCGAGCCCGCGAGCACGGCGCCGCCGGCGCCGCCCGCGAGCAGCCCCGCGAGGGGCAGACCGAACAGGAGCAGCGCGCTCGATAGCACGCGATCGGCGGGCAGGCTCACGCGGACGCGCGTGCCGGGCTCGACGGCGACAGCCGCTGGCAGACGGATGCGTTTGGCCGAAGCATCGCTCCGCATCCACGCACAGAGCCCGGCGCACCCGGCGCAGCGGCTCGCGGGATCGAATTCGAGCTCGACCGACCCGTCCGCGTCGACCGCGCGGACGACCGCGTCGGCGGCAAGACAGCGCTGACGGGGGCTCACTCCGCGGTCAGCGACAGCGCGATCGTACGCACGGTCTGCCGCGGCACTTCGCCGATCACGGTGGCCGAGCGTCCGTTCAGCTTCCGCGAGTATGCGTTCGTGCTGCCGGCGCTCGAGAAGCCCTCGGCGACGTCGGCGCTCGTCTTCGGATCCTCGATGAACACCGAGACCGTCGCGAGGCAATCCGAATAGACCAAATGCGATACGGGATATTCGGAGCCCGCGATCGCGCTCTGCGTCGCCGCGGAGAGCCTGAAGCCGGGCGGCAGCGTCGACGCCCGCCACTCCGGTGTCTCGATCGGCCTGTCATCCGCGTGCGACGCTTCCGGCTCGAGAAACTGGAAGCCCTCCGTGTCGATCGCCGGATGCAGGGCCGACGCAGGGATGAAATCGGAGATCTGAATCTGCGTGAAGACGATCTGCTCGATGACTTCGCCGCGCTCGTTCAGCAACAGCGATTTCAGCGGCATCGCCGTCTCACGATCGAGATAGAGCGTATACCCGTAACGGTACTCGTCCTTCGGCTTGATCGTGACGACGTTGACCGGCCGATTCGCGACGCGCGTGCCGCGTCCGACCGTGAACTCGTAATGCGGTTCCAGCTCGGCGCAGTAACTCGGCAACGCCGATGCGAGACGTCCCTGGTCCTTGCGGGTCTCGATCACCACGAGCCGCTCCTCGGGCAGGATGACCTTGACGACATCCTCCTCGCGGATGAATTCGCGCCCTGCGCCGTCGCGGGACACGAGCCGCTCCGAGATACGGCCGTTGTGATTGCGGTGGATGATGTGCAGCGTCTCGGAATAGTTTCCGCGCACATGCACGAACGTTCCTTCGTAATTCAGCTCTTCGACCGCGCGATTCATCCGCGCGAGCCATTCGCGTGCATCCTGCGCGTGGGCGTCGAGCATGACGAAAGCGAGAAGCGCGCAGGACACGCTCGTCCATGCGCTACCGTTCGGAATCATCGAGCCTCACCTTCGATCTGCGGCGGCGCGTCGTCGATCATGACGGCGTTCATCATGAACGGCTGCTCCATCGAGCCGATGACCGTGGAATGCACGGACGTGCGGCTCAGCCTCGCATATTCGCCGTGGTGCAGCAGGTAGTTCGTCAGGCGGATCGGCGGTAGCGGTGCGACCACGCGCGGACTCGGCGACGCATCCGCCGGAACGACAGTGGACATCAACGGTGTCGCCGCTTCGCTCGCGCCGTCAGTGCTATTCATTTCCCTGACGACGAAGAGCGCGGCCACGGCTACGCTCGCGGCGAGGCCGAGCCCGACGGCAGGACTTGCCCACCGTGCATGCTCGACCTTGCGCTGCGGGGGCGGCGACGCGGCGGCGGGCCGCACCGCCGACGGCGATCCGTTGAGCGCATCGTGGATACGCCGGCGCAGCATGTCCGGGTCCGGCTGCAGCAGCTCGCCGCGCAGGGCCGAACCGATCATCGAATAACGTACGAACTTGCTGCGCGATGCCGGATCGCGTTCGAAACGACGGACCAGGAAGGCGCACTCTTCAGCGGACAACTCATCGTCGATGAAGGCGGATACTTGGTCGTGTATCTGTTCGCTCATAGTCGTCGTTATTGAAGCAGCGCACCGATACGTTTATCTATGGCTTCCCGAGCACGAAAGATCCTCGATCGCACCGTGCCGACGGGGCACTCCATGGTCTGCGCGATCTCCTCGTAGCTCATGCCTTCGATCTCGCGCAACAATATCGCGGTGCGCAGATCATCGGGCAAATCCGCGATCGCACTATTGACTGCGTCACGAATTTCGTCCGAAAGCGCCAACCCTTCCGGAGTATCGAGCTCACGGAGCTTGGCGAAAGACTCATACTGCTCGGGATCCTGCAAGTCGACTTCGAACTGCGTCGGCCGTCGCCCTGCAGCGACAAGATAGTTCTTGGCGGTGTTGATCGCAATACGATAGAGCCAGGTGTAGAACGCGCTGTCCCCACGAAACGACGGTGCCGCGCGGTACGCCTTCAAGAAGGCTTCTTGCGCCACGTCCATCGCTTCGGACGGGTCTCGTACGTACCGCATGATCAACTTCAAGATCTTGTGCTGGTACTTGACGACCAACAAGTCGAAGGCCGACTTGTCACCCTGTTGAACGCGTTTGATCAGAGCGAGGTCGGAAGCCCCGCTCCCCGACTTTTGGGCTGCGCCGGGTTCCATCAAACGCCTTTCTGTAGACCGCATACCTCACCAAAAAGTTCGCTCACCGGATTGAGCGACTGACCGGTAGCGGAGCGTGCACTCCGTAGCATCGTCGAGACTCATTCTAAAGTGAAACCGTGGCGCTGTCGTGCTCAAACCGTGCCAGCGGGGGCGCGCCGGCGGAGCTCCGCCTGGAGCCGGCGCCAGGCCTCACGATCGAGCTGGTCGGCGACGAGCACGACGGTCACGGCCGGCCTGCCTGCTCGACCAAGAGAAAGACGGACCCAGAAGGGGCCGGCCTGCGTTCCGGGCCGAAGCGCGAGGCCGTCGAGCCCCAAGGCGGGCAGCGACCACGTGCCGTCGGTGTTACGACAGATCGCCATCGGCGCTCTCGGCCTGCGCATGGCGGCGTGCGCGACGAGCGCTCCGACGGAGGCGGCTTTGAGCGGCCACGCAAGCCCGGAGAGCATGACCGACACGGCCGCGAGCCCGTGCACGGCGACGTGCCAAACGGCCATCAGGCGAGACGGCGCCGGGCAGATTCGCCACGCGCCATCGCCTTCGCGCGGATCGGGATCAGCGTTCCCCGCGTATGATCGAGACGAGTCGCGCGAGCTCCGGGTCGTCGGGCTCATGCCGCCGGACAAGGTAATCGTAGAGCACCGGGTCCGGCAGATCCAAAAGTGAATCGTAGAGGGCCTTATCGGCGTCGTTCAAATTTTCGAACGAACGCTCGAGAAACGAGAGCAGAATCGCGTCGAGCTCGCGCATTCCGCGGCGCGAGCGCCAACGCAGTCTGCCGAGATCCAAGCTCATTTCCGGTCGTCGGCGCCCTCAGTGCTGCCGCTCGACCATCATCTTCTTGATCTCCGCGATCGCCTTGCCCGGATTCAGGTTCTTCGGGCAGTCCTTCGTGCAGTTCAGGATCGTGTGGCAACGATACAGCCTGAAAGGATCCTCGAGCGCGTCGAGCCGCTCGCCAGTCGCCTCGTCGCGGCTGTCGACGAGCCAGCGGTAGGCCTGGAGCAGGACGGCGGGGCCGAGGTAGCGCTCCGAGTTCCACCAATAGCTCGGGCAAGCCGAGGAGCAGCACGCGCACAGAATGCACGCCGACGGCGTGTTGATCCGCTCCTGGTCCTCCTTCGACTGCAGACGCTCTCGATCGGGCGGCGGCGGCGTCTTCGTCTTGAGCCACGGCTCGATCGACGCGTACTGCGCGTAGAAGCGCGTCAGGTCCGGAACGAGATCCTTGACGACGGGCATGTGCGGCAACGGGAAGATTTTCACCGTCGCGCTTTTCACTTCGGAGACGGGCTTCAGGCACGCGAGCGTGTTTGCGCCGTCGATGTTCATCGAGCACGAGCCGCAGATCCCTTCGCGGCACGAGCGGCGAAAGGTCAGCGTCGGGTCGACCTCGTTCTTGATCTTGATCAGCGCGTCGAGAACCATCGGGCCGCAGTCGTCCATGTCGACGCGGTACTTGTCGATGCGCGGGTTCTCGCCGGACGACGGGTCGTATCGGTAGATTTCGAAGGTGCGGACGTTTGCGCCCTCGGGCCCGCCATGATCCTTGCCGGGCTTGATCTGCGAGTTGCGCGGCAGACGGAACTTCGCCATTTCGCTGACCCCTTCTCCTCTCAGTACGTCCGCGCCTTCGGCGGGATCGGCTCGACCTCGTCCGTCAACGTCTTGAGCTGCACGGGCCGATAATCGAACCGTACGGACCCGTCGGGATTGACCCAGACGAGCGTGTGCTTGAGCCAATTCTCGTCGTCGCGCTCGGGGTAGTCCTCGCGAGCCTGTGCGCCTCGGCTCTCGGTGCGGTTCAACGCCGACTTGATCGTCGCTATCGCGTTCACGAGCAGGTTGTCGAGCTCGAGCGTCTCGACCAGGTCCGTGTTCCAGACGAGACTGCGATCCGTGACGCCGACGTCTGCGAACGATGCGAACACCTTCTCGAGCTTGTCGATGCCCTCCTGCAGCGACTCTCCGGTGCGGAACACGGCGGCGTGGTCCTGCATCACGCGCTGCATGTTGAGCCTGATCTTCGCCGTCGGCAGGCTGCCCTTCGCATTACGCAGCTTGTCGAGGCGCGCGACGGCCTCCTCGCCCGCGCCGGGTTTGAGCGGCGGCTGCCGCTCGCCGGGGCGGATCAGCTCGCCGCAGCGCTGCGCGGCCGCACGCCCGAAGACCACGAGATCGATCAGCGAGTTCGAGCCCAATCGGTTCGCGCCATGCACCGAGACGCACGCGGCCTCGCCGACCGCCATGAGCCCGGGGACGACGTGCTCCTCGCCGCGCTCGTTCTTCGCGAGCACCTCGCCGCGGTAATTCGTCGGGATGCCGCCCATGTTGTAGTGGACCGTCGGGAGCACCGGGATCGGCGCCTTCGTCACGTCGACGCCGGCGAAGATCCGCGCGGTCTCCGCGATGCCGGGCAGCCGCTCCTCGATCACGTCGCGGCCCAGGTGCTCGAGGTGCAGATGCACGTGGTCCTTGTACTTGCCGACGCCGCGCCCCTCGCGGATCTCGATCGTGATCGCGCGGCTCACGACGTCACGGGACGCCAGGTCCTTCGCGTTCGGCGCGTAGCGCTCCATGAAGCGCTCGCCCTCGGAGTTCGTGAGATACCCGCCCTCGCCGCGCACGCCTTCGGTGATCAGCATGCCGGCGCCGTAGACGCCGGTCGGGTGGAACTGCACGAACTCCATGTCCTGAAGCGGCAGCCCGGCCCGCGCGACCATCCCGGCGCCGTCGCCGGTGCACGTGTGCGCCGACGTGCACGAGAAGTACGCGCGTCCGTAGCCGCCGGTCGCGAGAATGACCATCCGCGAGCGGAAGCGGTGGAGCCTCCCCGTCGCGAGCTCGAGCGCGACGACGCCGCGGCACGCGCCGTCCTCCATGATCAGGTCGATCGCGAAGAACTCGATGAAGAAATCCGCGTCGTGCTTGAGCGACTGCTGGTACAGCGTGTGCAGCATCGCGTGGCCGGTGCGGTCGGCGGCCGCGCACGTGCGCTGCGCCGTGCCCTTGCCGAAATGCGTCGTCATGCCGCCGAACGGCCGCTGATAGATTCGGCCATCCTCGATGCGCGAGAACGGCACGCCGTAGTGCTCGAGCTCGATCACCGCGGCGAACGCCTCGCGGCACATGTACTCGATCGCGTCCTGGTCGCCGAGCCAGTCCGACCCCTTGACGGTGTCGTACATGTGCCAGCGCCAGTCGTCCTCGCCCATGTTGCCGAGCGCGGCGCTGATCCCGCCCTGGGCCGCGACCGTGTGGCTGCGTGTCGGAAACACCTTGCTGATCGAGGCGGTCTTGAGACCCAGCTCGGCGAGCCCGAGGGTCGCACGCAGCCCCGACCCGCCCGCGCCGACCACGACGACGTCGTACGTGTGGTCGATGAACTCGTATTCGCGGCTCATGGCGCAGGAGAAAGCGCGATCTTCAGGATCGCGAACAGTGCGGCGATCGCGATCGCCGCGTGGACGAATGTCGACAGAGCGAGCAGGATCACCTTCGCCCCCCCATTATGGACGTAGTCCTCGATCACGACCTGCACGCCGAGATGCGAGTGGTAGCTCGCGGTGAGCGCCGTCAGGATCAACAGAACGCTCGTCCCCGGCTCCTGAATCCACGCAACGACCGTCGCGTACGCGTAGTCGTCGAGCGACGCGATCGAGAACGCGAACCAAAGGCCGAGCAACGCAAGCGCCGCGGCGCTCAGGCGCTGCACCCACCAATGCTCGACCCCGCCTTTCGCCGAGCCGAGCCCCAGCACACGATTCAACGGCGTAACCAGATTCAAGGCGCGTCCCCCGAGCTCAGATGATCGCGACCGCCGTATAGACGAGCGTCGCGACGACGGCAATCGCGACGACGGTCCACCCGGTCACGCGGATCTGCTTACGGTCGAAACCGTAGCCGAAATCCCACGCGAGATGGCGGATGCCGTTCGCGAGGTGGTAGAAGAAGCAGAACGCGACGGCGATGAGCGGCAGCTTCATCAGGCCGCTGCCGAGAAAGCTCGTCGCTTCGGCGTGGCGCTCCGGACCGCCTGCGACGGCGAGCAGCCACCATGCGAGCCCGATCGCCGCGACGGTCAGCACGAGGCCGCAGAGGCGGTGCAGGATCGACAGCGTGTTCGTGATACGCCAGCCATAAACCGACAAGTGCGGCGACAGGGGCCGATCGTCCATCCGTCGATTCTCCTTTCAGCAAACGGGCATGCAGGCCGGTTCGGGCCCGCGGGCAAGGCGAGTCGGATCGAGGTTCATCGGCAATCAAAAGTCGATGCAGCGACCGGCGCGCTCCCAATCGCCGAAGCGGGTCGGCTCCGGCCCCTTCGGTCCGCCGATCTCACGCGGAAGCTTAGCGGCCTTCTCGCCAGCCTCAGGCTGGTCGCGTCGAGTCTCTTCTTGTGGCTCGACCGGCTCTTGTTCGGGTCCGCGGAGCATCGCTAGAGTGTGCCAGAAACGTCGACCTTTCGCACCCCGACGGTGCCGAGCGGGCGAGACGCCGTGCGCTCGGGCACGTCAAAGCCCGCGTCCGAGCGGGGTCGGACGCACGAGGAGCTCGATCGTCCCGATGTCCGTGCTGTACTGCCGAGTCCCGTGGCTCTGCTGCGTCGACGCCCGCGGCGCCGACGCGTACGACTTTCTGCGCCGTCAGCTCAGCAACGACCCGCCCGCCGACGACGACCGCTTCAGCCTCGCCGCGTGGAACGACGCGCAAGGCCGCGTGCGTGCGCTGTTTCGCATCGTCCGCGGAGCGGACGGGCCGCTCTTGATCGCGGAGCGCGACGGCATCGACGCCGTGCTCGCGAGGCTCCGCATGTTCGTGCTGCGCAGCGACGTCGCGCTCGAGCGAAACGACGAGCTCGAGGTCGCGGCCGTGATCGGCGACGCGTCACGGCCGCTCGGCGTCCGTGGCGTCGAGCTCGGCGAGGACCCCGGCGCCGCGAGCCGCGGCGGCGGCCTGCTGTGGCTCAGGCAGAGCGCGGAGCTCGTCCACGTCGTCGGCCCGGCGGCCGAGCTCGAGCGGCTCGGTGCCGAGCTCGAGCCCGCGGACGCCGGGCACGCGGCGCAAGCCGAGATCCGTGCGGGGCTGCCGTACGTCGGGTCGGCGCTCGCGGAGCGCTACGTGCCGCAGATGTTGAACCTCGACCGGCTCGGCGCGATCGCGTTCGACAAGGGGTGCTATCCGGGCCAGGAGGTCGTCACGCGGCTGCGTCACCGCGGCTCGGTGAAGCGGCGGCTCACGCGCTTCGTCGCATTCGCTGCGGCCGAGGCCCCGCCTCCCGGCACGCCCGTCGTCGACGCGGACGGGAACGAGGCCGGGGACGTCGTCCGAGCGGCGGCCGTCGGCGGGCGGCTCGAGCTCCTCGCGGTCGTGCGGCTCGACGCGCAAGAAGCTCCGCTCTTCGTGGGCAGCGGAACGGGCGTGCGGCTCGAAGCCGCGTGAGCCGCCGTTACGGTCCGCCGCCCGACGCGCGGACCTTCATCGCGTAGAGCGGCTCGAGCACCCACTCGTACAGGCGCCGCGTCTCGAGCTTCACGTCCGCCTCGACGCGCATCCCCGCGCGCAGCGCGCGGGGCTTGCCGTAGACATCGATCGACTGAGCGTCGAGCTCGATGACGACGCGATAGACCGGGTCGCGCACGTGCCCGGCGGCTGCCGGATCGAGCGGCAGCGCCGCGCGCGACACCGTGACGACGCGGCCCGCGTGATGGCCGAACTTCTCGTACGGATACGCGGCGTAGCGCACGAGCACGTCGGAACCGGCTTCGACGAAGCCGATCGCGCCGCTCGGCGCATCGAGCTCTGCGCGCAATCGAGACCCCTCGGGCACGATCGACGCGAGCGGCGTGCCGGCCTCCACGATCTGGCCGGCCCTGCCGGCGATCGCCGTCGCGATGCCGGCGACTGGCGCAACGACCGTGACCTCCCGTCTCGCCTCGTTCTCAGCGCGCTCGAGATCGATGCTCGCGACCGCGCGCTCGAGCTCGGCCGCCTGCCGCCGGTAGCGTAAAGGCAGGTTTTCGAGCTCGCTCTGCGTGTCCGCGAGCGCGCGCTCGAGCTGGGTGCGCTCCCGCTCGAGCGTAGCGAGCCGGGCGCGCTGATCGAGCAGCGCCTCGCGTCTCGCGACGACCTGCTCCTCCGAGACGAAGCCTGCAGCGGCGAGCTCCGTGTAACGGTGCGCCGTCTGGTCGCCGAGCGCGACGCGGGCGGCTTGCACGTCGATCGCGGCGGCAAGCCGTGCGAGCTCGGCCTCTATCGCGCGGGCGCGCCTGGCGAGGGCCGCGGCCTCGGCGCGCTCGAGCCGCCGGATCTCGTCGATCTCGGCGGCGAGGCTCCGGCGCCGCGCGGCGAGGCGCTCGCCGATCAGCGCATGCGTCTCGCCGAGCGCGCTCGTGCGCTCTCCGGAGATCACGAACAGCACGTCGCCGCGTTCGACGCGGCTCCCCTCGCCGACCAGGTTTCGCACGACGGTGCCCGTCTGAGGCGCGAGCACCGCGACCAGGCCGCGATCGGGCACGAGGTACCCGGCGAGCGTTGCGTGCCGTGTATAGGTTCCGAATGCAAGGAAAGCCGCGAGCGCCGCCGCGAGCGCGACGCCGAAGGCCGCGAGCACGGAGAGCGGCACGGGCGACACGAGCACGATCTCGCCCGCCGCCGGCGCGCCCTGCGCACGCACTGCCTCCGTTCGAAACAACGCACTCATCGCGACCGACGCTTCCGCTTCGTCGAACGATCCTAGCGGCGGTCGTTCGGCGGCGAACGCCGCGATTCTCGCCATACTCGCCGGAAACCGCTGCTGCGCGCCTTACCGCGCACCGCTCAAATGGGCGACACGCCGCGACGGAGTGCGGCTCGAAAGAGAGGCAAAGCTCATGATCGACGTGCCAGGGACCGGCAGCTCCTCGAGTCTCGCGCGCCCGAGCGCCGCGAGCGGCATCGAAGCATTCCTGGGTCGCGTCGTCCGCGAGACCGGCGTGCCGGGCATCGCGATCGCGATCCACGGCGACGGGCAACGGCTGTCGGTCGCCGCGGGCCGCACCATGCGAGGCGGCCCGCCGATCAGCACGGCACACCGCTTTCACGCAGGGTGTGCGATCAAGCTGCTTCTCGCCGTCGTCGCGCTCGAGCTCTCCGCAAGCGGAGCGCTCGCGCTCGACACCGTGATCGCCGAGCCGCTGCCCGAGCTCCACGGCACGATCCACGGCGAAACCGTGCGCGTCGCGCACCTCCTGTCGCACACGAGCGGCTACCGCGGCGTGCACCTGCTCGACCCTGCCGCGCAGCAGCTCGACTGGTCCGGCCTGATCGCGCATCTGCGCGAGGCACCGCAGCTTTTTCCGCCCGGCGCCGTGTTCAGCTACGAGCACACGGAATCCGTGCTGCTCGGGCGGATACTCGAGCGCGTGACCGGCCGCGATCCGCTCGAGCTCGTCGCCGAGCGGCTGCTCGGGCCGCTCGGGCTCGTGCCCGGCCGCATCGACGATGCGCACGACGATCCGCTTTGGGCCGGCCGTCACGATCTCGATCGCGCGTCGGGCCGCTTCGTGCCGATCCCGAGCGCGCCGTCGCTGTCGCCGTTCTGGAAGGCCGCGTTCTCGGACCTCACGCTGTCGGTCGCGGATCTCGCCGACCTCGCGTACGCGCTGCTTCCGGACGGCGCCGACGAGCCCGGGCCGACGCTCGGCGCGAAGATCCGCACGTCGTCCGTTTCGAAGCTCGCGCGGGAACGCCTACGCGAGATCGTGGTCCGGCTTCCGCCCACGTTCGGCGGGCCGATCCGCGAGCTCTTGCCGACCGCGTTCGCGCTCGGCGCCGCCGAGTTCGACGGCGGCCTCTACGGGCACAACGGGCTCACGTACGGTCAATGCGTCGGCGTGCGATTCTCGCCCGCCGAGCGGGCCGCGATCGCGATCGGCATGAACGCGATGCTGCCGCACCTGCGCGATCACGTCCTCGACGCGATCTGGGCCGAGCTCTTCGGCAGGCCGCCGGCGCGGCCATCGCCATCGTTCGCGCACGACCTCGCGGCGTTCGCGGGCCGCTACGTCGGGCCGGGGCTGAGCGCGATCACGGCGACGGCATGCACGGACGGCCGGCTCGCGCTCGAGATCGAGCACGGCGAGCTGCGGCTCCCGATCGACGTCGTCGTCGACGACGCGCGGACGCTGGTCGTGCACTCTCCGCTGCCGCAGCTGTCGATCGGGTTCTTTCACTCGCCGACGGGCGAGCCCGGCCTGATGCTCGGCGCCAACGCTTTCAAACGCGTCGCGAGCACCGCGCGGAGCCGTCCGCGCGGGACACCGCGAGCGGCCGTGCGCGCCGGTGCGGAGGTCTGCTCGTGAGCGGGCTTCCTTTCGAGCGCTTCGCCGCGCGTAATCCGGACGCGCTCGCCGTCGTCGGCCCGAGCGGCGACCGCTGGTCGCGACGCCGGCTTTCGGCCGTCGCGAGCGGCATTGCCCACGGCCTGCTCGCACGCGGCGTGCGACCGGGCGACGTCGTCGCGATCGTCGCGCCGAACTGCGCGGAATACCTTGCGGTCTTCATCGCGGCGGTATCGGCCGGGCTTCGCATCGTGCCGGTGAACTGGCACTTGTCGCGCGACGAGCTCGCGTTCGTGCTCGAAGACTCGGACACGGCGGTCGTCGTCGCGCACGAGCGCCTCGGGCTCAGGCGGCTCGCGCAGCTTCGCGAGGATGCGCCGCGAGCGCGCATATACGTCTCGATCGGTCACGCGCCCGGATACGTCCGCCTCGAGGAGCTCGCCGACGGCACGCCGCGCGGCCCGATCGACGTCGGCGCGCTCGGCCGCGTGATGCCGTACACCTCGGCGACGACGGGGCGGCCGAAAGCGGTCTGGCTGCCTCTCGCGAATGCCGGTGCGGCGCTCGCAAAGACGATCGCGTGGCACACGTCGCTCGGCATCGAGCCCGAAGCGGACAACGTCCATCTCTGCACGTCGATGCTGTACCACTCGGCGCCGCTCGACGGCGCGTTCATCGCACTGCAGATGGGCCACGCCGTCGTGCTCGCCGATCGTCCGGATCCGTGCACGCTGCTCGAGCTGATCGAGCGCTATCGGGTCACGACGACGTTCATGGTCCCGGCGATGCTCGTGCGGCTCGCGAAGCTCGCGCCGAGCGTTCGGCGCGGCTTCCGGACCTCGTCGCTCCGCTTCGTCGTGCACGGCGGCGCGCCGTGCCCGATCGAAACGAAGCGCGCGATGCTCGACTGGTGGGGGCCGATCGTCTGGGAAGCGTACGGCGCCGCCGAAGCTCAGGGCACGATCGTTTCGGCCGAGGAATGGCTCGAGCGCCCCGGAACGGTCGGCCGACCGATTCCCGGGTCCGCGATCCGGATTCTCGACGACGAAGGCCGCGAGCTTCCGCCGGGCAGCGAAGGCGCGGTCTACATCAAACCGCACACCGGCGATCGCTTCGAGTACCGAGGCGCCCCGGCCGAAACGGCCGCGTGCTGGCGCGGCGACTTCACGACGGTCGGCGATATCGGCCGCCTCGACGGCGACGGCTTCCTGTTCCTCTGTGATCGGCGCACGGACTTGATCCTGTCGTCCGGGATGAACGTCTACCCCGCCGAGATCGAGCATGCGCTCGTGCAGCATCCGGCCGTCGTCGATTGCGGCGTCGTCGGAATGCCGCACGAGCTGTTCGGCCAGGTGCCGAAAGCGTACGTGCTGCCGAGCGCGTCCGCATCGCCCGGGCCGGCGCTCGCCGCGGAGCTCCTCGCCTACCTGTCCGAGCGGCTCTCGCCGATGAAGCTGCCGCGGCGCATCGAGTTCGTCACGAGGCTCCCTCGCGACCCGAACGGCAAGCTGCACCGCCGCCGGCTGCGTGCCGGCGTCGAGAAGGAGACGTCATGAGCACGGCCGCCGCACGCGTCGGCACGACGCTGCGCGTCGACCTCGCGCAGGCGCGCGCGAGCGGTCAGGCGGCCGACACGCCGCGATGAGCGCGCTCGACGCGCTCGCCGTCGGCGTTCGCCGGCGGCTGCCGCTCGTGCTGCAGACCGAGGCGGCGGAATGCGGCCTCGCGTGCATCGCGATGATCGCGGGCTACCACGGCCGTCGCATCGACCTCGCCGTCCTGCGGCGCAGGCACGGCGTCTCGCTGAAGGGCACGACGCTCAAGTCGCTGATCGACGTCGCACATCGGCTCGGCCTCGCGACGCGGGCGGTGCGTCTCGAGCTCGACGAGCTCCGTCGTCTCGCGACGCCGTGCATCCTGCACTGGAACCTCGATCACTTCGTCGTGCTGAAACGCGCGCGTCGACGCTCGATCGTCGTGCACGACCCGGCGGCCGGCGAGCGGAAGCTCTCGCTAGACGAAGCGTCGAAAGCGTTCACCGGCGTCGCGCTCGAATTGTGGCCTGAAGCTTGTTTCGTCCGCGGCGAGGAGCGGCAGCGCGTGCGGCTCCGTGCGTTGATGGGACGGGTCACCGGCCTTTACCGTTCGCTCGGCCAGGTCCTGCTGCTCGCGGCGGCGATCGAGGTGTTCGTCGCTGCGAGTCCGCTCTATCTGCAATGGGTCATCGATCACGCGCTGCCCGCCGCGAACGTCGACCTAGTGACGACACTCGCGCTCGGCTTCGCGCTCCTCGTGGTCTTCCGCCACTCGATCGCGGCGCTGCGCTCGTGGGCGAGCATGCACCTCGGCGCGGTGCTGAGCATGCAGTGGCAATCGAACGTCTTCGATCACCTGCTCCGTCTGCCGCTCCCTTACTTCGAGAAGCGGCACTTGGGCGACGTCGTCTCGCGCTTCCGCTCGATCGACGTGATCCAGCGGACGCTCACGACGTCGTTCGTCGAAGCGATCGTCGACGGTGTGATGACGGTCGTCGTGCTCGTCGTCGCGCTCGTCTACAGCCCGCTGCTCGCCGCGATCGTCGTCGCGGCGATCGCCATCTACGCGCTCGCGAGGTGGGCGTGGTATCGGCCGCTGCGCCGCGCGACCGAGGAGCAGATCATCCACGCCGCGAAGCAGGAAAGCCATTTTTTCGAGACGGCGCGCGGCATTCGCTCGATCAAGCTGTTCGGGCGCCGCCACGAGCGGCGTGAAGCATGGCTCGCGCTGCTCGTCGACCAATTGAACGCGGGACTCAAAGCTCAGCGGCTCACGATCCTCCATCGTCTCGCGAACGGGTTGACGTTCGGGCTCGAGAACGTGCTCGTCGTATGGCTCGGCGCACGGCTCGTGCTCGACAACGAGCTCACCGTCGGGATGCTGATGGCCTTCATGTCCTACAAGGAGCAGCTGTCGACGCGAGTCGGCGCGCTGATCGACAAGCTCGTCGAGCTCCGGATGCTGCGCATCCATGGCGAGCGCCTCGCCGACATCGTGCTGACCGAGCCCGAGGTCGACGACGGGACTGCGCGGCTCTCGCTCGACGAGCCTCGTGACGTCGGCCATGGAATCGAGATCAAAGGGCTCCGCTTCCGCTACTCGGAGCATGAGCCGTATGTGCTCGACGGCGTCGACCTGACGATCGCGCCCGGCGAATCCGTCGTGATCGTCGGCCCGTCCGGCGGCGGCAAGAGCACGCTGCTGCACGTGCTGCTCGGCATATTGCCGCCGACCGAAGGCGAGGTGCTGATCGGCGGACGAGACATTCGCATGATCGGCGCGGAAGCGTTGCAACGCTCGATCGGCTGCGTGCTGCAATCGGACACGCTCTTCGCAGGGTCGATCGCCGACAACATCAGCTTCTTCGATCCGGCCGCCGATCAGGCGCGCATCGAGGCCTGCGCGAAGCTCGCGTCCGTGCACGCGGAGATCGTCGCGATGCCGATGGGGTACAACACGTTTGTCGGCTACATGGGATCGGTGTTATCGGGCGGGCAGCAGCAGCGGATCCTTCTCGCGCGTGCGCTCTACAAGCGCCCGTCGATCCTGATCCTCGACGAGGCGACGAGCCACCTCGACGTCAAACGCGAGATCCTCGTCAGCACGGCAATCCGCGAGCTCGCGATGACGCGCGTGATCGTCGCCCATCGCCCGCAGACGGCCGCGACGGCGGACCGCGTCGTGACGCTCGCGGGCGGCAAAATCGTGAAGGAGACGCGGCTCGTTCCACGGAGCCTGCTCGCGCCTTCGCACCCCGTTCGGCCGTGCCGCAGCCATTTCTCGCCAAACTCGCCGGAAAACGCCGCTGCCCCCTGCCGGCCGCCGCGCTCTAATGACTCCCACGCGCGCTCCCGATAGCGGGCGCTTCGGGACCGCGGCGTCGCAGCCCCACGGGTTGCCCAGGCGATGACGGAGCCGGGCAACTCTCGATCGTCCGTCGAACCAAGGAGGGTGTTTCCCATGCGAGAACTCACGTCGCCCGAGCTCGAGGTCGTGTCCGGCGGAGGCCTCAGCGATTTCGAAGCCGCGATGATCACGATCGGACTGATGGCGCTCTCACCGACGCCGCTCGTCATCGGCGTCGGTGCGGTCGCGTTGCTCTACTACGCGTGGTGCTGACCGGGAGTCGACTTTCCGAGATGAGGCCCGCGGGGCGCCCGGCGAGCCGGGCGCCCTCGGCCTGACGAGGTGCGACATGGAGTGGCGAGACCTCGAACGCCTGCCGCAGGCGACGAAGGGCGTATGGGAGGCACGCCGGATCGGCGGGCGTTTGATCCGCGGCAAGGACGCCGTCGATGCCGCGGTCACGAAATGGAATCTGCTCGATCCGCTGATGGTGAGCCCGCCGGGGAGCGCGCGCTTCGTCCCGGTGTTGCATGTCGAAGAGTACTGCCACCGCGCGCATCGGGCGCTCCTCAGGAAGCATGCCGTATCGTTCGCGGTGATGCTCGGCACCGCTCTGCTCCTCGTGATCTCGGGCTATGTCGCCGAGCGGCCGACGGCCTTACGAGCTGCGCTCATGGCTTTCGCGCTCGCGCTGTTCCTCGCGGTGGACTACCAGGTGGTCCTGCGCCGCATCGAGGCGCTCCGCGACCGATCGCTGTTCATCCTGTGGGTGTGCCGCGCGGGCCTGCCTCATGCCCTGCTCACGGTCGGGCTGATGGCCCTCGCCGGCAGCCTGCAGCTTTACCTCGCGCGCCGCTCCGGCGGGCAGACGCCGCTGCTCGAAACGTATGGCGCGGTCCGCGCGTTCGTCGGGGACGAGCCGTGGCGCATCGTCGTCGGGCCGTTCTTCCATGGGAGTCTCGCTCACTGGCTCACGAACACCGCAATGCTGGCTGCCGCGAGCACGATCGCGGGGCCGCTGATGCGCGGTCCGCGTGCGCTCGTGCTGTTGCTGTGCGGCTCGACGTTCGGCGCGCTCGCGAGCCTTCTCGTCGAAGCAACGGCGCCGACGGATGTTTACGTCGGCGTCTCGGGCGGCATCTTTGCGCTCTTCGGCTGGTGTGTCGGCGCGACGATTCGACGCCCGGCCCTCTTTCCGAGCGGCTTCGCGGTGACGGCGGTCGCGTTCACGCTGCTCAACCTCGCCGCCGCGCCGCTCGCGTCCGCGAACGTGAGCCACGCGGGCCACGTGGCAGGTCTCGCGCTCGGCCTGCTGATCGGCCTCGCGTTTCCGCCGCGTTG